>Ga0265316_10006027_pt1 | contig 11650 bp, 12 predicted proteins | sample 4522metaG_FD_202092 | JGI IMG/M metagenome (GOLD analysis project Ga0265316, IMG submission 202092) | Rhizosphere microbial communities from Carex aquatilis grown in University of Washington, Seatle, WA, United States - 4-5-22 metaG | ecosystem: Host-associated > Plants > Roots > Rhizosphere >...
AATCCGCCGTACCAAGCACGGCATCCCTTCAAAATTTCTAAAAAGGAATTTTCTCCACTTTGTAAGGGCTATAGTCCCAGAGGTACGAACGGGAGAGATAAAGAGGGATTTACCCCCAGGGCATTTTACCCTGTAACTTGGAGGGTTCTAATCACAGCGGCCTCATCCGCCGTTTCGCCTCACGTCATTTCAAAAACGCAGAGTGCTTCCGCATACCAAAAAACCCAAAAATACTAGTTTCCTTTGCTATAGAAAAATTTATTTGTCACAACCGGGATTGACATCAGGTAACATTGTAAACTAGCATTGGTGATACATCCGGGAGGTGTGGGCGATGAATTCATCAAGCAAATGGTTAGTAATATTTGCCGGTATCATTGGCGCGTTGGCGCTGATTGCGGTTGTTCTTGTTTTATCTACCCAGGGTAAAAATGTTACTTTACTGGCTGCGGATACGCCGCAGGGCATCGTACAGCGCTATTTAGTTGCCCTTGAGGATCAGGACTATCAGCAGGCTTACGCTTACTTATCGCCAAATATGTCGGGAACGATATCCTACAACGATTGGCTGACGCAAAATCAGAACAGTCCGGCAACTCAAACCGGCTGGCGGGCGACCCTCGGTAAGACCGTACAAACCGGCGGTTATGCTACAGTGGATGTAATGATTGAAACTTCTTATCCGGGCGGCGTGATGAGCAGTTCCCAATACAATATGCCAATTACCTTCGATTTGACTGAAACGGGCAATTCCTGGTTAATCACTTCGCCTACATATATATATTGGATTTACTAACGAGGTATAAATAATATGAATACAATCAGAAGGTTCTGGTTTTATGCTGTCACTCTGGTGGCGCTGGGAATATTCGCGGCCGGAGTCGAACGGTTATTGAGCCTCATTTTTCAGATTACAATAAAAGGCGCTCAACTGGTACAGGTGGGGGGACCAAATTTTAATCAAACTCAACTGAGCCTCGGGTTGGCGATGACAGCCATCGGCGGTCCTCTGTGGCTGCTCTTCTGGCTGGCCGTGCAGCGCCGTGTCAGGGGTAATCAGGAAGAAACCGGCGCGGTGATGCGGAAATTCTTTCTCAATTTTGTTTTATTGGTATCCGCTTTCATGCTGATAATCAATGCCAGCGGTTTCTTAAGGTGGTTGATATCAGGAGCACCGGTAGCGCAATTTTCCCCAGGAGGACTAGCCTGGACGCTTGTGGCAGGAATTGTCTGGTTCTATCATTACCGCGTATCGGAAGGTGAAGGCCATCCTTCTTCGGCGGCAAAGACGCTGCGGCGCTGGTATGTCTATATATTGAGCGTTTTCGGTTTGGCAATGCTGGCAATCAGTCTGGTTTTACTGATTAATGCGGCGGTGAAAAATTTGCCGGTTTGGGGCGACGTGCTGGTAGCCGGAAAGTTCTGGAATAACTCGACTCAAGGGAATGTTGCCTGGATAGTATTCGGCACCGCAACCTGGTATTTTCACTGGTTCCGCATGGCGCACGGCGATTTTGATTCAAAACTCCGGCAGGTTTATTTTTATCTGCCGGCAATTGCCGGGGGAGCCATCGCTGCCCTGGTCTCGGCATCCATTTTATTGTTCAATGTCTTTGTTTGGATATTCGGCGGTATAGGTACTCCAGGTAGCCAGTATTTTCAATTTCTCGGCTGGGCCGTCCCGACGATTCTGGTGGGACTAGGGATATGGGGGTACCATCAGCGGCTGGCGCAGGAAGAAGCCGGCCGCGCGCAGGAAAAACGTCAGTCGGCACAGCGGGTATATTTTTACCTGATGGCATTTTTAGGATTGGCTACATGGACGATCGGTTTGTGCATGATTTTCGGCTTGCTGGTGGAAACAGGTACGGACGTGACCGCAACTGCCGGCTGGTGGCGGCATCAGTTAGCAACCGCGCTGGCAATGCTGGTGGTGGGCACGCCGATCTGGCTGTATTATTGGAACGGCATTTTAAAGCGGATAAAGGTCGGGGGGATCGATGAGTGGCGGGCGTTATCACGCCGCATTTTCTTGTATACGATTATCGGCGTTGCGATCGTGCTGCTGGCCGCTGACCTGGTAAATATCGTTTATGAACTGCTGCGGAATAGTCTGAGCGGTCATTTTAGAGCTAACTTCCTCAACGATGCAAAGTGGGGCTTACAGACCCTGGTAGTGGCAGCACTGCTACTTTGGTACCATTGGCGGAATCTGCGTGCTGACCAGCGCCGCGGGGCGGAAACGATGTCAATAAAGCATGATGTAACGATACTGTCAGACGACCGCGCGGGAAATTTGGCGGTAAGGCTGGAAAACAAGCTGGGCTATAAAACGCATACCTTATATCTGGTGGGACAAACGGGAGCGGGCCAACCGGCTTTAACCGAGGAAGAAATACAAAGGCTGGTCAATGAAATCCAGTCGGCAACCGCGGACAAAATCATGCTGGTAATGCTCGAGGGCAAGATTACCGTGATGCCGTACCGGGATAAATAGCCGCAAGTTACGCTTTGGCTTTCCCGCCGATAATCATCACTTTGCCGTCATTATTCAGGCCGGACAATCTGAAGCTAGAGCCGCCGACTTTCTCCTCGAATTCTGCAAAGGCCGGGTTTTTATCGACGTTATGCACCAGCATCACCCCTTTTTTCCGCAAGCCGGGCCAGATAGTCTTGAATTCCCGGGCCATATTATCATAGGAGTGTTCGCTGTCATGGAAAAATACATCGACTTTGCCCGTTTTCTTCAGCAGGGCCGGGAGTTTTTCACTGGTCAGGCCCATCGTCAGGTCCCAGCGGTCCCGCAGGTAGTCCGGGATGATCCAGCCGCTCTGCATTTCGATCGGGTTGGTCTTGACGCCGTCGGTAAAAGCGCCTTTCCAGTTCTGGGTGACGGTATACCACGGAACATCGATAGAATATAATTTTCCTTGAGCGTTTTTATCCAGGGCGCGGAGAATGTAAGAAGACGACGTGCCGCTTGCCACACCGGTTTCCACCACCGCCGACGGCTTCTTTGTCCGGCAGAGGACATACAACGCCAGGCGGGAGGCCACATCGACGGCGATTTTATAAGAAAATGGTTTCTCCCCATCCCCGAAATTCGACTTTTTAGCGAGGCTGTTCTCCAGTTTTCTATCCGAAACAATTTCAGAGATGTATTCTTTGATTTCAGCGTCGTCGGCATTTGTCAGGTTTTTAATAAAGGTCTGGATATTTCCCCGCAGCTCTTTGTCGATTTTCATCTTTTCTCCAAGTCACCTATTTCAACACATTAATAGCTACAATATATATAATATAGCAGAGTCCGGCACTAAATTGCTTGTCTTACAGATACGATTCTTTGCAAAGCGGCCGATTGTGTTGTATAATCAATATAGTTTCAGTTTAGGTTATTAATGCTTTTTATAATCCAAGTAGATTTATAGTATAGATGACCAGAACTCTAACAATATTTAAAGAGGAGGTCATCTAATGAGTTTCCAGGAAAAGTCAATTAAGTGCTTCGATTGTGGAGCAGACTTCGTGTTCACCGTGGAAGAGCAAGAGTTTTTCTCATCCAAGGGTTATACCAATGAACCGAAACGCTGTCCCGCATGCCGGGCGACACGGAAAGAACGCCAGGGCAGTACCGGTACGCAGAGAAACAATAGCAGCTACCAGTCACAACGCCAAATGTTCCCCGCGACATGTTCACGCTGCGGAAAAACAACCGAAGTCCCGTTTGAACCCAGAGAAGGCAGACCGGTTTATTGCCGCGAATGCTACAGCTCTGTAAAAGTAACCCGCTAAAACAGACAATAATCCTCGTAGTCGGGAAATACCTGACTACGGGGATCTACGGAATTCAAACAATGTTTTTCAGCTACAAAAAATCCAACCGAGTATTACCACATAATCATTTATTTATATTAGGAGTTTAATGAGTTTCGAATCTTTCAATTTGCAGCCGAGCGTCATGGCCGGTGTCCAGGCGCTAGGTTATATCACACCCACACCAATTCAAGAACAAACAATTCCAGCAATCATGGAAGGCCGTGACATGATAGGTCTTGCGCAGACAGGTACCGGTAAAACGGCTGCTTTCGCAATCCCGATATTAAACAAGTTGGCACAGGGGAAACGCGGGCAGCTGCGTGCGCTGGTGATTTCACCTACACGGGAACTGGCAGAGCAAATATGCGACCAGTTTACCGAATTAGGCAAGAAGACCGGTTTACGGAATGTCGCGATTTATGGCGGCGTCGGGAAAGAAATGCAAATCCGCAAATTACGTAACGGCGCAGAAATTGCTGTCGGTTGTCCCGGACGTCTGCTTGACCATCTATACGCAGGGGTTCTTGATCTATCCAAACTTGAGATTCTGGTTATCGATGAAGCCGACCGGATGTTCGACATGGGCTTCCTGCCGGATATAAAGCGAATACTTGAATGTATCCTGCAGTCCAGACAAACACTACTTTTCTCCGCCACGATGCCTGATGATATACGGCGCCTGGTGAAAGAAGTATTGCGCAATCCGGTTACAGTCCAGATAGGTCGTTCAGCACCGGCATCATCCGTGTCGCACGCACTATATCCGGTACAGCAGAATCTGAAAACGGCGCTGCTGGAAGAAATTTTATACCGGACAAAAACAGATTCCGTCCTGGTATTTGTACGCACCAAGCACCGCGTCGAACGCCTGGCGGAACAATTATACAAGGGTGGGTACAATGTAGCGTCATTACAGGGCAACCTTTCACAGAGCCGGCGTCAAGCCGCTTTAGATGGTTTCCGTTCCGGCGCGATCAAAATTCTGGTAGCCACTGACATAGCAGCCAGAGGTATTGATGTTTCAAACATCTCGCATGTCATTAACTACGATATGCCGGAGAGTGTCGATGCCTACACGCACCGCATCGGACGGACGGGACGCGTCGAGGAAACAGGAGAGGCCTTCACATTTGTAACGCATGAAGACATGACTTTGGTCCGGGACATCGAGAAGGTTCTAGGTAAGCCGATTGAACGCCGTACGCTGGAAGGTTTTGACTATAAGACCCAGTCATCGGATAAAGAAATCCGTTCGCCGCGCATGGCAAAGAAAGCCCCCTTCCGCAGACCGGGTACCGGCAGCAAGCCTCAATACAGGAACAATAAACCGCAATTCGCGGGCAGCAGAAGCAGTTAATCCTCTTCACCTCAACAGATAAATAGCTTCATAAGGTGGGTGCAGTCGAATCAGACTAAACCCACCTTTTTGTTTTAATATTCAATAATCAAGTTCCAATAGCCAAATAAATTCTAATATCTAATTTACAGGTACTAAACAAATTCAAATTTCGAAATCAAAAGTACGTCTGCAAAGGCAAAACAAGGACAAACGGATGGATACCGCACATTCACTTCATTCGTTACCTGCGGACTTCCGTCGGTATGGAGATAGTTAATATGATTTCCATTGACAACTGAATCTTCTGTGATTATACTTTCCTTATTATTCTCGGGAGGTCAGGAAGATGCTAAAAGGAAAACTGGTAGAACTCCGTCCTGTCCAAAGGGCTGATATCACATACTTTTTACAATGGTTTAATGACCCTGAAATCACCCAGTATTTGTTGATGTACCTTCCCATGACCGAAATGGGCGAGCAAAAATTCATCGAAGATTTAGGAACGCAGCAGGCAGGGACACAAGCCTTTTTTGTTATCGAGGCGATTGAAGGAGACAAACGTCAACCCATCGGCAGTCTTAATTTACATAATATTAGTCCTAAGGACCATAATGCTACTTTCGGAATTGCCATCGGGGATAAAAAATACTGGAGCAAAGGTTACGGCACGGAAGCCGCATCGCTGCTTATCCGGTACGGTTTTGAGCAGATGAACCTGCACCGGATTTCCTCCGCGGCTTTTTCTTTTAACGAACGCAGTATCAAAATGCACCTGAAACTCGGGTTTAAAGAAGAAGGCAGACAGCGTGAGGTAGTTTTCAAGAACGGTGCGTATTTTGATGAAGTGATGTTCGGGTTGCTGCGGGATGAATGGAAGAAAGGGAAAATAATTCCTGCAATTATAACAATAAATCATAAATCCGCATCTCGAAATACTAAATAAATCAGAATATCGAAATAAATAAATACTTTTGCTGATTGAAACCAATATATACAACTGGATACCGACTTTCGTCGGCATGGAAAGAGTGATAGTTGTTTTTCGGTAGATATATTCAAGATTTGCGTATATAATAAACACTTATGACAGTAGTCGTAACCGGCGCTTCCGGACATATCGGGATAAACCTGGTACGCGCATTGGCAGCGGAAAAACGCTCCGTACGGGTAATGGTACACCATAATCACCGGTTCCTCGAAGGACTGGGAGTCGAAATTGTCAGGGGTGATGTCACCGACGCGGCATCGTTAACCAAAGTTTTCGAGGGAGCCGACGTTGTTTATCACCTGGCGGGCGTGATTTCCTTATTGAAAAATGAATGGCCGCTGGTGGAAAGGATAAATGTTCAAGGGACCCGTAATGTTATCGAAGCTTGCCGACGCAGTGGGGTAAAACGGCTGGTGCATTTCAGTTCCATCCACGCGATTAATACGGAACCGCTGGATGTGCCGGTTGACGAAACCCATCTGTTAATTCAAGGGCACCGGTATCCGCCCTATGACCTTTCAAAGTCAGAGGGGCAGCGGGAAGTCCGCAAATCAATTGCCGACGGTCTGGATGCCGTGATTGTTAATCCGACAGGGGTTTTAGGCCCATATGACTACCAGCCCTCATTTTTCGGCGCGGCTTTACTGATGATGGCTAACGGTCAAATGCCGGCGTTGATTAACGGCGGATTTGACTGGGTGGACGCACGCGATGTCGCGCAGGGCGCGATACTGGCGGAACAAAAAGCTCCGGCCGGAGCGGAGTACCTTCTTTCCGGACATTGGGTGTCAATGCAGGGGATTGGTGACATCATGAAAGAAATATCCGATGCGTCAATCCCCGGGTTTGTCTGTCCCATGCCGGCAGCAAGATTCAGTGCGCCCTTTGCCACCGCTTACAGCCGTATGTTTAAAAAACCCGCGATTTTTACCAGTGTTTCTTTGAATGCTTTACGCAGCAACCGCAACATCAGTCATGAAAAAGCCACCCACGAGCTGGGCTATCAGCCGCGTCCTTTTAAAGAAACCTTAACCGACACAATGAAATGGTTCGAGCAAAACGGGAACCTGAAGTGCAGGCTGAAATAATACATGAACATTCAGATATTTTATGATGATTTACTTTTAAGCTCTTTCATTCTGGCAGCTATTGTTTTTGTCACCTTGTTCTTTTTTGCCGCGCCTTACGGGCGGCACATCAGAAAAGGCTGGGGGCCGGAAGTCCGGAACAAACTGGCATGGATTGTAATGGAATCGCCTTCCCCGTTGTTCTTTGCGGTCTGTTTCCTGGTGGGGAAAAATCATTCGGCGGTGCCGCTGATATTTCTGGTTTTATGGGAAGCGCATTATATCCACCGCGCGTTCATTTACCCCTTCAGTCTGCGGGGTAACAGGATGATGCCGATATCGGTGATTCTCATGGCTATCACTTTCAATCTGATGAACGCGTTTTTGAACGGCAGATACATCTTTACGCTTTCGACGCAATATACAACCCACTGGCTGACTGACCCGCGATTTATTGCGGGGATAGCTTTGTTTATCATCGGGTATTTGATCAACCGTTCGTCTGATAGGATTTTACGCAATCTCCGCGCGCCGGGTGAAACCGGTTATAAAATTCCGCAGAAAGGTTTTTACCACTGGATTTCCTGCCCGAACTATTTCGGGGAGATTGTGGTCTGGAGCGGTTGGGCACTGGCGACATGGTCGCTGCCGGGCCTGGCATTTGCCGTGTGGACAATTGCTAACCTGGCGCCGCGCGCCCGTTCAAACCATAAATGGTACCGGGAGACATTCCCTGATTATCCCGAAGAGCGCAAAGCGCTGCTGCCGGGGGTATGGTAGTTTAGACATAATATGAACAATCAAAAAGAAATAACAGAAACAATCCGTTTGCTTGAAGAAAAATTGCTGGCGCCCGCAACGCGGCGTTCGGCAGTTGAATTGGACGAACTATTGGCGGATGATTTCATTGAATTCGGAAGGTCCGGTAATGTTTATGATAAACAGGCCGTAATCGGCAGGATCAAAAAAGAAGAAACATCACGCATGATGCTCTCTGATTTTAAAGTCGTGTGTTTGGCGCCGGATATAGTTTTAGCGACATATCATGCGACAAAAAAGAAATCTGACGGGCAAAAGAGTTATTCATTGAGGAGTTCAATCTGGAGAAAGGCCGGGGATAAATGGCAGATGGTTTTCCATCAGGGGACGGCGGCCGCTGCTAAACCGTAAACGGCAATTGAATGCTGTGCTACGTCTTAAACCCTTTGCATTACCAGCATCATTTTGAATTTCTTGATTGCCTGCAAGGCGTGCGGTGTGTTAGCAGGCATCGTGACCATTTCGCCGGCTTTCAGGTGGATTGATTTGCTGTCAATAGTGATCTCGGCATCACCATCGAGAATAGAAACCATCGCCTCGAACGGCGCAGCATGTTCACTTAACCCCTGTCCGGCAGCAAAAGCGAAAATAGTAACAGTTTCGGCCTTTGTGTCAAGAAGTGTTTTACTAACAATAGCATCATCCTGGTATTCAACGAAATTGATTAACTTGCTGATAGGCGGCAGGTTATCGGTTATCGTTTGTTTTTTGTTTTGCGCCGTCATTAGGCATCCTCGCTTGGCACCATTCTAATATATCATTCGTTTTTTAGCAACCGGCTAAATAGCAGCGGAAATGGTGACAAGTGTTAGGTCATTGATTCCTGGAATCGGATCCAGCAATGGCTTTTTTAATCACTCGTATCCAGTCGATGAGCAGGATAATTTCCGGTTTCAAAATTGTCTGTTTGTACGGCCGGATAAACTGGAAGGCAACCATGCGGTTCTGTAAGTTTTTACCGTCGTAAAAGACGACGCTCAAGCAAACGTGAGGGATGGGAGTCCAGTTGTAAGCCCCGATTTTCAGGCCGGCGATGGCGGATAATGGTATTTGAAAGTTATCCCTGTTAAGTTTATAAGCATGGTTCAGGACTGTCTCGATGGGCGCGTCAGCCAGTTTCTTGATGCTGTCAGTTACTTCCGGACTGGATTGAATGATATTGAGAAATATCAGGCGGCGGTTGGTTAACACGAGGTTCCCCAGCCGTAATTTCTTGGGTGTTTGTATCCACTGCGTCCATTTACGGTGTTCCTTGATAATTCTTTCGGGTTCCGTGTTTTTTCCCACTTCATTCCTGCTATCTGATAATCTCTTTAATGATACCACAGCTCAGATTTGGGATATAGTGATAAACCAATAATCAATAATCAAGATTCAAGTATCAATAAAATTTCAAAATCCAAACACCAAACACCGGATAAAATCCCCGAAGGTATCGAAATGCGAAACACCTTGAGCCCGCAGGCGAAATATTTTTGGCGTTAAGCCAAAATGTACAGGACGAGGGCGCGCAACAGAAGCTTATAGCTTTTTTCATTTGCATTTGGTTTTGCTGCCGTCATATAATGGCGGCATGATGAATAAATCAGAACAAGCCAGAGCCGTGATGCTGGAACATCATTTGAATTGCGCGCAATCGGTGATATCTACCTATTGCGAGGAATTCGGGCTGGACCGGAACCTGGGATTAAAAGTGGCGATGGGATTCGGGGGCGGGATGGCACGCACGGGGAAGACCTGCGGTGCAGTAACCGGTGTTTATATGATTCTGGGATTATCACAGAGAATCAACGAAAATAACGCGCGCGAGAGTATCGAGAGAACCTATAAACTGATACGAGATTTCAATCGTGAGTTCAAAGCATTGCGCGGCTCGCTGGATTGCAAGGACCTGATAAAATTCGATCTGGCTTTGCCGGAACAACAAGCCGAAGCGAGAGACAAACATATTTTTGTCACCGTTTGCCCGGACATAGTACGGGATGCAGCGAAGATAATGGAATCGCTGCTGGCTACTTGTTAAACAGCACCAGGATAATATCGCCGTCCTGAACCTCATAATCCCGGCCTTCGATATGCTTTTTCCCGGCTTTTGCCACGGCCGCTTCACTGCCCGCCGCCATCAGGTCTTCGTACTTAATGACTTCCAGACGGATGAAGCCTTTCTCCATATCCTTGTGTATCTTACCGGCGGCGGCGGGAGCTTTTTCATTTTTCTTGCACGTCCAGGCGCGCACTTCGTCCTCACCGACGGTGAAGAAGTTGATTAGACCCAGGACCCGGTAAGCCGCGAGCATCAACCGTTCCATCGAGGATTCTGATAATCCCAGGTCTTTCAGGAATTCCTGCCGTTCTTCAGGGGCGAGTTGGCTGATATCGGCTTCATCTTTGCCGCAGACCGTAATCACTTCGGCATTTTCCGCGGCGGCGATCTGTTTCAGGGCCGTGACAAACTTGTTTTCGGCTTCAGCCATGGTTTTGATGTTGGCGATGTAAAGCACCGGTTTCAAGGAAACAAGATTGCATTCAAAAACGCTGGCCAGTTCCGGGGTCGTCAATTTCTGTCTGCGAGCCGGGATACCCTGCTGAATGGCGGCATAGATTTTTTGACAATGTTCATTCTCGCGGATGGCATCTTTGTCGTTGGCTTTTACTTTCTTTTCAAGACGGACCAGTTTATTTTGAAGCGTGGTGCTGTCCGCGGCCATCAATTCCAGGTCAATAGTTTCCACGTCACGCACGGGGTCAATGGTTTCATAGGCAAAAGGAATACTGCCGTCTTCAAAACAGCGCACCACATGCAGTAGCGCCTCGACGTCTTTGATATGGCCCAGCAACTTGGAACCACGGCCTTCGCCCGCGGATGAAGTCTGTAAACCGGGAATATCCACGATTTCCAGCGTCGACCAGACGGTTTTGCGTGGATGATACATTTCGACAAATTTATTAATGCGCCCGTCCGGCACGTTTACGATTGCCTTGTTCATTTCTGTGCCGTAACCTGACGCGCCGGCGGCGGTCAAAGCATTGAAAATCGTTGTCTTCCCGCATGAGGGCAATCCTACCAGTCCGCAACTTAAACCCATGTTCGTTATCCTTATATATAATGTACAAATACCATTATAGAGTATTGAGGGGAATTCACAAAATCGAAGGTTGAGAGCATTTTATGCTATAATCGCTATCAGTTTTGATAATCATTAGTTCAAGGGAAGGAATACCGACATGAAAATTGTTGCGGTTTGCGGCTCGCACCGCAAAGGGAATACCGAATGGATGTTGAACAAGCTGACGGAAAGGCTGAAAGAAAACGGGGCGGAAGTTGAACTGATTCTGCTGAGAAAAGCCGACGTGAAAATGTGCCTGGCCTGTCTAAAATGCGAAGAGGGCGGCAAAAACCGGAAAGGTATTTGCAAAATACAGGATGATATGAACGCGATATATCCCAAATTAATGGCTGCAGATTGCCTTGTTTTCGGCACGCCGGCTTACTTCGACCTGATGACGGGGTTATTGAAGAATTTTCTGGACCGGACCTGTGCCATCTGGCCGCATCTGGAAGGAAAACCGTTGGCCGGTGTGGCGGTGGCTGAAGAAGGCATCGGGCAAGCGATTCAAAAC
>Ga0265316_10006029_pt1 | contig 11645 bp, 8 predicted proteins | sample 4522metaG_FD_202092 | JGI IMG/M metagenome (GOLD analysis project Ga0265316, IMG submission 202092) | Rhizosphere microbial communities from Carex aquatilis grown in University of Washington, Seatle, WA, United States - 4-5-22 metaG | ecosystem: Host-associated > Plants > Roots > Rhizosphere >...
TCGCCGAGAGGATCGCCTCCTTTGAGTTCAGGCGCGCGCAGATGACGAACGGGAAGCCGAATCGGGCCGTGTAGGACTCGTTGAGGCGCTCGAGCTCCCGGGACTCGCCGTCGCTCAGGCGGTCGAGCCCCGCGGCGGACTGCTCCCGGGCGGAGGCCGCGGTCAGGCCGCCAGCCCGGGCAAGGCGGCCCGCGAGGTCCGGGTGGGCCCGGACCAGGGCGATCTGGCGCTCGGGTGCCGCCCCCAGCATGGTCCCGCACAGCGCAGCGTGGAGCCCGTCAAGGTCGCGGAACGGCCGCTTGGAGAACGTCTCCTCGGCCACCCAGGGCGAGTGCTCGAAGAGCGGCCCGAGGGCGGCGACGAACGCGCCGCGGTCGCATGAATTCAGCGAGGCCAGCGTGGGCTGAGGCGACGCGCTCACTTGAGCAGCTCGTAGGCCGGCAGCGTCAGGAACTCGTCAAGCTTCGGGTTCCTGATCATCTCCATGAAGAGATGGGCGGCTACCCTGAAATGGCCGTTCGAGTAGCGCTCCTCGCCGACCTCCGACTTGATCTTGGTGATGACCTCCCCGAGGAGCATGTCGTAGTGCGCGGGCGTGATCGCCTTGCCGTCCGCCAGCCTTCCGCCGCAGTGGAGCCACTGCCAGAGCTGCGCGCGTGAGATCTCCGCGGTCGCCGCGTCCTCCATGAGGTTGTAGAGGGGCACGCACCCCAGGCCGCCGAACCAGGCCTCGAGGTACTGGATTCCGACGCTCAGGTTCGTGCGTATGCCCGCGTCCGTGATGGTTCCCTGCGGTGCCGCGAGCAGGTCGGCGGCGGTCACGTTCACGTCCTCCCTCTGGCGCGCGATCTGGTTCGGCCCCGGCATGTGCTTGTCGAACGCCTGGAGCGCGACTGGCACCAGGCCCGGATGGGCGACCCATGTGCCGTCGTGCCCGTCCGTGGCCTCCCGCTCCTTGTCGGCGAGGACCTTGGCCAGCGCCTCCTCGTTGGCGGCGGGGTTGTTCTTGATCGGGATCTGCGCCGCCATCCCGCCCATGGCGTGCGCCCCCCGTCGGTGGCACACCTTGATGACGTGGAGGCAGTAGGCCCGCATGAACGGCGCCGTCATGGTCACCTGGCTGCGGTCAGGGAACAGGTAGTTCGGCCGCGCGCGAAACTTCTTGATGCAACTGAAGATGTAGTCCCACCGCCCGCAGTTGAGCCCCGACGCGTGCTCGCGCATCTCGTAGAGCATCTCCTCGGCCTCGAACGTGGCGAGGATGGTCTCGATGAGCGCCGTCGCGCGCACGGAGCCCCTTGGGATGCCGAGCGCCGCCTGCGCGTGGATGAAGACGTCGTTCCACAGGCGCGCCTCCAGATGGCTCTCCATCTTCGGAAGGTAGAAATACGGCCCGGACCCTCGCGCCAGGAGCTCGCGGGCGTTGTGGTAGAAGTAGAGCCCGAAGTCGAAGAGGCTCCCGGAAACCGGCCTGCCGCCCGTGAGCACGTGCTTCTCGGGCAGGTGCCAGCCGCGCGGCCTCACCAGGAGCGTGGCCGTCCTCTCGTTGAGCCTGTAGCTCTTCCCTTCGGGGCTCGTGAAACCGATCGTGCGGCGGACGGCGTCCCGCAGATTGACGTGGCCGTCGAGGAGGTTCTCCCAGGTTGGCGACGTCGCGTCCTCGAAATCCGCCATGAAGACCTTCGCCCCCGAGTTGAGCGCATTGATGACCATCTTGCGGTCCACCGGGCCGGTGATCTCGGTGCGCCGGTCCAGGAGGTCGGCCGGCGCCGGGGCCACCTTCCACAGGCCCTCGCGGACCGACCGCGTCGACGGGAGGAAGTCCGGCAGCACGCCCGCATCCAGTTCCGCCTGGCGGGCCGCACGGGCCTGCAGCAGCGCCTGGCGCCGCGGCTCAAACTCGCGGAAGAGCCCGGCGATGAACGCGCAAGCCCCCGGCGTCAGGATCTCGGCGTGCTCGGGTGAAATCGGCGCGCGGATCTCGAGGCCGGATGGGGTCGTGTCGGTCATGTTTTGAAAATTGAGCAGGCACAGATAACTTCCTCGTTGAATCGTGTCACCTTCAATGTACCGTGGCGCGCTTGTGCCCGCGTTCCACACGATCCTGAGACACAACCCATGAGCAACGAAAACTTTATGAGGGAGGCCATACGCCTGTCCGTGGACGGTGTCCGCTCCGGCCGCGGCGGACCCTTCGGCTGCGTCGTGGTCCGCGCCGGCGCGGTCGTCGGCCGCGGGAGCAACCAGGTCACGTCGACCTGCGACCCGACGGCCCATGCCGAGATCGTCGCGATACGGGAGGCCTGCAGGACCCTGTCCACCTTCCAGCTGCCCGACTGCACGCTCTTTGCGAGCTGCGAGCCCTGCCCCATGTGCCTGTCGGCAATCTACTGGGCGCGAATTCCGACGGTCTACTACGGCAACACGCGCCACGACGCGGCGGCGGCGGGCTTCGACGACGACTTCATCTACAGCCAGATCCCGCTTCCCGCGGCACAGCGCCGCGTCTCGATGAGCGCGCTGCTGGGGGACGAGGCGAAGGGGGCGTTTTCGGAGTGGGCCAGGACGAAGGACAGGGTCGCATATTAGGCCTGGCGCGCTTGCCAAACCCGCGCTTTTCCTCAGACTTGATCTCCCATGAATTTCGACAACCTGCAGCCCGGCCTGAACGCCCCCCTTCCCCGCCTGGACGATGATGACGACGAGGATGAGCCGGCCGAGGAGACCGAGGTGGTCCGCAAGGAATCTTCTGTATCCATGTTGATCCAGAAGAGGTTCCTGAAACAGCGTAAGATCTTTCTCTGGGGACCCGTCACTGACGAAACCGCCAAGGACCTGAGCGAGAAGCTCCTGTACCTCGAATCCACGGCACCGGGAAAGGACATCACGTTCTACATGAACACGCCGGGCGGATCGATCACCGCCGGAATGGCGGTGTTTGACGCGATGAAGCTCATTTCGTCGCCGGTCACGGTGGTCGTGACCGGGATGGCTGCGTCCATGGGATCGATCCTTCTGTGCGCCGCGTCGAAGGGCCGGCGGTTCATCTATCCCCACGGCCGGGTGCTGATCCACCAGCCGCTGATCTCCGGGAGGTTCATCGGGCCAGCCACGGACATCAACATCCAGGCGCAGGAGATGGAGAAGCTCCGCTCGGAGCTCAATCAGATCCTTGCCGACGCCTCGGGCCAGCCTATTGACAAGATCTCGAAGGACAGCGACCGCGATTTCTACCTGAACGCGAAGGAGGCGGTCGCGTACGGCCTGGCCGACAAGATCGTCGAAAAGATCTGAGGCGCCGCGCCGTGGGCCTCAGGGCCTCCTTGGCGCCAGCGCCTTCTCGACGTCCTGGTCTATCTCCATCTTCCACTGCGCGGCGAGCGCCGTGTCGCCCGCCTGGAGCGCGACCTCCCGGGCCTCGACCAGCCAGGGGGACCGGGCCTCCTCGGGTATCTGGTCCGCCTCTAGCAGCTTCCGGTACAGGTCGATCGCCTCGGCGGCCTTCTGGTGGTTCGCGAGAAACACGGCGGCCTCGCGCAGGAGCTCCCAGTTCCACGGCGTCATGTCGGCGCTGTCGGCGGCGCCCCGGAGCACCCAGGACGCCTGCTCGTTGTTGCCCGCCGCGCTCAGCCGCCGCGCGAGGCCGAGCGCGAGCGCAAGGCTTGGGACCGCCTTCATGCCGGCCCTGCCCGCCTCGATCGCCTCGCCCGGCTTCCCCGACGCCTCCAGCAGGTTCATCCTCCTGAGGACCGCGTAGGCGGCCAGAGTCTCGGGCAGCGCGGAAAGGCCCTTCGCCTGAGCCGAGGCGGAGACGGCGAACGGGCGGTACAGCGGATCGCCGATCACGATCGACTGCCAGCTGAGGACGGGAAGCGCAAAGTACGCCGCGTCGACCAGGTTGTCGCCGCGGGACAGGGCCTCCATGAGAAGATCCGGGCGGTGAAGGTACTCGAGGTAGGGCTCGAAGACATTGCCCACGGTTGCGGTGACGCCGCGCGCGACCAGGGGCCCGCACCAGCCTTCGGTCGCCGACCGAAGCGTGTGAGCCGAGAAGCTGTGGACATGGACCGCGATCGCCCCCGGGGGGAACCGGAATCCGGGCAGGCTGAAGGGCCCGTTGAGGTCCGGGGTGTACCAGCCGAAATAAAGGGCGGGCGCGTCCATCCGCGCCGACGCGGCGACGGTCGCGGGCCCGCGGCTCACCGAGAGGTCGAAGCCCAGGGCGGCGATCGTGGCGGCGGCGGCCTGGAGCCACCGGTCCCCGTTCTCGTGGGGCCCGGCGCGGTCCACATAGGCGCGCCCCAACAGGCCTTGCCGCTCCGCCTGCACGGCAAGGTCGACCAGGTGCATCGCCTGCTCCGCGGCCGGCCCGTCAAGACGGGACACCTTCACCACCTGGGAGAGCGCGTCGTCGCTCGGGTGCTCGACTCCGAACAGGGGATTCGGGAGGCCGGCGTTGATCGGGTAGTCCGTCCTCGCGAGGAGGCTCAGCTCCGAGTCAACGGCCCCCTGGTTCGTGCGGAACTCCGGATGGCTCGTAAGCGGCCCGACGTCCCGGTACAGGGAGGGGTCGTTTGCGATCCTCAGCGGCACGCCCCGGCAGACAACGAGCGCGGCGATCCTGTGGCCCGATACCGCGTACTTCCTGCGGCCCACCTCGTCGAACAGGTCCATCGCGATCGCGTCGACCCAGCCCCTCTTGACGAGTTCGTCCTCCAGGGGCCCCCAGACCGTGGCCACGAAGTCCCTCCACGAGATGGTCTCCGCGACGGGCATGGCGAGCGCGATGATGTTCGAGGCGGGCACCCCGCGGACCTGCGCGTAGTGCCTCGCGATCGCGACGGAATCCGGCGCGTCGCTGTTGGCGAGGAGCACGATCCGGTCCGCCAATCCCGACCCATGCGCCGCCGGCGCAAGGGCGAGCAGGGCGCCCGCGCCGATAAGGCCGCGCGCCACACCAGCCGCCTCCAAGGCCCGTAGGAATCCCGTTTTGATTGCCGCGCTAATTCCCAAATCTGAACGGCCTTCATCACCCAAGGCAACCACCCGCAATCGCGGGCCCCAGGGGCGCCGCGGCGCCCCGCCCGGGAGGCCGGATCAACTCAGGGTTGATCCCGGGGGTCCCCGGCGGGTAGGTTGAAGGGGATGCAGGGTCCAAGCGCGTCCCCAAAGCCCCGCGCCGTGACCGCGCCCTTTCCTGGCGAACCACAACGGGGATGGACGCGCCGTCCGGGCTGCGGCACCATCGCCCCCCCGTCTTCAGGCGGAGACCGGCACACCCCCATTTGAACCTGCTCATCCGAAACGCACGCATTCTCACGCTGGCCGCGGGCTCGACGCCGCGCCGGGGCAAGGAACTGCACGAATTGGCCGTGATCCCCCAGGGGGACGTTCTCGTAGCCGACGGGCTCATCGCGGCCGTCGGGCCCCGGATCGAGGCCCCGGAAGGCTCGGAGACCATCGACGCCAACGGGCGCGTGCTGATGCCGGGCTTCGTCGATTGCCACACGCACGCCTGCTGGGCCGGCAGCCGGCTGAACGAGTGGGAGGAGCGCCTGCGGGGCCTGCCTCACGCGGAGATCCTGAAGAAGGGCGGCGGCACCGCCGCCACGGTGCTCGCGGTGCGCGAGGCGACCAAGAAGCAGCTGGCCGCGGGCCTCAGGGACAGGCTCAACCGGATGCTGCGGGAGGGGACGACGACCGTGGAGGTGAAAAGCGGCTACGGGCTCACGACGGAGGCAGAGCTCAAGATGCTCAGGGCCATCGTCCGCGCGGGCCAGGACTGGCCGGGCACCGTGGTGCCCACGGCGCTGCTGGGCTACGCCCTCGAGGGCCCCCTCGACGACCACGTCCGCCTGGTGGTGAAGGAGATGCTTCCGGAGGTGTCGCGCGAGTTCCCCGAGATCGCCGTCGACGCAAGCGTCGAGGAGGGCGCGTGGTCGCGCGAGGCCTGCGTCCGGCTGTTCGAGAAGGCCGCGAAGCACCATCCCCTGCGGGTCCACGCCGACCGGTTCAGCTCCCTTGGGATGATCCCGGAGGCGATCCGCCTGCATGCGCGGAGCGTCGACCACCTGGTGGCCTCCACCAAGGCGGACCTGGTGGCGCTCGCCGGATCGCAGACGATCGGCGTCATCCTGCCCTGCTCGGGATTCCACACGGACGGCCGCTACGCCAAGGCCGGCTTCTTCGTGGACCAGGGAGGCGCCGTGGCGCTGGCGACCGACTGCAACCCGGGCTCGGCTCCCGGCCATTCGATGCCCTTCGCGGCCGCGCTCGCGGTGCGGCGCTGCGGCCTGACTGCCCAGGAGGCGATCGCCGCCTGCACGGTCAATGCGGCGGCGGTGCTCGGGCTGCGGGACCGCGGAACGGTCGAGGCCGGCAGGCGGGCCGACCTGGTCCTACTCGAGCACACCGACGAGCGGGCGCTCGCCTACGAGTTCGGGGGCAATCCGGTCGCCCTGGTTGTCTGCGGGGGGAAGCTTTCCCGGGAGTTGCGCTAGACACCCGGTGAAATGCCCCTACCTTCAGAAGGAGAAGGAGGCCGCCCGCTCCCGGGGATGGCCTGGCCGGATACCCACCGTCTCAAATGGAAGCCTCCCCCCAAACCCCATGAACCGCCGCGAATTCCTCTCCGCCACGGCCGCCACCATGGCCGCCGGATCCCTGATGCCCCGGACGCTGGCCGACGTCGCGCCCCAGAAGTCCGAAGGCATGAACTACGCGCCCCAGGGCAAGCCGAACCCGGTCGTCAAACCGGGCGAGTTCATGGTCGCGGCCGTCCGCCTCGACCACGGGCACATCTACGGGATGTGCAACGGGCTGACGGAGGCGGGGGCGACGCTGAAGTGGGTCTATGATCCGGACCCCAAGAGGGTTGAGGCGTTCAGGGCCAAGCACCCCGAGGCCCGGGCCGCGCGGTCGCTTGACGAGGTCCTCTCCGACCCGGAGGTGCGTTTGGTCTCCGCGGCGGCCGTCACCTCGGAGCGGGGCCCGCTCGGGTGCCAGGTGATGGAGGCGGGCAAGGACTACTTCACCGACAAGGCGCCGTTTACGACCTTGGCGCAGCTTGAGCAGGCCCGGGCGGTCGCCGCGCGGACCCGCCGAAAGTACATGGTCTATTACAGCGAGCGCCTGCACAACGAGTCCGCGATGTTCGCGACCGATCTCGTGGAGCAGGGCGCGATTGGCCGGATCATCCACGTGATCAACATCGCCCCCCACCGCCTCAGCAAGGCCTCGCGGCCCGACTGGTTCTTCCAGCGGGAGAAGTTCGGCGGGATCCTCTGCGACCTCGGAAGTCACCAGCTCGAGCAGTTCCTCGCCTACAGCGGGTCGAGCGACGCCACGGTGAGCCACGCGGCCATCGGCAACTTCAACAACCCGGACCACCCCGAGTTCGAGGACTTCGGGGAGGCCTGCCTCACCGGGAACTCCGGGGCGCTCAACTACGTCCGCGTGGACTGGTTCACGCCCGACGGCTTGAGCGTCTGGGGCGACGGGCGGACCTTCATCCTGGGCACCCAGGGCACGATCGAGCTGCGCAAGTACGTCGACATCGCCCGCGAACGCTCCGGCGACCACCTCTACATCGCCGACGCGAAGGGCGAGCAGCACCTGAACGTGACGGGCAAGGTCGGGTACCGGTTCTTCGGCGAGCTGATCCTGGACTGCCTCAACCGCACCGAGAAGGCCATGACGCAGGCCCATGCGTTCAAGGCCGGGGAGCTTTGCCTGCGGGCGCAGGCCGCGGCGGTGCGGGTCACCTAGCCCGCACCGGGAGATCACCAAACCTCGTAGACCTCGATCAGTCCGATGCCCGTGTCCCCGCTCGCGCCCGACAGCTCGGCGGTGTAGGCCCCGGGCGGAAGCGTGACGAGCAGCGCGGAGTCCGGCGTGCCGAGCACGCTCCAGGCGAACGCCCCAACCGACGCGGCGGTCGACGCGATCTGGGCGTCACCGCCCCAGCCCGCGTTGCTTGCGACCAGGGTGGACGACCCGCTGCCGTCTCCCTGGAAGAGCTGCAGGAGGGGGTCCGGCAGCGGTTCCGAGACACCCAAGGCCCCAAGGGAGGGTCCGGCTCCGCGGATCAGCACCGTTTTCGCCGTCGTCCCGCCGATCACGAACCCGGCGATCAGCACGTTGTCCCCCGTGCCCACCCGGGCCCTCGCCGAGAGGTTGACCAGGCGGGGCGAGGCCGGCGTGAGGCTGGACTCCGGGGTGGCGTCATAGAGCTCCGCCAGCGCGACGCCCGTGTCCCCGCCGCTTCCCGTGACCTGCACCGTGTAGGAGCCTCCCGCCAGCGTCTCGAGCAGCGCCGAATCGTGGCTCGTGGCCGCCACCCAGGGAAACGCCCCGACCGACGCGGCGGCGGCGGCTATCGCCGGGGCCCCGCCCCAGGCGCTGTTCGACGCGACGACGCCGGCCGACGAGTTAAGCTGAAGCTGCGGGTCGGCGAGGACGCCCGACACCCCGAACGGGGCCAGGGCCGGACCCGAGGCCCTCATCAGCAGGGGCTCGGAGCCCGAGGTCCCCTGCCCTCCGACGACAAACCCGGCGATCAGCTGGCTGGCGCCCGTGCCGACGTTCACGCGACAGGAGAGGTTGATCAGGCGGCCCGGGCTTGCGCCCGCCACCACATTGAGCGTCGCGGCGTTGCTTATCACCGCGCCCGCGGAACTGAAGGCCGCGCACGTGAACAGGCCGTCGTAGCCCGGGACCGCGTTGCCGAGGACCAGGATGGGGTCGGTCGCCCCAGCGATGGCCACGCCGTTGCGGAACCACTGGTAGGTCACGACCATGCCGGCCTGCACCAGCCTCGCCGCGCGCGCCGTCATGGCCCCGGACTTCAGCCCGGTCGACGCGGAGAAGACAACCGTGCTGCCGCTGGCGACCGTCTGCGAGACGGGCTGCCCGACAAAGGCGATCGGATTGCCCGAATTGTTCGAGTTGACGGTCAGCGTGGCGCCGGCGCTCGTGACGGTTCCATTCAGGTTCGTAATCGTGACCGTGTAGAGGCCCGCGCTTGCGCCCACGACACCCACGTCCTGCAGGAAGGGGCTTGTCGCCCCGGGGATGGGCACCCCTTCGAAATTCCACTGGTAATGGATCTGGGTTCCCGAGGCCAGCACCCAGAACACGGCGTTGGCGCCCAGGTTGGCCGACGTGGACACGGGCGCCACGCCAATCGTCGGCGCCACCTCCTTGTTGACGGTGACCGGGCCCGAGGTCCCCGTGATGGACGCCGCCTGGGTGTCCTTCGCCGTGACCGATTGGACGCCCGCGGTGCCCAGGCTCACGCTGAAGGTCTTCGTCCCGTTCGTGAGCGCGCTTTCGGCCGGCAGCACGGCGGCCCCGTCGCTGCTGGTGAAGCTGACGATGCCGGAGTACCCCGCCACGGTGTTGTTGTTGGAGTCGACCATCGTGACGGTCATGCTCGCCGGGTAGCCGGCGTCCACGGCGGGCGCGAGGGTGACGACCAGGTGGTACGAGAGCGGGGTCAGCAGGTAGGCCCTGTTGTCCGAGCCATTCGCGACGATCTGGCCCAGGTCGTTGATCCCCCAAGCGCTCGTGAGGGTGACCCCGGGCAGGCTGACCAGCGTGTTCAGGTCCGTCATCTTTCCGTTCTGGTACAGGAAGGCCACGCCTCCGACGCCTCCCACCGACCCGGAGTTGCCGACAATCGCCCCGAGATTGTTGATCGCGTAGGCATAGCTGTTGCTCGTGGCGGGACCCACGGTGCCGAGGTCGGTCATCACGCCGCCGCCGTCGATGAAGGCGTGGAACCAGCCGCCGGTGGCTATCATCGCGTACCCTACAATGTAGCCCTCGTTGTTGACGGCCAGCGCCGCGCTCCTTGTCCCTCCAAGGGCCCCCAGGTCCGTCATCTCGCCGTTCGAGTAGCTGAAGGCGTCGTGGGCGCTGGCCGAATAATCCGCGGTCCCCACGATGGTGCCCCCGTCGTTGACCCCGTAGGCCGTGCTGTTGGGCCCGCCCAGCGTGCCGAGGTCGGTCATCACCCCTGCGGTGTTGCTGAACGCATGGTGGGTGCCGTTTCCGGCCAGCGTCGCGAAACCTACCACGGTGCCGGCGCTGTTCACGGCCTCCGCATAGCTCAGGGTGCCCCCCAGCACGCCGAGACTGGTCATCACGCCGTTCGTATCGCTGAAGGCCAGATCCGCGGCGGCGCCCACCGTGTACGCGTTCCCGACGACCACCCCGGAACGGTTGATGGCGTTGGCGAAGCTGTCGGTGCCACCCAGCGTGCCAAGGTCCGCGGCCTTCCCGTCGGAATAGACGTAGGCATGGGTCTGGGTGTCTCCGGTGAGGTTGGAATTCCCGGCGACCACACCGGCGTTATTGATGGCTAGGGCGGAGTTGATGCTCCCGCCGAGGGTCGGGATCTGCGTCACGCCAAAGGTCTGCCCGCGGGCGGCGGGGGACACGGCCCCCAAGGCGGCGGCCGCGGATAGCCCGAGCGATACTTTCCTGAGCCAATTCGACGGGGTGTTCACGGGATGACGGTGCTGGATCGAGGAGGGACGGGGACGGATGATGCCAGCCCAGTGTGGCCCGGCAATACCCGGATGTCGACCGCCTTTAGCTCCATGGGGGACATGGGGATCCACATTTCTGAACTTTTTTACCAGCGGGACGGGGCCTCGGGTCGGCCCGTGGGGCGGGCGCCCGGGACCGCCGGCCCATTTCCGGCTTAACTTGACCCACGGTTCTGCCAGCGTGGCGCGCATGACCTGGATCGCCTGGGCGCTTCTCTCGGCCCTCTTCGCGGGAATGACCGCCATCCTGGCCAAGGTCGGCGTCGCGAACGTGAACTCACACCTCGCGACGGCGATCCGCACCACCGTGATCCTGCTGATCACCTGGTCGATCGCGTTCGCGGCGACCCCCTCGGCCCAGTTCGTCGTCCCGGGGCGCAGGACCCTGCTCTTCCTGGGCCTCTCGGGCGCAGCCACCGGACTGTCCTGGCTCTGCTATTTTCGCGCGCTGCAGCTCGGCGAGGCCTCGCGTGTCGCGCCGATCGACAAGCTGAGCGTCGTCGTCGTGATCGTCCTTGCAGGCGTCTTCCTTGGGGAGCGGCTGACCTGGCAGCAGGCCGTCGGCGGGGCCTTGATCGTGGCGGGCTCGCTCGTGATCGCCTGGCCCCACGCCTGACGCCCCGCTATTGCGCGAACCGCCACTCGGGCTTGAAGTCGCGCGGGGGCTTCTCGCCCTTCAGGCGGACCCTCACCAGCTCGATCGGCATCGGCCCGCCGGCCATGATGGCGTCGTGGAACTGGCGGTCGGTCATCCCCCCGGGGCCGACCAGCTCGCGGTGGAGCTCCCGAAGCTGCAGGGCCCCCAGCATATAGCCGGCCTGGTACAGCGGCGGGAATGTCCCGTTGAAGGACCGCCTCACCTCGCCCATGGCGCTTGCGCGCTCATGGCCCACCCGGTCGACCAGGTAGTCGACGCACTGCTCGGGGGTCCAGTTGCCCAGCTGGAAATTGATCGAGAAGATGATCCGGGCGCACCGGTGGGTCCTCCAGAAGAGCATCCCCATCCTGTCCTCGGGCGACTTGGGGAACCCAAGGTCCCAGAACTGGAACTCCCACCACACGGCCCAGCCCTCCACCCAGAACGGCGTGGTG
>Ga0265316_10006032_pt1 | contig 11643 bp, 9 predicted proteins | sample 4522metaG_FD_202092 | JGI IMG/M metagenome (GOLD analysis project Ga0265316, IMG submission 202092) | Rhizosphere microbial communities from Carex aquatilis grown in University of Washington, Seatle, WA, United States - 4-5-22 metaG | ecosystem: Host-associated > Plants > Roots > Rhizosphere >...
TCAATTCCGGAAGATCGTACTGCACCGCGCGCCGTCCCCATTTGCGCTCGATGAAATCGTCGATCATGCCGCCCTGAATCGGCCCCGGCCGGTAGAGCGCGTTCAGCGCCGTCAGGTCTTCGATGCGGCTCGGCTGGTAGCGCCGCAGAATGTCGCGCATACCGCTCGATTCGAACTGGAACACGCCGCTGGTGAAGCCCTTGGCGAAAATTTCGTAGGTCGCCTTGTCGTCCAGCGGCAGGTCCTCCGGCACCACTTCCACACCGTGCCGCTTCTGGATCAGCCGCAGCGCGTCCTGGATCAGCGTGAGCGTCGTCAGCCCCAGAAAATCCATCTTGAGAAGCCCCAGCTTCTCGAGACCGCCCATATCGAACTGCGTCACGATTTCGTCGCGGTTGGTCTTGTAGAGCGGCACCAGTTCCGTGAGCGGCTGCGGCGAGATCACCACCCCCGCGGCATGCACCGAGCAGTTGCGCGCCAGGCCTTCGAGGCGCAACGCCACCTTCAACACGTCGTCCACGCGCGGGTCTTTCCGGGCCGCCTCGCCGAACCCCGGCTCCATCTTCATGGCGTCCGGGAGCGAGATATTGAGGACGTTGGGCACCATCTTGGTGATGCGCTCCACCTCCGCGTAGGGCATTTCCAGCGCGCGGCCGACGTCCTTGATGGCAGCCCGCGCCCCCAGCGTGTTGAACGTGATGATCTGCGCCACCTGTTCCCGGCCGTACTTTTCGGTGACGTATTGGATCACCTCGCCGCGGCGGTTCATGCAGAAGTCGATGTCGATATCGGGCAGGTTCACGCGTTCGGGGTTCAGGAAGCGCTCGAACAGCAGCCCGTATTGCAGCGGATCGATATCGGTAATGGCCATGGCATAGCTCACCAGGCTGCCCGCCGCCGACCCGCGCCCCGGCCCCACCGGAATCCCTTTGCTCCTGGCGTACCGGATGAAGTCCCAGACGATCAGAAAATATCCCGAGAACTTCATCTGCTCGATCATCTGAATCTCGCGATCCAGCCGCTCCGCGTACTCCCCCACGTGGTGCTTCAATGCCCCCTTGAGCCGCATCGCCTCGAGCCGCGGGCGCCGTTTCTCGAATCCCATCCGCGCGACATATTCGAAATAGGTGTCCGTCGAGTGGCCTTCCGGCACTTCGAATTTCGGGAAAGGATTCTTCACCTCTTCCAGGCGGACGTTGCAGCGCTCGGCGATCTCCCAGGTGCGGTCGAGCGCATCCTCCAATTCGCCGAACAGTTCCCTCATTTCCTGGGGCGACTTCAAGTAGAACTCAGGCGCCCCCCAGCGCATGCGGGTCGGGTCGCTCATCCCCTTGCCGGTCTGGATGCACAGCAGGATCTCGTGCGCGCGCGCGTCTTCCCGGCGCAGGTAGTGCGAGTCGTTGGTAGCCACCAGCGGCAGCCCCGTCTCCTGCGAAAGCCGGTTCATCTCCGGCGTGAGCCGCCGGTCCTGGTCCAGGTGATGGTCCTGGATTTCCAGGAAGAAGTTGTTCCGCCCGAACACATCCGCGTAGGTGTGCGCCAGCCGCCGCGCGTCCTCGTACTTGTCCGACAGCAGCGTCTCGGGAATGTGCCCGCGCAGGCACGCCGACATCGCGATGAGCCCTTTCGAGTGCTCCGCCAGCAGGTCCAGATCGATGCGCGGCTTGTAATAGAACCCCTCGAGGTATCCCGTCGAGACCAGCTTGATGAGGTTGCGATACCCCTCCTGGCTCTCGCACAGCAGAACCATGTGGTTGTACCGGTCCGCATCCGAGCGCGTCTTGCGCCCCTGTTGCGAAACGTAGACCTCGCACCCGATCACCGGATGCACCCCCGCCGCCTTGGCCGCGTTATAGAACTTGACCGCGCCGAACAGGTTCCCATGATCGGTCATGGCCACTGCCGGCATCTTCTGCTCGATGGTGGCCTTCATGAGCTGGTCGATATCGCAGGCCCCATCCAGCAGGGAGTAATCGGTATGGCAATGCAGGTGGACAAACGGCATGGTCGAGTCGGCTCCTCACAAGCGGCCGGGCACACCGCCATCTTAACAGGCGGGCTCGGGCGGTAACCGACACATCACCGGCGCGCCCCCTGGCGGCAATGCCACAAAATCCGCGGCCATTCTCAAGCCGCGCGTGCCGGACCACTACCTGCCAAGAGGGTATCGTGCGGCGAATCGGGAAGCGTCGTAGGCGGTATCGCTCGTCCCAACACATGTCCGACTGCTATACTGCCAGCAGGAAGTCAGGAATCCTGACTTCCTGGAATTAACCAGCGGACTCTATGAACGCCACAGGCAAGATCCAAAACAAGGGCCAGGTGACCATCCCCACCGCCGTCCGGCGGCAGGCAGGCCTCATCAAGGGCGACCTGGTGAACTTCGCGTTCCAGCGCGGCAAGATCGTCATCACTCCGAAATTGGTGATCGACGGGTCCAGGTTCCCCGCCGCGGACGACGAGTACACGCCGGCGCAGCGCCGGATCATCGATGCCAGCCTAGCCAGGGCCGATGCCGACATCAAGGCCGGCCGCGTGTCCAAGGCCTTTTCGGACCATGGCGATTTTATCGCCGCCCTGCACAAAGAAGCCGCCAAACTCTCCGCCAAGAAGACAAAACGCCAGGCCAAATGAAGCTCCGCTGGACTTCGCATTTCGCGCGGGCCTACGCCAAAGCGCCCGAGGATATCCAAACGGCGTTTGGCAAGCAGTCGCTGCTCTTGCTCCAGGACTTCCGGCACCCTTCCCTCCGCGCAAAAAAGTATGACGAAGGCAGGGGCCGGTGGCAGGCGAGCGTGACGAAAGACTGGCGTTTGTACTTCCTCATCGAAGACGACACCTACATCTTGCAGGACATTACCCGGCATCCGAAATAGCGGGACCCTTTGGACTTTGGTCCCGATTCGATTTGCGCATGCGTAATTGGCGGTGGCTGGGGAGAAGACTGGGCAAGCTAAAGCATGCCCCACCTTACTTCTGCCCGTAGTACGCCTTGGGCCCGTGCTTGCGGAAGTAGTGCTTGTCGCGCAGCGCCTCGGAGATGGGCGCCGCGGCGGGGTTGATGAGCAGCGTCTGACAGGCCATGGCGGCAAGTTCTTCCACGATCACCGCCATGTGCGCGGCGGCGGTCGCCGATTTGCCCCAGGTGAAGGGGCCGTGCCCGGCGACCAGCGCGGCGGGGCAGCCGAGCGGGTCGCGGGCTTCCATCAATCGGACGATCGCCACGCCCGTGTTGGCTTCGTATTCGGATTCGATTTCTTCGGGCGTGAGCGGAGCGGTGACCGGCACGGGGCCGTGAAAGTAGTCGGCGTGCGTGGTGCCGAAGCAGGGGACCTCGCGGCAGGCTTGCGCCCAGGCGGTGGCGTAGCGCGAGTGCGTATGCACTACGCCGCCGATGGAAGGGAAGGCGCGATAGAGCGCCACGTGCGTGGGCAAATCGGAAGACGGCCGGAGGCTGCCTTCCACCACGCGGCCATCCAAGTCCACGATCACCATGTCGGCGGGCGTCATTTTCTCGTAGGGGACGCCGCTGGGCTTGATGGCGACGAGACCCTGCTCGCGCGAGAGGCCGCTGGCGTTGCCGAACGTGTAGAGCACCAGGCCGCGGTGCACCAACTCGAGGTTGGCTTCATAGACCTCGGTTCGCAGCGCCTCAAGCACTCTGGCCTCCTCGCGCGCGCGCGGCAATTCGGCGCAACCCGGGCAAAACATCGCCCTCGCCGAAGGCAAAGTAGAGTTTGCGGAAGAGCGGGTACAGCTCCGCATACGTCGCGGCAGCCGCCTTTTCCGGCTCGATAATGGCGTACCCGGGGCACAGTGCGTCCTGCGCCTCTTCGATGGTCGTGAACGCGCCGGCCGCCAGAAACGCGAAGATGGCCGAGCCGAGGCTGGTCACATCGCCCTTGGGCACCAGGATGGGCTTTCCGATCACGCTGGCGTACACCTGGTTGAGCACGGGGTTCTTTTGCGGAATGCCGCCGCCGTTGACGATGCGGCGCACCGGGACGCCGTGCTCCTCCATGCGCTCCAGAATCAAGCGCGTGTGGAAGGCCGTGCCTTCGATGGCCGCGAACAGTTCGTCCTGCGCCGTATGGGTTAAGCGCCAGCCCAGCGTGACGCCGCTCAGCTCGGGGTTCACCAGCACGGTGCGGTCGCCGTTGTCCCAGGTGAGGCGCAGCAGGCCGGTTTCCCCGGCGCGGTAATTCTCCAAACCGCGCGAGAGTTCGGCGACGGTTGTGCCGGCGCGGCGCGCGATGGCTTCGAAAATATCGCCGGTGGCCGACATGCCGGCTTCGATTCCGATGCGCTGCGGGTCGATGGACCCCGCGACCACGCCGCAGACGCCGGGAATCAGCTCCGGCTTCTCCCCAATGGCCATGATGCAGGTGGAAGTTCCCACCACGTTGACCACGTCGCCCAGGCGGACGCCGGCGCCGATGGCGTCCCAGTGCGCGTCGAAGGCGCCGACGGGAATGGGGATGCCGGCCCGCAGGCCGAGCCTCACCGCCCAGGCCGGAGCGAGATGTCCGGCGATCTGGTCGGAGGTGGCGTAGCGGCCCGCGAGTTTGGCGCGCACGCCGGCGAGCAGCGGATCGACGGCCACCAGGAACTCCTCGGGCGGAAGGCCGCCCAGGGCCTCGTTCCACATCCACTTGTGGCCCATGGCGCAGACGCTGCGCGGCACCAGGGCCGGGTCGGCGATGCCGCACAGCGCGGCGGCCACCATGTCGCAATGCTCGAGGGCCGTCGAGAAGCGGCCGAGTTTGTCGGGATTGTGGCGCAGCCAGTGCAGCAACTTGGCGAAGCCCCACTCGGAGGAGTAGATGCCGCCGCACCAGTCAATGGCCGCGAGGCCCCGGCTGCGGGCCATGGCGGTGATCTCGGCGGCTTCCTTCCAGGCGCGATGATCGCACCACAGGTAATAGTCGTCGATGGGTTCGAGATGCGCATCCACCGGGATCATGGTCGAGCCGGTGGTGTCGAGTGCGATGGCCTCGATGGCGTTGCCGTCGATGCCGGCGGCGTCAATAGCGCGGTGCGTGGCCTCGGCCAGCGCCTTCATATGGTCGGCGTGGCTCTGAGTCGCGTAGTCGGGATCTTCCTTCTTACGGAGCAGCGGGTACTCCGCCACGCCAGAACCGAGACGGCCCTTGGTGCTATCGAAGATGGAAACCCGGACGCTCAGAGTTCCGAAATCTACGCCGGCAACAATGCTCATAGGGTCCTCCGCGAAAAAAACCAATTAGCCACGGATGAACACGGATGAACACGGATAAGCAAAAACCAAAAAGAACTTAAGATTCTCTGTCTTTCTTATCCGTGTTCATCCGCGTTCATCCGTGACCATTATTCTTAGCTGTGCCGGTAAACGCTCCAGCCCAAATAGCGCGTGGCGGCTTCCTCGACGGCGGCGGCTACGGGCGCCAGGTTGGCCGCTACGTGATGCTCGAAGCCGCGCTCGCAGATGTAGCGGAGCAACTCTTGCAGCCTGGGGATGTGCACTACACCGGCGCCGCCGAAGGTTTCGAGCGGATCGTCGGTGAACTCGCCTTCTCCCACGTAGCCTTGAATCGAGCCTTCGCGGTCGTTGGTCGAAAAACGCGCGAAACTCATGGGGCCGGATTTCACGCGGCCCACGCATGTGCCGTAAGTGTTGTCGCGGCCCACCGTGCCGGCGATGATCTGCTGGAAATCCATGCGGCTCTCCTTGAAGAAATGCTTGGGGAGATTGCTGCAATGGAAGCAGACGGCCTTATCCGGGTCTTCGCCGTAATTGTTGTTCCAGTCGAGCAGGGCGCTGGGCGTTCCCGAGGCCAGTTGCAGGGCGTGCATGCCGATGACGCCGCAGATATCCACCTCGCAGGCGCTGGACATCAGGCGCTCGCTCATCATGCTCATCACCGTGCAGGGCACCACGCCGAAGTTCTCTTCGAGCGAAGTCCAGCACTGCACAGCACTGATGGAGACCTCGGTCTGGGCCATCCACTCATCCACCACGGCGCCGAGCTTGGCCATTTTGAGGAGCGGTTCGGCGGGCACGCCATCGGTCGGCACGTAGCGCCGGATGGCCTCCAGTTTGGCGACGGCCGCGGGATCGTGGTCGCCCATGCGCGCGATGCGGCCGAGGATTTCGGAAAGGTCGATAGGCTCCACGGAGATGCCGGCGGCTTCGAGGATTTTCTCGCTGTAGCGGACGGTGTTGAAGGCCGCGGGCCGCGCGCCAATGGCCCCGATGCGCAACCGCCGCAGCCCGCGCACTACGCGGCACACGGCGGCGAACCAGTCCAGGTCGTGGCGGAAACAGGGGGAATCCGGGGCCTCGGTGTGGCGCGTGGTGAGCGAATAGGGAATCCCGTACTGGGACAGGTTGTTGCACGCCGACATCTTGCCGCAGAAGCTATCTCGACGGTCCGCGATGGTCATGCGGGCGGGGGTATCGGGCGTGGCTTGCACCAGCACCGGGACGTTTAGATCGGCCAGCCGCAGGGTGTCTGCTATGGCGCGCTCCTCGCCGAAATTGGGCAGCGTGACGATGACGCCGTCGATAGAGTCGCGGTGCTTCTTGAACAGGGCCGCGCAGCGCGCCGACTCCGCGCGCGTCTCGACGGCCCCGAACTTGGTGTCTTCCGGACCGGGCGCAACCGCCTGGTATCCGGCTTTCTCGAGGACCGCAAGCATCTCGGAGCGGCCGCTCTGGGCCAGATGGTCGGGGAAGAATCCCCGGTTTCCGACGATCATACCGAAGGTCATCATTTTCCCCTCCCGGGCCTAAACCGCAGCGAATAGACCACGCCCATGGCGATCAGCAGCGTGCCCCACCAGATTCCGGCGTGCAGGTCGGACCGCACCACGGGGTGCGCCGCGGGATTCGACAGATCGTAAATGCCGGCGCCCAGAATCAAGACTCCGTAAATCAGGAGCAGGACGCCGATGAAAAACCAGATGGAAATCATGCCAACGCGATGCATTGTTCACCTACCAGAATACGACCTGCAAGACCACGAACACGAACGCGATTACCCCGGCCCAGAAAATGGGGCGCTGGTATAGCGCCAGGTGGCCTTCCGAAGGCAGTTCCGTGCAACCGTACACCAGTCCGGCCAGCTCCGATTCGGGCTTGGGCCGCGTAACCATACTCACCACCACGGTCACCACCACGCAAATGATCCAGGCCCACAGCGCGCGGAACATGTTCTCGGCCATGGGCTTGGCTTGGGACGAAAGGGCGATGTAGCGCAGCGCGGAGGGCTCCAGGTAGACCCACAGCCACATCCCGATGGAAGAGAAGGTGCCGGTGAGAAGGCCCCAGAAACCGCCCTCGGGCGTGGCGCGCTTCCATAACATGCCCAGAATCACGGTGCCGAACAGCGGCGCGATGAAGAAGCTGAAGAGCTGCTGGACGTAATCCATGATGCTTCTGAATTGCATCACGAAGTAGGCCGTGCCGATGCTCACCAGCACGCCCAGAATGGTGCACCAGCGGCCCATGCTGACGTAATGCGCGTCGGGGGCCTGCTTTCGGAAGAGGGCGCGGTAAATGTCATAGGTCCACACCGTGGCGAAGGCGCTGACGTTGCCGGCCATGCCCGACATGAAGCCCGCTATGAGCGCGGTGATGCCCAGGCCGAGCAGGCCCGGTCCGCAGTAGCGCGCCAGCATGATGGGCAGCACTTCGTTGTAGCTGTGCCCGCCGGTGGCGATGGCCTGGCTCTCGCCCGTCAGGAATCCGGGCGGCAGCAGCGCCAGGCCCAGCAGCCCGGGCAGAATCACGATGAACGGCACCGCCATCTTGAACGCGGAGCCAATGATGGGCGCCAACTTGGCCGCGCGAAGGTCCTTGGCGGCGATGACGCGCTGCACCACTAGAAAATCCGTGGTCCAGTATCCGAACGAAATGACCCAACCGAGCCCGAAGACGATACCGACCCAGTGGATGCCCATGGGGTTATCGCTGAAGGAACCCATGGTGCGCCACAAGTGGGTGAAATCCTGCGCCGGGAAATTGTGATGGATGCGGGCCACCATTCCGCTCCAGCCGCCGGCCTCGATCAGTCCGATGATGGAAATCAGCAACGCGCCCAGCCAGATGAGGACGAACTGGAGCACTTCATTGAAGATTGCCGAGAGCAGCCCACCCAGGCCCACGTACACGGCCACGGTGATGGAAGAGACCCAGATGCTGAAGTGGATATCCCAGCCGAGCACCACCTTCAAGACAATCGCCATGGAATACATATTGATGCCGCTCATCAGCACGGTCATGAAGCCGAAGGAGATGGCCGAGAAAGCGCGCGCCGGCTCTCCGTAGCGCAGTTTGAGATAGCCGGGGACGGAGTGGGTCTTGGAGATGTAGTAGAAGGGGATCATCACGATCCCCAGGAACAGCATGGCGGGGATGGCGCCGATCCAATACCAGTGCGTGGCGAGGATGCCGTACTGGTAGGCGGAGGCGGCCCAGCCCATCAGCTCGAGCGAGCCCAGGTTGGCGGCGAGAAAACTGAGGCCCGCCACCCAGGCGGTCATCTCGCGGCCGGCCAGGAAGAAATCTTCGCCCGTCTTGGTGTAGCGCTTCAGATAGAAGCCGATTCCAATGACGGCGAAGAAGTACACAACAATGATGGCGATGTCGACGCCCGACAGCGAGACCAGTCGCGAGGGAGCGGTCTGCAGCAGGAAAGACAGAGGGAGTTGTGCTGTAATCGCTGGCACGTGCCCATCGTAGGAAACGTGGGTAGGGAAGTCAAGCGTAGCGCCGGCGCTACGCGGCTGGTCCGGTGGATTCGCGCACCACCAACTCCGGATCGATCACGATGTCGTGCTCGATGGCGGAGGGCTGTTCCGGCGTGGGAATCAGCGAGTCGCAGACGATCTGCCCGATGCGCTCGCGCGGAATGTGCACGGTGGTCAGGGCCGGGTAACAGAACTCGGAGAGCTGGACGTTATCGAAGCCGGTGACGGACATGTCCTGGGGCACGCGAATGCCGCGCTCGCGCAATTCGCGCAATGCCCCCACGGCCGTGACGTCGTTGACGCAGATGATGGCGGTGGGGGCGAAACCCGAGGCCAGCAACGCGGACGTGGCCTGCCGGCCGCCTTCGAGCGTGTCGGCGTCGGCGGCGGTCCGCACTTCGATTTCCGGAATACGCGCCACGGCATCCAGCACGGTCTTCAAGCGCTCATTGATCGGCCCCAGCAGGGCGTGGTGTCCCAGGAAACCCAGCCGGCGGTGGCCCAGGCCGTGCAAGTAATCGACCACCTGCTCGATGCCGCGGCGGTAGTTGACGCGGATATTGGCGATGTTGGGCCGCGGCGCGCCGACGTCGTAGAAGACCACCGGGATGCCGCTGTCGGTGAGTTCGTCGATGAGCGCCGGCTCCATCTCGGAGACGATAGCGGCCAGGCCCGCCACGCGCCGCCCGATCATGAGGCGGACGCTGGCCACCAGTTGCCCGGACCTGTAGTCGGTGTTGGCCATCAGCACTTCGAAGCCGCGGGCGTGGGCGCCGGCTTCGACGGCCTTATAGATGTCGAAGAAGAACGGGTTCTCCAGGTTGGAGACGATCACGCCGATGGTGCGGCTCTTGCCGCCGGCCAGGTTGCGCGCGTGCAGATTGGGATGGTACTTCAACTCCTCGATGGCCTCGACGACGCGGGCGCGCGTGGCGGCTGTGACGATGCTGGCATTATTGAGCACCCGCGACACGGTGGCTGTGGAAACCTTGGCCCGCCGCGCCACTTGTTCGAGGTTCATGTCCGTCACCTATTGTAGCTGGCGGTCGAGAGGCGTGAAGAGCCGTGCTAGAATTTTTTCCAAAGGGAGAAAAGGACATGCGGAAAACGGTTAGGCTCCTGATATTTTGCGCCCTGATACTCTTACCGGGGATTTCGATTGCGGCAGATAAATTCGACGGCAACTGGTCTACCAAGCTCACTTGCCCTGAAAAAGGGAATACCGAGGGCTATACCTGGCGGTTCGCCAGCGTCATCCAGAACAGCAAGCTTCGCGGAGAGCACGGCACAGCGGGGGAACCCGGCTACCTGCTGATCGAAGGCAAGATCGCGCAGGATGGCAGTGCCAAACTGTCTGCCAACGGCATCGTCGCCTCCAGGAAATATGCCCGTGGAGTCTTCGCCCACAAGGGAGAGGACTATAGCTACGACCTAAAGGCCCAATTTAAAGAGACAGAAGGCACGGCCACCCGGAACGAAGGCCTCGGCATCATAGGCCGCGCTTGCACGGTCGACTTTGTGAAGCAGCCGGCTGCGAGCGCTACGTCGCCATCGGGCCAGTGAGCTACAACCTTTGCTGAACTGTCAAGGCCTATGCCACTTGCCAATAGACGGCATAGCGTTTGTCGAAAATACTGTTGAGCGGGACCAGCGTGACGTTCTTTGGCTGGCCGGTGGTGCGGAACGATAGCGGCTGGTCGCCGGGCTTGATCCACGAAGCGGGGTCGGCGGCGGCGGCGCGGAAGGTGGGAACCTCGATTGGTAAGGCCTGGACCCGCGGACCCATCGGGCCGGTGATCAGTTGCTCCGTCAATCCGTCGGCGCCCAGATCGCCCGCCAGCACCAAGGGGCCATGAACGATGGCCTGCAACTTGGGATCGTCGGGCATGGCTTCGATGTGCAGGCGCATGGGCAACTCCATCTCCACGCGGTCGCCCTTCTTCCAGGTTCGCGTCAGAGTCAGATAGCTGCCGGGGCTGGCGGTGGCTTCGAGCGCCTTGCCATTCAGCTTCACGGTGGGCGCGGTACTTAGCCAGGAAGGAATACGCAAACGCACAGAAAGGTTGACTGGCTTGTCCGCACCGACTGTCAGTGCCGTCCGCGGCTGGTCGGGGAACTGAGTATCCTGGCGCAACCCGAAACCTTTCCCGGGCCAGTTCAGCTCGGAGGGTATGAACAGGTTGACATACACGCCGTCGTCGTCGTGCCAGTAGATGCTGTCGGTGAGTTTGGAGTATTCCTCGACGCCGGTGCCAGTGCAGCACCAGAAGGATTGATCCTCGGTGTCGAAGGTCTTCCAGGCGCCGGGGGTGAGCGAGAGGTAGTACTGTGTGTGCCCGGTTTCGGGCTGGATGGTGCCGATGCGGTGGTTCAGGAGCGCCCGCTCGTAGTAGTCGAAATAGCGGGGGTCGGCGGTCCAGCCGTAAAGATGGCGCGCCAGCTTGAGCATGTTATAGGAGCAGCAGCATTCGGCGGTCGAGACGTTCATCTTCAGTTCGGCGGCGAGCTGCCGGGGCTGGGCCAGCCAAGCCTCGCCGTTGCTGGTGCCGCCAGTTACATAAGTGCGCGCGGTACTTACTTCGTAGAAGAAGAAATCCGCGACATCGTGGAAACGCATATCGCCTGAGATCTCATAGCGGCGCGCGGCGGCGATCACTTGAGGAATGTGAGTATTGACGTGCAGCGGGCGCAACTCGTCGCGGCGCGAGGCCAGCGGATTGACGAAGCGCTTCTTGGTGAAGCGGTCGCCGGCCTTGGCCCACTGGTCGTTGTTAGTGGCCGCCGCCAGGTTATAGAGCACCTCGGCCATGCCGCCGAATTCCACGTTGAGGATTTCCTGCATGTGCTCTTCGGTCTTGGATCGGCTCCATTGGTCGGCCCAGTCAGCCATGCCTTCGACTACCTTGCGGGCGT
>Ga0265316_10006033_pt1 | contig 11643 bp, 7 predicted proteins | sample 4522metaG_FD_202092 | JGI IMG/M metagenome (GOLD analysis project Ga0265316, IMG submission 202092) | Rhizosphere microbial communities from Carex aquatilis grown in University of Washington, Seatle, WA, United States - 4-5-22 metaG | ecosystem: Host-associated > Plants > Roots > Rhizosphere >...
GCCATCGGTTTCCTGCGGGCGCAAGGCGAGCACATTCCCGATGAACTGCTGAGGCACCTGGCGCCCCTCGGCTGGCAGCACATCAACCTCACCGGCGATTATCTCTGGCAGGCGGAGCAGCCGACCAGATCGGCGGCATTCCGTCCGCTGCGTGCTTCTCCCGAAGCTCTCGCAGCATGATGTTCGCTCTTTGTCCGCTTAGCGTATATTCCTGTCCGTTCTATGGCGTCACCCCAAGATCACCCCATCGGGACTTGGTATCGGCGGAATCGCCGCGTTTGCCGTGAAAGACGACGCGGGCGAGTTGATGACGACCTGCGCCACGGTTGAGGTGGGTGAGGATGCGGCGGCGGCAGGCTTCGTCGTCGATGTCGGCCAGCAGGTGGAGCGTCTTGACGATCCGGCCGGCAATCCAAGGTCGGTCGAATTTAGCCCGCCACAATATCGGTGCAACACTAATAATCATGTGGTATTAATCGCTGTCTTGCCGAACTATCCGACCATATCAAGCATCATGCGTATGTATGTACCCAGGATACTGAAATGACCGAGAAAACATTGAAAGATAAAACTGCAACAATTATTTCAATGCCGACGCTCGCATCACATAACGAAGAGAAAAAAGTTAATAATAAAATATCAAATAGGCAGCGTGTCTCAAAGACATGCAAAGAGCCGTCCCCGCCCCCGACCACCCAGAATCCAGCAGAGGCTCCGGAGATAACATCCTGGGTTCGGGCGCTGTCTGGACAGGATGGACCAGTTTTAATTACGGGAGAAACCGGGACTGGGAAATCCGCTCTCGGCAGACGGATCCATGACCTGTCTTGCCGTGCCGGTAAGATTTTGATTGTCAGGGGGTGTGGCGAATTTGATGCCGGCACGGTCGAGGCTCAATTGTTCGGTCACTCCTGTGATGCTTATACGGGAGCAATAACCGAACAGGACGGCGTATTTAAAATGGCCGATGGCGGAACCCTGATATTGGATGACATCGACTATCTGCCGAAGTCGATTCAAACGCGGCTTCTGCGATTTTTGGATGATGGAACCTATTACCGATTGGGGCAGGCGGATCAGCCCCGCCGCTCGAATGTCCGCCTGATCGTCACGACGAACAAAGATTTAATGGAACTCCACATAAAAGGCCAGTTTCTGGCCGATCTCTATTATCGGCTCTCCCATTGGAAGATCAATCTTCCACCATTGCGCAGTCGTCCCGATGTCGTCAAGCGTCTATCCAACGAGTTCCTTGTTCGGTTCGACGAAAAGCGAGGTACACCGCCGCGGGCGTTTACCCAGGACGTCGTCAATCTTCTCGCCTTCATGCCCTGGCGGGGAAATGTGCGGGAACTAAAAAGCACGGTCGAGAACATCGCGCTGCTCTGCGCATCGGCGGAACGCGTGATCGATATCGGACAGGCCGCGTCATCGCTGCTGGACGAACGTCTGCTGCATGACAGCGGCGGAATTCCGCTTCTACCCGACATGAGTGTGGATGAACGCATTTTCCGGGTCCTGGCCATCACCAATTGGAATATCAGCCTGACCAGCCGAATCGTCGGAGTGTCACGGACCACCGTGCACGACCGCATCAGCAAGCGGGGGTGGAGCAAGCCGGTTTGACGGCATGCCGACTGTCCAAAGCGGCGGGCGATCGGGACACCTGAACAGGTGTTGGGGGCTTCCGTCATCATAATTCTGTGTAGTTTCAACAAGATATCTCTTGGCATGAGACTTGCTTTGTCGCTCTTCCGCCAATACGGCAAGGAGAGTGGCATGGTCGGACTGATGCGCAGTCGGAATCTTGGACGCCGGATCGCGATGGGAGCAGTCATGCTCCTGTGGGCGAGCGCGGCAACCGCGCAGGATCTGCCGCCATTCGACTTTTTCGTATATATAGATGCGTCTTCAACTATTTTTACCCCTTCTCCGGACGGCCCTCACACCCGGATCATCGGAAAGCTGAAGGAGCTCTTCCGGGAACCGATCGACGGCACGCGGCCGCTGGTGGCCGAGGGTGACCGGGTCTTCCTCTATACCTTCGACAAAAGTGTCAGGCCGTTCGGAACCAATCCGTTCTCCGGCGGCAAGGCCGCCGCGCTCGACGAGTTGCTCGACAAGCTCCAGCGGGACGGCAGAATCCGACCTAAAAGATCCATGGATGATCTTAGATTTACCGATATCAACAACCTGTTCCTCACCATCGCCCAGAATCCCGACGTCATCAATAACGTGGCGACCCGCCAGAAAGTGATCGTCATCGCGAGCGATTTCATCCATGACGTCAAAGACAGCCCTGCCGACGTTTGCCGGATGGCCGAGGACTACAAGAAGGATGGCAGGGTTCCGGCCATCGAAGGCCTGAACAACTTCCGGCGTACACTGGGAAGTATCGAGCAGGAGACCAAGAAGCGATACTTCGTGGCCATGCTGGAAATGGATCAGCTCCAAACCGGCAGAGCGACGAGCAAGACCGCCGAGTGCAACAATCGGATCCTTGAAGCCCGGCCGATCCAGAAGGAGTTGGAGCGGACCGGACGGGCATTGTCGATTCCCTATACGAACGCGGTCGGGCCGACCCGGTTCTTTGTCGACGCGATCAAGAACGGCATCTTCCGGGCGCAATTGCCGTCGCTGGCGCTGACCAATCCGACCGCCGAGTGGGGCGAAGCCGGCATCACCGTTTCGCTTCCCTTATCGAACAATGGACAAGTCGCCAACGAACTCAAGAAGATCGTCTTCCGCCGGACCAAGACCGGCTCGGAGGCCCTGACACTGCTGCCCGATGGACAGGCGGTCTTTCAGCCGAACCAATCCGCGACCCAAACCATCCAGATCACCGGGGATCGCTACCGGGCGTTGACCATGGATCCGACCGCGGGCGCAGTGAACCTGCGCAATTTGTTCGTGACGCTGGAGGACGATTCCGCCGGCGAATTCCCATTGCACACTATTCCGCTGAACGATCGCACGCCCCTGGCGTTGAAATCCGTAAAGCGGAGTCTGGACGATCCCCGCGACCTGACCATCGAAATCGCGAACGACAACGGGGCGGCCAAGAGACCCCGGCGCGTCAGTTTCTACGACAGCGCCGATTTATCGCACGACGCGATCGACGTCAGCTCTGACCTGCCGCCGGGCCAGCCGCTTCAGCGGGGCGGCCCGCCCACCCAGATCCAGGTCACCATCACCGACAAGGCCCTCGCCCAGACCTCGCGCAGCGCCCTGTGGATTTCGGTGGACTCCGGTCCGGACGGCGACCTTAAGTCCCGCCGGATGTCGGTCGGGTCCCCCACCCTCAAGGCCATGGAGATCCGGCAATCGGAATGGCAGATGCCGGCCGATAAAAAGCTTCGGCTGGTCCTCACCGTCGCCAACCCCAACCCGCTCCAGGTCACCGTCGCCAAGATCGCCCTGCTGCGGTTGGACGGCAATCGTCTCGACACCTGCGACCCCGTGCCGGAAACGCAGGCGGTTCCAGGCAACGTATCGGAAAACGGCATCGTCACCTGTGACATCGGCGCAGAAAAAACCGAGATCTTCGATCAGGCCAAACTGGCGGTTCAACTGCTCAGCGACAGTGGGAAGGAATTGACGAAATCGTCGATCCTGAGCACCCCCAGAAAGGATCCGGCGACGGTTTCGGGAGGTGAGGTCAGCTTTGACCCAGTGACCAAGTCCGTTCAGATCAATCTGCGAGTGAACAACACCAATCAGGTCTCCACCCCGCTAAGCAAGGCCGTTTTGCGCAACAAGGGGGGGAAGAGTTACGAATACAGCTACGGTCCCGCGACTATGCCGCGCATACTGCCGGGCGCGAAGGACCAACAGATCACCGTTCCGGTGGACGCCGACCTCCAGAAGGCGGTCAATCTGCTCGACGAACTGGAAGCCTCGGTGATCGATCCCATCAGTTCGACGCTGCCGCAGTCCGAGCGCCGGTTCACGCCCCTGCAGCGGGGACATGCCGACAAGCCGCGCATCCGGCCGGAGAACGCGCACTGGGGCCTGAGCGAACCGCAACTGACCTTCCATATCGTCAACGAAACCGCGGTCAGCCAGACCCCGGAGAAGATCGAGCTGGCCACCGATGATTCCGGAAGCAACGCGACGGTGTATTCCGTGCCGAGAACGCTGCTGCAAAGCGGCAAGGAGGGCGAGTTCACGCTCTCCCTGCCTGAAGCGGAGCAGTTCCGCTATGCCGGCGCCAAGGATATTTATCTGTGCGTCGCCAAGGTCGCCGAGGCTCCCGACCTGCCATGCCAGCAGGATCGCACGAGGCTGCCGGCGCTACCGGTACCTCCCATCGTGGTCACGCCCGATATCCAGAAGGGGGTCGCCTATTCGCTCGACAAGCGTGAACTCGCTCTCCGCCTGAACAACACCGGGCGCTGGGGCGGCAGGGCCAGGGGCGTCTACCTGTATGGGAAGGATGATCGACCGGGGCAGGGAGTCTTCGTCAAATTTCCCGCTCCCGTGGACATTCCGTCGAACGGAACCCAGCCGATCCGACTGACGCTGACCGAAGGCGATTGGAAGCGCTTTTTCACGCCCATCGGCGCACGGTTGGGCAAGTTCGCCGGGGTCGGAGACAATGGGGACGCCTGGTCCAGCGGATTGGACCCTGAGCCCGTGGATTTTGAACAGATCGATCTTCAGATATCGGGAAGCTGGATCCAGAAAATTCCATCCAGCGGTATCGTCGTGCGCGCCGACGTGCGTGTACAGCGGCAAACCACCGATACCGATCTCCCAGACATCGAGGTCCGGTTGCTCGACGGATCGGACACCCCGCTACACGTCAAACCCAAACGTGCCGAATTCAAAGGCAATGATCTGCTCCGCGAGGCCACGATCTTCTTTGACGAGGTCAAGGCTTCCGATTCCCAAAGGCAAGGTCTTCAGGCGGCGGCCGTCTTCGTCGGGACCGCAGCCAAGGCGAAAATGGCGCCAATCTCGATCGATTACATGAATCGTCTCCAGTATACTTTCGTGGCGGCGGCAGTTTTTTTCTTGGTGGTCGGTATCTACGCCGTGGCTTGGATGCCAAGGCCGCCATCTTATCTGGGTAAGGCGAGTTTCTATCAGTTGGGCGAACTGTTCAGGGGCGGTGGCGGCGATTACTCTCTGAAGAATGCCGTCGACTGGTTCGAGCGCCTGCGCTCGTGGTTCACCGCGCTGTTCGCGGGCAGCGTCATGCTGCCGACCGCCGGAGCATCGGTCGGGTTGCTGACGGTGGGCACGATCGGAACCGTGTTCGCGACCACGGGTTCCGCCCTGCTCGCCGTCCAAATCGTCCGGCGAATGCGGCTCCTGCGTCTGGAAAAGCAACTCGAGAATCTCATCTACGAAAAAAAGCCGCTCGAATTTACCGCCGCAATCCAGGGCATCCATGTAACACGGGCCTTACTTTATCTGATCGTCTTTATGGTCACCTGGACAGTCATGGCTTTCTTTATTGCGCCGATCACCACACCGATTTTTATGGGGCCAGTCCTGGACCCGGTCGTCGTCCAACTCGGCAATCTTCACTGAAGGATTGGCACATGGCCTCTTCTCCACATTCCCAGTGGCACCGTGCCCTGATCATCGGCCTCGGCGGAACCGGAATTCGGGCCTTGCGCTTTTTTCAGCTTTTGGCCCAGGAGGACGAGACCGGCGACCTTGGGACCTTCCTGAGGGAGCACCGCGTCGAACTGATCGGCATCGATACCGACGACAAGGCCAACCAGCCGGAGAGCGTGGACGGGCGGTTGCTGGCCGGCCTTGCCGACCATCTCGGACGGAGCCGGCACGATTTGCCGTTGGTTCAGGACATGATCCGCATCGACACGGAGGCCATCACCAACGCCGTGAGCCGCCTCCGTCTCAATTCGGCGGTCGAGGATCCCGAAAAGAAGGCTCACAAGGCCATCCAGAGCTGGTTTCCGCAAATCATCGCCGGCGGCGAGAACGACCTGACCATCGGTCAGACCGCCAGACGGGGCGCCGGTCAATGGCGCCTGCTCGGCCGGATCGGCTTTTTTCTGAAATATTCCGACATCTATAAGCGCCTGCAGCAAGGCTACAACAGGGTCAAAGGCGAGTCGAAGAAGGAACCGCCGAAGGTATTCATCGTCTGTTCGCTGGCCGGTGGAACCGGCAGCGGCATGTTTTGGGACACCGCGTTCCTCCTGCGCTCCTTCGACGAACGGGCCATGATCAGCGGCGTGTTCCTGTTGCCGAGCGCCTTCGATCATCTGCAGGGCCAAGGCCGCGTGCGGAAGAACGGCTACGCCGCGCTCAAGGAACTCGCCACCTACAAGAACTGGCGTCAGGCCGACACTTTCACCGTCCTCTATCCGCAGGTTGGGCTTGGCGGCTCGAGCTATGTCGCACGCCCGGGAGATCGCGCAGCCTTCAACGCGGTTTACCTCTACAACGCCTTCCTGCCACCGCATCCGGCCAACCGTCAGGCTTCGCAGGTGATTTTGCGGAGCTGCCACGGCCTCGCCCAGAACATCCTGGCCCTGATGCGCACCGACATTCACGTCGCGCTGGGAGAAGGCAAAGATAACGACACCGGCGACGCGGGCGTCGACCCGGGTCAGGAAGAAGGCGCCTTCGTGTTCTCGTCCACCGGATGCGCCGCCCTGCATCCCCTGGCGTCGGAGGTCGCGGCCAAGCAATTCAGCGTATACCTGCTGGAGCAACTCAAGAGCAGCCGTCTCGCAGAGGGACGGCGGTATCTGTTGCCGAACCATGATTTGCGGGCAGCGCTGGCCCTGCCCGGTTCGGTTCCTTCGGACGTTGACGCCTGGATAGCCGGTCTGGTCACCAGCATCGCGAACGGCTTGCCCGACAAGCCCGGTTGGATCGACTCCTTGGCCGCCACCTTCTTGAAGGGAAGCGCCGAAGTCGGCACGCTGATTACGAAATTGAAGACCCAGGCGCCGTGGACGGCAGCGGCCCTGGTCTCCGAGGTCAGAAAAATATACGAGACCCACGTCGACGAGACCCTGCGGAACGGCTGGATGTCGCACATCCGGAGTCAATATGGGCTCGAGATCACCGTACCCGAATGCGAGATCGGCGACGCCGCCAAAATCTACAGGGTGGAATTGGACGACTGGTTCAATCAGGTCTTCGCCGACTTGCGCAGGCTTGTCGACACGATGGAGAGCAAACACGCCCCGCTGAGAAACGACATGGCCCATCTTCTCGCCGAGACGTCAGCGCGGCTGCGCGCGCTGACGGCGAACAAGGGCGACGCGAGAAAGGCCCTCGATGCCCTGTTGCCGGCCGAGGCCATGAGGCTGGCCACCTCGACGGCGCCGCTCCCGCCCCACCAACCGCGTATCCTGAAGGCACCCCCGGCGCTGGTGACCATGCGCCTGTCTCTCGGACTGATCCGGGAGACCAACATCTTTGACAAGAGCCTGCGCCGGAGACACGACGAGTACGGCGCCGTCGGCCCGGTTCATCTGGCGCTCCAACAGTTCTTTCTGGAAGCGAAAGCCAGTCTTGGCGATATTGTTCAGGCCGACGCCGCCGCCATTGCCGCTGAGCACTATTACGCCGCGCGCGAAGCGCTGATCACACGGGGATGCGATCTCGCGAACGAGATCGACAAGGTGGTCGCGACCCATAACTTTCTTCTCCGGGCTCTGGAGCGCAGCATCAACGACGTATCCCGGCGAATGACGAAGGTCATCCCCGACCTCTATTCGCCCGTTTGGTTAGATCAGATTGATTTGGTTCTAGAGCCCCTGACCACTCTATTTGCGGATATTCCGGATCCGGCCACAGACCCGCAGCCTTACAAGGATCATGCCCTCGGCATCGTCGACGCCATCATTGCCGCATCCCACGCCCTAGCCGCGAAAGGATTCGAAGGAACCCAGATCCGGGCGCTGAACGCCAACAAGGGCGCGGCGGTCGACGTGTGGTTCAATGCACTGTGCGACCTGCAAAAAAAATTGCCGGCGCTCAGTCCCGCCGGCAAGGACCGGGTTCGCCATCAAGCCCAGTCTGCCATCGACGGCATCATCTCCCTTGCCGCCGGCACGCTCTCCAACCCGACCGAGTTCAAGGCCTACATCGATGATCTTATAACGACAGGTATCGGCTTTTTTTCTTATTGGTGCGATCTCGAAGAAAATGTCATGCAACGGATGGGTGGCATATCGGGAATAACTGAGACCATCCAGGGATGCCTGCCCCAGGTGTTCATCGAGGGGGTGAAGACCAACAGCATCTCCCGCAGCAATCTGGTCGTGGTGCCGCCCGACCTCCGGAAACCGGGGCAGGTGACCAAGATAACCGAGAACCTGGAGACCGGATTCCGAACTGCGGCGGAGGCGGTGGATGTCGGGGCGCCAAGCCTGATCGCGCCAAGCCGGCATCCGACCATCTTCTTCGAAGATCTGTGCCGGTCCGCGGAAGAGATCGACGGAATCGCAACCTATTATGAAGAATACCGGCACATTCCGCCGGGACGCCGCCGCAATTACCATCTGTTCCCGAACGCCGACAAACTGCCGGATCTGGTTCCGGAATTCAGCGACATCAAGCATGTCGGTTGCGGCAACGGGGGGGGATGTTCTCAGGATATCCGCCTCCAGCCCGCCACCGACCTGACCTGCGCGCAATGCGGCAAATCCATCCGGAACCGATGCGGCAACCCGCACTGCACCGAGTTGGACCTGAAAGCGCGCATCGACGAGCGTCGGATCGGTGACCTGTCGACCGACGCCAACGGCGTCCCCTTCGATTGTCCGGCATGCAATGGGCGGCTCCGGACGTACTGGTGGTATTGCCCGGTTCACAAGGACTGGCCGATTTCGACCGACATTACCGACTGCCCCCGTTGCGAAAAGGAGCATGCCACCGGACGACGTAAGCATCGGATGATGGAGCGCTTCAAGGATGGCAGGGGCTTCGAATGCCCCGGCTGCATCGGAACCGGAGCGAAGAGGGAGCATGTCCACCGGATTCCCTGGAGCCTGGAAGGATTTTTCTATGACGGAGTACACCCCGGCAAGCAGCAGAGCGAATTTGAAGAATTAATCGATCGACACCACATGAAGCCATTCGAATGCGGAAATCAACGAAAGAAGATTCATTTTCTGTTCCCGACCTATCGCGATCCGGACGGATTGCTTCATCACGTCTATCGGGAAGCTCAAGACCAGACCGATGAGAAAATAGTCTGGAATACCACCTGCCGGACATCGCAACCGGTGTTCAACACTTGCTTCCATTGCGACTATCCGGTGTCGGTGCCGTCCGGCAAAATCCTGATCGGCGAAGCTGACACCCCGCTGGTCTGTCCGCGTTGCCAACGAGCCTTGAAGCACTGCTCCTTCTGTTCAAGGCACGATAACATGCTGTTCCAGGCGGAGGCGCACACCAATGGCAGCTTGCTCCGTTGTCCCCGCTGCACCAACACCATGTGGCCGATCAAGAACGGCCGCGCCAATCTTTCGATTGCCGATTCATGGGACGTGGGCTTCTGCCGGAACGTGTTCGGCTGTCCGGCGGGTGCCGAACCTTGGAGCACGGCCGCATCGATGAACATGGACAGGTGCGTGGTCTGTGACGGGCTGTTGGGCAAGGGGGGCGCGCTGCTTCCCTATCCGAAGTTGCACGACTACGTCTCCGACTGTTCCCTGTGCCTTCATCTGATCGGTCTGCCCAAGAATGGTGAAATCAGAAAGTTGGGGGCGCGGGAGATCCTGTACCGGTTCATGCGCCAGAATATGAACGGGACAAACTCGGCGCGCCCGGTAGACATCGTTGAACTGGGTGAACCCTGCCCGATCTGCGCCGTCGGCCGCGGTGCGGCCCTGCACTGGCTCAGCCAGAGCGAGGTGCAGATTCACGGCGACGTGAGCCTGCCCTTTTTCGATCACGTTTACACGGCCGCCGAGGCACAGGACGATCTTGCCCTGCTTCGCCAGAAAGTTGCCAATATGGCTCCGGTCCCGACCATCCAATACGATCACGGCATCGAACTTCTGGAAATCCTGTCCCGGCACCTGGGAGAGGGGGAGGCTTATAATCAGATCGACAGGCAAGGCATCTTAAAAACTCATGGCGACAATCTGTCGGCCCTGAGAGAGCAATTCGACCAATTCTTCGGCAGGACTTCGGTATCGGCGCACTCTCTGCGCCGGCGCCTGAAAGCCGTGAGTGACCGGTACAAGAATTACCGCAGCCGGGAGCGCAGCCGCGACGATACCGGAAGGGGCTCCGATTAGCAGCGACACTTACTTATACCGGAACCGCCGCAGTCGCGGCGGACCGGCCGGCCCGGCGGTTCTGCATGCTCCCGTCACGGATCGCAGTGGTCGGCGACCCAATCCCGGAAGGCCTGTTCGGTGATTTCGCCGGCGGCCAGAGCCAGAGTCCGGGCCGTCGCCTCCCGCTCGCTGGCATCGAGGTAGAGGCCGTTGAGGCCAAGCATCACGCCCAGGGCGCAGAAGCCGGCCCGCTTGTTGCCATCCACGAACGGATGGTTCCGGATGATGCTGACGCAGACCGCCGCCGCCAGATCGAAGAGGGTCACGTGGCCATCGGCGTAGGCCATGATTTGCAGGGGCCGGGCCAAGGATGCTTCGAGGGCGCCCCGGTCCCGGAGACCCGGCGCGCCCCCGTGCTCGGCGAGCAATTCGTCATGAAGGTCGATAATCGCCTCAATGGGCGGGAAGACCGGTTCAATCACCTGGACAGGGCCGCCATCGTGCGACGGTAACGAGCGTTGAAAGCCCGTCCGATTGCCATCGCCCGGTTATAGCCGTCGTCGGCCTTGGTGATCTCGATCTTGCCGTCACGAACCTGAAGAGCGACTTCATCGCCCCGGTCCAGACTGGCGGCGGTCAGAACCTCACGGGGAATCGTAACCCCTGTCGAGTTGCCGACCTTGGTCAGCCTGGTCATGTGCATGACACCCCCTCCGATCCTCGCCTCGTTATGTAATGACGCGCGTCATTACGTCAAGGGCCGGATTCCCAAAACGAGACGCGGTTTCGCAATTTGCCTCCATCGAAGGGAGCGCCGCCGTCGCCTCGGGGATTCCGCGCAGGTGCGGCAACCGACTGAGCTTCCTTAGGTATCTACCATATCCGCCGCATTCGGGCTCCTTGGCACGGCCATTGCAAATGATCCGGTTACCAACCCGTTAACCTCTCATACAATAGGGGGCTGCAATGTCCATGACCGAACTTTTCATCATGCTGGAGATGGATAACTACTCAATGGTTCCGTGTCAGGATTGACCGGTTCCGGGGACTATGGATGGTTTTTATTCAGGCGCCGCAGGTCGCGAACCCGCCTCGGCCAGATAGCTGTACTGGGTCGGCTTGGAAATGCCCATCATCCGGCATATCTCCCCGATGGTATGCTGCTTCTCCGTGTAGAGCTTGACCACCAGTTGCCGCTTGGCGGGCTCCAGCACTTTCGGCCGGCCGCCCTTTCGCCCACTGGTCATCCGTCGATACCCGGGCGTAGCCGATCAGCATGGGCGGTCCATCGGTCAAGAAACCCGTTCACGCAGGGGTCTGAGTAGCAGCGGATACCGCTGGCGAATTCGACGGGGCAGGTTCCGAGCCAGAAAACGCCGATCGGATGCGGCATCTGGACTCACCCGGGGTGTTGAGC
>Ga0265316_10006034_pt1 | contig 11641 bp, 11 predicted proteins | sample 4522metaG_FD_202092 | JGI IMG/M metagenome (GOLD analysis project Ga0265316, IMG submission 202092) | Rhizosphere microbial communities from Carex aquatilis grown in University of Washington, Seatle, WA, United States - 4-5-22 metaG | ecosystem: Host-associated > Plants > Roots > Rhizosphere >...
GTCTCAGCCCCCTATCCGCCAGGAATGGTGACCTACGATTCGAATCCACCAACTTCCTGGCGTTACGACTACACCCAGCCGGGCGTCATCGGCGTGTCGGCCCCACTGCAACGGAACATCGCGATCGCGCTGGCGAGCGGTGAGAGTTTGAACCTGAGCGTTACGGGTCAAACGAGCGACACGCAAACGGCCGCTGGCACCACGGAGGCCACTGCCTTGTCTCTCGCTCAGCTGTCTCCAACGGGCGCGATTCAGGTGACTATGCAGTACGCGATTGGCGCGCACTTGTCGGGCCGGGTCGCACTTGGTGACCGAACGCTCGCCACTCTCGACGTCGCCAGTCCTGCAACGCCTGCCGCACTCGAAACGAGCTTTGTCTGGCAAGACCAGTGCGCCCAGTGAGTCGCGACCAGCCCTATGGAACGTAGCAGCTCGCGTATGCCCACGAGCCGGCCCCAGACGCAACCCCGTCTGGGACGTCGCCCGTGAACGGGTTACGATCTTTACGACCTTGAGCAGCTCGCCCGAGCCGGCGCCGACCTGAGCTCGCCGAGCTCGGCGCGCCGCCATTTCGCGAGCAGCCCGCTTCGTTCGGCGCCGCCTCCGGACCTCGTCGCCAGACGCTGGGAGCAGCGACCACACGCGAGCTGCAGGCTCTGCTCCGCATTGACGAACCCCCAATCGACCTCGACGCGACCTACGAACGATTCGACGGCCTCTGGGGGCTCGAGCGCTGATGCGCATCCAGCCCCTACGAAACCTGTCGGCGATGCTGCACCGACCAATGGATGCCCAGATGACCCGGAGGTGCTTGAGCTGAAACTTCCCTTAGCCTCTCTAGAGGCTATTGATCAAATGGCCCTTGGGCCGTCTTCGAAAGGTTGAAGATCCCTTCCGAGTTTGACCAGTATACGCACTCGTCGTCGACCGTGACCGCGCCGTCGTTATGGTACGGCATGTTCACCATCACAACGGGGTCATCGCCTCTACCGAATGGAATCCTCGCGAGGCTCTGTACTGCCGGCAAAGCGACGCCTCCGGAGCTACCCATCACGTAGAAGCTCGTCCCATCAAACGCGTAGTCCCATGCGCTCGCGACCGGACCGATCAAGGAATGGACTTTGATCGGACCGCCGTCGATCGGCTCGATCTCGTCGATGTCCCCGCCCAGCCAGCAGGCGTCCGTTCCACAGGGCACCAGATCCCCCGGTCCCGGCGCGGTCACGCCAAGCATCGTGACCGGGCTGTTCGCCTGAGGCGGTAATGCGACGCTTTGGATCTCGCCCTGCGGGAAAATGAACATGAGACGCTGACCAAAGGCGCCGATGACGTCCGGGAAAACATAGGGGTATGGCCCCGCAGCTACCACGATCACCTGGCCGGCGTCGGCCGCGTCGAGCGGAGTCGCCTCGACGCCTCCCATGTTTCCTTCGACGTCCTGGTCGCTGTAGTAAACGAACTTGCCATCCGTCGCGATGCCGTTGCCGAGCGCAAAGCCGTTGGCCAACGCCGCGAGGACCACCGGTGGGCCTCCCGAGAACGGGACGAAGATGATGGAGTCACCTCCGGGGTTTGATGCAATACCGCCCCACACGCCGACGATCGCACCGGTCGCAGTCATCAGAGGCTTCATGTAGAGCCCCGACGAAGCAACTTGCGTTGGCTCTCCTCCGCCGAGGGGAATGCTCATCAAGCTTCCGGCCAGGATTGAGCCTTGGAGGTTATTCTCCACAACAATAGTCGTGTAGTAGAGCGCCGATGGGCTCACGGCGATCGAGCCGACGCCCACGGTGACAGTTCCGGCATCCGTTGGAACGGGGATCGAGCTCGCGGGAACGAGCATCCGGGGCGTCAACCCGCACCGGCCGTCGGGTGGCGCTGCCGCAGGGCCAGTCCCGGAGTCGGATTCGGGCGGCTGGGCGTAGCCATCGGCCGCGAGGGAGGGCGACGATGGCGTACTCGAATCGGCCGTCGCGTCGTCCCGGGTCGCTAGCGAAGCGCCGTCGGACGGCCGAGTGGCCGAAGCGTCAAGAGAGCCTTCCTGAGCGACCTTGCCAACGCAGGCCAAAGACACGGTCGCGCACGCGAATGTGGCTGAACGCAGAGCATTGAGCACGAACGGCAGATTACCGTCGCTTCGGCGAGAGGGCTCGCGTTCGCCGCGCTGCCGGCGACGACGATCGCCAACGCGAAAGGCAACGTCGCGCCCACTCGCCGACCGAATCCACCGTGTCTGAGTCGTGCCCATCATTGCGCGCACGGGCAACAGTAATATCGACAGCACAAAGGTGTCGGGATCGCGATGATGGTGCAGCCCAGTGACGGCGCCGGCGACATGCTCGTATCGCTGCAGGTCATCTCGAACTCTCCCGCCTTGCAGAGCGAGGCGCAGCTCTCGGTACCGTTCGTGACGGCTCCGTCCTCGCTGTCGATGGCCGCTCCATTGCTGACCAGACAGATCTGCCCCGCTGGTCCGCCGAAGCACCCGGCTCCGGACGGGGAGGAGACCACGACGTCGGCCGGGTAGGTGCAGGCGCCTGCCTCGGCGCCACGCGAAGCGCCTTGCTCCGCCTCGGAGCGCTGGCCGGCGTCTCCCGACCCGATCGCTACTGCGCCCGAGCACGCGACCGCCATGAGCAGGAAGAGGGCGAGGGATCGCATGGAGTAACTCGAATGAAGCACGCCGCGAGCGGAAGGGACAGGGCGACACGTTCGAGGCGAAGTCGCTTGAATGCTTCGACCACCTTGGGGTGGAGCGCGGCTGTTCCAGTGCTGGACGATCGAACGAACCGGAGATCGGACTATGGAAGTGGGAAGCAACGCTCCGCCGCGGCTACCGTAAAGCGCGCCGCTATCCACAGTCGTCACCCCCAGCGGAATCTCTTCCTTTGCGCGGAAGCACGGCGAAGAAGACCTGCAACGCATCCGCGATCGTCTCCGCCCGGTCCTTGCCAAGGTGCGCCGCGATGGCGTCGAGCACAAGAACCACCAGCGGATCGACCTCGACGGTAACAGCGACTTTTTTGAAGCTCGTCACGGTGTCCCCCTTCTCGTCACCGGGTGTCGCCCGACCCCGGCGCACAGGCCGAGGGTACGTCAGAAACCCGCCGGCGGTGATAAGCAACTTGCGGCGAGGATTGGCAGGCGAGCTCGTCGCCAAGCGTCACCTTCTCACCGCATTAACAGAATGCGCTGCTCGGCGACTGAACGGCGCAATTCGATAGCCGTCGCCGTACCACCGGCCGACGAGCACCGCGCGCACCGCTACAACTGCGTGCCAGGCCCTGCCCATGTCCAAAGGCATCTCGCTCCCCTCGCTCGCGCGCGGCACCCTGCTGCCGGAGGCGGACCGGCTTCGCCGGCTCGACGACGCGCTGCCGCAGATTCGCGCGGCCGTCGATGGGGAGACCAACGCGGTGGCCATTGAGGCGACCCTCGCGTGCCTGCTGTGCGAGACGTTCGCGCAGGCTAACTGGTGCGGCTTCTACCGCCGCGTCGGCGCGTCGACGCTGGCGGTGGGGCCCTACCACGGCACGATGGGCTGCCTGCGCATCGACTTCGCGCGGGGCGTGTGCGGCGCATGTGCGCGGACGCGCGCTGTTCAGCTCGTGTCCGACGTGCTCACGTTCCCCGGGCACATCGCGTGCGACGCACGTACGCGCTCAGCCCGGCGACTAGGCCGGGTGTGACCAGGATCGCCGCGCCCAAGGGCAGCATGACCACGAGTCGCTGCGCGCCAGCCCTCTTGCGCCCGGCTTATCGCCAGGCGCGATCAGTCACGCCATGCGCTCGCACTGCCGCCGCCGCAGGCGGCTTCGTCCAACGCGAACCGTCGGCGGGCCCTCCTTGGATGCGACGAACGCGCCTCGAATTGCATCGCTGAGAGAGCCTACGATCAATCGTGCCCCGCGAACCTCCACGACCGAGCTGTCCCTCGCGCGGGGTGCTCACGAGGACCGCACGGCCTGACGCACGCACAATCTCGGCGAGGCGGCGCTGCGGGTCGCTGAGATGCTCGAGCACCTCGCAGCACACGACCAGCTCGAAGCTCGCGTCCTCGAACGGAACGTCGTAGCCAGAAGCCTGACGCAGCTCGATGAGTCGGTCGAGGCCGGACGCAGCAGCGGCGGGCTCGACGTCGCACGGAGACAAATCGTTTCGGGCGCACAGCGCTGCGGACGAGGTGATGGGCTAGATGGCCTTCCCCACAACGGACCTCGAGCACGGTGGCCGGGGCGACGCGCTCGTAAAGGTGAGTGACTGTGCCGAGAAAGCCACACATCAGCGCGCGAGAGACCGGGTTGTTCGTCCCGTACTTGTCGTAGACGTTCCCGATGATGGCTCCTCCGTCTCGAGAGAGCCCGCTCACGGCGTCGGCGCCTTCCGCCACGGAGTGGCGCCCGTGCTTTTCACCCCTTCCAGCGTTTCACCACGAGCGATGGCGGCCCGAGCCAGTTCCGCGTCCATCCGTCGCACGCGCGCAAGCACGTCCTCGATGAGTCGGCGATTGGCGGCAAGCAGATCGCTCAGTACCGCGACCAACGCCACCAAGAAGGACAGGATCGCGCAGCCGAACCCGGCGACCAGCGACTGGGTATGCCCGCTATAGCCCGGGTTCAGCAAGTAAAAGAAGAGGAAGCGACCGCAGAGGAATACACCGCATCCGAAAAGAGTGGCGGCGAGATAGGCGAACGTTTGTACCGGGCGATACATGCCGTGCGCACGAACGAGCAGCCCAGCAGATTGACCCAAGTACTGGGCCGTCGATCGCGCAAGCCTCGATGGGCGCATCGTCGGGTTGGTCTCGAGCTTCACGTCCTCGAACACCAACCCCGAGCGGCCGCCCTGAATGATTGTTTCGAGCGTGTAACTAAAGCGGCCGTGCACGAACATTTGGTATGCCGCGCGCCGACCGAACGCGCGGAAACCGCTCGTCGCATCGGCCACGGCCGTTCCCGAGACGCGGCGAACGCAAGCCGAACCCCAGCGCTGCAACCGTCGTTTTAGCGGCGAGAAGTGTTCGATGGTATCGGTTTGACGGTCGCCGATCACGACGTCGGCCTCGTGCCGGAGGATGGGCGCAACGATACGCGCGATGTCGGCTCCACGATATTGATTGTCGGCATCCATGTTGACGATGACGTCGGCGCCTAGGCGCAAAGAAGCGTCGATCCCGGCCATGAAGGCGACGGCGAGGCCGCGACGCCTCGGAAAGCGGACGATGTGGTGAACACCAAACTCGGCGGCCTCGTCGCTCGTTCCGTCGGTGCTTCCGTCGTCGACCACCACGATTTCGATCTCGTCGATGCCGTCGACGTGCCGCGGCAGATCCGCGAGCGTCACCGGTAGCTGCTCGCGCTCGTTCAAACAGGGGATTTGGATAACGAGCTTCACCCAGGGCGGGGCGGGCGTCCGAGCGCCGTTGCGACACCTAGTCTCGCGCGTTCGGGGCCACGCGAGGCAAGGAACGGACGAGGGGCGGTCGCGCCTCGACGAGGCGCTCGTATTTGTCCACGGGCGGTGGTGCAGGCCGGAACGCGGTCGGGTCGGAAGCCGCTTGGCGCCCCGGCCGGCTGCAAAGCACCCGGTTCCCCGCCCGCAAGTACTTGAGTAACTTGAGTACTCGATCGCTTCGCCTGCTGGCGAGCCAGCCAGCTCGCGACAAAGTAAGTCAAGAACTGAAGCGGAGCCAATCACCTAGATAGATTCGGCTGCAAAAGCAAACTTCTGCCGACGCCTCCCTATCGACATCTAGTTCATAGCTTTATCCTATTACGGTTGAGCTACCAGGAAGGGACCCGTGGAGAGTCGTAGCTGCCGCTCGCGCGATCCCCAATCCTGGTGATGCTGCGGAGGCGCTTCAGCGCAGCCGCTTCGATCTGGCGAACGCGCTCGCGAGACAAGCCGAAGCCATCACCAATGTCGGCTAGCGTCCGGCCCTCGACGAAGCGCTCACGCAGGATCTCGGCCTCTCGAGGCGTCAAGGTCTCCACCAAACGCCGCGCCTCCAATGCCTCTTCGCGAGCATCTACATGGTCAAAGGGCGACGGCCCGTTGCGGTCGGGAATTGCTTCCACGAAGGTGCTCTCATGGTGGGTGCCGAGGGGTTCGTCGAGCGAATGCGGCTCGACCGACCGCGCCGCGAGCGCTCGGACGACATGCTCGATCGGCAGGCTGGTTGCTGCGGCCAGTTCCGACGGAGTCGGTTCGCGGCCGAACTCCATGACGAAGGTGGCGGCAGCCAGCCCGATGGCGGGACTGGATATCGTGCAAGTGCACGGGGATGCGGATCGCTGCGCCGGTGTTCTGGAGAGCGCGCCGGATCCCTTCGCGGATCCACCAGGAGCCATAGGTAGAGAAACGCGTTCCGTGCGCGGGATCGAACCGATCGACGGCCGCCATCAGACTGAGATTGCCATCCTGGATCAGGTCAGCCAACGGCGTGCCGCGGTTCGCAAAGCGCTTTGCGATGCTCACGACGAGACGCAGATTCGCCTCAACCATCCGCAGCTTGGCGCGTCGGACCTGCTCTCGCGCTTCGAGGATTCGAGCGTCGTCAGCGCCGCTGCGCTCGAGCTCAGATACTGTGCCGCTCGCGCTGACAATCTCGTGAGCCAGGGCTCGCTCCTCGTCGGCCGACAGCGGCGGGCGGCTTGCGAGGCCTCGAAAGTAGGCGTCTAGTACTGGGCTGTTCATCATGGACACCATCGGAAAGCCAAATTGGAAAAGCGGCTATGTGAGCCTGAAAACTCTAGTCGCACAGGCCAATACGGAGCTATTGCGCCGTGGTCGCGCGAAGCATCGTGACGTCGAGCTGAGACAAGGGGACTTTGACCGCTCGGTAAGATTGGTTGCCGCTCGGGCTGAACGCAACGTCGAACACGTCGGCCCCGTTGGCATCGATCTCCGTGAGCACCGTTTGGCCGGTCGGCAAAAAGCCCCAGCCGATGACGCTGTGGCCATCGGCGTACCGGCGGAAGCTGCCCTCGGCTTCGCTCTGCGTCGCGCCCAAGAACTGAAATACCAGGGTGGCGGTGTTCGCCGTGTGATCGATGGCGTACTCGACGCCACGCGCGAGGCCCGGGCTCGCGCCGTGATCGTCGAACAGCGTCAGGTCACCGTTCGCCAAAAAGCGCGCGTCGTGCTGCGTGCTGAATGTCCCCTCGGGGTCATTCACCACTTGAATGGGTGTGGCGCCATCCTTGTTGAACGATGCGCCGCCGAGCTTCCACTCCACAGTACCCGTGGTCCGGTTGATGTAAAATACGGCGTTGGCGTGTCGCATCGAAAGGAGCAGATTGCCGCTCGCGTCGACCTCGATCGAGTTGCAGTGAAACACGTCGTCCACCGTGGTGCCGTTCACGGTATTCGTGGCCGGTTCGAGAGACTCTTGCTTCGGGTCCACGTGGTCGGTCGCGAGCCATGACCAGACGACCTGGCCGGTCGGATCGATCTCCTGAATCTCGCAGTTCGCGATCGTCTCGTTGCTGCCGAAGCTTTGGAGACCCGTGAGGTCGACGCCGGTTTGAAATGGGTAGGTCAGGAGCATGTGGTCGCCGTTCGCGAGCAGACGGAGCTCGTGCGCGTCCGTTGGAGAGCCCACCGTTTGCACGGTGTCCATCGCTAATGTGGCGATAGAATGAATCTCGAAGCGGGTCGCGGTGCTCGTTCCGAAAGCTCCCGTCGAATTCGGAACGAACGAGATCGTGTTGGGCGTGACCGAGTCCACATTCAGCACGGTCGGTCCGCGCTCGTACCAGACCGGGGTCCCGTCGGTGTCGAGCACGAACGCGTAGGTCGCGCTGTTGACCAGGTACCAGCCGGGTGTCGGGACGCCCCCGCCATCGCCTTTCGTCACCGTGATGACCGGCGCGTCCGACGGCAAACACCGGATCCAATAGGTGTCTCGCACGGATGCAAGCTGGTCCTCGGTCAGGCTTAACGGCGTCGAAACGCTCCCGGTCGAATCGGTCACGGTGAGCGTGAGCGCATTCGTTCCGCTCGAGCACCGCACGTAGTAATCATGAATCGTCGGGTCGAAGCTTGGCGTGAGGACCAGGGGGCTTAGCGAGACGGCAAGGACGCTCGAGCCTCCGCTGCCCCCGACGAGCACCGTACTTCCGGCAGTTTGCCCCGGCGCGCTTGGGATTGCGGCTGAAGTGCAGCCAAGAGTTAAGGCTGCGGTCACGCCGAATGAAGAGAAGGCGGCGACAGCTTTGGTCACTGGGAACGCACGTCGAACGATTGCGGCGCGTGTGCGCTGCAGTCGCGCCGCGATTGTCGAGCGAAGGACTGCGGCTTCCGTCGCCGTCGAAGGTGCGGTGGCGATATTCATCGGTCTGGGCCTTTCGTGCGCGGCAGGTCAACTGAGACTCTTGAAAGCAATATTTGATTTGCCGCCGGTGTTCGCCGCTGCGCCAGAAGACATGTGCAAGCCAGACGACTAGTGGCAAAGACCGTCGACGCACGTTTCGGGCGCTACGCAAGTCGTGCCGCACGTTCCGCAGTTGTTGTTGTCCGTCATCAGACTCGTACACGTTCCGGCGCAGTTGGTGAACGGAGCCAGACACGCGCACGAACCGTTCTGGCACTGCAGGTTGCCATTGCAGCTCGCCCCACAGAAGCCGCAGTTGGTCTTGCTGCTGGTGATGTCGGCGCACACGCCGCCGCCCGCGCCTGCCCCGGGACCTCCGCCGCCCGGCAGGCCCGCGCCTCCCGCCGGTCCACCGCCTCCGACGCATTCAGTGGCCGGAGCGACGCACACGAGCACGCAGGTGCCGCCCGAGCAGAGTGGGGCCGATGCCGGACAGGCGTTGCCGCACGCCCCGCAGTTGGTGTTGCTCGAGTCGAGATAGACGCAATTGCCGAGACCTCCGCGGCCCCCAGCGCACTGTGTTTCGCCGGCCGGGCAGTCGCACGTGCCATTCGTGCATCCGGCTCCGAAGGGGCACACCGTACCGCAAGCCCCGCAGTTCGCCGCGTTGGTCGACGTATCGACGCAGAGGGAGCCCGCATCCGCAGCTGCCCCTGGTCGACCGGCGGGAGCCGGGCACGAGGTGAGCCCTGAATTTCCGCATCCTGCGACGCACACCCCTGCCGTGCACGTCGTCCCGGCACCGCAACGGTGGCCGCATGTTCCGCAATTGGCATTGTCGCTGGATGGAGCGACGCAGGTCGCGCCGCACAAGAGGTCTCCCGTGGCGCACCCGCAAACTCCGCCGTTGCACGAGGCTCCGTTCGGACATTGAGCGCCGCAGGCGCCGCAGTTGAGCGGGTTGGTCTGGAGATTGACGCACGCGCTATTGCAGTCCGTGAGCAGCGCCCCGGCGTCGTCGGTCCCGCAATTCGTCGTGCACGCTCCGCTGCTGCAGACGGGCGTACCTGCGTCCGCGACGCAGACGTTACCGCACGCGCCGCAATTGTTCGGGTCGCTCTGGGTCTGGTAGCAAACGTCGTTGCACCGCTGGCCGTTGTAGCACTGGCACGATCCGTTCTGGCACGCGGTACCCACACCGCAACGGGAATTGCATGCGCCGCAATTGCCATTGTTGGTCGTCAAATCGACGCATGCGTTCCCGCACTGGACAGTTCCCGATGGACACGCGCAGGCGCCCGCGGAACACATCATTCCGGGACCACACGCGACCCCGCAGCCGCCGCAGTTGTTCGCGTCGGTCTGGTCGGGGATGCACGCGCCGCCGCAATACGCCTGCCCTGCGGGGCACGTGCACGACCCATTCAAACAGCTGGCTCCAGCGTCGGCGTTACAGGCGGTTCCGCACGCGCCGCAGTTGGCGATACTCGCCTGCAGATTCACGCATTGGCCACCGCACATGGTTTGGCCGGCCGGGCACACGCATGCGCCGGCGATACACTGCTCAGCGCTCGCACACGCAATGGCACAGCCGCCGCAGTTTGCCGGGTCGGACTGAAGGTCGGCGCACGCGCTGTTGCAGTCTGTCAGGCCGGCACCGCATGCGGACACGCAAGAGCCGTTGAAGCAATTCGGGGTTGCTCCCGCACAGGCGACACCGCACCCGCCGCAGTTCGTCGCGTTCGTTTGGAGATTCACGCAAAAAGTGCCGCAAGAAGTCAGGGGCGCGCAGTTTAATACGTCGGGAGCCGCCCCTCCATCGAGCGTGATCGGGCCGGCCGTGTCCGTAACGAGGGCTGCGTCGGCGGCTGCGCTGGCGACTGTGTCGGCCTCGGTCAGAGCGTCGGCGCGCGCGTCACGCACGAAGGCGGCATCGAGCGGCACACGGGCTGCGCCCACGGTTGCGTCCGTGAGCCCGGTATCGGCAAGGGTACCGTCGGGCGCCGTCGCGTCCACGACTCCGGCGTCGACCGTCGCGATTCCGTCGGACGAAGGGCCGTCCGCGGCCGACGAGTCCAGCAAGCTGCGGCCGCTGGGGGCACCGGCGCCGTCCGGGGCGACGCTCCCCCCGCAGCCCGTAAGGGCCGCGCCAAGGCCGAGCGACATGCAATACGCCAAGAGAATAATTCCATAAGCCCGCATGAGCCTCATCCAATAGCGAAGAGCGCGTCGCCGCCGACGCGTGGAGTCGAACAAGCATAAGCCTTCCCATTGATGTCAGCCCGACCGCTCGTCAGCGAGCTGCCACGACCCGTCGGAATCCGTCCGCGAGACGGTATGTGACCGTGGCCCCCGGAGTGCGGCAATAGGAGCCCGCCGACCTTGCGACGGGACAAGCGACTGGGTGATACCGCACGAGTCCAGTGTCAACACCGCGACGCTCGTCGCTGGAGCGTCGTCGTGCTGACGTGCAGGGTCTGCGATAGGGCCAGTACGGGGGATAATCCTTGCCCGGTTGGTCTGTAGCCAAGGCCGGTTGGTCGGAAATACGCAGATGTCTATCGCCTTTCGTCCTCGCCCTAACGCGGAAGCGGTCAACGGCAGGCCGTCAGACCTGCTGCGCTTCCGCGGTGTTGCGAGCACCAGCGCGCTGCGCCCGAGGTCAACCCAGGGGATCGTTCAAGTATGCACGGTTGCTTCCGTTGAATTGTGCAGGTGGCCGGGTCCGCATTTCGCATCTTGATCCCTAGAGCCATCCAGGAGCAGCCATGAACGTCAATAACCTCTATGGAAACCTAAGCAACTCTCCCCTCACGAACGTCGGGAGTGTGGGAGCGGTTGGGACTTCGACTCCAAGCATGAGCAGCATCCCGCCCGCAATGGGAGGCGCTGCCACGGCGGCCATCTCAACTCCGGGGCAATTCTTCAGCGAGATGCAGCAGCTCTCGCAGCAGAACCCCGCCGAGTTCAAGGCGGTAGCAGCCCAAGTCGCCACGAGTTTCCAAAATGCCGCCAGCCAAACCAGTGGCCCCCAAGCCCAAGTCCTGAACAACCTTGCTAATCAACTCAATCAGGCTGCGCAAACCGGAAGTCTTCAGGCTCCGCAAGGGCCACAAGTGGCGCAAGCAACTTCGGGCGCAGGCTCCGCGGAAAGCCAGGGAGCCCACCATCATCATCACAATCATGGGGGTGGCGGCTCCATGGGTGCCGGCGGGCAGTCGAGCGCGGTAGATCAAGCGTTTCAGAACGCGATGAGCATACTCACCCAGGCCACGCAGGCGACGACGTCTTCATTGGCGTCTTCAACCACCTCGCCCTCGACGTGAT
>Ga0265316_10006035_pt1 | contig 11640 bp, 8 predicted proteins | sample 4522metaG_FD_202092 | JGI IMG/M metagenome (GOLD analysis project Ga0265316, IMG submission 202092) | Rhizosphere microbial communities from Carex aquatilis grown in University of Washington, Seatle, WA, United States - 4-5-22 metaG | ecosystem: Host-associated > Plants > Roots > Rhizosphere >...
GGGCGAGCGCTTCCAGGCGGGCCGCGTCGGCCAGGTCCGTATTCGACCGCAGCGCCAGCAGGGCCACGGCGCGGTACATGGCGCCGGTATCGATATAGACCGCGCCGAGCCGGGCCGCGACCCGGCGTGCGATGGTGCTCTTGCCGGCTCCGGCCGGACCGTCGATGGCAACAATCATGGGTTTGACAGGCTGCTGTCCCATTGTAAATGCTAGGGGCATGACACGCTCCGCGGTTCTGGTCACCAGGCGCATCTTTCCCGAAGCGGTCGCGTTCCTGCGGGAGCGCGCCGAAGTCGAATACGTGGAATCCGACGACGCGCTCGCGCCCGACGAGCTGATCGCGCGGTCGCGCGGCAAGCAGGGGATCGTCGCCCAACTCACGGACCGGTTCAACGCGGAACAGCTCGCGCGCCTCGAAGGCGTGCGCGTGATCTCCGACGTCGCCGTGGGCTACGACAATGTGGACCTGGATGCCGCGACCCGCCACGGAATCCTGATCACCAACACTCCGGACGTGCTGACCGATACCACCGCCGACCTGGCCTTCGCGCTGATGCTGGCCACGGCGCGGCGCATGGTCGAGGGCCACCTCTACGTTCATTCCGGCCAGTGGCGGCGCTGGGCGATCGATCTTCTGGCGGGCCACGACGTGCACCACAAGACGCTGGGCATCGTGGGCATGGGGCGGATCGGGCAGGCCGTGGCGCGGCGCGGGCGCGGCTTCTCGATGCGCATTTTGTATAGCGATGCCCGGCGCGCGCCCGAGGAGATCGAGCGCGAACTGGGCCTGGAATTCGTGGACCGCGAGCGGCTGCTGCGCGAGTCGGACTTCGTGAGTCTGCACGTGCCGCTGATGGAGTCAACACGCCACCTGATCGGCGCCGCGGAGCTGGCCGTCATGAAGCCGACGGCGATCCTGGTGAACACTTCGCGCGGCCCAGTGGTGGACGAAGCAGCGCTCGCGGACGCGCTGGCGGCAGGCCGAATCGGAGGCGCCGGCCTGGACGTCTTCGAGCACGAGCCGCAAGTGCATCCTGGGCTCCTGAAGCTCGACAACGTGGTGCTGGAGCCGCACATCGGCAGCGCGTCGATCGATACCCGGCGCGGCATGTCCATGCTCGCGGCCCGTAACTGCGCCGAGGCGCTCGAAGGGCGCCGACCGCCGAATTTAGTGAATGTGGCGGCGTGGCTGACAGCTGAAAGTTGACGGCTGACAGCTAACCCAGCACCACCGTCCCTTGGTGCTACCCTGGACTCCGGGTTTACACTCGAAGTGGAGGTGGCTGGATGCCCGATCACAAGGAGCCCAAAGACAGTCCGCATGCGGCACGGCAGGCGACGGCGGTCCTGACGCGCGGATTCGATCCCAGGCTGTCGCTGGGGTCGGCCCGGCCCGCTGTGTTCCGCAGTTCCACCTACGTCTTCTCCAGCCCCGAGGCGGCCGAGCGCGCCTTCGACGTCGCCACCGGGCGGGCTGTGGAACTGCCGGGAGAGGACGTCGAGCTGATCTACTCGCGCATCTCGCATCCCAACGCCCAGATCCTCGAAGAGCAGATCGTCCCGCTCGAGCGCGGCGCCAAGTCGGCGCTGGTGTTCAACTCCGGAATGGCCGCCACCATGACCGCGCTCATGACCTTCGTGCGGCCGGGCGACACCATCGTCTACAGCAAGCCGCTCTACGGCGGCAGCATGCACCTGATCCACGACTACCTGAGCCAGTTCGGCATCAAGGGCGTCGGCGTCCCCGCGGGCCATAGCGCAGACCTCGACACGGCCATACGCACGGCGGACAACGTCAGCGTCGTGTTCCTCGAAACACCCGCCAACCCCACCATGACGATGGTGGACATCCGGCGCGCGGCGGCGACGGCCGGGGAGCGGGCCAGGCGGCCGATCGTGATGGTGGACAACACGTTCCTCGGCCCGATCTTCCAGCACCCGCTGATGCTCGGCGCCGATCTGCTGCTCTACTCGGCCACGAAATTTCTGTCCGGCTTCAGCGACATGCTGGCCGGGGCGGTGCTGGCCAAAGACCCGGCCCTGACCCAGCAGATGCGCGGCACGCGGATCCTGTTCGGCAACATCCTCCAACCGGACGAGTGCTGGCTGATGGACGGCCGTCTGCCCACCGTATCCCTGCGCATGAACAAGCAGAGCAAGAACGGGCAGCGCGTCGCGGAGCGGCTGGTGCGCCATCCGCGCATCCTGGCGATGCACTACCCGACGCTGTTCACCGACCCCGAGCAGATCCGCATCCGGCAATCGCAGTGCGAGTTCCCGGGCTCGGTGTTTTCCTTCGATCTGGGAACCAAGGAAGCCGCCTTCTCGTTCCTGCGCAACACCAGGATCGGACGCAACGCGGTGTCGCTCGGCGGCGTCGAGACGCTGGTCTGCCACCCCAAGACCACCACGCACTCTGGACTGACGCCGGAAGAGTACGCCGAAATCGGAATCACCGACGGCCTGGTGCGCGTGTCGGTCGGCATCGAAGACTGGCGCGACGTGGTGGCCGATTTCGAGCAGTCGCTGGACCGGATTCCGGCGGAAGTCTTGGCGGAGGTTGAGGCTCGGGTGAAGGCGTAAGGTTCTGGCGCCGCTCAGCGCGGCAGCTTGACGTGGCTGGGCTGCCACACGGGCTTCGGCGGCGCGACAAACACGCCGATGGAGAGCAGCGATGCCGCGTTCATCGCCAGAAAGCTCCGCGCGGGCGAAGTAAGCCGCTTCAGCGGAAAGCTCTTGGGAACCAGCCAGTCCACCGCCGCCATCGCCACCAGAAGAACCTCGCAGCCGAGCAGCAGTGTCCGGAATGGCGAAGACGGAAGCGCGATACTCGCCGCGCACCACAGCAGAAAGACCCAGGGCAACACCAGCCGCAAGGATTTGTGCGAAATGAAGTGAAACCGCATCCGGTTGGCGCGGGTGAGTAGCTGGGGTAGGCGCACGTGCACCTGCCACAGCCCGGACAAGGTCCTCAGCTTCCGCCGGAACTCCCCGCCCGCGAAGCTACGATGTTCGTACACCACCGCCTCCGGATCCACAAGGATTCGGTATCCCTGAAAGAAGGCTCGGAGAGGAATCATGGCGTCGTCGGTGAGGGTGTCTTCGGGAATCGCCTCCACCAGGCTGCGCCGCACGGTGTAGATCGAACCGGTGGTGTTGCACGCCGAGTCGATCTCCGAATGGCGCCGGCGCACCCACAGCTCGTATTTCCAGTACTTGTCCAGGTCGCCTTCCATGCCCGTCGGGCCTTGGCCCAGAAATCGCGGTTCCCCGCTGACCACGCCAACGGATGGATCCGCGAAGTTCGCCGCCATGTGCGAAAGTGCTTCCGGGTGGACCGGCTGACGAACGTCGGTGAAGAACAGGATCTCCCCCGAAGCCTCGCCGAGGCCCGCGTTCAGAGCCGCCGGCTTGCCCCTCCGCGGAACGCGGAGCAGGCGCACGCCGCGGTCCGCGAACGACTCCACAATCGCATCGGTCGCATCCGTCGATCCGTCTGACACCACCAGGATCTCGACCTGCCCCGCGGGGTAATTCAAGGCGACCAGCGACTCCAGCTTCTTGCCCAGGAACGCCTCCCCGTTGTATACCGCCAGGATCACAGAAACGGTGGGATGGAAGTTGAAATCCTTCCGCACCGGCAATGGGCGGCGCCAGAAACGCGTCAGGAGGAACGGATAGCCGGCCAGCGCGTAGACGGCGACGGCCGTTGCGAACGCCAGCAGGATCTCAGCCGTCATGGATCATCCCTGCACGCGGCTAGTGGAGTTGTGGGGCAGGTTGTCAAACCTGCGGCGGGTTGGCAACCCGCCTGTAAGTCTCTGCTGAACACGCCGGCCCGGTGCCGGTTCGCAACCGGCGCGCAGGATGCCTGCCTCACAATGGGCACCACTCTAGGCTGCCGCATGCGACTCAACCCCCGCCTTCCGGGGGCGGTGGAGCGGAGACGTCCACAGCATGATCGAGAGATCCAGCGAGAGCGACATATACTTCGTGTAATAGAGATCGTATTCCAGCTTGGCGGTCTCGTCATCCTCCGTCGAGGTGTTGATCTGGCTCCAGCCGGTCAGCCCCGGCCGTACGGCAAAGCGCAGGCGGTGATAGGGCAGCGCACGGATGAGCGCGTTCGCGAATTCCGTGCGGATCGGCGGAGGACCCACGAACGCCATCTCCCCGCGCAGGATATTCACCAGTTGCGGCAGGCCGGCCAGGCCCAGCCGCTGGAGCCATCGACCCAGGCCGGTAAGCGCGGGCCGCGCGGATCCATCGGACGCCCGGCTAACCTTGTGGCACCGGAACCGCCAGCGGACGAATGGGGTGGAACGCCAGCCCATCTCGGACTGGGCATCGCAGACCGGCCCCCTGGAAGTCAGTTTGATCAGGATGGCAATCAGGATCATCAAAGGGCTCAGCACCAGAAGCATCGCCAGGGCGAGGCTATCGGTGTAGAACGCCTGCAGAACCATCTTCGACCGGGTGGGGCTCAAGTCGCTCCCGAACAGTAACGTTCCCGGCTCCAGCCGCTGGCTCCACACGCGGCGCAGGAGCAGTTCGTAGAGGCCATCCGGCGGTTCGAGCACGACCGGGAGGGTCGCACCCGTAATGAGAAGGGATTGCGAATGCTCGATCGCCGCGAGATCGGCAATGGCCCGATTGGGCAGGAGCCTGGCGGATACTTCGGCCAGTGCGTCCACCGGCCCCAGCACCTTGCCTCCTTCGATCTCGGTCCCCGGCTCGATGTCGTCATCGAGATATCCGACGACGTCGAAGCCATAGCTCGGGGAGGCCTGAATCCGCGAAGCAATGACGCGATTCAGCGGCGTTGCGCCGATCAGCAGGATCCGTTCCGGCCCGAGCCCGCCCGAAGACAGGCCGTGATAGATCAGACGCGAAGCGATCAAAGCCAGGAACGCCAGCACCGTGCCCAGGGACATGACGACGACCGACAAGGCCAGGTCGTGATAGAGGTAGAACATCACCGCTTCGAGGATGAACGCCATGCCCGTGGCGGTGCTCAGACGCAGCAGGACATCCACTCCAAGCCGGCGGTGGCGCGGCGAGTAGAAGCCCTGAACACACACAAACGCAAGCAGCAGGCAGGCGGCGGCCACGATGGAGTTCAGGCCGTTCTCGTCGAACAGGTAGATTTCGGTTGTCGGTCCGAAGGTCCAGTAAGCGGCGGCCAGATAAGCCCCGATCATCAGAAGAAGATCGACTGCAACCAGAGGCAGCACTCGTGGCGAAGCAGGCGTATGTTGCATAGGTCAGGAGACGATTGCGGAACGCAAAGTTGAGCGGGGCGAATCCTCCTCCACGTGCTCGACCAGAGTATAACGTAACAGATCGACGGTAGGCGCGATTATATTGGGCATCTGTTCAGACCCGAATCCGTGCGCCAATTCGATAAAATCCACCGCCGATAGAGGAATCTTGACGATCCAGCATTCCCGCTCGGACAATTGCTCGGGCCAGTCCCGGTAGCTCACGCCGTTGATCCGAAGGTGGGCCGCGACGAAGCCCAGTTCGGGGTATCGCTTGCGGATGACCTCCCAGCGTGCCTCCAGTGAGCCTGCGGCGGCCAGCGCGGTCGCCAGTCCCTCCAGCGCCAGCTTGACGTCCAGCGTGCGCCGGAATTGACCGGCGCTGAACAGACTGCCGGCGAGAATGAGCTCGGAGTAACGCAGATAGCGAACGCCGGCCCAGATTGCGATGGCCACCACCAGCACCACCAGGAGCGCAATGTAGGTGTTTCTGACGAAGCCCTGCAACAGAGAAAAGGCCGCGGCGGCGGCGCAGATCGCGTAGATGATCAGCACCACGCGGCGGGGCGTCAGGCCGCGGTCGATGAGGCGATGGTGTATGTGGCCGCGGTCGGCGGCGAACACGGACTGGCGCCGGACAAGCCGCCGGGTGACCGCCAGCAGGACGTCGAGAAGAGGCAGCGATAAAGCAATCAGCGGGGCAGTCATGCCCAGCAGGGTGAAGGATTTGTTCGTCCAAATAACGCCGTAGCAGCCTAGCAGGAAACCGATAAGCAGGCTTCCGCAATCTCCCAGGAAGACCGTGGCCGGGCTGAAGTTGTAGCAGAGAAAGCCAAGCAGGCAACCCGCCATGGGCAGCGTCGCGCTCACCAGCGCGGTGTTGTGCTGGATTAAGGCGGCGATGAAGATGGTCAGCGTGGCGAAGAAGCCAATGCCGGCGGCCAGGCCATCGAGGCCGTCAATCAGGTTGAAAGCGTTGGTGCAGGCCACCAGCCACACGATGGTCACCACAAAGCTCCACCAGTTACTGGTTGGGTGCCCCGCCAGGGCCACGATCCGTACGCCCGCGCCGTAAGCCATGGATGCGGCCGCCACCTGGCCGACCAGCTTCTGCCAGGGCCGAAGTCCCGAAAAATCGTCGATGAGACCGATCACGAAAACCAGGGCGGCCGAGGGGAGCAAGGCCTGAACCAGCGAAAACTGAGTGTTCTCGAAGGCATGCGGCCGGAGACTCACCAGGTACAGCGACAAAGCGTACGAGATGGCGATGCCGGTTCCGCCAACGCGCGGAATGGGGTGTGAATGCGATTTGCGGAGATTGTCCGGGCGGTCGACGATGCCGTAAAGATTGAAGATGTCGCGAATGATGGGAGTGAGAAGGAGCGAGAACAAAAACGCCCCGAGCCCCAGCCAGATTAGAGTTACCATAAGGAGCCGACGGTGCCCGCCGCACCAGAACCCATCAGAGTCCGCGTTCTACTCCATCGGAGAGGCCGAAGCCCTCGTCCTTCGACGTGATTCACGGACGGCAAAGCTGCCATCCCCAACGGCCCAGCCTTGGGTCGATGCACGCCTCTTCTCCTATTAAGCCACACCTGCGCTCAAGCTCGGGGCCCGATCCCCCCCGAGGCCGGGGGCGCCTGTTCGGGTTTGTGTAGATGCGACTGGAAGTGGCGTAGATCGCTCTTCAGGAGAAAGTGCTGGACATCCAGCAGCGCGGCGGCGTGGTCGGGGGTGCGATCGAGTGCGATCACCTCCCCCAGCAGGATTCTCTCGGCGGTGTCGAGCTGCACCGCCGTCCCGAGTTCCAGCGGGCATTCGCAGGCAACGCGAACCTGCCTTCCGGAAACCAGCTCTACCTGCGCTTGAAGCACAGGCCCGGACGGCCGGAGGACCTCCAGGCGCACGCTGGAATGGTCAAGCCCCGAACGCCAGTCAGACTCCACAATAACCTCCGCATCTCAGAATACAGCAAGATTATGCCCAGAGGGCCGGCTTCAGCCCCGCCAACTCTCAGGCGCTAGCGTAATAGCCCTCGCGCGCCTGCACGATCAGCGTCTTGTCTTTGGTGGTCACCCGGAGGTGGCGATATCCGGGGCCGGCCTCCGGACGGTCCGACGTGAAGCCGAGGTTGTACTGGGCGCGAAGCTCCTCGTCGATCCGGGCGTAGGTCTGTTCGAGCGGCTGCTTTTTGGAGACCTCGAAGAACCCGCCGCCGGTCTCCTTCGATAGCTGCTGCAGGATCTTCTTGCCGTCGGGTCGATTGCCGCCCTGGCGCCCCATCCGCCCGCCCCCATGCCCGCCATGCCCGCCGCCCCAACCTGGGCCGCCGAAGCCGTGCGAGAACGGCTGCTCGTCCGCGAACAGAATCGAATAGACCAGCGTGTCGGCGCGATGCGCCGCTTCGATCGCGCTCTCGATCGGCACCTTGCTGCCGCGATCGACGCCGTCCGAAAGGACGATCACCGCCTTTCGGCCGTCCTGTTTCTTCATCAGCTCATCGGAGGCCAGCAACACAGCGTCGTACAACGCCGTTCCTCCGCCGTGACCGCCGCCCGAATGCGGCCCGCCGCCGCGACCGTCGCCCGACCCGCCCGCCTGGCGGCGCTCGAGTTGCGGCGTCTCGAGTTCGTTGAGCGCCGCTTTCAGCTGCTGGCGGGAGGAGGTCAGATCCTGCAGCAACTCCACCTCGTGGTCGAAGTGGAGAACAAAGCCTTTGTCTTTGTCTTCGCGCAGCACCAGATCCAGGAACGTCGCGCTCGCCGTGCGCTCCTGGCCGATCAGTCTCCGCTGGCTCATGCTGGTATCCACCAGCAGGCCGAGCGTCAGGGGCAGGTCGGTTTCCCGGGCAAAGTAGCGAATCACCTGGGGGCGGCCGTCCTCTTCGAGCGTGAAGTCGTCGCGCTCGAGCTTGCGGACGATCGCCCCGTGCTTGTCGCGCACGGAGGCGAGTACGTTGACCACTTTGACGCTGGCGCTATAGGTAGGGTTCTGCCAGGCGCGCAAAATCCGGGAGGCGGAACCGAAGGCCGCGGCCCCCATCAGGAGTTCGCGCCTCGAGATTCCACCGGGAACCCTCACAAATCGATTATCCGACGACCCGAACGCCCTGGCCGCCGGCTTTACGAATCTTTACAGGGTTTGCCCGGCAATCTGCCGATCTACGGCCGGAGAAAGAAATATGGGATCCATCAACACCCTCGGCAGCACCCTGAGCACAATCAACCAGTCGTTGTTGACCGAGCTCAGCTCGTATCTTCCAACCAAGAGCACCGCCAACACGGCCGCGAGCACGCCGGTTTCCGGCGACAGCGTCAACTTCTCCGAGGTCGGTCAGCTGTTCCAGGAGCTGCAACAGCTTCAGACCTCCGACCCAACCGCACTCAAGAAAGTGCTGGAGGACGCCGCCACGAAGTTTTCGACCGCGGCTCAGCAGGCCACCGATCCTACTCAGGCGAACTTCCTGACCAACCTCGCCGACCGGTTCCAGAAGGCCGCGGATACGGGCGACCTTTCCGCGCTCCGTCAGCCGTCCTCCATGACATCCGCCGGCGCGACCTATGGAGTGCAAGGCCACCATCATCACCATCACCATGGAGGCGGATCGAGCCAGCCCGCCAGCTCGACCAGTACTCAAACGGACTCGAACGCCACGAGCTCGACGACCTCTTCTTCGCCGACCACGCAGGACCTGCTCGCCGCCCTGTTCAGGCAGAACACTTAGCCGTAGCCGTCCCATGGCCGCCCAGACCCTTTTGAGATGACATTGTCCTCATAGGATCGCGCCAATCGCCCTATCGTTTTGGCCGCAGCTCCGTGAAAAACGGCGAACGTGGGACAAACACCTACGTTTCTCTTTACACTTCGGTCCCTCGGGATTAAACTGGATTAATGTAGGAGGTGTCCAATGAAGACAAAGGTTGCGTTTGCCGTAGGACTCATGCTGGCCGGCGGTTCCGCTTGGGCCCAGCAGTATCTGATCAGGACAGTCGCCGGCGGCGGCTTGCCTGTCACACCAGCAGTAGCCACCAGCCTGGCGCTTGAGACGACGACGGCTGTCGCCGCGGACGCTGCCGGTAACCTGTACTTGGACTCCGCCAACTCCGTTTTGAAGGTCAGCACCTCGGGAATGCTCACCGTCGTGGCGGGCAGCTCCACCCTCCCGGGTTACTCGGGCGACGGAGGTGCGGCCGCCGACGCGCAGCTCACCGAACCTACCGGCCTGGCCTTGGACTCCGCCGGCAATCTCTACATTGCCGACGCCGGCAACAACGCAATTCGCAAGGTCGCGGCGATCACGGGCCTCATCTCCACCGTGGCCGGGAATGGCACTCCCGGGTATTCGGGCGATGGAGCGCTGGCCACCGCGGCCCAACTCGGCCATCCCAGGTACGTGGCGGTGGACGGGTCCGGTAACCTGTTCATCTCCGACAGCGATAACAGCGTGATCCGCAAGGTCACGGTGGCGACAGGGCTCATCACGACCGTGGCCGGGAATGGCACCCCCGGTTACACGGGCGACGGGACCGCAGCCACCAGCGCCAACCTGAGTCCATCTGGCCTGGCCGTAGATGGCTCCGGCGCCATCTACGTTTCTGACGCCCTGCACAGCGTAGTCCGCAAGGTAGCGGCCGGCATCATTACGACCGTGGCCGGAACGGGAACCGCGGGGCTTCTCGGTGACGGAGGCCTGGCTACCGACGCCCGACTGTCCAGTCCGAACGATGTGGACGTAGACGCCGCCGGCAACCTGTATATCGCCGACTCCGGGAACCTCCGGGTTCGCAAGGTGACGGCCGCTACGGGGCTCATCACTACCGTGGCCGGGGGCGGAACGGACAGCTTCACGAATGGCGCCGCAACCAATGCCCAGCTCTTCGCCGTCCCGAGCATCGCGCTCGATGGCGCGGGTAACATCTACATCGCCGACGGCAACGTGATCCGCGAGGTCACGGCGGCCACCCACAGCATTTCTACTCTCGCCGGCAATGGAAAGCCCGGCTATGCCGGGTACACGGGCGATGGAGGCCCGGCCACCAGCGCCCAGCTCAGCTCCGCTACCGACGTAGCGGTGGATACCTTCGGCAACATCTATATCTCGGACACGTCGAACTACGTGATCCGCGAAGTGGTCGCGGCCACTGGCACCATCACGACGGTAGCCGGCAATGGCCTGCCTGGTTATTCGGGCGACGGGGGCCCCGCCACCAGCGCCCGTATCGGCGTGCCATCCAACGTGGCGGTGGATGCCTCGGGCAATATCTACTTTTCCGATTCCAACGTGGTCCGCAAGGTCGTGGCGGCGACTGGCTACATCACGGTCGCGGCCGGGAACGGCACGTCGGGCAATTCAGGCGACGGAGGTCCGGCCACCAGCGCCCAACTCTCCAACCCCACCAACGTGGCGGTTGATAGCTCCGGGAATTTCTACATCGCTGACAGCGCCAGCAACGTGGTTCGCAAGGTGACCGTGGCGACGGGCGTCATCACCAGAGTGGCCGGCACTGGCACGGCGGGTTATTCAGGCGACGGAGGCGCGGCAACCAAAGCCGCGATCGTGCCCACGGACCTGGCGGTGGATGGCTCGGGGAATCTGTATATCGCGGATCTCAGCCACGGTGTGGTCCGCATGGTCAAGGCGACCACCGGCATTATCACGACGGTGGCCGGGAACGGCACGCTGACCGCTTCGGGCGACGGTGGTCCGGCCACCAGCGCCGGAATGGCTCCCCAGTCGGTGGCCGTGGATAGAGCCGGCAACCTGTACATAGCGGACTTCTACACGCTGACCAACCCGTGTGGCCGCTATTGTAACGGCACCGTCCTCCTCAACGACCGCATTCGCAAGGTGGACGCGGCAACCGGCACCATCACCACCATCGCCGGGAATGGCACCCCCGGTTACTCGGGCGACGGAGGCCCAGCCGCCACCGCACAGTTGAACGGTCCCACGGGCGTGACGGTGGACACCGCCGGCAGCGTGTACGTCGCCGACAACGGCAACAACGTGATCCGCATCCTGACGACCGCGACAACCCGCGCCCTGCTGAGCATCGCCAACGACATCACCACCGGCTTCGGCCGCGGCCAGACAGGCGCGGCCTTCTCGCTCGTGGTGAGCGATAACGCCGGCGCCGGCCCGACCATCGGGACGGTGACCGTGACCGAGACCGTGCCGGGCAGCTTCACGCTGGTTTCCATGTCGGGCACGGGCTGGACCTGCGCGGGCAACGTCTGCACGCGCAGCGACGTCCTGACCCCGGGCGCCAGCTATCCGCCCATCGCCGTAACCGTCAACATCGCGGCCGACGCGCCTGCGCTCGAGACCAATCTGATCTCCGTCTCCGGCGGCGGCTCGCCCACCGTCAGCGCGGCGTA
>Ga0265316_10006036_pt1 | contig 11639 bp, 14 predicted proteins | sample 4522metaG_FD_202092 | JGI IMG/M metagenome (GOLD analysis project Ga0265316, IMG submission 202092) | Rhizosphere microbial communities from Carex aquatilis grown in University of Washington, Seatle, WA, United States - 4-5-22 metaG | ecosystem: Host-associated > Plants > Roots > Rhizosphere >...
CGACATTTGATTTTTCCCACAATCAGAAAACAAAAGGAACTCTCGCCGCACTCCTCAAAGATCAGGCTATAGAAAAAGGAAAGTCACAAGATGAGCTTCCGAGCTATAAATTGACAGAAAAAGGATTCCATGAATTGTGTCTCGACTTTCCTTCATTCCGATTTCTTCGCGATACGTGGGACAAGAAACTGCGCATTATCTCCTATGAAATTCCGGAAAGCAAAAGAGAGCTGCGGGACAGGTTGCGACGGGAAATGCAAGGGTGGGGCTTGGGGCCGTGGCACCGGTCGTTTTGGGTCACTCCTCATCCGGTAGTTGAGACGCTCAGAGAACTGGTAAACGGAAAAGCGGAAGAACAGTATATACAGGCCTTTGAATCGGAACATGTATTTGGAGATACAGTCACCTTTATTGAAAAAGTATGGGGGAAATCGGTATTGGATAAAAAATACCGTGAACTTTTCAAAAAATGGCATGCGGTTCTTTCGGGTAATGGGGAAAAGATGACGAAGTTTAAGGACGTGATACGGGAGTATATCAATGTACTGCGTGATGATCCGGGCTTGCCGAGTGAGCTTATTGGGGAAGGGTGGATCGGGGTTGAGGCGATGAATATCTTCAAGGAAATCCGAGGAATCTTACTTTCGTAAAGAACAAACTCTAAACTCTAAACACTAAACCTGCCTGCCGGCAGGCAGACAAATAGGGCAAAATCTTAAATATTGAATCTCAAACAAGTCTGTTTGGAGTTTTGAGTTTGATGTTTGGAATTTGAATAGGATTTAGGGTTTAGAATTTAGGGTTTAAAGCCTGCTTAGAGTTTAGTGTTTATAATTTAGGATTTATTTTAATGGCAGTACAATGTCTCCCTGTTCGTCAGTGCGGAGAAAAGGTATTTTTTTGGCTTTGAGAACTGCCAACGTTTCAGGTGCCGGGTGATGATATACGTTGTGTTTCCCGACGCTTATCACAGCGAGGGTAGGATGTGCTAATGAGAGCGAAAGGAGGGAAAGGCCGTATTTTGAGCCATGATGTGGCACTTCAAGGATTGATGTTTCCGGTGGCATCAGACGGTAGAGCTCAAGCGCTGAAATGTCCGAAGATATAAAGTATATATTAGACGGAGTAGACACGCTTACTACATTTGCTGACTCGTTTTTATCAATAGAATTTTGTGATGCTTTTTTGATTGAAAAGAGGAAAGGGGAGATAGAAAAATCGTGCCGATCGTTTACTATTGTATAGTTCGTCTTTTTGTTTATATTTTTTGTTAACACGGGCCCCAATACGTTTTGTACTTTGTATTTACTTAAAATGAACGATAGGGCTCCGTCATGGTCTTTCTGGTCGTGGGATAGGATTATCACTTCAATCGTCTTATCAAAAATAGGCATATATTTCCCGAGACACGACAAAACACTTTTATCGGGACCGGTATCGACGAGTACCTGTATATCTCCCATTTGGAATAGCGTGGCGGCTCCCTGTCCGACATCGCAAAATACGACAACATGTCGATTGCATTGGTATATATAGTATACGAACGTAACAATAAATGCGATAATTATCACAAGCGTTATTTTTGTTTTGTTCATAACATTCTATTCTTCATATCACTCCGTTTATTATTTTTCACTGCTTAACGGTCAAAACACATAACCGTTGACCGATGCGCATTGAAAAACAATAAACTTCGTGTAGAACTTTTTTTACTTCCATGAAACGTAACTAAATGGTAACTTCGAGACGGTTTCCATGATGAAAATAAAAAAATGAAGAAGTGCAAAAAGGGGAATGGCGATTAGTGTGCCAAGTGGCGGAAAAAGAAGGTGGGAGAACGAGAGGATGAAACCGCCGATCATAAGGGGAACGATCATCCAGGAGACAAGAGCGGTTGAGAGGGGCCCGACGAATGAAAAGCTTTTAAATACAAACCAGGTAAGGGGAGTGGTACAAAAAAGGATGACCCACGACTCCAAAAAGAGTTGGAAAAATGCATTTTTGGGCAGCGAAACATGGGTGCGGATATAATCCCAGAGAAAGATGCCGATGGTAGCTGCAACAGATAGTTGGTAAGAAAGGGAAGTGATCCAGTCGGGTTTGAGAATAGCTGTTATAACGATCGTAAGAAAGAGATTCCACCATCCATAAGCCGGTCGTCCGGTAAGCACACAAACGGACGTGAGAAAAAACATACAAACTGCCCGCATAAGGGGCGCTTGGAGGCCAACGATGTACACAAAAAAACCAAGAATAAAAAAATTGACAACGATCCCCCTTTTCCTCCCGAGTTGGTTGCAAAATGAACTGGTAAGTTCGGAAAGAAGCGTAATATTTGAGCCGGAGAGGACGATAAGGTGGGCGAGCCCGGTATGGACAATAAGGAGTTTGAACGAAGGGTCAAGCTGGATCGGTACGCCGTATGTTATTCCCTTCAAAAGGGCTGCATGCGGCTCAGGGAGGTGTGCATCGATTCCAAGCAATAAGGTCGAGAGAATGGATTGCATTACTGTGCGATAATTTGATCCTTTATTTTTTCGTACACGGAAGAGCGGAGAATATTTTTGGTTACTAATTCATCCGTTGTTTGATACGGACGTGATTTTATAATCGCATCTCCCTGTACTTTTCCGATCCCCGTCAACGTATCAAGCTCGTCTATTGTCGCCAGATTAATATCAATCTTTGCCTTTTCCTGTTCTTCTGTTTGCGTAGTGACTATCGCCGGTTGACTATAATCAAGAATACGTTTATTTTCCTCAACCATGCCATTTGCCGTATCAGCCTGGAGGGGGACATATATTTTTTCCTGATCGGTCAAAATACGCGCAAGATTGAAATTGCGCTCCACATAAGCTTTGTCCGCATCTTCTGCAAGGCCTCCGGCTTTTTGAAGCGCATCGTTAAAACGGGAAAGGACCGTAAATTGGTAGACTCCGGGCCGCAAAACAGCTCCCGAAACATCAACCGACACATACTGCTGCTTATCATCTTGTCTTTTTTGTGGTTGTTCAGCAGAAATTGCAACTGTTTTTTCCGGCTGGTTTGCGCGCGCTTGGAATAGATACATCCCGAGAGAAAAAAGCGCAATGCAGATTGCGATAGCGATAAGGATGATCTCAGCCCTTAATCGGGAAAAAATTGGTTCAAACGATCGCAATATTCCTTCCATAAAAGTGATGATAATAGGGAAAGAAAGTGGCGTCAACGGATTATAAACAACAATTATGCCATTTTAGATTGATAAGAAAGGTTTTTTTACCCCTTTATCGGTCTCCGTTTTTGTGCGAAGAAAATAACGACTCCTCCTACGCAAAAGGCAACAAAAAGGAGGGAAAAAAGACGTACCGGGATACCAATACAATCGGTTTGCGCAAAAAGGAGCGATGTGTTCTCTCCAAATGAGACGGAGGCAGAAATAGTATTTTTCCCCAGATGTAAACCAGACAGATACGCGGTTTGACTTGAGGGAACATTGTCTTGAGGAGGATTGGTCTTTACGATACGCTGCGAATTGCTCAAAATGTGTTGCGGCAATAGTTCGTATGAAGTGGTGGTGCCCCCTCCTCGAATCGTTATTGAGCCTTGCGGATCAATCATATTTCGTCCGATATTGCGAATGCTCAAAACAACAGGCAACGGGAGCCCGGTATCGACAATACGAAATACCTTTTTTCCAAAAGTAAACAGATAGGTTGGTTCAATCGAAAATTGAGAGATCACTCCCTTGCTCTCCGTTACCCCAGTTTCTGTCACGCTGATCAAAAGAGGAGAACCGATCGATGCGCTCGCAACCCCGGTAGTTTGGCCCCCGACCGAGAGGGAGGGGACTGTTTCGACGAGCACCATGTAGTAATAATCTCCCTCCGGAATACCCTCCGGCACACTTATTTTTATGACCGCCTGACGTTTTTCGTTTGATTTAAAAAAGAATGGTTTTTCAAATGCTACGTCCGTATTTTCAAGAGAAAAAATAATCGGTCCTTCCAGTGTGTCTCCCACGGAAAGGGAACCTGTCTGTCCTTGGGGAGTAAATGGACGGACTAAAAATTGCAGTGGTGTCGGATCTCCTTTATTCTCAGCGGTATACGCAACGAGGATTGATTTCCCGGGTTTTATTCGCGTTTCAACAATCGGCGGATCAAAGGAGAGGGTAATCTGCTGAGCATAGGAAGGAATAGCAAAAAAATAAGGAGCGGCGATAAATGCAATTATGATTATTACTTTTTTGATATTCACTTTTTAAAATGACGGTGTTGCCAGAAAACGGATAACAGAATAATAACTTCCCGCCGGTTGAATACCAGAAATGTTCGTTTTCATAGTAATAACAGATTGGTGGGTGGTATTTCGTGGCGTTCCGGCCAGACTGGGGGCAGGGGTATATGTGGGATTGGGGGTGGGAGTAAGATTTGCCGTGACATTCACGCTCTGCATGATAACAGCCGGGGTTTCCCCCAGAGCGGCATTTGCAAACGGTCGGAAATACGTATTGTCGACAAAATCGGAAGCAATATCTTGCCCTGACATTGAATATCCCCATCCGTATGTTGTATTGGATGTCCATGGTTTGGCACTTGTTATCGTACAGGTCTGGAGTACTCCTCCGTTACAACTCGTAAAAGGGATCGTATCCGTCCCCGATATACGCGTGAGAGATTGGTCCGCACGCGTCGTCACGAGATATTGGCCTGCTCCGCCGAATGAGACTTTTAACGTGAGTTGTCCAGTTGATGGTGTCTGGGGAAGAAGAGTGCCAAGATCAACTCGTGTATTTGAAACAGAAAAGGTGAAGGGGATGCGTGAGTAGACATACTGGAATCCCGCTTTTACAATGTATCCATTTGAAGCAAATTCTTTTGCAGCGGCCTGTCCGATAGAGGAAGTAAGGGTGTACGTATTATTATCCGTGTCAGTCATTTTCCCTCCTCCAATATCAATCGTGCCAAACTGTATTCGATATTGGCCCGACTCCATGTTGACAGCGAAGACAGATGTCGCAATAACAGTTATAACCAGTACGGAAATGACAATGGTTATAAAAAATATTTTGTTCATTTTTCCTTTTCAAACGTGTCGATAAGTTTTTCCATATTATGTACCTGTTTTCCGATTTCATGCAGCTCCTTGTCTCCCATAAAGTTTTCAATTGCCAACTTTATGTGAGTAATGTGATTTCTAAGCATTAGGGAAAGGAAAAGATAGGTATCCTCCGTTTGTCCTTCAATTGTCTTTTTGAGCCGTCTTGTCTCTTCATATTCGTTTCCGAGGATAAGAGCAAATGGAGTCATAAGAGCGAGGGAGAAAACAGGAAGAAGCTGGGAAAGGGAGCTTTGGGCGGGAAGGCCAAACAGATAAAAAAGCATGAGGGTGACGGTGATAATAATGGGAATAATTGGCTCAAGAAGGAGGGTGAGAGCAAACAAAAGAAAATAAATAAGGAAAAAAAATTCGGAATGAAGACCGCCCGTTGTGTTTACGACCCCCATGATGATAAGGGTGAAAACAGTCGACTCCAAAAGACGCGTCCGGGTCGAAAATACGTGAATTTTTCTTGCCAGAAAGAGCAGTATAAAAAGCCCCGCTGCAATTTCAAGATCGTAGGACGCAAGGCCCGATTGGGGGAAAACAAAGGACAGCGCAATGCAGACAATAAGGATAAATGAGTGAACCAGTTCGTTCGTCATAATACTCATTATAATGAAAAAAACTGTGCTACAATTACCAATATGGGAACAAAGCCGGTTTTTAGACCTCAGTTTGGGGCTGGCGTCATTGAAGAACTGAAAAAAGTTACGTGGCCTACCCGAAAAAAGACAATTCGATTGACGTTGATTGTTATCGGAATATCCTTGATTATTGGTGCATATATCGGTATAATTGACGTCTTATTAACAAAGGGTCTTGAACTGTTAACAAAGATTAGGTGAGTTTTTATGGATGCATCGCAGGTCGCTACAGAACAAAAAGAAGCATTAAAAACGGCAGTTGCTGTTGGAAATGACGCAAAATGGTATGTTATTCATATCCAAACAGGATATGAAAACAAAGTAAAACAAGCGCTTGAACAGCGTATCAAAAGTCTGGGAGTCGAAGACAGGATTTTCGATATTGTTGTTCCGATGCGTGATATCATCGTCATAAAAAAGGGAAAAAAAGCGAAAGCTACCGAAAAAGTATTTCCAGGGTATATCCTTATCCGGATGATTTTGGACGACGACTCGTGGTTGGTCGTTCGCACAACGGAAGGGGTAACTGGTTTTGTGGGAGCTGGCTTAAAGCCCACTCCTATTTCCGAGAAGGAAGTACAAGCCATCATGAAGTTCGTTCAGCAGGAACAACCGAAGTTTAAATCAAAGTTTAGCGTTGGCGAAGCGGTAAAAATTACCGAAGGACCGTTTGCCGACTTTTTAGGAACAATTGAAGTGGTCGATGAGGAAAAGGGAAAGGTACGCGTGTTAGTTTCCATTTTTGATCGAGAGACTCCGGTCGAGCTCGACTTTCTCCAGGTAGCAAAATTATAATCATTTTTGAAAACGTAGTATGGCAAAAAAAGTAAAGACAATCTTAAAACTAAATCTCGCAGCAGGAGAAGCGACTCCGGCGCCACCAGTTGGACCAGCTTTGGGTCAACATGGTGTCCCAATCATGGAATTTATTAAAGAATATAATGCACGGACGTCAAAACTAAAAGGACAGGTTATTCCAGCCGTTATCACGGTGTTTGAAGACCGGACGTTTACTTTTATCACCAAACTCCCCCCTGTTTCAGCAATGATCAAGAAGACGTTGGGGCTCCAGGTCGCATCAGGCAAACCGAATACAGAAAAGGTAGGAAAGTTGACAAATGCACAGCTTGAGACGATTGCAAAAGAAAAAATGCCGGATATGAACGCAAACGATATCGAAGCAGCTAAGAAAATTGTCGCAGGCGCTGCCCGCTCGATGGGAATAGATACAGAATAATTATAAAGTTTATAAGCATTATTTTTAAAACATGGGAAAAATTCGTACACGCATGCTCGGTTTAGAAGACATCGATAAGAAAGATGAAAAAAAGGATGAAAAAGTCGTTGAAGAAAAAGCGGAAAAGGGGGCAGAAGAAGAAAAAGCTCCAAAAACTGCTAAAAAGAGTGTAAAAAAGACAGAGGGCCAACAGAAAAAACAAGGGAAAAAACATACTACGGCAAAAAAACAGGTAGAAAAATCAAAAAAACTCAAGCTTGCGGAAGCAATTGAGCTTCTCAAAAAAGTGTCATACGCCGCTTTTGACGAATCGGTTGACCTTCATTTGAACATCGACAAAACTGGCCTTCGCGGCGAAGTAGAGCTCCCCTTTATGACTGGTAAGACTATCCGTGTTGCTATCGTGAACGATGCAGTACTTGAAGAGTTAGCTCAGGGAAAAATTATGTTCGATATTTTAGTCACTCATCCTTCTTTCATGCCAAAGCTCGCTCGATTTGCGAAAGTACTTGGTCCAAAAGGTCTGATGCCCAATCCGAAAGCAGGCACTATCTCGACAAATCCAGAGGAAGTGGTAAAGAAGTTTGCAAAAGGAACACTCCGATTTAAGTCAGAGCCGAAGTTTCCCATCATCCATCAGATGATCGGAAAAAAAAGTCATGAGAGTGCTCATTTGGTAGGAAACGCCGATGCATTCATCAAGGCAGTGGGAAATGCGCACATAAAGAATGCATTTATTACGACCTCCATGGGTCCTTCAATCGAAATTGAGCTAGAGAAAGAAGAGTAATCTTATATCATCTTAAATCTTTTTCTGGCAAGCGTAATGATGATCTCAGATGCGTCCTCTACGCTCATATTGTCCCCCGTTCGAATGACGATATCGTAGTTGTTTGCGTCCCGGGGATCATGTTGGAAAAGCGTCTTGGTAAATTCAGTCCGCTTTCTGTCTGATTCTTTTATCCTACTTATTGCCTCCCGAGCGGATATTCTCTCATACTTCATGATCCAGCTTATACGGGTTTTCATATCCGAAACAATACGAACCTTCAGGGCATGGGGGAATAAAAAATTAGCGCCTCGTCCCACGATGACGGCATGACCGCGGTTACCAATTACGGCGAGGATATGGAGGAGGTGTTTATAGTAGGTATTAAGCGACAGATATTGTTTTCCCATAATATTATTGATGAGCTCAGCAATAAGGGGAGCCTGTTTCTCGTCAATATTCTCAATAAGTTCTTTTTCAAGTGCCGTTTCGTGAGCAATCTCTTCAACAATATCTTTGTGGTATATCTGCCACTCCTTACCCAGTTGTTTTGAGACAAGATACGCAATAGGCCGTCCCCCCGATCCTTTTTCCCGAGAGATGGTAATAATTGGGGAGCGAGAATCATTTTTTTGGAAATGACGATGAAGGAGGAGAGGCGATTCAAAATTTTTATTGACCAGATCAAAAAACCTTCTCATAGGATTACTTCGTATTGTAGTTCAGCAAGTGGTAAAAATCAACCTATCTAGTCAAAACTTCATTTATTTCATTTGTTCAAGGGCTTGTTGGGAAAAGGTAAATCCGGGATCGACCCGTAAAGCCTGCCGATACATTTCAATCGCCTGTTGTTTTTTCCCCAAGCTGGCGTACGCATTTCCCTTATTATGATACATATTGGGGATAGTCGGGTCGATCGCAATGGCTTTGTCGTACGTCTGGAGCGCCTCTTGATAGTTTCCATTTTGCGCAAGCGTCATTCCTAAATTGTTGAGAATTCGGACGCTTTTTGGCGCAAAACTGAGCGTCTGCCGATACAATCGTTCCGGACTTATCCAGTCGTATTGGCGACTTATTGATTTACAGACGAAGAGTAAAGAAACGATCGTGAATAATATTATAAATTCTTTTTTTGGGAGAAGAGATTGGCCTATTACAACAATACATCCCCATAAAAAAAGAAGGGGAACGTACATATAGTGTTCATAAAAGATCCCGTTTAAGGGGACAATTCCAACTATCGGAATGAGTGAAACAAGAAAACAACAATAGAGAAATAGCGCTCTTTTACCAAAATGCCGTATCCCCCACAGAGAAAAGACAACGAACGAAATAAAAAATATCGTCCAGAAAGAAAAAAACGAAGAGACGACAGGCTGGACGAAGTCACGTTCCATAAAAAGAGGATGGGGGAAGAGTGCAACCTGAAGGTAAGAAAAAAAGTTTTTACAAAAAGTTGCAAGCCGCACATCAAGCCGTGTTCCATAGCTATTATTGCCCCATAGTTGAACGTTCGTATAAAATTCGAGAATCGAAGTGCGAATGAGAAGATAAAAAGCGCCCAGACCTCCCATAATGACAAGATATGACACGTCATTTTTCCAGTCGGTTTTTTTCGCAAAAAAGAACTCGTAGAGAAACAAGAGGCAGATAGTAACGAGTCCGAATTCTTTAGAAAGGAGAGAAAGGACGAGGAATACGATGCTTAATAGTAAATAATACGAACGCTTTTTTTTCAAAATATAGCAAGAGACGCTCGTAAACATAAACAGAGCATAAAGAGGGTCCGAAAGGCCGGAAATATAGCTGACGGATTCGGTCTGAATGGGGTGGATGAGAAAAAGGAGCGCAATGCAAAAAGAAGTAAGGGGGGTAAATTCAAACAGAAGCAGCATGTAGTAAGCAGCGCATGCGGCACCAATATGAACCATGATGGATATCAAGTGGAAGACAGCCGGATTATTTCCGACGCTAGTCCACAGAGCTGCGTATATTGAAAATTGGATCGGCCGATAATAGTCTGAAGCCTTTCCTCTCCCAGCAAGAGATTGATTGCTCCACAAATAAGAATAATTAGCTGTTTTTACCGCCTGATTTTCGTATACAAAATCTTCATCATCCCAGAGGAAGCGTCCAAAAAGGGAGGGGAAGTATACGATAATTCCAATAACGACAAGAAGGATAAGGGCGCGTTTGGATTTCATAACATAAAATCAACAATCGACATCAATAGAGGCGATTGCAGGCCTGAATTGTTTTCCCAGTATATCGTTTTGTTTTTTATTTCGCAATTTGAATCTATACTCCATCGGACGTTAAAAATATCTTGTTTTTTTTCATCACCTGCGAGGAAACAGGTACCCTCTTCCTCTTTTTGATACCAAACGCGGGAGTATGTCTTTTTTAATTTTTGATATACCAGCATTTCCAAAAGTTGACTTTCATGGTGGGGAAGATGTATCCCGAGGATTGACGATAGTCCAAAATCGGCGCAAAAGACTTTTTTAGGACTGCGTTGATCAATACGATCCAACGTATGGGTACCTACATAGTCAACTAGGTAGTTTTCTTCCAGATAGGTAAAATAGCGTCCGGCATTTTCGTTGGATATTCCGAGATGTTTTTCGATTTGGTAAGTCGAAACGGTCTGAGCAGTATTTTTTAGCAAATAGGCCACCAGTTGTTTCACGTCAAGCACATTTTTTATATGATTGGTAAGGACAAGCTCCTGTTCGATGATGGTGAGCAAATATTGATTCAAGATTGTTTTTTTGTGCTTGACGTTCTTTTCGAGAACTACCTCGGGGAAGCCTCCATATTGCATGTATTCTCTCAAGTGGTGGAGGAGGACGGGCTTTGATTGGGAAGCGGGCAGAATCTGCTTAAACTGCAAAGATTCAATAAAATCAAGGGGGGATACCTCCATAGTATGGTATTCCTTTGAAAGCGCGAAACGGGCGGAAGAGGTGGTGACAACTTTTATCGGATATTGTTCGTGCAATTTTGACAAAATAGCGTCAAATTCTATCCAATTTTCGATAGCCTGTACTCCGTCAATGAAAAAATAAATTTGCCCTTGAGGATTGTGATGTTCGATATAAAGTTCAAGGCTCCGTTTTAAAAAATCGGGGGTAATATACGTTTGAATGCTTATCCGTGACAAATCAAGATAAAGGAAATTGGCAAAGGGGATTGACAGGTTCTTATGCTGTCCATTTATATACTGCATCAGCAGCGTTGTTTTCCCTCCATATTTTATCCCCGAAAGGTGGACAAAGTCGTGCTGCTTAAGGAGTGAAGTCAACTTCTCAAGATAGGACGCTCTCTCGGCGCCAGAAGAGATCGGACCGTTCCAACAGTTCATTTCCGAAATCATTTCAAACAAAAGATCGTTGTTCATAATCGTCTATAGAGGGTAACTGGCTGATGAGGGATCTGAAAAACAGGAGATGCCGGATCGTAATTAGGAAGGACAATTTTCTCCGGCTCTCTTTTATTTGTTTTGTTTTCCCCATTCTGTGGGGAATGAAGCGAAGAAACGGGAACGATACTTTTTGGTTCATTTGCGTAGCTCAGATTTAATAAGCCAGAACATACCAAGAAGAGAGCAATTGCCCTTATCGGATCGCCCGTCCTTCCACTTTCATTGCCATGAATTCCATTTTCTTTCATATCTATTTAGATAATAATGGCTATTATATCTAAATGTCAATAAGATAATTAATATAGGTTAGCAGACTACTGTTTTTTTCACCGTTGGACAGGCATTCATGATATGATTACTATATGGACGGGGAAGGGGATACCAAAAAACAATTGTGGGAATACTTCTCACAAAATCAGAGAGACCTCATCGATGAGGGGCAATATCTGATGAACGAGGTGAATAAGGATCATGCCTATA
>Ga0265316_10006039_pt1 | contig 11637 bp, 10 predicted proteins | sample 4522metaG_FD_202092 | JGI IMG/M metagenome (GOLD analysis project Ga0265316, IMG submission 202092) | Rhizosphere microbial communities from Carex aquatilis grown in University of Washington, Seatle, WA, United States - 4-5-22 metaG | ecosystem: Host-associated > Plants > Roots > Rhizosphere >...
TCGGCGATGGCGAAATACTAAAATTCCGGCATTTCCACGAACGGTTCGTTTCGACCTTTTGACAGAGCGGTTGACGAGCGCCCCTCCCTAGCGCAATCCTATTGGCGCCAGGGGAGCCCCGCCCGGCCTCGCCGCTGGGGCTGAGAGGCCGAAAGCGCGCTTAACAAGCGCGGCTCGGCGACCCTTCGAACCTGATCCAGTTCACGACTGGCGTAGGAAGGGTAAATGTCGTATCTTATCAATATGCTCCCATGCAATGAAGCTCGCTTCCATGCGGGTTGAGATCATTGGCGCCGGCGTCGTGGGGCTGACGGTCGCATTCGAACTCGCCCGCCAAGGAGCGGGGCAAGGGCTTGAAGTCGAACTGGTAGAGCGTCAGCCGCAGGCCGGGCTGGGCTGTTCGCGTTTCGCCGGCGGCATGATCGCGCCCTGGTGCGAACTGGAGAGCGCCGAACCGATTGTCGCGACGCTCGGCGCCGAGGCGCTGGCGTTCTGGACCAAGGACATTCCGGTCGCCACCATCGCGGGCAGTCTCGTCGTCGCGCCGGCGCGCGAACGCGCCGAACTCATCGATTTCTCCCGCCGCGCCCAAAACTTCGAGGAACTCGACGCGACCGGCGTCGCCCGATTGGAGGGCGATCTCGCCGGTCGCTTCGACAACGCCCTTTATTTTGCACGCGAAGCGCATCTCGACCCCAAAGTGGCGATGGCGGAGCTCGGCGCCCGGCTGGCGCAAACGCCCAATGTGACCTTGCGCTTTGGCGCGATCGCGTGGGGCGACGCTGATTGGACCGTCGATTGTCGAGGGTTCGCCGCTCGCGACGAGCTGGCGGAGCTTCGCGGCGTCAAGGGCGAGATGCTGACGCTGCGCAGCAATGATCTCACGCTCTCCCGCCCCGTGCGGATGCTTCATCCCAAGCGCCCGGTCTATGTCGTTCCGCGCGGCGACGGCCTTTTCATGGTCGGCGCCACGATGATCGAGAATGAGGAAGCCGCGCGCGTCACCGCGCGCTCAGTAGTCGAGCTGATCAATTCCGCCTATGCGATCCACCCCGCCTTTGCCGAGGCCGAGATCGTCGAAATGGGCTCCGACGTTCGCCCCGCCTTTCCCGACAATTTGCCGCGTATTACGCGGCGTGGGCAGACACTTTATATTAATGGGCTCTATAGGCACGGCTTCCTGCTCGCTCCAGCTCTGGCGCGCCGCGCCGCCAGGGTGGTGCTCGAAGGCGCTTGGTTTCCGGAGGTTTGCGATGCGCATTCGAGTTAACGGGCACGAACGTGACGTCGCTGCACAAACGCTCGAACTTTTGCTTGAAGAACTTGGCTATGAAGATCAACTCGTCGCCACGGCGCTCAATCGGGATTTTGTCCGCGCGAAGGATCGCGTCGAGACGCCGCTGCGCGCGGGCGATGCCGTTGAGATTGTCGCGCCCAAGCAAGGGGGATGACCCGTGGGGGATGTGCTCGAACTCTACGACGCAAAGCTCGATTCTCGCTTGCTGCTCGGCACCGCGCGCTATCCCTCGCCGGCCATTCTGGCGCGAGCGATCCGCGCCGCGAAAACACAGATCGTCACGGTGTCGCTGCGGCGCGAAGCCGGCGGAGCCCGCGCCGGGGAGAGTTTTTGGGCGCTTATCCGCGAGTCGGGCGCGAGAGTTCTGCCCAACACTGCCGGCTGCCGCACGGCCAAGGAGGCGGTGACGACCGCACAAATGGCGCGCGAGGTTTTCGCCACCGACTGGATCAAACTGGAGGTTATCGGCGACGAAGACACACTCCAGCCCGACGTGTTCGGCCTCGTCGAGGCGGCGCGCATCCTCGTCGGGCAAGGCTTTTGCGTCTTCCCCTATACGACTGAAGACCTCGTGGTCGCGGAAAAATTGCTGGAGGCCGGCTGCCGCGCATTGATGCCCTGGGCGGCGCCGATCGGCTCCGGGCGCGGGATCAACAATCTTTTCGGCCTGCGGGCCTTGCGCGCGCACTTTCCGCAAACGCCGCTGATCGTCGACGCGGGGCTCGGGGTCCCCTCCCATGCGGCGGCGGTGATGGAATTGGGCTATGACGCCGTGTTGTTGAACACCGCCGTATCGCGCGCCGGGGACCCCATCGCGATGGCGCGCGCTTTCGCGCTCGGCGTCGACGCGGGGCGAGCCGCGTTCCTCGCGAAACCGATGACGCCGCGCGATGTTGCTCAGCCCTCCACGCCGGTGATCGGGCGCGCCTTCGACGAGGGAGCAGCGTGAGGCTCGATCCCTTCTATCTTATTGTTGATGACGCTAGCTGGTTGGCGAGACTAATGCCCTTGGGCGTAAGATTCGTCCAGTTGCGCATAAAAGACCGCGCGGAAGACGATATTCGCCTGGCGATCCGCGCGGCGCGCGCGATATGCACAAAATTTGGCGCGCAGTTGGTGGTCAACGACTTTTGGCGTCTTGCGTTGGAGGAGGACTGCAATTTCGTGCATCTCGGCCAAGGCGATCTGGATGGCGCCGACATCGCCGCACTGCGCGCTAGGGGCGTAAGGCTTGGCGTTTCCACTCACGACGAGACGGAGCTTGAGCGGGCGCTCTCGCTTTCACCTGATTACGTGGCGCTGGGGCCGATTTACCCGACGCTCCTAAAACAAATGGCCTTCGCGCCACAAGGGTTGGAGCGCATTGGCGCCTGGAAGCGACGCCTCGGCGCCGTCCCGCTAGTCGCAATCGGCGGACTAACGCCAGAGCGGGCGAGGCTCGTGTTACAGGCCGGCGCCGACACCGCCTGCGTCGTCACCGATATCTTGCGCAGCGCGGGACCCGAAAACCGCACGCGCGAGTGGGTTGAGGCGACGGCACATTGGCGCACTAAGGCCCAATGATGCCGTGCATCTTTCTGATTTTCGTTTCCCGCGAGGCCTCTTTCGTATTCATTCGGTGAGAGATGCGGCTTAGACTGATCTTCTCTAGTTGGAGGCGGGTTGCGCCTTGTGAGCTGTCGCTTTTATTTGTTTCGATGGGTGTTTTTGTAAGAGTGTAGCGCCACGTCATGGGCACGGCCCGGAATCCATGTTAACGCTCACTTGAGTTTCAGGATTTCGAGGAGGAGATCGGTATTCCATCCGGCTGATTTTCTGCGGGTTTTGACGCTTCTCTTGGTTTTGTTGGCGCGCACGGGGCCGAGGCTGAAGCGGTGCACGACGGCCATGTTCTTGGCGCCGTGGCCGCTACGGTAGCGCTACAGATCGTCATTGAACTCCACGTCGAGCAGCCAATGCATGGTCTCGACGCCCCAGCGCCCGCGCGCGCCATTGGCCAGCCGTTCGATGTCGAAGCGTTTTTCGCCGATCCAGCGCTCGAGGAAGCCTGCGCGGCGCAGGATTCCATCGACGCCGGTCATGGCAGCATTGAGGAGCGGACGGCGCGAACCGCCGACGCCGGCTGGCTCGCCGAGCGTCATCCGCAATGGAAGGGTTTGCAGTCGATCGCCGCGGTCACATGCCTGCTGACAGACAACAAAACCGGCTCTGCATCAAAAGAAACGCGCTTCTTCATCTCCTCCCTGCCGCCCGATCCGGCGCAGCTCCTTGCCGCCGCGCGCGAGCACTGGGGCATCGAAAGCAATCTGCATTGGACGCTCGACGTCGCGTTTCGCGAGAACGAATGCCGAACTCGCAAGGATCACAGCGCCGAAAACCTCGCCATCATGCGCCACGCCGCGTTCAACATGCTCAAACGCGAGCCGACGAAAATCTCCATTAAGCGAAAGCGCGTCAAAGCCGCAATCAATCCAGACTTCCGCGACGCGCTCCTAAAATGTTAACGATTTACGATCCCGCTCTGGATCCCCACCCGCCTCCAAGCGCGACGAACAAAGCGACGGAGTCTGTGATGCGTTGCGTTTCGGCCTGCACGCGGGCGATCGAAGCGGCGAGGTAAGTCCGCTGCGCATCGACGACGGCGAGTTGCGAGACGCCGCCGAACCGCGATTGCAAGCGGATCTTATCGAGATATTTTTTTGCGGCGCCTTCCGCGACGCGCGCTTCCTTCACGGCGCGGGCGTCCGCCTGCAAGGCGCGAAGAGTATCGGCGACATTTTGGAAAGCGTTGATCACCGCCGCGCGATATTGCGCCTCGGCCTGCTCGAGACCGGCATCCGCGGCTCTTTGCTTGTTGAGCAGCGTCATGCCGTCGAACGCGGTCTGGGCGATGTTTCCGGCGAGGGCGTAGAAGCCCGTGCCCGGCGTGAAAAGCTGCGCCAGCTGGAAGGCGCTGGTCCCGCCATTGGCGGTCAGGACGATATTCGGCAAACGAGCCGCGACGGCGACGCCGACCTGGGCGCTCGCCGAGTGAACGCCGGCCTCGGCGGCCTTGATGTCGGGTCTTTGCGCGACCAGTTGCGCCGGAAGGCTGAGCGGCAGCTCATGCGGCAAGGCGATGCGCGCAAGGTCGAAGGTCTCGCCGACCTCTTGCGACGGATAGCGTCCGGCCAGCGCGGTGAGAAGATTGCGTTGCGCGGCCAGGCGCTTTTCGAGATCGGGCAAAGTCTGGCGCGCCTGGGCCAGCGCGGATTGTTGCGAGAGAATATCGGTTCCGGAGACGGCGCCATAAGCGAATTGACGCTCCAGTAGCGTCAACCGCTCTTGTTCGAGCTCGATGATCCTGCGCGTCGCGGCGATCTGAGCGCGCAGCGACGCCTCTTCGATCGCCGCCTTGGCGACATTGGCGGCGAGCGTCAGATAAGCGGCTTGCTTTTGATAGCCTTGGAGCTCCCGTTGAGCCTCCAGACTCTCTACAGTGCGTCGATTGGCGCCCCAAATATCGGGCGCATAGCTGATCTGCACCTGCTTGGAGAAGAAGGAATAGGCGCTTTGAGTGACGGTCGACGTGGTCGCGTCGCCCGAGTAGAGTTGGTAGCTTGAATTCGAATTCAACACGACCTGCGGGAAGAAGGCCCCCTTCGCCGCGTCCGCGTTATATTGGGCGACACGAATGGCCGCGTCGGCGGCTTCGAGCGTCGGGTTACGGTCGAGCGCCTCTTGTATGAGCGCGTCCAGCTGCGTCGATCCGAACGCGGTCCACCAGCGCGCCGGGATAGCGGCGCCTTCCTTGAAGCGCTGGCCATTTCCGGGAGACGCGATTTTCTCGGGCGTGAAGCCCTCGACGTCGGGCGGCGCAGGCGTCTGAAAATCAGGGCCGACCGCGCAGGCCGACAGAGCCGCGGCGAGCGCGGCGGCGAAGGACAGATTTCGTTGTCGGCGGCTAGTCACGGGAGAGCGCCTCGACAGGATCGAGGCGAGATGCGTTGCGTGCAGGAGCATAGCCGAAGATGACGCCGGTGAGCGACGCGCTCGCGACAGCAGCGGCGATGGCGGAAACGGACAGGACAAGCTCCCATTCCTTGGGCAGGAAATAGCTGGCGACGTAACTCAGGCCATAGCAGATGAGCACGCCAACGGCGCCGCCGACGAGGCAGACGACGACGGCCTCCGTGAGAAACTGGTTCTGGATGTCGGATCGGCGCGCGCCCACGGCCATGCGGATACCGATCTCTCTCGCGCGCTCCGACACCGAAACCAGCATGATGTTCATCACGCCAATGCCGCCGACGATGAGTGAGACGAGGCCGATCGCGCCGAGCAAGAGAGTCATGGTGTCGGTGAAAACCCGCCCGGACCGCACGCGCTCTTCCAGATTGAAGATCACGAAATCCTTGACGTGATGACGCCGCTGGAGAATGTCCTCGATTCCGCGCTGCACGGCCTCCATCGGCATGTTTTCACGAAACCGCAGCACAATGCTGTCGAGATGAGAGCGCCCGACTAGACGCGCGCCGACGGTCGTATAGGGCATATAGACGACGAGGCGGTTGGCGGCTCCAGGAGACTCCATTGTGAGATTTTTCGCGACGACGCCTACGACCATACACGGCAATTTGCCGACATTGATGATCTTTCCAATGGGATTCTCGGCGCCAAAAAACCTCTTCCTGGAATTGGCGTCGATCATTACGACCTGCTTTTGCGAGAGAATATCCTCGCGACTGAAGCCTCGCCCAATTTCGAGTTCGTATCCGCTCGTCTCGAAAAAGGACTCGTGGACGCCGTTGACAGTGACGTTGCTGTTTAGTGAACCCAGCCGCAGCGAGCTTGACGCGCCAAGCGTCGGACTGACGCCGAAAATAAAACTCTGTTGGCGAAGGATATCGGCGTCCGCGGCGATGAGCGTCCGGAGGTTGGCGGCGTCGGGATCGCCGAAGAATTTTCCGGGATAAATCTCGAAATAATTGGCCGGCACATTTTTGAGCTCTTGCTGAATGCGGCGCTGGGCGGACTCGCCCAAAGCCACCATCATGACGACCGACACAATGCCGATGATGACGCCGAGCAGCGTCAAGCCGGTGCGCAGGCGATGCGCGATCAGCGCGAACCAGGCCATGCGCGCGGCTTCGATAAAGCTTGACCAAGGCGCGGAATGTGACTCCGCGCCAGCCGGCGGCGCGGGCGACGTTTCCGTATCGGCCGCCGCCGACGGTGGGAACAATGCGGCCACGCCTTCCGTCGCGCGGTCCACGACGATGCGGCCGTCCTCGATCTCAACGATGCGCCGCGCGTAGCCGGCGACATGGGAGTCATGCGTCGCGATGATCAGCGTATGGCCGAGGCGATTCAGCTCAAGGAGGATGTCCATCACCTCCCGTCCGGTCCGGCTGTCGAGCGCGCCGGTCGGTTCGTCGGCCAGAATGATCGCGCCGCCGTTCATGAGGGCGCGGGCGATGCTGACGCGCTGCTGCTGGCCGCCGGAGAGTTGACTTGGCCGATGGCCGAGACGTTCTCCGAGGCCAAGCCGCTTAAGCAATTCTTGCGCGCGCTTATGACGAGCATCCTGCGCGACGCCGGCATAAATCGCGGGAATTTCGGCATTGGCGCGCGCGGTCAGTTGCGGCAGCAGATTATAGCGCTGAAAAATGAAGCCGAACTGGTCTCGCCGCAGCGCCGCGAGCTCCGTCGCGTCGAGCGTCGTCGTCTCGCGCCCGCCGACGCGATAAGTCCCGGTGCTTGGTCTATCGAGACAGCCCAGAATATTCAGCAGCGTCGACTTGCCGGAGCCGGAGGCGCCCATCAGCGCGACCATGTCGCCCGCGTTGATGGCGAGATCAATGTCGCGCAGCGCATAGACCTCCTGATCGCCCGCCATATAACGTCGCGAGACGCCTCGAAGTTCGACGAGCGGCTCTCTCACTTGCCGGGCCCCGCAGCCGGTTGATCCGGCTCGCCGGTGATCACCGTGTCGCCTTCCGTCAGCCCTTCCAGCACCTCCGCCTGTATGAAATTGTCGAGGCCGACTCGCACTTGCTTCGTTTCGACGCCGCCGCCGGGCTTCAACACTCGGATCGCATAGCGCCCATCCGCGCCCTTGTTGCGCAGAGTCGCGGAGGGAATTGCCAACGCATTCCGAGCGTCGCCGAGTTGGATCGACACCTGCGCCGTCATGCCGATGCGCAGAAAATGCTCGGGGTTCGGCACGTCGAACAGCGCATTGTAAAACACCGCGATAGCGGAACCGGACGTCGAAGAGGATGGGCCGGACGATCCCGCCGCTGTCGTGGTTGCATTGGAATAGCTGTCCGGCGCCGGCTCCGTCGCGCGCAATTTGCCCGAATAGCGCTTGTCCGGATCGCCCAGGATGGTGAAGGACACCGTCTGCCCGGCGCGCACCTTGATGACATCGGCCTCCGAGACCTGCGTTTTTACGGTCATGGCGTCGAGATCGGCGAGTTTTAATATGACCGGCACGATCTGCGCGGCCACCACGGTCTGACCCTCTTGCGTCAGGACGGCGACAACCTCGCCGTCAATTGGTGCGGCGATCCTCGTGTAACCGAGATTGGTGGCGGCGATCTCGACTTGCGCGCGCGCCTGCGCGTCGAGTGCGGCGAGCGCGGCGTCGTCGACCTGGGACTGCGCGTCCGCGCTTTCCAGATCACGCCGCGATGTCGCGGCCCCTCCGATCATGCCTTTTTGCCTGATATATTCGAGCTTCGACGTACGCAGCCGCGCCTCGGCCGCCCGCTTTTGGGCCTCGAGATTGGCGAGGTTCGCCTTCTGCGCGCGAAGATCGTTTTCGGGCAGGACCGGATCGATCTCCGCGAGCAGATCGCCGGCGTGAACCTGATCGCCGAGCTTAACTCTCAGCGACTTCAACTGGCCCGTGACCCGGGTTCCAACATCGACCTGCCGGATCGCCTGCAACGTTCCCGTCGCCAACACGTCGCTCTCCAGCGTCACCCGCGCGGCTTTCGCGGTCAGATATTGCGGCGCCGTCGGCGTCGATAGCCAGCGGAATGGAAAATATCCAGCGCCCAGAACAATCGCGCCGATCAATATCCAGCGCGCGCGGCCCTCGATCGGGAAGCCGAACTTTTTCAATTGGAGCATGGCGCGCGATTGCTTTCGAGCCTGGGAAAGCTCGCGCGGTCTTCACGGCGCTTGGCGTAGGACGCGACTTCCGATGCGATCGGATGCAGACGATCGAACGAGAGCTGCGTAATCGGCGCTACGAACGGGTGCGAACCCGCCGGCGCGCCGCTCACCACGAACTGACACATGAGGCCCCCGCCATCGCGCGCGGAAAAGACATTGGTCACGGTGAGTCGGGGGGAAGTTCGCTCCATTGATAGGCGATTGCGCAGGAAGCTCATCAACGCCGGCTTTCCGTAAGCAGTCACGGACAATACACGTTGCAGCCGGGACACGAGTTGTTCCTCCTGGTGTTTGGCCAAAATCATTCGGGTCTCCGTCGATTGAATGAATTGAAACTTAAAAAGAACGATCACCGAGCCGCGATCTCCGGCTCGGCGAGAGGCTTCGACGCGCCGGCGCCGACGCGACGCTTTCGCGCGGCGCGCTTTTTCAGCCAGATATAGACCCCGGTGATCGAGAGCGCCGTGATGACGAAGCCCATCGCGCAGACGAAAACCTTCATGGGAATGCCAAAGACCCGAGCCATGTGCAGCATGAACAGCCAGCGCGAAATCACGTCGCCGGTTTTCTCCGTCGCCTTGCCGGGCCATGATGCGTCAAGCGGCGCGCCCGTGTCGGCGTTGAAGATCACATAGGTTTCGGCGTCCGTGTCTTTGTCGAGGGAGCCATGCGCGATTAAATAGTAGGCTCCGTGTTCACGATCCAAGACCAGTGAGCCATCCCAATCGACCGCGAAGCCATGCAGGCGACCCTGCTCGTCGAGCAAGGCGCGGCCGGTGTCGCGCGCCGCGCGCCAGTCGAGTTTGGGATTGTCGAGCGGCTGCGCGCGCGCGGGCATGTTCGCCGTTGGCTCGGTGTGAGCGAACAGCGTGTTCATCACGGGCGCATAGACTTGAGGAAGATTGAAAGCGACGCTCGACCAGGCGAAAACGAACAGCATCGCCCAGGTCCACAGACCGAAGGCGCGATGGATGTCGAAGTTTATTCGATAGGCGCCGGCGCTGAATTTGATCAGCCAGGCCGGCTTCCATCGGCTCCACCAGGATTTGGCCGACGATGACGCGCGCTCGCGGCGCGAAAGCGGAAAGGTGAGGTAGAAGGAGACGAAACAGTCGATGGTCCAGACCAGCGCCGTGACGCCGAGGATATACCTGCCTAAACTTCCCGTGCTCGCCGGCAGGGCGAGCGACATATGCAGGCGATAGAGAAAGGAGATGATGTCCTTTTTCGCCAGCGAGACCTCGCCCCATAGGCGCTCGCCGAGCCTGTCGCCCGTATAGGGATCGAAATAGGCCAGGATCGGGCGGGCGGCCGAGTCCTTTTGCGCTTGAACCACGACCTCGACCGAACTCCCCGCTTCGACATGCAATTGAACAATATCGAAGCGCGCGTCGGGATAAAGCGCCTGCGCCTTCTCGCGCAGGACGAGCGGATCGAGCATCGGCGCGTCGCGCTTCGCGACGGTCAAGAGTTCGGGATTGAGCCAGAGATCCAGCTCGGCGCGAAAGGCCAGCACGGCGCCGGTGAGCCCGACGACGACGAGAAACCCCGCCATCGCCAGCCCCGTCCAACGATGCAGCCATACCCAGAAGGAGCGGCGCATCGTCAGAACTCCATGCGTAGCGAGCCCTTGAAGGCGCGCGGCTCGCCAACGACGCGCTGGGTGAAGGACCAGCCTTGATTTGGGAGCGGCAGGCCAAAAAAGTTTCCTCCGGCGGAATAATATTTGTGGTCGAGGAGGTTGTTGACGTTCAGTTGTAAGGTGACCTTCCTGCCCTCCAGATTGAAACTATAGGCGCCAAAAGTGTCGACCGTCGCATAGGAGGCGATGTCGGTCTGGTTTCTGGGATCGCCATAATCCTGAATGCGTTGGGAGTCGCGATAGGTGACGCCGCCGCCAAATTTCAGGCCCTTGAAGTCGCCCTGTTTGAATTCATAGCTGCTGAAACCGCTGGCCGTGTTGCGGGGGACGTTCGGAAAGCGCGAACCGACGGTCGAAATCCCATTGGAGTCCGTGTCGTTCGCCTTGGTGATGCGCGTCTCCGTATTGGCGTAGGCGAGAATGATGTTCCAGCCCGGCAGAACCTCGCCCTGAACGTCGAACTCGACGCCCTTGGCGTTGACCTCGCCCGTTATGAGCTGGAAGCCCGGATGCGCCAAATCGGCTGTCGGCACATTGGTTTTGGTAATGTTGAAATAGGCGGCGGTGGCTCTCAGCTTGCTGTCGAAAAACTCCGCCTTGGCTCCGAATTCGTACTGCGTGGCGTCGGAGGGCGGAACGGGCGTGCCGGGAAAAATCTGTCCACCATTGGGGCCGAAACCCTCGGCGTAATTGCCATAGAGACTGAGCCACTCCCGCGGCTGCCACAAGACGCCGACGCGGGGCGTGACGCGCTGCGCCTTGGTGGGAGTGTTCTCCGTCCAGTCGTTAGCCTTGTAATCGCCGGCGCGGGACAATAGCGTGATATTTTGATATCTTACGCCCCCCAACAAGTGAACGCCGAACGGCAGCGCGATCTGATCCTGGATATAGGCGCCTTCCTCGTAATTTGTGTTAGTGGCAGTGTAGGGCGACCATGAGCTGTTGAGGTAAGGCACGCCAGGATGAATCGGGTTGAAAAGATTAATTTGAGAATAAGGCAATATGCCCAACTGTTCCGAAAAAATGTTATTCCGATAGAACTCGCCACCTAACAACAAGGTGTGTTTGAGTTCTCCGGTATAGAAATGTCCGATGAGATCCAAATTCGTCGAAAACGTATCGTATTTACCGTCAATCGGCCACGCCTGTTGATCAACGAGGGCCTGATCGCCATTGCTCTCGATAAAGAGTGGAAATACATCAAAAGAGTTAAACCATGTCCTGACATATTGAACTCTGTGTCTGATTGTCCAGTCATCATCAAATTGATGCGACCAATTAAAGCCTATCAAAGCCCTTTCGACTCGGTTAGGAGAATATTCTCCGTAATTCAGGCTGCGTGGAGTGTTGATGATCACGCCATTATAGGTTGGAACCCAGGCGAAGGGGTCGGACTGCTTGGCGTTCTTATATTCGAACTCCAAAGTCGCCTGGGTTCGCTGATCGTAATTCCATTTGACAACCGGAGCGACGAAAAAAATGTCGCCGTGCTCAAATTCCTTGAACGTGCGGGCGTTCTCATAGGAAAAATCGA
>Ga0265316_10006044_pt1 | contig 11632 bp, 10 predicted proteins | sample 4522metaG_FD_202092 | JGI IMG/M metagenome (GOLD analysis project Ga0265316, IMG submission 202092) | Rhizosphere microbial communities from Carex aquatilis grown in University of Washington, Seatle, WA, United States - 4-5-22 metaG | ecosystem: Host-associated > Plants > Roots > Rhizosphere >...
CTTGTTTATCATTTCAATGGCATAATCAGCTCCACTGAAGTTAGAATCCATATTGTTGGTTCCAACAGTAAATTTTACTCCGGCATTTTTTGCCCTGGTTATAAACTTAGCTGATGGGATTTTAAACCTGTTATTTATCTCTATGGCGATGTTATGATCTTTTGCTGCTTTAATTACCCTATCCATCCTTTCATCAGTCCAGAACGTATCATATCTGTCTGCCATCTGTGCCGGCAAATAAGTTGGATTAACGTACATATTTATTGGTTCGGTACTCAATATCTTAACTATAGTGTTAACAAGGTAATTCATAAATTCTTCCTCATTATCGATCCATGTTTCTTCCTTAATCCAGATCCTGTTTCTTCTTCCTTTAGCATCTGAGAAGGTCATTGCATCTGTAAACACATAATCAAATTTATTTATCGATTCCTTTGAAAAATTATTAAGCCATTCTCTGCCTTCAGCCTGCATACCTATTAAGAACTGTGGATAATCTTTAAGAGAGTTTATAACTGAATCAATCTGATTATCGCTGTGAACAGGGAACCCAATTCCAACATTTGTTACAAGTCCATATCTGATGTTCTCAGTTTGGGATTTTTTTACTGCGTCTGCAATCGTAAAACCTCCTTTACAGTGGACATGAAGGTCTGTGAGAGGGAAAGGGCTTTTAGTCTGACAATTGCACAATGTGAATGATAATAAACCGACGAATAAAACAGTGATTCTTTTCATATTTTTATATTATTAAATGCTATGTGGTGATTCAATTTTAAGAGTAGTTAGATTCTCTAAATACAGAGGGCGTAAAGCTAACAAACTTTTATTTACGACAAAAATCCATTACGTTTACAAAAAGAAAAATTCATGAAGAAGATATTTATTTTCTGCTTGTTAATATTTCTGGCCAACTCTCGGGGAATTTTTTCACAATCTTCTAATGATACTCTTACGTATTTATTAACATGTGGACCGGGCACCGAGACCTATTCAATATATGGACATAGCGCCCTGAGAATTGTAATTCCTGGAAAACATACTGATAAAGTTTATAATTGGGGAGTATTTGATTACGAAACTCCTAATTTTGCCTGGAAATTTGCTAAGGGCAGATTAGATTACATGCTTGACACAGAAATCTTTAATGGTTTCTTAAAGGGTTACTATTTTGAAAAGAGATATGTGTATTCTCAGAAAATTAACATTGATTCAAAAGCGACAAGTAAGCTTCTAGAACTGATAAATGAAAATCTAAAACCTGAGAATATCAAATACAGGTACGATTTTTTCTACGACGATTGTACCACGAGGATCAGAGATCTTCTTGAAAGATCCATCGGTAATAAACTAATATATCCTCCTCCTGAATCTGGCAAACTTCCTACTTTTAGAGATCTGGTTGGCAAATATCAGAATCCGTACCCATGGTTAAAATTTGGAGTTGATCTGATAATGGGATCAACAGCAGATAAGCAAGCGTCTTTCAGAGACAGAATGTTCCTGCCTATCGATATGAAGGATGAATTATCAAAATCAGTTATTCAAAGATCTGAAAAAAGGATTCCTCTCCTTCAGAATCCTGAGGTTTTGCTTGATTTTGAGGCACCGCTGATAAAAGAAAGATTCCTTACTTCTCCTCCCTGTGTTTTTACAGCGATCATAATTATAATTCTGATCATGGCAGCATTGATAAAAAGCAGGAAGATTATCAGGATAATTGATATCATAATCTATTCGGTTTTTTCAGTACTTTCTATTTTGATGATCTTTTTCAATTTTTTTACCGACCATGCCCAGATGAAATGGAATCTGAATATAATTTGGTTGAATCCTCTTATTATAGTATGCCTGGTTATGCTGATGCTTAATAAAACCGGAACGCTCTGGTTCAGGATTGTATTTTTTATCTCAGCTGGTTTTCTGGTACTCCAGTTTATTTTACCACAGGAATTCAACATTGCATTTTCCCTCCTGACTATTATACTATTAATCAGGAGTTCAGCAAGATCGGGATTTGACTGGAACCCGCTAACACTAAAATAATACCACCTCCTTTTGTACTTATATGAACTCACCCCGTTTATCCCACTCTCTAATTTTTAGAGATGGGCGTAATACATTGAATATTAATCATTTACTTTTCTATACAAAGTAGCCATCCTTTATACACATCTTTTTGAACTGGGATTTTCCTCTGTTTGTGAACTCCTTTGTAAAATATTGTTTATCAGATTATTATCAGTTACAGTAGATTCCTCACTTCGTTCGGAATGACAACGTCTTATTTTAGATAAAAACGGGAAGAAGTGGCGATTCGCATAAGAATGATACTAAAATGCTGATTGGTGTAGCGAATCGCCACTTCTTCCCTTCTCCGCTAAGCATGAACTGTCATTCCGAACGAAGTGAGGAATCTTTTGCTAATGACCAGTAATTCTAACTAAGGTGATGATAGATTTTATGATTTAAAACCTCAATTAATGAGATGTGTATAAAGGGTATACAAAGTAGAGAGGGTGATAAAAGGGGTGAGTGCATGTGGTCAATCGGTTGTATGTGGCAATATTTGGTCAGAGGTTGAGTTTACTTATAAACCTTTAACTAATATTTAACATTCCTTAACAAGAAGTTAAAAATTACCGGACTTCCTTTGTATTCTGTTTTCTCAAAGGAAATCAGGTATGGTTAATGAAACTCAAATTACTATATTTGCTACTTAAATTTTTTAAGCCATGGAGCAAACTGCTGATATCAGGATTTTAAATGAAAAGATTGAAAAAGAGAGTTCCTTCGTCGACATAGTCCGGATGGAGATGAACAAAGTTATCATAGGGCAAAAACACCTTACCGACAGCCTTATGATAGGTCTGCTGGCCAATGGCCATATTCTGCTCGAAGGTGTTCCGGGTCTTGCAAAAACACTTGCCATCAAATCGCTTGCTTCGATAATTGATGCAAAATTCAGCAGGATCCAATTTACTCCTGATCTTCTTCCTGCCGACCTCATCGGTACAATGATTTATAGTCAAAAAAAGGAGGAGTTTATAGTTAAGAAGGGACCTGTATTTGCAAATTTTATTCTTGCTGATGAAATAAACAGATCGCCTGCAAAAGTTCAGAGTGCACTTCTCGAGGCAATGCAGGAGAGGCAGATCACAATCGGTGAAAATACTTTTAAACTTGATGAACCATTTCTGGTTCTTGCCACTCAGAACCCTATTGAACAGGAAGGCACATATCCTCTGCCCGAAGCACAAATTGACAGGTTCATGATGAAAGTCCTTATTGATTATCCGGCAATGGATGAAGAGAAACTCATCATCAGAGAAAACCTGGCTAAGGATTTTCCGAAAGCAAATACGGTTCTGAAAACTGCAGATATTATAAGAGCCCGCAATATTGTGAGGGAAGTTTATATGGATGAGAAAATCGAGAATTATATTCTGAATATAGTTTTTGCCAGCAGGAATCCTGAAAAGTATGGCCTTCCAGCATTTAAAAACATGATCTCCTACGGTGCATCACCAAGAGCTTCAATAAATCTTTCACTCGCTGCAAAAGCATTTGCATTTATTAGGAGAAGGGGATATGTAATTCCTGAGGACATCAGAACCATATGTCATGATGTAATGCGTCATAGAATTGGTCTTACTTATGAAGCTGAAGCTGAGAATATCAACCAGGATCATATAATCTCAGAAATTCTTAACATTGTTGAAGTCCCATAGCAGAACTGTATGAAAATCATTACATTATCTGCAGCACTGATATTAATCTGCATTTGCACCCAAAGTCAGAATCTTATCGGGTACAATGAAAATGAAATCATGAAGTACATGAAGGAGAATCACAGCGATATGAATTTCAATAACGTTGTAAATAGTAAGTTTAGTTATCTGAAATACTCTGATAGTTCCGAGAACCAAACGTTTTTATTTTTTCTGAATCCCGATTCTGTCTGCAGAAGTGTAAGAATGATATGCGATATAAACATGAAATTGCAAAAGGTAAAAGAATTCGACTCGAAATATATGAAAAAAGGAGAGAACAAGTGGGTAGACAAGAGGGATGGAAAAATTTACCTTATTGAGCTCATGGAAGGGAAATGGTCATGTGTAATATCTATTGAATCAGAAAAATAATTTGTTGTAAAGTGGAAGCAACCGAATTATTAAAAAAAGTAAGGAGAATTGAAATAAAGACCAGAGGGTTAAGCCGGCATATTTTTGCAGGTGAATATCATAGCGCTTTTAAAGGTCGTGGTATTGCCTTCAGCGAAGTAAGGGAATATCAGTATGGTGATGACATTAGAAGTATTGACTGGAATGTGACTGCCCGCTTCAACCACCCGTATGTAAAAGTTTTTGAAGAGGAGAGGGAACTCACAGTAATGTTACTTATTGATGTAAGCGGCTCGGGCTATTTCGGAACTAAGGTCAGCTATAAAAGAGATATAATGACAGAAGTAGCTGCTGTTCTTTCTTTCTCCGCGATATATAATAATGATAAGATTGGTGTCATTTTCTTTTCAGATAAGGTCGAAAAATTTATTCCTCCGTTTAAGGGAAGCAAACATATTTTAAGGATAATCAGAGAACTTCTTGACTTTACCTCCCAAAGTAAAAGGACAAACCTGGATGAACCATTGCGCTTTCTTACAAATGCCATTAAAAAAAGATGCACTGCATTTATAATTTCCGATTTCATTGTTCCTGAATTCGAAGAGGCCCTTAGAATTGCATCAAACAAACATGATATCGTTGCTCTGAAAGTTTATGATCCTGTAGAACAGGCTATACCTGATATAGGATTAATAAAAGTTTCAGATTCGGAAACAGGAGAGGAAAAATGGATCGATACCTCCTCAGATTTTACAAGAAGAGCTTATGAAAAATGGTGGACCATCCATATTGAGACTATTAAAAACAGCTTTAAAAGATGCGGAGTTGATTCTGCGGAACTGAGAACGGATATGGATTATGTTAAACCACTGATTAAGTTGTTTGAGAAAAGATAATAGTTATGAAAAAGTTTTTTCTTTCCCTGTTTCTGTTTGTTTCAATTCTTTCTTCTTCAATTGGACAGGAGGTAAAAATAACTTCATCATTTGATTCGACAAAAATATTTATTGGTGATCAGATAAAATTTACCGTTACTATTGATAAACCGTCGGGATTGAAGCTTGCCCTTCCGGTTTTAAAAGATACTCTGTGTAAAAATGTTGAGATTATTTCAGGACCTCTTGTCGATAGTTCAGTTACTCAGAATGGAAGAATTAAAATCATAAATAAATATCTTATAACATCTTTTGATTCAGGACGCTATCAAATTAATCCGGTTTTTGCAGAGGCTAAAAATGAAGGAGGAGTGAAAAGATTTTATTCGGATTATTCCATACTCGAAGTTATTCGGGTTAAAATAGCACCGGCTGATACTGCTTCAAAAATATACGATATCATTAAACCATATAAAGCACCTGTTACCCTCGGTGAAGTTCTTCCATGGGTTCTTATTATAACTCTGGTTGGTGTTTTAATTTGGGCCGCGATCAGGTTTTTCCGCAAATTCAGAAAGTCAGAAACAGCTAAAGAGACCTATATTCCTGCTGAACCAGCTCATGTTATCGCTTTCAGAGAACTGGAAAAACTTAAAAATGATGAACTCTGGCAGAAAGGGGAAATTAAGAAATACTATACAATTCTGACCGACATTCTGCGACAGTACCTGGAAAACAGATTCAGAGTGTTCTCACTTGAATTGACTAGTGCCGAGACACTTGATGCTCTGGTTAAAACAGGCTTTAAAAAGGATGGATCATATAATGACCTTAAAACAGTATTGAATGGTGCTGATCTGGTAAAATTTGCAAAATACAATCCGATGTCGGTAGAAAATGAATCAAACTTTCAAAATTCGTGGAATTTTGTATTGTCGACAAAGGAGAATGCAACGGTTGTTGATTCTGTTGAAGAAAAAATAAGTATGAAGGAGGGTAATGTATGAACGGAATAGCATTTGCCGAACCGCTCTTTCTATATCTGCTTGCAGTAGTGCCTGCAATGATTGTATTTTATATCCTGAAGCAGCAAAAAGTTACAGCTTCAGTGAGAATGCCGGGTTTGCAGTCCTTTGCTGAAGCAGGAACTACATTCAGGCACTACCTCAGGCACATTCTTTTCGCCCTACGGGTAATTGCTATTACTCTTCTTATTATAGTACTTGCACGTCCTCAGAAAACTGATAAATTTCAGGATGTGTCGACAGAAGGCATTGATATTGTTCTGACTCAGGACATTTCCGGAAGTATGCTTTCACGTGATTTCAAACCTGACAGGCTTGAGGCAGCTAAAAATATTGCTACCGAGTTTATTTCAGGGAGACCCTATGACAGGATAGGACTTGTAGTTTTCAGCGGAGAATCATTTACACAATGCCCATTGACAACAGATCATGCCGTATTGATTAATCTTCTTCGCGAAATTCAGAGCGGAATGATTGAAGATGGGACCGCAATAGGAATGGGACTTGCAACGGCCGTAAACAGGATAAAAGATTCTCAGGCTAAAAGTAAAGTGATAATCCTTCTTACTGATGGTGTAAATAACCGGGGTGAAATTGCACCGGAAACAGCAGCCGAGATAGCAAAAACATTTGGAATACGTGTTTATACTATCGGAGTCGGCACACAGGGAATGGCACCATATCCTGTTCAGACGCCTTTTGGAATTCAATATCAGGATATGCCTGTAGAAATAGATGAAGGAATTCTTCAGAAAATAGCTCAGACAACCGGTGGAAAATATTTCAGGGCAACTGATAATGACTCACTTGAGAAGATTTACAAAGAAATTGACAAGCTCGAGAAATCAAAAATTGATGTACGACAATTCAGCAAGAAAGAAGAAAAATATTTGTTACCTGCTTTAATCGCTTTTTTCATGCTGGTAGTTGAGATAATTGTGAGAAATACAATTTTTAAAAATCTTACTTAAACGCAGAAAAGAATATGCAATTGTTCAGATTTGCAAATCCTGTTTTTTTGTACCTGTTGCTTCTGCTTCCGGTAATGATACTATTATATATTTTAAATGAACTCAGGAAAAGGAAAGCATTAAAACGTTTAGGTGATGTAACCTTAGTTAGCAGCCTTGTTCCTGAAATGTCGACTGTTCGTCCTGCAATAAAGTTCATTTTGCAACTGATTGCTGTGTCATCTGGCATAATCATGCTCTCCAGACCACAATTCGGATCTAAAATTGAAGATGTCAAAAAACAGGGTGTAGAGGTAATAATTGCTCTGGATGTCAGCAACTCGATGCTCGCAGAGGATATTCAGCCTGACAGACTCACCAGGGCAAAACAGGCTATATCCCGTTTGGTTGATAATCTTGACAATGATAAAATAGGGCTGATTGTCTTTGCTGGGGATGCATATATCCAAATTCCGGTTACAACTGATTATATATCTGCCAAAATGTTTCTCTCATCAATAAATCCGAATATGGTACCAAAACAGGGAACTGCAATCGGAGCAGCGATCGATCTGGGAATAAGATCTTTCAGCCCGGGTGAAGGAAAAAGCAAAGCTATGATAATCATAACTGATGGAGAAAACCACGAAGATGACCCGGTAAAAGCTGCTGAAGAAGCATCAAAAGCCGGTATTGTGATACATACCCTGGGAATAGGTTCGACAGAAGGAGTTCCCATTCCGATTATAAACAATGGTAAAAGGGACTATCTTAAAGACGCTGATGGCAATACTGTTGTAACTAAGCTTGATGAAGAAATACTTAAAAAAATAGCTTTAAGCACAAATGGAAATTATGTAAGGGCAAGCAATTCAAATATAGGGCTCGACGAAATATTCAGTGGTATTAAAAAAATGAAAAAGCAGGATCTCGAGAGCACTATGTACACCGAGTATAACGACCAGTTTCAGATCTTTGCTGCGATAGCCTTATTTTTACTGCTGGCTGATTTTATTATTATGGAAAGAAAAAACAGAAGATTAGCGAACATCAGGTTATTTAAATTTAAAGTTTAACCTATCGTCTTAAAATTATGTCCGGAGTGGTTCAAATATTAGAGAAAAGGTCAATACTCAGAAGTCTTTTATTTTGTGTATTAATGATTATTTCTGTCACCATGAATGCACAAACCGATAAGAAATTCATCAGAAAAGGAAACAGGGAGTATGAGAAAGATAAATTTTCTGATTCCGAGATATCCTATAAAAAAGCTGTTGATAAGAATAAGCAATATCCGGATGCTATATTTAATGTCGGAGATGCACTTTATAAACAGAATAAGTTTGAAGAAGCAGGCAAGCAATTTATTGAGAGCACCAATCAGAATTATGATAAAACAAAGAAGTCAGCAGGATTATATAACCTTGGAAATTCATTGCTCAAAGCCAATAAGCTTCCTGAATGTATTGATGCATATAAAAATTCTCTTAAGCTGCGTCCTGATAATCGTGAAGCTAAATATAATCTATCCTACGCACAGGATTTATTGAAACAGCAACAGGAGCAGCAGAAAAAACAGCAACAGGATAAAAATAAGAAGGATCAGAATAAGGACAAAAACAAGCAAGACCAGAAGAAGGATCAGAAAGATCAGAATGACAAAAACAAAGATCAGCAAAAGGATCAGAAGAATAATCAGGATCAGAAACAACAACCTCAGAAACAGGAGATTTCAAAAGAGGATGCGCAGAGACTTCTGAATTCTCTGGCAAATGATGAAAAAAATGTCCAGGAAAAAGTTAAACTTGCAAAAGCAACAAAAGCAAAAGTTAAAACAAGGATAAACTGGTAATTTGGATTGATGAAAATGAAAAAAACATTATTATATCAGTTAATCTTCTTAATCTCATACACAGTATCAGCTCAGGATGTGTATGTAAAAGCTGAATATCCGGCTGTCGTTAATGCAGGGGATCAATTTACTGTTATGTGGACTGTGAATGCCGGCGGAGGAGAGTTTTCGGCTCCATCATTCAACGGTTTTTATAAATTAATGGGTCCGCAGACATCTTACAGTTCTAGCACACAAATAGTAAACGGGAAAATGTCTAATGAGACTTCTTATTCATATGTATATTATCTTCAGGCTGTTAAAGAAGGAAAATTTGTTATTTCACCTGCTGTATTTACTCTGAAAAATAAAACTTATTCCTCCGATTCAATACATATTGAAGTAGTAGGCGGTACTACGCAGAAACAAAAAGTCACCTCAGGAAGTAATAATTCAACAAATGATCCGGAAGTAGAATCATCAGGGAAAGATCTTTTTATAAATCTTTCAGTCAATCGCCGAGAAATATTTCTTGGTGAACCTATTGTTGCAACTGTTAAAATTTATTCACGCGTAAATATCGCCGGGATAAATGAAATCAAATACCCCTCTTTTAACAGCTTCCTGAGGTCCGATATTGAAACGCCACCTCTAACATCGCTCCGGCAGGAAAATGTTAACGGCACAATATACGGATCAGGAGTAATTCAACAATTTTTACTCTATCCTCAGGTTACAGGCGAAATCAAGATAGATCCGGTTCAGATATCTGTTCTTGTGCAACAAAAAACCAGGGGAGGGTCTGATCCGTTTTTTGGCGACTTCTTTTCATCTTATCAGACAGTACCAAAAGCTGCTGCAAGTCAATCCCTCAAAATTAAAGTTAAAACTCTGCCAGGTATTCAACCTGCTGATTATTCGGGCGTAGTTGGAAAACTTGATATAAAAGCTACTCTGAACAAACAATCGGTCAATGTAAATGATGCTGTAAATTTCAAGATAACCATTTCAGGAAACGGAAACCTGAAAATTGCATCAGCACCAGTACTTAAATTATCTCCGGATATTGAAGTTTATGATCCTAAAATTACGGATGACCTTAAGAATGGACTGAATGGGACCACCGGGCAAAAAAGTTTTGAGTATTTGATGATACCCAGGCATAATGGCGATTTTACTATCCCTCCAATTTCTTATTCATACTTCAATATCGCCTCCGGCAGATATGAAAAACTTACAACCGGAGAGTTCCATTTTACTGCACAGAAAGTTAATGGACAGAATTCAGGAGCCACCGTTTACGGAGGGGTATCTAAAGAAGATGTAAAATACCTTGGAAAAGATATAAGATTCATAAAATCGGACCCAGGAAACCTGAAAAAATCGGGCGATGTTTTATTGTCAAAGCAATCATTTTATAGCGCTTATGCATTTTCGTTTTTAGCTTTTATTCTTATACTTTTCCTAAGAAGGGAACATATAAGGCGAAATTCTGACCTTTCCCTCGTAAAGAACAGGAAAGCCGGGAAGGTTGCCATTAAAAGGCTGCACGGCGCATCTGTTTGTCTTAAAAATGAAGAAATAGATCAGTTTTATGATGAAATTCTTAAAGCGCTCTGGGGTTATCTGAGTGATAAGCTGAATATACCGGTGTCGGATCTTACCAGGAATAATGCTATCGCCGCACTTCAGGAACAGGGAATTGAAGAAGATAATATACAAAGCCTGTCAAAAATTCTTGATGCCTGCGAATTTGAAAGATTTGCACCTTCATCTTCAGGTACAGAGGCCACATCAATTTATGAAGGAACATCACAATTTATTAAGTCAGTAGAAAACTTAATAGGCTAAAAAATGAACTCAAAAAAACAATATATTTTAATTTTTATTTTCATTTCTCTTTTTGTTCGTGAAGCTGCTTCACAGGATACAAATAAGGACAAGTTCTATCAGGGTGTTACATATTTCACTGCAGGAAGTTATAAAGAGGCTTTGCAAATCTGGACTGATATTTATAATACAGGATACAGGTCAGCAAATCTGGATTATAACATAGGGAACGCATATTTTAAGCTGAACAACATTCCTTCGGCAATTCTGTTTTATGAACGAGCATACCTTCTTAAACCTGCCGATGAAAATATTAATTATAATCTCCTTATTGCCAGAACTCTGATTGTAGATCGTTTTCAGGAAATTCCGGAACTTTTCTTCATCAAATGGTATAATTTTGTTTCACTTTTTCTATCGACTAACAGTTGGGCAAAAATCAGTATAACCTCTTTCATTCTCTTTCTTTTGCTTTTGTCCTTATATATTTATTCGTCCAGGTACCGGCATAAGATTATAGGATTCTGGCTTGGAGTCTTTTTTATAGTTCTGTCTCTTACTTCTTTAGCTTTTACTATTCGGAATAAATCGTTGGTTTATGATAGTCATAAAGCAATAATATCCAGTCCCATGGTTAACGGGAAAAGTTCACCCGACAAAAGCGGAAATGATATATTTGTTTTGCATGAAGGGACGAAAGTAACTGTTGAAGATGGAGTGGGAGAGTGGAGTGAAATAAGACTCTCAGACGGCAATAAAGGATGGGTCCCGTTAAATAGTCTTATTATTATTTAACCCTGTTGCAACTAATTTACTATATTTCAGGTCAGATTATAAATGTTAATATTTATTCCTGATCATGAAAAAGTTCATCATAATTTCATTGCTGCTTTTCTCAGTTCTTTCCTGTAAAAAGAAAGAATTATCCCCTGAAGGACCTACCGATGTAAGAATAAGAAATAAATCAGATCTGACTTTTGAAGGGGTAATTGTCAGT
>Ga0265316_10006045_pt1 | contig 11631 bp, 6 predicted proteins | sample 4522metaG_FD_202092 | JGI IMG/M metagenome (GOLD analysis project Ga0265316, IMG submission 202092) | Rhizosphere microbial communities from Carex aquatilis grown in University of Washington, Seatle, WA, United States - 4-5-22 metaG | ecosystem: Host-associated > Plants > Roots > Rhizosphere >...
CGGCAGGCGCTTCGGCGGCGGGTGCGGCCTCGGGCTGCGCCTGCACACGACCGTTTGCCGAAGCGAGTGCAAACAACGCCAATGTTGCCGTCAAGAATGTTCTGGGCACAAAAGCCCGTAGAGAAGATCGCTTGGGCTGGGTGGTCATGCTGGTCTCCGATGATCGGTTGTGGGGGGAACGACTCATTCGATGAAAAGAGAGCGTTCCGGTTACGAAATATTCCCTCTTCGAGGAATTGCGCCCCGACTGTAGCAACGGTTCTTGACGACCGCTAGACCCAGGCCTCGCGCCGGATCTCTCCGTCGAGAGCCACGATGATGGCCTTCACCGGCACCTTGCGCTTGGCTCGCGACACGGCCTCTTGGGCCAGCCTGAGCAATCCCCCGCAGCAGGGCACCTCCATGATCATGACGGAGATGGTGCCAACCTGGGCCTCGTCGATCAGGGCAATGAGCTTGTCCCGGTAGATTTCCTGGCCCTGGTCCAGCTTGGGGCAGGCGATGGCGAGTCTCCTACCCGGCAGCCACTTCTGGTTGAAATCCGGCATGGCGAAGGCCACGCAGTCGGCCGCCAACAGCAAGTCCGCGCCGTGAAAGACTGGGTTCATGGGCGAGATTAGGTGCAATTGCACCGGCCACTGGGCGAGCTGGCTGGCAAGTCCGTCCCGGACCGTGGTGGCGGAAGATACGCGCACGAAAGAGCGGGGCGCGGATCCAGGACAACCTTGGTGCGCAATCTTCTCGCGGTATTCCGGAATCGCGTGGCCGAGATTCTTGAGGTGGGCCAACGCTTGGTCGAGATAGGTAGTCTGGCCGTGTTCGTGGAGGTGCTTGAGGTGGGCGCGTAGCGTGGCCACGCCTTTGGGAATGATCCCGTCCAAGGTGGTCCGCTCGTCGTAGGCGGCGGCTTCCCGCTTCTCGACCGTGATGGCGCCTTGCGGGCACTCGCTCACGCACGCGCCCAGACCGTCGCAGGTGATTTCGCTCACCAGGCGCGCCTTGCCGTCGATCATCTGAAGCGCCCCTTCGGGGCAGCCCTGGCAACAGATGCCGCACCCGTCGCATTTGCTTTCGTCGATTCGAATGATCTGGCGTTCCATCAAGTTTCTCCGGTGGTCAGTTGATATAGGACACCTGCGGTCGGCTTTCGACCGGAAAGCGGAAGCGTCAGCGCGGCGGATGATGCTTGTCGCTCGCCCGAAGGGTCTGCGCTCGCTGACCATCGGCCGCAGCGGCGGCGGCCATGCCCAGGCGCTGATACATGTTGGACCGGTTCTGGTAGTAGTCCGCCTGGTTGGGTCTAAGCCGGATGGCCTCGCTTGCGTCAGCCACGGCCTCGGGCATCTTTCCCAGGCGCACATAGGTGATGGCCCGATCGTTGAAGTAGGCCGAGCGGCGTTTTGCGGCGTGCGCGGGGCTAACCTGCGGGGCGAAGCTCAGGGCAGCGTCGTAGTCGGCGAGCGCCCGCGGGTAGTCGCCCTGTTCGAAGTAGTAGGAAGCGCGGTTGTTGTACGCCTCGGTATTCCAGGGTTCGTGGCGAATCACCTGGGTCCACAGGGTCTCACTATCGCGCCACACCGCCATCTGCTGGATCGATAGCGAGGCCAAGATCCCAGGCACGAGCGACATCGCAAGCACCAGGGGGACGGCTTGCCACCGCGAGGGCATGGTCGCCGCCTTCTCCCACCAGGCGCCGAAGGCGGCGCCGACCAGAAGCGAAAGCGCGACCGCAGGCAAATAGGTGTAGCGATCCGCCATGGCTTGCGGGCCGACCTGCACGAGGCCAACGACGGGCAGAAGCGCCAGTAGGTAGCACAGAAAGGTGACCAACAAACTCGCATTTCGCCGAGCCATCCACACGCACACGGTCGCAAGCAGGGCCAACGCCACCAGCGGCATGGCGAATCGCCACGACGCCCAGGAGACATTCTGCGGATAGGAATAAAGTGGCAGCAACTCCGACGGCCACAGGGTCTTGCCGAGGTAGCTCACCGTCGCACGAGCGGCTACCAGGATCCTAGTAGCCAGGGACACGCCTTCGAGGGCGCGAAAGGCGCCGCCGGTCCGCTGGGCTTTCAGGGTGACGGCGGCCGAGGCCACGGCCATGGCGAAAAAGGGGAGCTTTTCCGCGAGCATGCGCCCGAGTCGCACGCGCCCGAGCCGCTTCAGCGGATAGGCGTCGAGCATGAGCAGCACGAAGGGGAGGCTCACCGCCATGGGTTTGCTCAGAAGCGCGAGCAGGCAGCAAACCAGCGCGCCGAGGTAAAATCGTTTTTGGCTGGAGTGGGCAGTCTCGTCGCTTTTCATGGCCCTGGCGTAGCGAAGGTAACAAAGCAGCCCCGCGAGATAGAACGAGGCGCACAGCACGTCCTTGCGCTCGGACACCCAGGCCGCGGATTCCACGCGCAGCGGATGCAGTCCCCAAATCAGGCCCGCGGCGATCCCTGCGACGATGGCCCGCGCCGAGCGCTCGGGCAAGCGTGCACGCGCCCGGGCGAGCGCACACGCCAGCGCGACCACGAGCCCGGCGTTGAGCCCGTGAAGCAAGATGCTGGTCAGGTGGTGCCCCTTCGCGTTCATACCCCACAGGGCGCAGTCCGCGGCGTGGGACAGCTCGGTCAGCGGGTGCCAGTTTCCGCTGGCGTGAAAGCTGGAAAACGTCCCGAGCAAGGAGGTCGAGGTCAGATGGCGCAGGCGCGGATTCTGGTAAACGTAGATGTCGTCGTCCCAGGCGACGAACCCGTTGCCCAAGACTGGGCAGTAGACCAGGAACACGAGCAGCGCGACGGACAGGGCCGCGCCGCGCACAGAAAGTCGTTCGTCGTTTCCTTCGCGACCGCCTAGGCTCATGATGATCACGCAAGCTGTACAAGAACCAGAGCGCTGTCAAACCCTGAGGATGAAGATGGTATGTTCGTACCATGGGTGCGTGTTCCAGGGTTTGCACCCTGCTTGCGTTTCTTTCGGTCGCTGAAGTGAATTCGATTGTCGCGTTCGCTGGGGTTGACGCTTCCGCGACTCCACCAGCCAAGACCGGGGCGAAGATGCCCGCCGCGCTGGTCGAGGGGATCGACCAGCTGGTGGCCGAAGCGCTTGCCCAGGGAAAGCTTCCTGGCTGCGTGGTCGTCATCGGCCGAGGAAGCGGCGTGGCGTACGAGAAGGCGTTCGGGTCGCGCGCGGTCTTGCCCGACCAAGAGGCGATGACCCTGTACACCATCTTCGATTTGGCGTCGCTCACCAAACCCATCGCCACGGCGACCGCGCTCATGGTGCTCGCCGAGCAGGGCAAGGTCGACCTCGATGCGCGGGTCGCGCGCTACGTTCCCGAGTTCCGTTCGCACGGCAAGGACGCCATCACTCTCCGGCAGCTGCTCACCCACGTTTCGGGTCTGCCCGCCGAGACCCCGGTTGCCGACTTCGAGCACGGCCGGACTCGAGCCATGAAACACATCATGGCGCTTTCCCTGAAGGCGCCGCCGGGAACGAAATTCGTCTACTCGGACGTAGGGTTTCTGGTTCTCGAAGAGGTGATCCGGCGCGTGACCGGCGGCGATCTCGCCAAGTTCGCGGATGCGGCGATCTTTCGCCCGCTTGGCATGAACGAAACGGGTTTTCTTCCGTCCGCGGACGTGCGCCCGCGCATCGCCCCGACCGAAAAGCGCAACGACGCCTGGATGCGCGGCGAGGTTCACGACCCGCGCGCCCATCGGCTGGGCGGCGTGGCCGGTCACGCCGGACTTTTCTCGACCGCGAAAGATCTGTCTCGCTATGCCCGCATGGTTTTGGGGGCTGGAGCGCTCGATGGCGTGCGTCTGCTTTCGGCGGACACCGTGCGAAAGATGTTGGCGCCGCACGATGTGCCCGGCGGCATTCGCGCCTTGGGTTGGGACATGCAGTCCACGTACTCGGCCAATCGTGGGGCCGCGCTCTCGCGCCGGGCAATCGGGCACGGCGGCTACACCGGCACCTCGCTGTGGATCGATCCGGAACAAGACTTGTTCGTGATGTTCCTGAGCAACCGCGTTCATCCCGACGGCAAGGGTTCGATCAATGCACTGGCCGGCGCGATCGCGACGCTGGCCGGTTCGACCCTGGCACCGACCGAAGCGCCCGTGGTGGCACCTCGGTTTGCACTTGGCATCGACGTGCTTGCGGCTGACGACTTTGCCCGTCTGCGCGGCCTGCGCTTTGCCTTGCTGACCAACGACAGCGCCCGCAACCGCGATTGCGTTCGCACGACCGACGTGCTTGCCGGCCGCCGCGATCGTTCCCTGGTGGCTCTGCTCAGTCCCGAGCACGGCCTGTCGGCCAGCCGCGACGAGCGCATCGAGGATGGCGTGGACGCGAAAACCAAGCTTCCCATTGGCAGCCTCTATGGCGGGGCGCTGTCGCCGCGCACTTCGCGGACCGCGGGACCGCGGCCTGTGACCTTGCCGCCCGCCATCGACGCGGTCGTGGTCGATCTGCCCGACGTGGGCGCGCGCTTTTTCACCTACGCCTCGACCTTGCACGCAACCATGCGGGCTGCTGCCGAGCGCGGCCTGCGGGTCATTGTCCTAGACCGGCCGAATCCCATCGACGGGGTGGACGTTGCTGGCCCGCTGCTCAAGGCCAGCGAGATGTCGGCGGTGAACCACCACCCGCTGCCGGTTCGTCACGGCATGACCATGGGCGAGCTGGCCGAGATGATGAACGCCGACGAGCATCTCGGGCTTAGGCTGGAGGTCGTGCGCATGGCTCGGTACGACCGCCGGCTGTATTTCGACCAAATCGGACTCACCTGGTGGCCGCCGTCGCCCAACCTGCGCACGGTCGGAGCGACCGTGCTCTATGCTGGCGTCGCGCTCCTCGAGGCGACCAATGTTTCGGTCGGCCGCGGAACGGACACACCCTTCGAGGTGGTCGGCGCCCCGTGGATCGACGGGCGCGCACTGGCCGACGAGCTTGTCCGGGCCGGACTTGCCGGCGTCTCGTTCGAAGCCACCAGCTTTACCCCGTCGGAGAATCGACACAAGGGCGAGCTTTGCCACGGCATCCGCTTGCATGTGGACGACCGCGCCGTCTTCGAGCCCGTACGCACCGGCCTGGCCATGGCGCTGGCCTTGCGTAAGCTGCACCCCAAGGACTGGGACGGAACGCGTCTGCGCCGCATGGTGGGCGACCCCGCGGTCGCGCAGGCGATCCTCGACCGCCGTCCACTTTCCGAGGTCGAAGCACTTTGGCAGGACGACCTCGACATCTTTCGCGCCAAACGCGCGAAGTACCTGCTCTATGGGCCGTAGCCGCCACAGCCTCGTCGACGGTCATGGCCGCGCGTATCTGGCACGCTAGACTTTCGCCATCCATGTCGCTTCCGTCCGATCCGCCGCTCTCGCTCTCGGTGCTTTCTGGCGTCGCCGAGGTGCCGGCAGCCGACTGGGACGCGCTGGTCGACGCCAACGATCCGTTTCTCGAACACGCCTTTCTCGCCGCCCTGGAGCGGTCGGGTAGCGTGGGTCCGGGCACCGGGTGGGCGCCCCGCATTCTCGTCGCCAGGCAAGGCACGGAATTGGTGGGCGCGGTGCCGCTTTACCTCAAGGACGACAGCATGGGCGAGTTCATCTGGGACTTTGCCTGGGCGCACGGATCGCACGGTGCCGGCATTCCGTACTATCCCAAGTTGGTCGCGGCCGTGCCCTTCACCCCCGCTTCGAGCCATCGACTGATGGTGCACCCCAAGGCGGAGCGCGCGAGCGTCGCACGTGCGCTGGCCAGAGGACTGCGCGACGTCGCCGAAGAGACCGAGGCTTCCTCCGTTCACGTGCTTTTTTGCCAGGAAGAAGAATTGGCGGCGCTCTTGCCCGAAGGCTTCGTGTCCCGCGCGAGCTATCAATTCCATTGGACGAATCGGCCCACTCCTTACCCATCCTTCGACGACTATCTGGGCGAATTCCGCTCGCGCATGCGCAAGCAGGTTCGCCACGAACGCGCCGTGGTCGACGACTACGGCCTGCGCATCGTGACTTCGCCCGGCAACGCATTGGACGATCGGGCCTGGCACGCTCTCGACCGCTTTTACCGTTCCACGGTGGACCGCTACGCCAATGTGGCGTCTCTGACTCCGGCGTTCTTCGCCGAGATCCGCCGCACCCACGCTGACCGGCTGCTGGCCGTACTTGCCTACCGTGGGGATGAACCTATTGCGGCCACCATCAACTTCGCACGCGGCAATCGGTTGTGCGGTCGCTACTGGGGAAGCGCGCACCATCTTCCCATGCTGCACTTCGAGCTGTGCTTTTACCGTTTGATTGAACACGCCATCGCGAATGGTCTCGCCGTATTCGAGGGCGGCGCGGGCGGCGAGCAGAAGCTGGCCCGCGGGCTTTTGCCGCAGCGGACCTTCAGCGCCCATTGGATCCGCCATCGCGGGCTGGCCAGCGCCGTGGGCGACTACATCGCGCGTGAGGCCAGAGCCGTGGAGATGGAAATGAGCGCGTGTCTCGATCATTCACCGTTCGCCCGCGCCCGCCGGTCGCTATAATGCCGGCCTGGTGACGAGATGAGCACGAGCGAGCGCAAACTGGAACGCAGGGATTTTCTGAGACTGGGCGGCGCCGGCATCGCGGCCACGGCACTGTCCGCCGGCTGTGCCACCGTCGCGGCCCAGCGAAAGCCGCAAGCGCCGGTGGCGCAAGCGACCGCGCCGGAGCCTGCCACGAAACCCGCGGGCCTTCCGCGCCGACGCCTGGGCCGGACTGGCATCGAGGTTCCCGTCGTCAGCATGGGTGTGATGAACGCCGACAACCCCAACCTGGTCCGCGCGGCACTCGATGGCGGCGTGGTCCTGCTCGACACGGCCCATGGCTACCAAGACGGCCGCAACGAGGAAATGCTGGGCACCATCCTGCCTGGCCGCAAGCGCGACTCGTTCGTGCTTTGCACCAAGGTCTTTCTCAGCACCCTCGATCGCAAGACCGGTCTTTTCGGTCCCGAGACGCGCGGCAAGGAAATCGAGGAGAAGCTCGCCATCAGCCTCAAGCGCCTTGGGTTGGACCACGTGGACATTTTGTACCTGCACGCGCAAAGCCGGCGCGAGAGCGTGCTCCTGGATCCGGTTCTAAGAGGCCTGGAAAAGGTCAAGAAGGCCGGCATGACCCACTTTGTCGGCGTATCCACGCACAAGAACGAACCCGAGGTCATTCGCGCGGCGGTGGAAGCGAAGATCTACGACGTCGTGCTGACGTCCTACAACTTCCGCCAGGACCACCACCTTGAGGTGCAGAAGGCCATCGGCGAGGCCGCGACCGCGGGTCTGGGGATCGTGGCGATGAAGACCCAGGCGGGCGTCTTCTGGGACAAGGAAAAGACGAACCCCATCAATATGAAGGCCGCCCTCAAATGGGCGCTGCGCGATGCCAACGTGCACACCTCTATTCCTGGATTCACCACGCTCGAACAGCTCCATGCCGATTTGGAGGTGCTCCGCGATCCTTCACTCACGCCAGAAGATCAGCTTACGCTGGTAGAGCCGCAGAAGGTGGCGGGCCTCTACTGCCAGGGGTGCGAGCAGTGTCTTTCGCCATGCGTGCAGCACCTGCCCATTCCCGACCTCATGCGCGGTTACATGTACCGCCACGCCTACCGCAATCGCCAGGCCGCGCAGGATCTGCTGCTGGCGCTCGACCTTCCACCGTCGCCTTGCGCGGACTGCCGGACCTGCCCGGTGGTTTGCGCCAAGGGCTTCGACGTCGCCGAACGCATTCGCGACATCGTTCGGCTGCGCGACGTGCCGCGGGAATTGGTCGAATTCGTCATCTGATGGACTTCGCGTGACGGCATTGCGTGATGGCATTCGTGTGATGGCATTCGAGCTGCCGATTCTTCTGCTAGCCCTTTCCTCCCAGGCTGAGGCGTCACCCGCGCCTGCGCCCGCGTCGAACAAGATGACGAACCCGGCTCCCTCGCCGGTCATCTCGAAGTGGTTTCCGCAAGTGGAGGGTTGGAAGTTCTCCGCCGCGCCGACCCAATACACGCCGGAAAACCTCTTCGAATACATCGACGGTGGCGCCGACGCCTTTCTCCAGTTCGACTTCGAAGAGCTCCTGACCGCGAGCTATGTGAATGCCCAGAAGGTGGAGGTCACAGTCGATCTCTACCATCATCGCAACGCCTTGCGCGCCTTTGGCATGTACACCCAAGAGCGCCCGGCGGGAAGCACGCCGGTGCCAGTCGGCATCGAAGGGATCGCGGGTTCCGACCACCTGGAGTTTGTCGCCGGTCCGGTGTACGCGAAACTGGCGCAAGCCGGCGGCAAGGACACCTCGTTTCTACGCATGTTCGCCGACAAGATCGCCGCCAGACTCCCGGGCACGCGCGAAGCCCCGGCGGTTCTCAAATGCTTTCCGGAAAGGGGCAAACGGCCGCGAGCCGAAAGGCTGACTGCCCGTGACTTCCTGGGACAGTCTTTTCTGCACGACGCGGCTGCGGTTCCCTATCAGAATGGCGGCGCGAAATTCCGACTGTTCGCCATCGAGGGCAAGGACGAAAGCGACGCGCACACCATGGTCCAGCGCTACAGTGCCCTGGCCAAGTCATCGGCCGGTCCCATCGGGAAGACCGGCGGTGCCGTGCTGAAGGATCCTCTCAATGGCGAGGTGCTGCTGCGGTGGGGTGGGCGCTGGCTGTGGGGTGCGGTGGACTATCCGTCGGCGCAGGGACAGGCGATGGAGTCGCTGCAAGCTCTGCTCGATGAATTGGGGCGGAACCTTCAGTCTGGGCGCCAATAGGCTCTGCCTGTGACCGTGGCAATGTCCCTGTGCACCATAGGGCTCCCTGCGCGAAAGTTCGCCAGGTTCCGCAGAATTCCGTAGCCGTCCGGCATGGGATGCTTGCTATACTCACGCACGCTGCGGGATGTTTCGCAAGTCGATCCCGAGTCCTTGTTTTCCGAAGCGAGAGGACTATTCCGATGACGTACATCAGTCGGCCGAGCCGCAATGGCAAGAGCGCAGTCAAGGGACATTTCGCACCTGTTTGCGTGGGGGTAATTGCCTTGGTGGTGGGACTGGGGTGCACGAATGCCCAAATTGTCGGTGGGGCAGGCGGCGCCGCCGGACACAAAGGCGGTGCGGGGGGCGGCAACACCGGTAGCCCCAATGGGGGCGCGGGAGGAGGTGTAGTCGTTACGCTGGCTCCGCTTCCGGACGCCAGCCCAGTTCCTCCGGGCGGCGGACAGTGCGGTGATGGCATCGTCGAGCGGATCGAGCAATGCGATGATGGCAATACCACCAGTGGCGATGGCTGCAGTGCGAGTTGCCAAGTCGAAGCAAACTACGACTGCCCCAAACAGGGCGGGACGTGCACGAACCTCGCGGTCTGCGGCAACGGCGTCCTGACGTCGAACGAAACGTGCGACGACGGCAACAAGCAGAGCGGCGACGGCTGTTCGGCTGACTGCGGGTCCATCGAGTCGGGCTGGACCTGTCCGGTGCCGGGAAAGAAGTGCATTCCTCTTTGCGGCGACAGTCAAATCGTCGCGCCCGAAAACTGCGATGACGGCAATAGCGACAACGGCGATGGGTGCTCCAGTACCTGTCAGGTCGAGCCTGGATACGACTGTCCCAAAACCGGCCAGGCGTGCGTCAAGTCCGTCTGTGGCAACGGCCAGACCGAAAAAGGGGAGCAATGCGACTGCGGTACCGACCCGACCAAGCTGCCATCCGGCTGCAAAGCCGTGAACGGCCTGTTCTACGGCGACCCCAAGAATCCGGGCTGCTCCAAGACCTGCACCAAGGAGCCAAACTGCCTGGACAGTTCCGGCAAGACCCAGGCCTGCGCGGCAACCTGCGGCGACGGCAACCTCGATCCCAGCGAGCAATGCGACGATGGCAATCAAGCCAACGGCGACGGATGTTCGAGCACCTGCCAGATCGAAGGCGGTTTCACCTGCACGACTTCGACTTCTCAGGACTCCTCGACTTGCCAGTCGGGCTCGGGTCAATGTCTCGAACTGCCCATCATCTACCGCGACTTCCAGCCCGAGAATGTCACCCCCGGCGGCCATCCGGACTTCTTCTTCTTGGGCACGAAAATGGGCGGCTCAAAGTCCTCCACCACGATTTGCGTTCCCAACTCAGGCGGACCTTCCAAGGGCAATGACTCGACTACGCGCTGCTGGGGCATCATGGCCGGCAGCTTGCTCAATGGAAAACCGCAACCTGGCGCGACGACAACCTGCGCTTGTCAGTTCAGCGACTGGAGCATAGGCAATACCAGCCACATTCCCACCACCTATACCCAGGCAGGCAACGATAGTCCTCTTTCGGACGGAAATGGTGGCTACCTCGGCGGCAATGTCGGAACCCCAGTCAGCGTGACTGGTAATGCCGGCGCCTCTTCCGGCACACTGACTGGCTACACGGCGAGCAGTCCAGGTGGCCCCGTCTGGAAAGGAACAACTCCCGCATACAAGAACGCTGCCAGCTTCAATCAATGGTTCAACGACGACACCACTGTGAACAAGACCTTCACCGGCGTTCTCGAAATGACCGCCATCGGCACGAACATTTACCAATACGCCAGCCAGTCTCACCTGGCGCAGGGTGGTTTCTTCCCCCTCGATACCCTGAATCCTGCCCAAGTGACGATGTGCAACCTGTGGCCCTACTGGAACCATGGCAATGGAAATCCTATCTGGACCACTTGTGCGGGCGACCAATACCTGTTCCCGCCCCGGGTGATCCAATCGGATTGCCCGAACCAGATCCCGCTAACCAACGGCTGCTGGGTCACGGCAGTTCCTGGCGTGAAGCATGATTCCTACTTCACCGATGAGGCGCGCTACTACTTCGTGTACGACGGAGTCGCGGGCATCAGTCTTAGCTTCTACGGCGACGACGATCTCTACGTCTTCATCAACGGCGTCCTGGTTCTCGACTTGGGCGGCGTTCACCAGCAGCTTCCCGGTAAGGTCACCGTCACTGGTAGTCCGGGCGACGCAACCTACACCGAGGGCGGGTGTCTCGATGCGACCGGAAACATCACAGGGAACGCCGCCGGCTCGATCACTTGCTCGCCAACCAACGTGAATCCCCCAATCCCCGCCGCAACGCCTGCCGATTTCCAAAACGGGACCACCAAGCTTGGGCTCGTGACCGGCAAGATCTACGAGATCGCCATCTTCGGGGCCGACCGGCACCCGCCCGAGTCGAACTACCAGCTTACGCTCAATGGTTTCACCACCAAGAAGTCGGCCTGCACACCCCATTGTGGCGACGGCATTGCCACCAACGGCGAACAATGCGACTGCGGCGACGGAACACTCGCGCAGCTCCCCGCGGGTTGCTCGGGGCCGAACAACGACACGACCTACGGTGGCTGCACGACGAAGTGCACCTACGGCCCATTCTGCGGCGATGGCAAAGTCCAGGGGCCGCCGGATAGTACAGAAGAGTGCGATCTGGGCAAGGACAATGGCAACAATCTGGGCCCGGATGGCTGCACCATCGGGTGTCTCAAACCGCATTTCTGCGGCGATGGAATTCCCGACTCGGGCGAGGACTGCGACCTAGGCACCCGCAATGGAGTCAAATTGGACACTTCCTTGCAGCCGTCGGATAGCGCGGACGCGATTGTCTACTGCAATACCGACTG
>Ga0265316_10006046_pt1 | contig 11630 bp, 10 predicted proteins | sample 4522metaG_FD_202092 | JGI IMG/M metagenome (GOLD analysis project Ga0265316, IMG submission 202092) | Rhizosphere microbial communities from Carex aquatilis grown in University of Washington, Seatle, WA, United States - 4-5-22 metaG | ecosystem: Host-associated > Plants > Roots > Rhizosphere >...
CGTCGGAGAAGGCGAGGTATTTGCCGTCGCGCGAGATGGTGGCTGCACGAACGCGATCATCGGCGGGATTCGCGGTTAGCTGCGAGATGCGGAGTGGTGCGGCCGAGTGGCTCGGGGCCAGCGACAGGCCAAGTTTGATGCCGAAGAGCACTAAAACTACCGCTGCAGCGCCGGTGGCGATCCACCAGCGGTGAAAACGCTTTGCGGGAGGGGAGATGGGTTCAGCCGCGGGAGTTTCCGCCGGTGATGACCCGTTGCCGTTCGCTAAAGTGGTGCTGACCGGCGCCAGGAATCGATAGCCGCGGCGCGCAACCGTTTCTACGAAAGTTGGATTCTCAGCGGAGTCCCCCAGGGCATCGCGCAGCCGTTTGATGGCGGCATTGAGGCTGTGATCGAAGTCAACAAAGGTATCGGCGGGCCAGAGACGGTTGCGCAGATCGTCGCGGGTGACAACGACTCCGGGGCTCTCGAGAAGTAGCGCTAGAACCTGGAATGGCTGCTCCTGCAGCTTGACCTTGAGTCCGTTGCGCCGCAGTTCCCCGGCACGAAGGTCGAGTTCAAAGACCCCAAAGCGGCGAGTGCGCGCCTCCGCGCCCGAGGATCCGTTCGCGCTTCCCACAATGCTCGAGTTTAGCATTCCACCGGTTCGGCTTCCCATGTCACCCCACGCTGTAACTATTTGACGTGTTGCCGCTTAGGCGGTCACATACTTTTTACCTGCCGGTCACCCGCAGAGCCTTGAGGCACCCGGGTACCTGGGCGACCTTGCCCCTCAGAAACGGAGGGCAGGGCGATGGGGTTCGGCAAATGCTGGTGGGGATGTGCGCTGCTTGTTTTGTTATGGGGAACGATGGCGAAGGCGGGCACGGGAGAAGGGGATCTGCCGGAGATCACAGTTCTGGTGAATAACAGCGCGGATGTTTCGCGGACGGTGTTGAGAAGAGCAGAAAATGATGCCGAGCGAATCTTTCGCGCCGCAGGTGTCGAAATCGAGTGGGCAGACTGCAGGAGTGACGCAGTTGTGGATCTGTGCCAACAGGTTCTCGGCGCGAACCCGTTCGTGTTCGTCCTGCACATCGTTCCGACCGGCAAGATGTCGACCGACTCAGTTTTTGGAGTGGCTTTTCTTGGGGAAGGCGGGATTGGCAAGTATTGCGACGTATTTTTCGACCGGGTCGAGGAGACACAGCGTGAGAGCGGCACAGGCGCGGCGCATCTGCTGGGAGCGGTGGTTGCGCATGAACTGGGCCATTTGCTGCTCGGTTCACATGCTCACGCGTATGTGGGAATCATGACACCGACGTGGCAGGAGCAGAGCCTGCGTGCGATCGAAATGGGGACGTTCTTTTTTACGCGGGAGCAAGGTGCATTCATGAGGGAGCGGCTGCAACCCGTGAACCACTAAGGACACGAAGTATCACGAAGGGTTCGTTGGGAGAGGGTTAGTTTTGTTTTTGTGCTACTTGCAGCATGACCCTCGAAGCGAATCGGGGCCGGCTCACGCTTTCGGTGCGGAATCAGGGCTGGGGCGGAATCGTCCCGGAAGCTCGCGGATCGCGTATCCGGCGAGCGCTGAGATGATGGATCCAGCGATGGTCAGGAAGAGGGATGCGGTGTAACGCGACAGCCAGGCAAACGTCGAGGCGGATTCGACCGGAGCACTGCTAGTTCCCTGCCAGGATAGTGAAATGCCATTGTGCCGCGCGGAAACGGCGAGGTCGCGCTCGGCGTTGTGGACGAAGTTTCCACTGGTGCTGTCCTCCTGCATGACGGCGTCTTCGGGCTCGATGCGCACACGGACGTTATGCTGCCCGGAACGTACGGGAATAATCTGCGACAGACTGCCTTGCTGGGTGTCTGTAGGAATCAGGCCAAACTTCTTTTTCGCGGCGCCGGTGATTTTGCCGGAGAAGGCGAGGTCGCTGTCGATCCACACCGAGACCTGTGCGCTGCGGAAGCTGTGCTGCAGCTTCAGATGCAGGCTGGCGTCTTTCGCGGTGAGCGCGGTGTAAACGGCCATGAGAGCGGCGGCCACCAGAAACAGTCCCAGTAGAATCCGGGCCTTGACGGGAACGCGCTTGATCCACTGGCCGACCTGTTGTGGGAACTGCGCGGCTTTCGCGCGGAGATGTGCTATGCGCTCGGGGGTCATGGGAATAGTTCATTGTCGCTCGACTAGATCGCATGGCTCCAGTTACTAAGGTGTAGAGACACGTTTTTGCGTGCGCATTAGAGAGGATTAAGGCTTGCGGTTCTGTCAGCGCTGATGGCGGGACGCCATCAGGACAGCCGCCGGGACGGCGGCGCTACTGTTTCGTTTGTGCTTCCTGTAGTAGGGGACGAAGTGAGTCTACGGAAACTCCGAGAGTGCCTCCGGAGAAGCCGTCCATGTAGGCGGAGTTGACGCCGATGACTTCGCCCTTGGTGTTGAAGACTGGGCCGCCGCTGCCGCCGTGGGCAGTGGGCGCATCGTAGATGAGTTTGTCGCCGACTACGTCGCCCAGATGTCCGCAAGTGGTCGAGGGACGAATCAGCGATAGGGCCGCCAACTCGCTGGCTGCATTGATGTCATTGTGACGGTACGCCATGCGCTCGTAAATTCCTGCGGGAGATTTGGCCACCATGCCAGCAATGCCCATGGGGTAGCCGATCACCGTGACCAGTTGTCCCGGAGCGCCGGAGGATTTGGCGAGGGGCAAGATCGCGAGACCGCGGACGACCTCGGTGTTATCAGCGTGCAAGACGGCTAAATCAGAGGTTTTCGAAACGGACGCTGGCGACAGATTCAGAGGCGTCGGCGAGCCGGGGAAGAAGACTACCAGACTTTCGAGCATCCCCACCGCGCCCTGATCGATTAACTTCTGGGCTTCCGAGTCTCCGTACCAGGGCTCTGCTACGTGACGATTGGTGGCCACCAGGCCGTTGCCAACGAGAAATCCTGTGCCGGAGACGCGCGCGCGAATGACGGGCCGCTGGTTCGAAAAGCCAACCTGATAGACGCCGTAAATATATCCGATGGAATTGCGGTAGCGGTTGAGCACTACAGCGGGCATAGCCTGGTCCTGCTTCAGTTGCTCAACCTGCGCGGTCAATTCGTGAACCTGCTTTTGCAGATCGCTCGGGGGCTCCTCGAAGGCGGTCGTAGGCGTGTAATAGTGGACCAAGGCAAGGGCGCCCAGGAGCAGCACGATTCCCATGACGGCCTGCACCATTTGCTGCCAGTAGTCGCACACGATGGATTCCTGCGGAGGCTGGGCTTCGGGAGCGGGGAAGGCGTCGTAAGACGGGGGCTCGTTAATCTGGGGATCGGCCATGATCGTGGAAGTAGTGGTCCTCGGTACTCGCCCAAGTCGTTCTGTTTCAGCCTTTTGAGCGGGGACGCTGGCGGGGCCGAGAACTTGGAGTAAGTATCTTCGCCCGTCTGGCGCGGGTTGGCTACGGTACTGAAGACGATGTACGTGCGATAGGGCGAAGGAACCGCCAAAGAATCAACCACAGAGGACACGGAGGACACTGAGGAAAAGCTGCCGAGAAGTACGGCTCGGCTACGGAGTCTTGATTCCCAGGCGTTTGGCCATCTCGTCGTAGAGGAAGCCTTTGCGGGGGTCGTAGGGCTGGATCCACTCGCCATCAATTACGAATTGGGGGATGGCACGTTTGCCGGTGCGTTTGACGATTTCTTCGATGGCGCCGGGCGTGGTTTGGACGTCGACCTCTTTGTAGGGTATGTTGTGCTTCGCGAGAAAGCGCTTGGCCTCGCGGCAGTCGGGGCACGTGGCGGCGGAATAGACGGTGAGATCCATAAGTTGATTGTACGCGGATCGGGGGCCGAACTTAGACGCGCTCCAGTTCCTTCACGGTGCGCTCGTTGACTATGTTGCCGGTGTTCAGGGTCGACGCGGGTTCGAACAGAAGGAACCAGCATTCCTCGTCGGCGACGGGTTTGTGCTCGACTCCGCGGGGGACGACGATGAACTCACCTTCTTCGATCCATTCGTGGTGGTCGAGGAACTCCATGCGGAAGCGGCCTTTGACCACCAGAAACAATTCATCTTCATGGTCGTGATGGTGGAAGATGAACTCGCCCTTGATCTTGTCGAGCTTGACGCACTGGCCGTTGAGCTCGGCCGCGACATAGGGCTTCCAGTATTCAGAGATCTTGGAGAATTTTTCGGCGATGTTGACTTTGGGCATGATGGCCTCGCGGGGCGGAGGTAGTTTGAAGTACCGTGTGGTTGGATGGATCGGGAACAGAAATGGTCGCTGAAAATTGCCGGGATGCGCGGCAGCAGGCGGGCGGAGGCGCCCGCCCCACATAAACAAGAAAACCGCGAGCTTTGGGCTGGCTGCTTGGAAATCTTCCGAGCTGCGCTCGGGGACAGCCTAAGGCGGCTGTCCCCACGTGTGCAGTTTCTAGAAGCCCGGGGTTCCGGCGGGTGCGTGGCTGTTGTGGAGCGTGACGCGCACGCCGCGTTGTGCGTTGAGGCGAGTGGTTGTGGTCCAGTCGACGTCATCGGCGCTGATGACGCCGGTGCCTCCGCCGACCAGGGAGTAGGTGATGCGGCTGTCGGTATATCCGTAGCCACTGACCGACAATATGGTGCCAGTGGTCAGGACGAAGACGGGCATGCCTGGAGCAGCATTTACTGGCGCGGACGTCACCGTTCGCGTCACGAGACTCGCGTAGGAGGCCTGTGGGACCGCCTCGCTTGTTTGGCTCGCGAGCGAAGCATTCCGCAGCATGAGTCGCGGCTTGCTGTCGTCATAGATGGACGGTTGGTACGACTGGCTTTGGGGACGTCCAAAGAAGTGCCAGCTCGGGCCGTAGGTCTGCGCGACCTGCGGAATTTGAACGTCATCCATGAGGCGCATGCTGAGCACGGTTTCGCCCTTCAGAGTGGCACGCGGACCGCGGGCGGGCAGCATGATCACCTTCCAGGGCCACAGCGGTGGGATCATCCATTCGACGACGTCGCGGACGGGATGTCCTTTGCCGTCGATCTTCCCCTGCTTATCGACTCTGTAACCGCGTGTGGCGATGACTTTGGCCTCGAGAGGCAGGTCGCCGCTAGGAACGCCGATGCGATCGAATTGCAGCTTGAGATATCCCTTGCCCCAGAAGTGGCCGGGATCCTTGGAGGCTTCGAGATGGCCGACGAGATAGCTGCCGCGCGGAAAAGCTTGCTGACCGAACTCGGTGATTCCGCGCAGGTGACAAAGAACGGGATCCCCGACGTCGACGGTGGCCGAGGAGAAGTTAGGTTCGTTGAGGGCACATTGCAAGAGAGTGCCGGCGGGCAGGACAACATCCCGTGCGCTGGCGCCCAGGCTCAAAGAAAAGACAGCGAGGCCTAGCATGCTTACAGCTAGGGCCGCATGCAAAGTGGACTTCATACTTCACCTCAGTCGCACGCCCCAATCGTGGCGGGCTCTGGCGCAGGGCCCGCGATGTTCCGCGCATCTAATCACAGGTTGAACCCGGGGTCAATCAGGAAGTTTCCATCAGTTCCAGCAAAAAATAAGCCGTCAGCTTTTGGCTGACGGCTCAGAACCTGCCGAGCTGCGCTCGGCGGACAGCCGAGGGCGGCTGTCCCCACATATCGAGCTACTTTTCGTAGAGCAAGACGCCTTCGGTCTTCTCCGCGTCTACTGGGCGGTAGAAGAGCTTGTTGTCTTCTAAGAAGACCTCGATGAAGGCGGGGCGCGTGGTGATGGTGCCCTGGATCAGCGCCTCCGACAGCGGGTCTTCGATGTACTTTTGCAGCGCGCGGCGCAACGGACGCGCGCCGTAACTGCGGTCGGTGAGGGTCTGGTTGAGGATCCACTTCTTGGCATCGTCCGCCACCGTGACCGTAATGGCTTTCTGCGCCAGGTTCTGGTTGAGTTGCGTGACCATGAGCTCGAGAATCTGGATCAGGTCGCTCTCGCCCAGCGCCAGGAACAGGATGACTTCGTCCAGGCGGTTCAAGAACTCAGGGTTGAAGGTGCGTTTGACTTCGCCCTTCACCAGTTCTTCCACCTTATCGGAGATCACGTCTTCCTTCGTCGACTGGAAGCCGAAACCTTCGCGCTTCTGCAAATGCCGCGCGCCGATGTTCGAGGTCATGATGATGATCGTGTTCTTGAAGTCGACCGTGTTGCCGAGGCCGTCGGTTAACTGACCGTCTTCAAAGACCTGCAACAAGATGTTGAAGACATCCGGGTGCGCCTTCTCGATTTCGTCGAGCAGGACGACGGAGTACGGAGCACGCTTCACGCGTTCGGTGAGCTGTCCGCCCTCTTCGTAGCCGACGTATCCCGGAGGCGAACCGATCAGCTTCGAGACCGAATGCTTCTCCATGAACTCGGACATGTCGAAGCGCACCAGAGCCTTTTCGGTGCCGAACATGAATTGCGCCAGGGTGCGCGCGACTTCGGTCTTGCCGACGCCCGTGGGGCCGAGGAACAGGAACGAGCCGATGGGACGATTCGGGTTCTTCAAGCCGGCGCGCGAACGACGGATGGCGCGAGCCAGAGCGCTGATCGATTTATCTTGCGAGATGATGCGCTTGTGCAGCTCTTCCTCGATGCGCAGGAGTTTCTGCGTTTCTTCTTCCTTGATCGAGGTGATGGGCACGCCGGTCCAGCGGGAAACGACGTCTTCGATGTCTTCGCGGTTGACGACGCCGGTGGACGACTCGTCCAGATGATATTTCTCGCGCAGGGCGCGCAGGTTCTCGCGCTCTTTGCGTTCTTCATCAGAGTAGAAACGCGCCTTCTCGAACTCGTGGTTCGCGATGGCGTTTTCCATGCGGTGCACGATGAATTTGATGCGTTTCTGGACTTCCGTAAGCTCCTCGGGAAGCGAAGTCTGGCGCAGCTTTACGCGGGCTCCGGCTTCGTCGACCAAGTCGATCGCCTTGTCCGGCAGGAAGCGGTCGGGGATATAGCGGCTCGAGTGCGAGACCGCGAAGTTGATGGCGTCGTCGGTGTAAGTAACGGCGTGGAACTTCTCGTAGCGATCTTTGATGCCGAACAGAATCTTGATCGCGTCGGTCTCGTTCGGCGGCGGAACTTTCACGGCCTGGAAGCGGCGCTCCAGCGAACGGTCTTTTTCGATCGACTTGCGATATTCGCCGGGCGTGGTGGCTCCAATGCACTGGATTTCGCCACGCGATAGGGCGGGCTTCAGAATGTTGGCGGCATCGAGCGACCCTTCTGCCGAGCCTGCGCCAACGAGGGTGTGCAATTCGTCGATGAAGATGATGGAGTTCTGATTCTCCATCAGCTCTTTCATGATGGTCTTGAGGCGCTCTTCGAACTGGCCGCGGTATTTGGTGCCTGCGACGATGAGCGACAGGTCGAGTGCCAGAATGCGCTTGTCCGCGAGGAACGACGGAACTTCGCCGTCGGCGATGCGCTGGGCCAGCCCTTCGACGATGGCGGTCTTGCCGACGCCGGGCTCGCCGATCAGCACGGGATTGTTCTTGGTGCGGCGGCACAGAATCTGGATGACGCGATCGACTTCGGCTTCGCGGCCGACCAGCGGATCAAGCTGGCTGTCCATGGCGGCCTGAGTCAGATCGCGCGAAAATTCGGCTAGCAGCGAACTTTCACGCTGGCGCTGGGGCTGAGCTTTTTCCTGGGTGCTGCGGGCGAGTTCCTCGCGGATGGTCGAAAGGCGCAGGCCGCGCTCGTGCAGAATCTCAGCGGCGAAGCACTTCTCTTCCCTCAGTAATCCCAACAGCAGGTGCTCGGTGCCAATGTGCCGGTGCGAGAGACGCTCCGCTTCTTCGGCGGCATAGGCGAGAACCCGCTTGCACTCGTTGCTGAGCGGAAGATCGACCGAGGTCGAAACCTTCTCACGGATGGTGGTATGTCCCTCGATCTGCTTGCGGATGGATTCGACCGAGGCGTGGGACCGCAGGAAGCGATTGGTCAGGGCTTTGTCTTCGCGCAGGAGTCCGAGGAGCAGGTGCTCCGTCTCGATATAGGGAGACCCGAACTGGCTGGCTTCGTAGCGTGCGAAAAAGATGACGCGCCTGGCTTTCTCCGTATAGCGTTCAAACATAATGCCCCTTCCCCCTGACCTTTCCTGGTCGAGAAGAACTCTGCTCGCCCGACCTACTGAACCTGATCCCTAAAGCCTGCTCACCTTATTCTATCCCTACATTATGCAATCAAAGGGCCTCAAAACCAAAGTACTGAAACGATTTTACAAATCTTTGATCACGTTACCGAAGGAACGGTTGTACGGCCCTCCGGCGAAGAACCTCTTGGGTCAATTTCTTGCACTTTGTCTTACTAATCTTTCGCCTCAGGGGCTAAAGCCCGCAACATCTTGGAACCCTGACGCGGCCCTGAAGGGCCGCTCTTCCACCTCGCTTACACCGCTCTCTTGCCTCGCTCACGCCCTTTGCCTCGCTCGCACTGCTCTTCCACTTCGCTCACGCCGACAATGACTCTGGGGCAATTTCCTCCACGCGCCCTTTCTGCAACCTTAATACACGATGGCAGCGGCGGGCGAAGGACAAGTTATGCGTAGCAATGAGGGAGGTGAGTTGGTGTTCGCGGTGCAAACGTGCAATCAATTCAAAAACCGCTTCCGCCGTATGTCCGTCGAGGTCTCCCGTGGGCTCATCGGCCAGCAACAACTTAGGACCGGTGATGAGCGCGCGGGCCAAAGCCACCCGCTGCTGCTCTCCGCCCGAAAGCTCGCCTGAGCGATGATGCGCGCGCTGCTCCAGTCCGACCTCGCGGAGCCAGCGTGAAGCTTCCGGCTCAGCCTGCTGCCATGTCTGCCCCCGGAGCAGCAGCGGCATGGCAACGTTCTCTGCCGCCGTAAACTCCGGCAGCAAGTAGTGGAACTGCCAGACGAAGCCCGTCTCCCGATTGCGAAAGTCGGCGGCCGCGTCGTGCGATAAGGAATTCAATCGCAAGTGGGCGCAGTATACGTCACCTGCGGAAGCACGATCAAGAGCGCTCAGGATGTGCAACAAGGTACTCTTGCCTGCTCCGGATTCGCCCACAATTGCGAGCATTTCTCCTCGCTTGACTTCAAACGACAGATTCTCAAAGAGCACCAGATCCGATTCGCCTGACCGGAAAACCTTCTTGAGGCCTTCCACCCGAAGCATCGAGTCTTGTTCCGTTAGATGCACGCCATGTCTCTTTCGTTCCAAGAGCCAAAGTGCGGAAGATCGGGACTACTGTCGGACCCGTATCTGCCCGTCGTTCATCATCCTTCAGATTAGTGCTTCACGCGATCAAATCGTTTCCTAGCCGCTGATTCCAAATATCCGTCATTCAAAAAACTGTACACCCGGGGTGATCGGCATCATGTGATTGCAATCACGGCAGCTAAAGCCCGCATTTTCCATTGCTTGAAGAGCTTTCTGTCCCCACCACTCGGGGCTCTGGACTCGATATTATTCATAGCGCAGCGCCTCGGCCGGAAGAATCCGCGCCGCCGACCACGACGGATACAGTGTCGCCACAAACGAAATCAGCACCGCGAACAACGCCACCCACACGCCGTCGATCGCCCGAGGAGCAAATGGGACATAGTCGATCGAATAGACCTCGGGAGAGAGTGTCAGCACGTGGTAGTGTCCGCCCGCATAAGAAATGGCATAGCCCACCACCAGACCGATCGCGGTGCCGATCACGCCAATCAGTACGCCCTGCGCGATAAAAAGGTTGCGGACTTGCGCGCGGCGCGTCCCCATCGACATGAGCACGGCGATGTCCTTCGTCTTCTCCATAACCATCATAATGAGCGAGATGAGGATGTTCAGGGCCGCAACAAACACAATCAGGCCGATGGTGATGAAGGTGACCAGGCGCTCGAGGCGGAGGGCGTGAAACAGCGCTTTGTTCTGCTCGAGATAGTTGGTCGCCATGAATCCCTTGCCGGCGGCGGTTTCGAGCTGGGTGGTGATCTGGTCGGCCTTGAAGATGTCGTCGATCTTGAACTCCACGACGGAAATCAAGTCGCCCAGGCCGAACAACCTCTGGGCGTCCGACAAGCGCACGAAGGCCCAACTGGAGTCGTAATCGAAGAAGCCAGAGCTGAAAATGCCGACGACATGGAAACGGTTGTACTTGGGGACCATGCCGAAGGGTGTCAGCTCGCCTTGGGGACTGACGACTAGGACCACTGAGCCAACGGTCGCGCCGAGGTTATCGGCCATGTCTTTGCCCAAGACGATGGGGGGCATGGCCGAGACGCGCTGCTGGACGCCCTCGAGCGAGTCGGGGGAGCCCTTTTGAGCGGTACCGTCGGACTGCGCGGGCGAGCCGCCCGCGCCCACACTGGCATCTCCTGTGCGTTGGCTCGGGGTGGGTGTCTCCTCCAGGGCAGAGGCTGATCCTTGCTTCACGGAATTGAGCAGATCTCCAACTTTACGCTCGTAGCGCGGGATCATGCCTTTGAGGACGGCGCCGCGGGCGCGCGGGCCGCGTGAGATCAGGACTTGTTCGAAGATAGCGGGCGCGGCGGCGACTACGTGCGGCTCTTTCGAGAGACGGTCCACCAGCGCGGGCCAGTTTTGGATGCCGTCATCGGCAACCCGCTGCAGGCTGATGTGGGACGTGGAGCCGAGCAAGCGCTGTTGCAGGTCCTGGCGAAATCCGTTGGTGATAGCCATCGCGACCACGAGGGAGGCTACGCCGGCGGCGACTCCGGCGATCGAGATGCCGGTGATGATGCCGATGAACGCTTGGCGGCGCTTGGCGCGCAGGTAGCGGGTCGCGATGAAGAGTTCGAAGCGCATGAGCGAGCTTTCAGCCGTCAGCTATCAGCTTTCAGCCGAAATCGGATTATAGCGACTCCTTCGGGTTCGACCGCGACAAAAGGTTCATGCGCGCAGCTTCGGCATCACCGCGTGGACTCTCTGACGATAGGCAGCGAACTCGGCGCCGAAGCGCTTCTGTAGTTCCGCATCTTCCATGTGAATCATTACTGCTCCCGTGACGATCGCAAACACTGTCAGCACCCAGCAGACTGCGAGTCCCGTCCCGACGCTCCAGGCAATCATCTCGCAGAGGTGGCCGAGATAAACCGGGTGGCGGACTCGGGAGCGGATTCCAGTGGTGACGAGGCGCTGGTGCTGGTTTTCGGTGCGGACTTCTGGCAGACCTCCTAATTGAGCCCAGCTGAAGTGTGCTCCCGCGCTCGTATAGGTGAAGATGCCTATCGCAAAGAGGAAGGCTGCGGGAAGCCAAGTCCACGGCGTCGAGTAGGACTCCACTTTCCGCCACGGGCCAGTCAGGGCGCCGATGCCGATCCACATGACGATCCAGGCGGGGACCAGCACGCGGAACGGCGAACCCTCGCGGGCGCGCCAGCGATGGGCTCGCGGGTGGACCATCAGCCAAAACAGCGGGATGGTCGAATAGACCACGCAGACCAGCCATCCCAGGGTTTGGAGAAGGTGCATGGGGTGATTTTACAAGGCGGGCAATTCGCTGCCCCCAGGGGCTAAAGCCATCATTTCTTGTTCGGCCTGACGCGGCCCTCGAAGGGCCGATCTTCCACGGTCCTGCACGCTGGCCAGCAAACTCTGAAACGGCCCCCTTCACCTAGCCCCCCGGGCGTTGTCTCGGCCCGATATCGGGGCGGATCAAAATCCCCACGTCTCGCAAAGGAC
>Ga0265316_10006047_pt1 | contig 11629 bp, 8 predicted proteins | sample 4522metaG_FD_202092 | JGI IMG/M metagenome (GOLD analysis project Ga0265316, IMG submission 202092) | Rhizosphere microbial communities from Carex aquatilis grown in University of Washington, Seatle, WA, United States - 4-5-22 metaG | ecosystem: Host-associated > Plants > Roots > Rhizosphere >...
GGCCGAGAGGGTGGCGCCGAGCCGCACCGGATGTTGGCGCGGAAAGCGGCGAAAGACCCAGACGACCAGCAGCGTCACCAGCGCCAGGTCGAGCCCGCTGGTGACCCGATGCGTGAATTCGATGATGGTGGCGGCGCTTGGGGAGTGCGGCGTCACGGTGCCATTGCACAGCGGCCAATGGTTGCCGCAACCCGCGCCGGAGCCGGTGGCCCGCACGAATGCGCCCCACAATACGACCAGGAGGTTGTAGGCCAGTACGGCCCAGGCGTAGCGCGCGAAGGATTTTGGCATGGAAGGCACGTTTCATTGTAGCCGCAAAAAAGAACTTGACACGCCGGCGGCGCCGATGCTATTTTTACAACATGCTGCTGCTTTTGCAGCATATTGACATGAGGAAAGACGGACATCGCAATCTGAGCCGGCGCGAGCGGCAGATCATGGACATTCTCTACCAGCGCGGGCGCGCCAGCGCATCCGAGATCCATGCGGCGCTGACGGACGCTCCCAGTTATTCGGCGGTGCGCGCCAAACTGCGCGTGCTGGAGGAGAAGGGGCACGTCCGGCACGAAGAGGAATCGCTGCGTTACGTCTACGTGCCGACGGTGGCGCGCGAGACGGCGCGGCGTTCCGCGCTACGGCACATGCTCTCGACCTTCTTTGAAGGCTCGGTGGAGCAGGCTGTGGCGGCGCTGCTGGATCTTTCGGCCACCAATCTCTCGGAGCCGGACCTGGAGCGTATTTCATGCCTGATCGAGGAAGCTAAGCGGGAAGGAGTCAAGTCATGACGTGGGTGGAGTTGCTATCGCAAAGCGCCTGGAGAGGAAGCATCATTCTGGCGGCGGCTTTTGCCGCGGCGGCGGGGTTGCGCCGGGCTTCGGCGGCGGTGCGGCATTTTGCGTGGACAACGGCGCTGGCGGCGACGATGGTGCTGCCGGTAGCCCTGTTCGTGGCGCCCAAGTGGAGTTGGCGGGTGGAGAAGGCGGAGAGAGCGCAGACGGTGGTGGTGGCGCCTCAGCAGGTGGCACCGATTTTGAAGAACACCGGTGGCATGGGGGCGCCCTCTGGGCCCGGCGCTACCACGGACTGGCTGCTGACGATGTGGGTGCTGGGGTGCGCGGTGGTGGGTGTGCGCTTCGCGATTGGGGCGGGGCGGGCGTCGTGGATGGCGCGGCGCGCGGACGAAGCGCGGCACGCGGGCGCCATGCTGGAAGAGTTGCGGCGCGCGCTGGGGATTCGCCGGCGGGTCCGTGTTCTCGAGAGCGCCGATGCTCCCATGCCGCTCACCTGGGGAATTCTGCGTCCCGTGGTCCTGCTGCCGGAAGGCGCCGCGCAATGGCCGCCGGCGCGGCTGCGCAGCGTGCTGCTTCATGAGTTGGTACACGTGCGGCGCTTGGATCTGCTGGCGCAAGCCATCGCGCAGGCGGCTTGCTGCCTCTATTGGTTTCATCCGCTCGCCTGGATGGCGGCGCGGCAGCTTCGCAAAGAGCGCGAGCGGGCTTGCGACGACGCCGTGTTGAGCCGCGGCGTGGCGGCGCCGGATTATGCCGGCCACCTGATGGACCTGGTCCGCGCGCTGGCCGCCACACGATCCCGCTGGGAGGACGCTCCCGCCATGGCCGAAGCGTCGGACCTGGAGCCGCGCGTGCGCGCCCTGCTGGACGGCACGCGCAGCCGCCACCCGTTGAGCCGGCGGGCGGCGATCGCCATCGCGGCGGCGGCAATGGTGGTGCTGCTGCCGGTGGTTGCGATTACGGCGCGGGCGCAGGCCACGCGTGGATCTCTGGTGGGCGTGGTGGAAGACGCTAGCCACGCGCGCGTTCCCAATTGCCAGGTGACCGCCAAGAACCTGGACGGCGCCAACCAGGAAGTGACGCGCGCCAACGCCGCCGGCGAGTACCGCTTCGCTTCCATCCCGCCGGGACACTACACGCTGGAATTCCGCTCGGCAGGTTTCGCGGCCTTGAAACGGGACGTGGCGGTGGATGCCGGAAAAGCGGCGCGGGTAGACGCCACGCTGGATATCGGCGAGGTCTCGGAAACGATGGTGATTGTGGGGCAGAAGCCCGCGACGGTCACGCCAGCGGCACCGATGGCCAGAGCGCCGCAGCGGATCAGAGTGGGCGGAAATGTGCAGGCCACCAAGCTCATCCTGATGGCCAGACCCCAGTACCCGGCGGACCTGCAGCAACTCGGTATTCAGGGTGCGGTGGTGATGCGGGCGGTCATATCCACCACCGGAGACCTGCTCACTGTGGAAGCCGTCAATTCCGATGTGGACGCCCGGCTGGTTGCCGCCGCGCTGGATGCCGTGCGCATCTGGAAGTACCAGCCCACGCTGCTGAATGGACAGCCGGTGGAGGTGGCGACCACCATTACGGTGGATTTCCAGTTGGGGCAGTAAACTACGGTATCTTGGATATTCCACTATGCCACTGGTCGCGGTAATTATGGGCAGCAAGTCGGACTGGGGGACCATGCGCCAGGCCGCCGAGCTGCTCGAGGAATTCGGGGTTGACCACGAGTGCCGCGTGCTTTCGGCGCACCGCACGCCGGCCGAGACGGCGGAGTACACGGGGCAGGCCGAACAGCGCGGCATCGAGGTGATTGTGGCTGCCGCGGGCGGCGCGGCGCACTTGGCCGGCGTGTGCGCGGCGCATACGCTGGTGCCGGTGCTGGGCGTCCCCATGGAGAGCGCAACGCTCAAGGGGCTGGATTCGCTGCTCTCGACGGTGCAGATGCCGGCCGGGATTCCGGTGGGCACGCTGGGCATCGGAGCGGCCGGGGCGCGCAACGCGGCGCTGCTGGCGATCGCCATTCTGGCCAACAGCCGTCCGGAACTGAGGGAGCGGCTCAGACAGTTTCGCGCCAGGCAGAGCGAGAAGGTGTTGAAGGAGACCCTACCGTAAAACCCGGGGACAGACGGAACGTTTTCCAGTTCCTCGCTGTCGGAGGAGGCAGGGAGCGCTGAGAAACTCCTTCTTCAGTTCTCTGCGTCTTTGCGTCTCGGCGGTGAACTCTTATAGACGGATTGCGGAAGTGGCCTACGACTTGACCGTGTGGAAGTCCCATCCTTTGCGGAAGGTGGGCTTGAGGAGCTTATTGGCCTCGACGTTGTTGGTGATGCGCATCTTCTCCGGATCGTACTCGAGCTTGCCCTCGTAACGGAGCGCAATGACGCCTAGTAGCATCCATTCCACGAACGGCGCGGCCACGTCGAAGTTCGAACATGCGGGTTCGCCGCCCTTGCAGGCGCGGATGAAATCGCGCATGTGGCCGGGGGAACGCGTCAGCAGCGGCGTCGGCATCCGGTAGTCCTTCATTCTCGCCATCGGGATCAGGCGCGTCACCTCGCCGTAGGTGCCGGTGGTCAGCATACCCTTGTCGCCGATGAAGAGGCTGCCATCGGGTACGGGGAAGCTCAGCGGCTCTTTCGACGCCTTGAGCGCCTCGAACTCGTTCCAATTGAAAACGCGGCCGGGTGAACGGAATTCGTTGGAAGCCGGAGGCGCCGGAGCCGCTGGTGGGGCTGGGGCCGCCGCTGGAGCAGCGCCGGGAACCGTGCCCGGCGCGGGCGCGCCTGCACCCCGCCCGCCACCGCCCCGCCCGCCTTCGCCCGCCCCCCTGGGACGCGGCAGATTCGGGGGATCGCCGATCCACTCGCCTTCGGGCACGCCAGAGATCTTCGGGTTCTCCTTCAGCCCGTCGTACCAGAAGACCTTGAGCGCCGGCATGTTGCCGTAAGGCGCGAAGTCGAAACGGATGACCGAAGCCTTGGGGAACATGAAGGGGCTTACGCCTTCCTTCTTGATGCACTCCACAGCGACTACCTTGCGTTTGGAAAGATGCAGCGCCATGTTGGGCGAACCCAAAATGTGGCAGGCCATATCGCCCAGGGCGCCGCAGCCGAAATCGTAGAACCCACGCCAGTTGAATGGCTGGTAGAAGAAGCCGCCGTTCTTGTCGGGGTCGGTCTTGCCATCCGCCGTGAAGGGCCGCTGGGTGGCGATTCCGAGCCAGAGATCCCAATCCAGAGTGGTAGGAACGGGGTCCTCTTTTGGAATCGCGGTGAGACCCTGCGGCCACATGGGCCGGTCGCTCCAGGCATGGACTTCGGTGACGTTGCCGATATCGCCGTTCCAGACGATCTCGGCGCATTGGCGGGTGCCTTCGTTGGAATAGCCCTGGTTGCCCATCTGGGTGGCGACCTTGTATTTGGCGGCCGCTGCGCGCAATTGGCGCGCCTCCCAGACTGTGCGCACCAGCGGCTTCTGTACGTAAACGTGCTTGCCGCGCTCCATGGCCCACATAGCCGCCGTGGCATGCATGTGATCCGGTATGGCGACAATCACGGCGTCGATGTTCTTGCCTTCCTGATCGAGCATCTTCCGGAAGTCGCGGAACTTCGGCGCCTTTTCGAAACGCTTGAAGGTGGCGGCGGCGCGGCGGTCGTCCACATCGCAGAGGGCCACGATGTTTTCGGTGGGCGCGGCGGCCGAGATGTTGGAACTGCCCTGTCCGCCGGAGCCGATGGCGGCGAAGTTCAGCTTCTCGTTGGGGGATTTGTATCCCGCGGATTTCAATGATGGCGTGCTGCCGAATCCTGCCGCCGGAATAGCGCCAGCCAGCAGGCTGCCGTAGAAGAAATGTCGTCTCGATAATGGCATGGTCTACACCAGACAACTCTTGACGTAAGCCAGGCACTTCTTGGCCTCGGCCACGATATTCGAATCCGCGGGGACCGGATACTCCAACTCCAGGTTGGCCGGGAAGCGGTACTTCTCCTTTTTGAGGAGTTGCAGCACTTCCTTCATGGGGGTATCGCCCGTACCCCAGACGGCCACGTTGGGGCCATGGTCCTTCTTGCGGTCCTTGATGTGCAGGTTGGTGATCTTGTCGTGGTGCTGCTTGATGAAGGCGACGGCGTCGTACCCGGCGGCGGTGAAGTGGCCGATATCGAGGTTTATGCCGTTGTATTTGCCGTAGGACATGAGCGTGGCGTAGCTCTCGAGAGTGGCGGTCTGGTTGGAGTCGTTGGTGGCGTCGTGGCCGTGATAACCGACCAGCAGTTTGTGCTTGTCCGCCACGGGGGCGATGCGCTTGGCCATGGTGAGGGTGGTGCTGGTGGTCATGCCCTTGACGCCCAGACCCTTGGCCATGCTGAAGCCGTACTCGATGTCCGCGTCCTTCATGCTGTCCTGCATGTTGTAGCAGAGCAGGGCGACACGTACGCCGGCCTGGTTGAACTTGTTGGTGACGGCCTTCCACGTCTGGGCGTTGGTGGAGGCGCGCCACTGGGCGAGTTTCGCGATGGCGGCCTGCCTTTCGGCCTGCTGCTCGGGGGTCGGCGGCGTACCTCGGCCGCCGCCAGGGCCGGACGGCATCGGGGGCGCGCCCGCCAATGCTTCGCAATGGTTGGACATCAGCTCAGCCTCGCCCAGACCGATCTCGACATACGCCCTGATAATCGCTTCCGGATCGGGGCTGGCGATACGATTGAAGCTGTAGGTGATGGCGCCAATCTGCACGCCGCCGAACTTCGAATCGATCCAATTCGCGCCATACGCCCGGTAAAGTGGCACGGACGCCAGCGCGATCCTGCCCAAATCCCGTCTTGTGAATTGCATGGTGTTCCTTTCACCTGCGCGCCGGTCGAGCCGCCGTTTCGCCAAGGCGGCAAAAAGGATGCGCAACTCTGAAGATACATCGAAGCGGGGGAGAATGCCAGTGTTGTGGGGCAGGTTTGCAACGGCCGGTTGGTTACCGCCGCCCCTTGGCTGGGCCCAGGGGGCACCCCCAATCGGCCGCAGCTGACCAAGCTGCCCCACAACGCGATCGTCCGTCCCACTAGGGTAAAATGAATGGGTTTGTACAAAATAATGGGAAACATCATAATCTTGGGATCGCAGTGGGGAGACGAGGGCAAAGGAAAGATCGTCGATCTCTTCTCCGCACGGTTCGACATAGTAGCGCGGTATCAGGGCGGGCACAACGCGGGCCACACGGTGGTGGTCGGCGACAAGAAGTTCGTTCTGAAGCTGATTCCTAGCGGGATACTGCACGCGGGAAAGAAGGCGGTGATCGGCAACGGCCTGGTGATCGACCCGGCCGCGCTGCTGGGGGAAATCGACGCGCTGGAATCGGCCGGCATCGAGGTGGGGGGCAATCTCTTCATCAGCAACCGGGCGCACGTGTTGTTTCCGGCGCATCGCATGATGGAGAAGCTGTCCGAAGGGCGGCCGGGACGCGTTTCCATCGGCACCACGTCGCGCGGCATCGGCCCCTGCTACGAGGACAAGATGGGGCGGCGCGGCATTCGCATCGCCGACTTGCTCGACCCCGGCATATTCCGCGCACAATACGACTCGGTGATGCAAGAGAAAGTCGCGATTGCCAGGGCCCTGGGCATCTACGAAGAACTGGACCTGGGGCGCATCCGCGACGAATACGAAGGGTTTGCGGCGCGCATCCGGCCCATGGTGCGCGATACCGCCGTGCTGTTGAACCAGGCGATCCGCGACGGAAAGACGGTGCTCTTCGAGGGCGCGCAGGGGACCATGCTCGATATCGACCACGGAACCTACCCGTTCGTGACCTCATCGAGCGCCAGCGCGGGCGGGGCCTGCACCGGGACGGGCGTGGCGCCCACACGCATCAACGGCGTGATCGGGATTTCCAAAGCCTACATTACGCGCGTGGGCGGCGGTCCGTTTCCCACCGAAGCCCTGGATTCGACGGGCGACATGATTCGCAAACGCGGCAATGAATTCGGCGCCGTCACCGGGCGGCCGCGGCGCTGCGGCTGGTTCGACGTTCCGCTGCTGCGCTACTCGGCGGCCATCAACGGATTCGACAGCCTGGTGATAACCAAGCTCGATGTGCTGGACTCGCTCGACAGCATTCCGGTCTGCACGGGCTACCTCTCGGGAGGGCAGACAGTAGCGGAAATGCCACCCACGGTGGCGGAAATCGTAAAGGTCGAGCCGGTGTACGAATTTGTGCCCGGCTGGAGAGCCACCACCTTCGGCGTCTCCGCGTACGACGACTTGCCGGAGAAGGCCAAGGATTACCTGGCGTTTCTGGAGAGCCGGACGGGCGTGGAGGTGGGCTGCATTTCAACCGGACCCGAGCGCAACCAGACCATGGTCCGGCCAGGCTCGCGCTTTGAGAAACTGGTGGGGTGCGCACCCTCGCTCTGATCGTCTGTCTGCCCGCCATCCTCGCGGCGCAAGACCCGCGCGAAATCGTGCGGCGCTCCGTCGAGACCGACAGGAAGAACGTCGAACTCTCGCGCAACTACACCTATCTTCAGCGGCAGGAGGTGCGCGAACTGGACGGCTCGGGCAAGGTCAAGAGCACTCGGGTTCAAACCTGGGATGTGACTTTGCTGGAGGGGTCCCCCTACCGCCGCCTGGTGGCGCGCAACGACCAGCCGCTCTCACCCCAGGAGCGGAAGAAAGAGGAAGACAATCTGCGCAAGAGCATCGAGGAGCGGCGCAAGGAAACCGAAGAGCAGCGCGCGCGCCGGATTGCGGATGCGGACCGCAGGCGCGAGCGCCAGCACGATCCCATGAAGGAGCTGCCGGATGCATTCGATTTCCGGCTCATCGGGGAGGAAGCGCTCGCGAGCGGCGAAGTTTACGTGATCGATGCCACGCCCAAGCCCGGTTACAAACCGAAACTGCCTTCGGCGGCCTACTTCCCCAAGGTGAAGGCTCGGTTGTGGATCGATAAGAACGACTACCACTGGGCAAGGGTAGAGGCGGAAACCCTGGACACGATTTCCTTCGGCGGGTTCCTGATACGGCTGGCGAAGGGCGGCCATCTCGAGATCGAGCAGGCGCGCGTCAACCAGGAGGTCTGGCTGCCGAAGAGCGTGGTGCTGAGGGCGTCGGCGCGGCTGGCGCTGATCAAGGGCGTTCACGCGGAACTCATCATCACGTTAAGCGACTACAAGAAGTTCCAGGTCGATTCGCGGGTGGTGCAGTGAAAAGGGGACAGACGCATTTTCCGGGCGACTGGGGGAAGTTGCGGATATGATGGGAGGTTGGCGGAAAATGCGTCTGTCCCCTTTTCTACCTTTTCTACTCACCGGGTCGGGCAAGACCGCGTTCGTTCTCGACCGGTTTCGCGAGGCTCTGCGCGCCCGTAACGACGCCATACGGCTGCTGGCGCCGACGGCGACCCTGGCGCAGCATTTGCAAAACCGTTTCGCGCGGGAGGGCTTCGTATTCCGCCCCAGGCTGATCCAAACGCTGTCGGGATTTGTGGATGAGTGGGCGGGCGATGTTTCTCAAGCCCCGGACACGGTGCTGTACCTCATTGTGGAAGAGGCCGTCGAGCGCGTGAACCGCCCGGAGTTCGCCGGCGTGGCCCACATGCCGGGCTTCTGCTCGTCGCTGGCGCGGACCATCCAGGAGTTTTCCGCCGCCGGCTGCGACAGCGCGCGCCTGGCGCAATCGCTTCCGGAATCGCCGCTCGCCGTGGCCTTCCTGGCGGTCTATCGGGAAGTGGACCGCGAGCTGGAGCGTCGCGGTTTGGCCCTGCGCGCCAAGCGGCTGGAGCAGGCGGCGGCGCGCATCGAAAGCCAGGGGCTGGGCGGCATACGCACCATCTGGCTGGATGGGTTTCATGCGCTGCCCGACCCGGAACTGCGCGTCATCGAAGTGCTGAGCCATCATGCCGACCTCACCTTGACCCTGGGCGACGGCGACGCCACGGAGGCGGTGCGCGCACGGCTCGGCGCCATCGGGTTCCGTGAGGAGCGCGCGGGGCGGCCCCGTGCCACGCCCGCCATGGCGCTGGTGCGCGCGCCGGCGATCGAGCGCGAAACGGAAGAGATCGCGCGCCGCATCCTGGAGCAGGCCGCGGCCGGGCGGCCGTTCCACGAGATGGGGATCATCGTGCGTGCCGCGGAGATGTATGTGCCGGTTTTGCGCTCGACGCTGGAACGCTTCGGGATTCCCGCCCGCTTCTACTTCGATTCGGAGCTGGAGCGGCACCCAGCGGTGCGGTTTCTGAGCGGAGCGGTGGACGCCATGCTGGGCGGATGGGACCACGCGGCGACGTTGAAGGTGCTGCGTCTAGCGCCGCGGTTCGCGGATTCCAATATCATGGACCGCTTCGATTTTGCGGTGCGCGAGCAGATCCCCAATGCCGGGTTGGGAGCGTTGAAGGCGCTGCTGGTGGCGACGCCGGGCGCGGAGCGGCTGATGCGCCTGATCGACGACCTCGGCGCGATTGAGGAATGGCGCTCGTTCGAGTTGGCTCCGAAGGACTGGGTGGCGCGATTCCGGATGTTGCTGAGTTTGTTTCGCCCGGATGCGGGCAAGTTGGGGGTTTCGCTGCCTGTCACCGAATTAGATGAGGCGCTGGACGAAGCGGCGGTGGCGGCGGAATCGCGGGGGATGGGGATCGAGGAATTCTGGCGCACATTGAAATCGGTGCTCCGGCTGAAGCGGATGAGCCCCACCGATGAACGGCGCAACGTGGTCCACGTTGTCAGCGCAAAGGAGGCGCGGCAATGGGTGCTTCCGGTGGTGTTCGTGTGCGGGATGGTGGAGAAGCAGTTCCCGCAAGTGCACCGGCCGGACGTGTTCTTCCCGGATGCGGCCCGGTGCCGGCTCAACGCGGCGGGCATACGCGTGCGGACGGCGGCGGAGTTCGAACGGGAAGAGCGCGCCTTGTTCGAAACGGCAATCAGCCGGGCCACCATGCTGACGACGCTTTCGTACCCGGAGTTCGACGCGCGGGGCGAGCGCAACTTGCCCTCGCTCTACCTGGAAGGGCTTCAATTGGTGGCTGAGGAATCGCGGGCGGTGCGGCCCCAGCCGCGCTATCCGGGCTCGCCGCGGGGGCCGGCGGAAATCCGCGGACCGGGCTTGCTGGAATTTCTGCGCGGGAAAACTGCAAGGCTTTCGCCGACGGACCTGGAATCGTTCTTGCAGTGCCCTTTCCAGTTTTTCGGCCGGCGTACGCTGCGGTTGAAGCCGGCGCCCGCCAGGCCCGAAGAGCGGCTCGATTTCCTGACGCAGGGAAGCATCGTTCACGAAGTGCTGGCGGCATGGTGGGCTAGCCAGGGGGATGTGGCGCCGCTGTTCGAGGACGTTTTTGCGCGCTATGTAGAAGCCGAGCGGATTCCCTGGGGTTATCACACCGAGCGGCTGCGCAACGCGATGCTCGACGATTTGCGGGGATTTGCAGCCGACGGACGCTGGCCGCGTGGCGAATACCAATCGCGCATGGAAGAGAAGTTCGCCTTCCGGCTGGATGAATCGCTCGAGATCGCGGGCAAGATCGACCGGCTCGACACGGCGCCGGATGGCCACGCCTACGTGATCGACTATAAGTACAGCAACGCGCAGAACACCAAGGACAAGCTCAAGGACGAGAACCTGCTGCAAGCGCCGCTGTACTTGATGGCGGCCGAACGGTTCTTCGGAGTGAAAGCGGCGGGGATGTTCTACGTGGGGCTCAGGGGCGGCGTGGAGTATGCGGGGTGGAAGGAAATCCCCGAGGGCTGGCTGGAGCGCAAGAAGGAGCAGACGCTGCAGGTAGTGGCGGAGATTCGCGCGGGGCGCGTGGAATCCGCGCCGGCCAAATCGGACAAGTGCCGCTACTGCGAATTCCGCGATGTGTGCCGGGTTGAAGTGGGCGAGGCGGAAGCGCTGGCGGAGGGCGCATGAACTTTACGCGCGATCAACTCGACGCCATCGATGTTGCCCAGCGCCATCTGGACACCTGCGTGGTGGCGGGTCCCGGGTCCGGGAAAACCACCGTCCTGGTGGAGTACTTCAGAGGCCTGGTGGAGGCGGGCGTGGATCCGCTGCGCATCCTGGCCATCACCTTCACCGAGAAGGCCGCGGGCAACATGCGGAAGAAGCTGGCGGAGCAGTTTCGGGACGATCCCGAAATCCGCGGCAGATTGGAGCGCGCCTGGGTCTCGACGGTCCACGGCTTCTGCATGCGGCTGTTGCGGGAGAACGCCGTGTATGCGGCGGTCGATCCGGAGTTCCGCATCGTGGAGGCGAACGAAGCGTGGCGCATGCAGCAGGAATCCATGGCGGCGGCCATCGATGGGCTGTTTCAAGAGCACCCCGCCCGGCTGCGGGCTCTGATCCGCGGCCTGTCTTCGTTCGAATTCGAAGAGGCGGTCCTCTCGGCCTACGACGCCATGCGCGGCGCGGGCGTGCGGGTGGAAGATCTGGCCGGCTTCCCGGTTCCACAAGGCGTCACAACCGGCGAGATCGCCGCCATGACGAAGGCGTTGCGCAACGAGCCGGCCGCCGACTGGAATGCGACACAGCGGCAGTACAAGGAGTCCATTCTGGAGGGCGCGGAGCGCATTGTCACGGCGGCGGGGCCGCTCGAAGGGCTGCGCGCGATCGAAGGCTTCTCCGCTAACTTGAAGAAGTGCAAGAAAGGCACGGCCGCTTACGACCTGGTGGTCGAGTTGCGAGAGCGGATCAAGGAGCTGAAATACCCGTTGATTACCGAGTTCTACGCGCCGCAACGGGAGTTACTGATCGATATTCTGCGCCGCTTCGACCGCCTCTACCGCGAGAAGAAACGGCAGGCTGCGGCGCTGGACTTCGCCGACCTCGAAGAGTTCGCGGTCCGGCTGCTGGTGTCG
>Ga0265316_10006050_pt1 | contig 11624 bp, 8 predicted proteins | sample 4522metaG_FD_202092 | JGI IMG/M metagenome (GOLD analysis project Ga0265316, IMG submission 202092) | Rhizosphere microbial communities from Carex aquatilis grown in University of Washington, Seatle, WA, United States - 4-5-22 metaG | ecosystem: Host-associated > Plants > Roots > Rhizosphere >...
CAATCGCGTGGACGGCACGGTCGAGGCTCTGGCCGAGGGACCGGAGCCGAAGCTCAACTTGTTTCTCGCCTACCTGCGCCGAGGTCCGCTCGGCGCCCGGGTGGTGGGCGTCGTCGAGGACTGGTCAGAAGAGCAGGGCGCGCCGATTCCCTTCCAGGTCAAGCGCACGGAGTAGGGGTAGCTAGAGCGGGGCAGTCTCGCTGGGCGCGTTGGTGCGGACCATGGCCTTGGCGACCAGCTCGGACAGGTTCTTCACCTGCACGCGCTCGCCCGCGTCGCGGTCGTCCACTGCGTCTTTGATCATGATGGTGCAGTAGGGGCAGGCAGTGGCCACCGTGGTGGCGCCGGTGGCCAGGATTTCGTCGGTGCGGTCGTGGTTGACCCTGGTCCCCGTCTTCTCTTCCATCCACATGCGGCCGCCGCCTGCTCCGCAACAGAAGGCGTGCTCGCGCGTGCGCCCGAGCTCGATGCGCTCACCGCCCAGCCGATCCAACACTGCGCGCGGCGCCTCGTATTCGCTGTTCCAGCGGCCCAGGTAGCAGGGATCGTGGAAGGTCAGCTTGCCGCCGTTGGTGCTGCGCTCGATCACAAGCTTGCCCTGCTCGATCAGCTCGGCAATCAGCTGTGAGTGGTGGCGGACTTCATAGTTGCCGCCCATTTGCGGGTACTCGTTCTTGAGCACGTGCAGACAGTGCGGGCAGGGCGTGACTATCTTTTTCACCTTCTTGGCGTTCATCGTCTCCACGTTTTGCTGCGCCTCCATCTGGTACAGCATCTCGTTGCCCGTCCGGCGCGCCGAATCGCCACAGCAGCCTTCTTCCATGCCCAACACGGCAAAGCTGACGCCTGCCTGGCGCAGGATATCCACCAGAGCCAGGGTCTGCTTTTTCAGTCGATCATCGTAGGCGCCAGCGCAGCCCACCCACAGCAACCACTCGGCGTCCGGATTCTCGTCGAGCGTGGGAACATTGTGGCCTTCCGCCCAGTCCATGCGCCGGTCGGCCCCCAAGCCCCACGGGTTGCCGTTTTGTTCCAGGTTCTTGAAGGTGCGCACCAGATCGCCGGGCACTTTTTCCTGCAGCAGCACCAGATTGCGCCGCATCTCCAGGATCTTGCCCGGGTGATCGATGAACACCGGGCACACCTCCTGGCAGGCGCCGCAGGTCGTGCACGACCAAAGCACTTCTTCACTGGTGCGGCCGCCGATCAGATCGCGCGGCTGGCGCGCCTCGGCCGCGGCGGCATTGCCGTGCTGGAAGCGTTCGATGATGTCGTCGAGCGGACCGCGATCGGGCAAGCGCGACTTCATGTCGTCGCGCAGGTCGTGCACCACCTGCATGGGCGAGAGCGGCTTGCCCGTGCGGTTGGCCGGACAGTAGTTCGAGCAGCGCGCGCATTCAGTGCAGGCGAAGCTGTCAAGTAGTGACTTCCAGGTGAAATCTTTCCACTCCGACACGACACCGGTCTGCGCAATGTCGTCCGCCTCCAGGTTGAGCTTGGGCAGAACGCCGCGCTGGCCGAGTTGGCGGAAGTAGATGTTGGGCAGGGCTGCGAGGATGTGGCTGTGTTTGGAGTAGGCGAGGTAGTTGAGAAACTTCAGCAACAGCAACACGTGCACCCACCAGTTGACTTCCGATACCAGGCCCGCGGTGGTCGGCGAGACGCTGCCAGAAAAGGCGCCAGCCAGCGCATCGGAAACGAAGAAACCAGGCTCGACGGTGCCGGCTACGGCGCGGAAGGCGTGCATTGCGAAGTGCGTGATCATGAGAATCGCAATGGCGGAGAGAATCGCGGCTGCGTCGCGGCTCATGGGGATGAGCCGGGGTTTGAGGAACAGGCGGCGGAAGACCGCGAAGCCGATCACCGCGAGCACAATCAGGTTCATGCTGTCCACGGCGGCGTCAAGCACGCCGGCAATGGGTTCACCTAGCAGGAGCGACCAGGAGAATGCGGGCCACAGCCCCTGTGCGAAGGTTTCCAGGGTGCCCAGGCAGATGACGAGGAAGCCCCAGAAGATGATGAAGTGGTGGCGGCTGCCTATCAGGTTGGAAAAGCGCGGCCAGCGACTGGCCGGAATGTCCACCGTCTCGATGACCTTGCGCTGTCCGAAGAAGAAGGAAAGCAGCGAGTCCACGCGCGCCTCGACGCGGTCGGTGCGCTTTTCGGCCCGGCCGGACAACAGCATCTTGGTAAACCGCCTAATCGTCCAGGCGAACATCGCCAGGGAGGCGGCTAGGAGTGCCGCGAAAACGATCTGCTTTAGCATGGGCATTTCCTAGCACGGCCTGCACGAGTTAGAAACCCAGGCCGGCTCGTTGTATAAACCAGGTCATGCCGATGAACCACGAGCTGATCGACATCCTGGCCTGCCCCAAGTGCAAGGGGTCGCTTGAGCTGCGGCCCGACGAAAGCGCATTTGTCTGTCGTGCCTGCCGTCTGGTCTACGCTGTGGTCGACGAGATCCCGAACTTCATCGTCGAAGAAGCACAGCCGCTCGAAGGCTAGCGGATGTTCCGCGATCCCAGCATCGAGGCGCTTTCCCGCGCTGACTTGGAGCAGCTGCAACTCGGCCGTCTGCGGGCGCTAGTGGCGCGCCTGCACGAGCGGGTGCCGCTGTACCGCGAGCGCTTCGTCGGGGCCGGGCTCGCCGCTGCCAGCATCAAATCGCTGGCTGACTTGCGCCGCCTGCCTTTCACAACCAGCGCCGACCTGCGCGACACCTATCCGGCGGGACTGCTGGCGGTCCCCATGGACCAAACCTTGCGGCTGCACACCTCGAGCGGCACGACCGGCCGTCCCAAAGCCCTCTTTTTCTCGCCGCGGGATGTGGACAACGCGGCCGAGCTGTGCGCGCGCAGCTTCGTGGGCACCGGCGTGACAGCGCGCGATGTCTTTCAGAACATGATGACCTACGGGCTCTTCACCGGGGCACTGGTGGCCCACTACGGGGCCGAGAAGATCGGCTGCCTGGTGATTCCGGCTGGCCCGGGCAATTCCGAAAAGCAGCTCCAGCTGATGCAGGACTTCGGTACCACGACCGTGCATTTGACGCCCAGCTTCGCGCTGTACTTCGCCGATTTTCTCGACGGGAAAGGACCGGACGTGCGCAAGCTGCTCAAGCTGCGTCGGGCCTTCGTGGGCGCCGAGCCGTACAGCATCGAGACGCGCGACAAGATCGAACAGGGTCTGGGCGTCGAGGTTTTCAATTCCTACGGGCTGTCAGAGATGAATGGCCCAGGCGTGGCTTTCGAGTGCGTGCAGCGGGCTGGCATGCATCTTTGGGAAGACCACTTCATTCTCGAAGTCATCGATCCCAAGACGGAAGATCCGGTGCCCGACGGCGAGCCAGGCGAGCTGGTGTTGACCACGCTGTGCCGCGAGGCCATGCCGCTGCTGCGATACCGCACACGCGATATCACCTCGGTCGTCCCGGGCGAGTGTGTCTGTGGCCGCACCCACCGCCGCCTGGCGCGTATCACTGGACGAGCTGACGACATGCTGATCGTGCGCGGGGTCAACGTGCATCCGCAGCAGATTGAGCGCGTGCTCATGGCCATTCCGCAGGTGGGTCGCAACTACCAGATCTTGCTGGAGGGCCGCGACGACATGACCGTGCAGGCCGAGTTAGCCCATGGCGAAGCGGACATGAATGAGGAGCATCGGGTCGCGCTGGAAGGCGAAATCGCAGCCCGCCTGCGCTCGGAGATCTTGACCAAGCCCAAGGTCAGGTTGCTGCCGCCGGCCAGCCTGCCGGTCAGCGAGGGCAAGGCCAAGCGCGTGATTGACCGCAGAACGCTCTAGCTGGATGGCCCCCAGTCGCGTAGGGGCCATCCGAGTCCCTGTGGTCGTTCAGTCTACTGCCTCAGGTACTGGGCCAGTCCGATGTTCTGGGTCTTGATGGCGTTGGCGACGAGACCAGCCAGCTTCTCTCCGCCAGGCAAGCTGGTGTGCGTCGCGTCTTTCCCATTGGCGTGGTACAGGGTCAGCAGTTGATCCTTGGTCATACCAGTGCCGTTGTACCAGGCCGTCGAGAGGGCCGTCAGATCGATGAAGGGCACGTTGTTGGCGGTTGCGACTGCCTTGGCCGCGGCAGCATGAAGACTGGATTGATCGGATATCGGAATACTCTGTAGGCGAGCGGGAGGAGAAACCATAATCGGGTTCACGCCTGCTGCCAGGGCGGCCTTTACGTGTGGCGTGAGGTTAGCCTCTACAGTGGCATCCGAGTCGGTCTTGTCGTTGTGTCCAAATTGGATGATGAACCAATCGCCTTTTTGCCAAACCTTCGAGATGTCGGTCCAGAAGGCGTAGTCGCCCGAGGCGGCACCGCTGTTGGCGTAGTTGGCAACTCCAACTGGAGGCCCGAAATACTCAGGTAACATTTGGCCCCAGCCACCGAAGGCGCCACCAGTCTGGTCGCACGTCGTCGAGTCGCTGGCGATGTAGATCATGATCGGCTGAGCCGCCGTCGTGGCCACTTGGTATCCGATCGCGGAAACCTGGGGATTCTTGCCAGAGAAGAACAGATCCAGACCGGGATACCCGCCTGGCCCGCCGGCATGGTTCGGCTGCCCTTCCATGGCCCGCACATTGACCACAAACGCATAGGTCAGAGACTGGCCAGCCGTGGTGGCCACAGACTGCAACATGCCTCGGCTCGACTCCGCAGTGACAACTGTATCGCCGGCAGCCGCGCCGCCCAGTTGCACCGTCACAAGGTAATTTCCCGCCTCGCTCGTGGCGAGGGCCGTAGGAGGAGGGGCTTCCGTGGTGTTGTAGGCGGTACCGCCAAAGAGACATTCAATGCAGATGTTCCCAGCAGGCTGGCCAGCGCAAGCGTTGCTGGTGCCTATCGCCACCTTCGTGCACTTGGCGTAGTTGTCGGCCGTGGGCGTGGGATATCCCGCCGGGACACTGCCTGGAGGAGGAGCGCCGGCCGCGCCGGCCGCGCCTCCCGTGGTTCCGCCAACCGGTCCGGTGCTGCCTCCGGACGCGGTCTTGCCTCCCGAAGCTGGGGTGCCGCCTTTTCCGCCAGCAGCGCCGGCGGTCGAAATTTTTCCACCGACTGCGGTCGCGCCGCCAACGTCGGTCGCGCCGCCAACGTCGGTCGCGCCGCCAACGTCGGTCGTGCCGCCGATGTCGGTCGCGCCGCCGATGTCGGTCGCGCCGCCGATGTCGGTCGCGCCGCCGATGTCGGTCGCGCCGCCGATGTCGGTCGCGCCGCCGATGTCGGTCGCGCCGCCGATGTCGGTCGCGCCGCCTGTCACTGTCGATCCACCCACATCAGTCGCGCCACCAGTGCCCTGCTGGGTTCCCCCCTGCGTCGTGGTCCCTCCAGTGCCCCCCTGGGACGCTCCGGAATTTGCACCGCACGCCGTCAGGCCTGCAATAGCTAAGAATGATAACAGTGAAAAGCAGCGCGTTGTTGTCATGGTTCTCCTCGTATCCCCAAAAGGTGGCAATGGCAGCACGACGTGAGGCAAAGTGCTTAGTGAGTGAGTTTGGTCCCGTCGGCGGTGCAGTTGGTGCAGGCGATAGTCGGTGACCCGTCGCTCATCAGGATCGGGGCCGCACCATCCGCAACGTCATTGTTGTCGATGGTCAAGTGATCCAGAGTCAATGTACCGGCAGGCAAGGCGCTCTCGACGACGATGGCTCCATCCCAGTTGCCCCCGGCGTAGTCGATCGCGGTGTACGTCACTTGCGATCCGCTGGCCGTGCCTGAGTAGAGATCAAGGCCATACCAACCTCCAGCCACGGGCGGGTCGTATTGGGTGGTCAGCGTAATCGGGCTTTGCGCCGTGCCGTTTATCAGGACCTTGCCCGAGCCCGACTGTCCAACGAAGATCGTCGTGTTGTCACTGAATTTCAGCGTTACGCCCGGCTCGATGGTGAGCACGCCGCCGTCTTGGACGTAGATATCGTCAACCAAGTACGTGCCGCAGGCCTTTTTCAAAGTGAGGCCGTCGGGATAGTTGGTGGAGTTGACAGTGCTGGGGTCAATCTTGCAACTGCCTGTACTCCCGCCCGCGGCAGATCCGCCGCTGCCACCTTGGCTGCCTGTGGTGCCGCCTATGGCAGATCCGCCGCTGCCGCCATGGCTGCCTGTGGTGCCGCCTATGGCAGATCCGCCGCTGCCGGCATGAGCGACCACGCCACCCGTAGAACTGGGACTGCCAGACGTGCCGCTGCCACAGCCCAAGGAACAAAGCGGTGCTGCCATCAAGGCTATAGTCAGGATTCGGATACTAAAGGTGCTCATCGAAAAGTGCCCTTTCTGTCCACAAGACATGCTGCGCGTTTATTGAGGCGGTGAAATTCTACACGCTTCGGATCCACAAGCCCAGCCAATGTCGCTTGGATCAAGCTGCCTTTGGGAAGGAGTGATGCTACTTGCGCCTCCCAACGGAGACACATGCTCAACGCATATCCGCATATGAAACCACCTCCCCGCACTCTGCTGCGTGCGGGGCAGCGACGCGAACCACTACCTCAAATACTGGGCCAGCCCGATATTTTGGTCCTTGATGGCTTTTGCCACAAGGCCGGCGAGTTTGTAGCCACCTTCCATGTCCGTGTGCGTCGTGTCAGAATGGTCCGCCTTGTAACTGTGAAGAGTATTCATGTCCGGAAGGCTGTTGTACCAGGCGGTCGAGAGGGCCGTGAGGTCGATGAATGGCACGGGCGGGTTCGCGGCCGCAGCGGCTGCCTGTGCCGACGCTGCATGAAGGCCATTGAGGCCGCCATTGGTGCCGGTCTGAGAACCTACCGGAATGCTGCTCGCGCGAGCTGGAGGTGAAACCAGAATGATGTTGACCTTTGCGGCCTGCGCGTCGTTCACATACTTCGTCAAATTCGCCTGCACTTGAACATCCGTCGAGGTCTTGTCGTTGTGACCGAATTGGACAATTGCCCAGTCGCCCGGAACCCAGGCCTTCTTGATGGCGCCCCACATCTTCGAGTTTCCATAGAACGATGCGGAGCTTTCGCCGCTATCGCCATAGTTGGCAATGTCGACCGGAGCGTGGAAATACGCAGGGAACATTTGGCCCCAGCCACCGAAGGCCGAGCTGGTCTGGTCGCACTCGGTGGAGTCGCTGGCCATATACACCATGACCGGCTTGGTGGCGGCCGTGGCCAAGGCATAGCCGATCGCAGTGACCGGCGGAGTGGTCGGGCCGGAGAAGAACAAGTCGAGTCCCGGATAGCCTCCCGCGGCGTTTGATTCGTCCGGCTGGCCCTCCAGCGCGCGCACATTGACCGCGAACGCATACTCCAAGGTCTTGCCCGCTGGAATCGTGGTAAGCGCCAGAAGGTTTCGATTTGATTCCGCACCGATGTAGATTGAAGTTTCTGTGGACGCGCCGCCAACGGTGACGGTCACGAGATAGTTCCCCGCTTCCGAGGTCGCATCAGAGGTCGGGGTCATTGTATTGTTGTAGGTGGCACCTCCGAACAGGCACTCGGTGCAGGCCGGCCCGAAGCCGCCGCCCGGACAGTAGCTGCCGCTACCCCCAGAAACCGGCACCGCGGATTTGCAAATAGCGTAGTTCGTGGCGGTGGGGCTGGGATAGCCGGCCGGAATGGTGTCGCCCCCGCCAATGGGTGCGGTCGTGCCCGTCGAGCCACCAGCCGCGCTTCCACCAGCAACGCTTCCACCAGCAACGCTTCCACCAGCCGCGCTTCCACCAGCCGCGCCGGTGCCTCCGGATGCGGTCTTGCCGGCAGAGCCAGAAGTGCCGCCCGGTGCCAGCGATCCGCCCTTCCCGCCCGCCGCGCCTCCGGTTGAGGATTTTCCACCAGTTGCGGAAACACCGCCCGAATTCGCGGATCCGCCGATGTCAGTAGAGCCGCCGGTTTCGGTAGCGCCGCCGATGTTGGTAGAGCCGCCGGTTTCGGTGGCGCCGCCGATGTCAGTGGATCCGCCGATGTTGGTAGCGCCGCCGATGTTGGTAGCGCCGCCGATGTTGGTAGAGCCGCCGGTTTCGGTAGCGCCGCCGATGTCGGTAGAGCCGCCGGTTTCGGTAGCGCCGCCGATGTCAGTGGCGCCGCCCGTTGCCGTCGATCCACCGGCAGCGGTCGTGCCGCCAGCTGCAATTTGCGTTCCCCCTGCCACCGAAGTTCCTGCAGTGTTGCCCCCCTGGGGTGTTCCGGAGCTTGAACAGGCCATGAGGCCGGCTAGTGTGAACAACGGAAACAGTGAGAAGAATCTTGCAGTGGTCATGGTGATCCTCATGTTGCTGTACGTCTAGCTATTCACTGCCGCAGATACTTGGCCAGGGGAAGGTTCTGTTTCTTGATTTCGCCGGCCACGAGACCAGCGAGCTTGTCTGCGCCCGCGAGGTTGCTGTGCGTTCCGTCGGACCCCAGCGCGTGGTATGCCTGCAGCACTTGATCTTTCGTCATACCGAGACCGTTGTACCATGCGGTCGAGAGGGCGGTGAGATCGATGAATGGCGCAGGCGGGTTCGCGGCCGCCGCAGCCCCCTTGGCCGACGCTGCATGAACGCCAGAATTGCCGGTTTGATCGCCAATCGGAATGCTCCCGACGCGTGCAGGGGGGGAAACCAGGATCGGGTTGACCTTCGCGGCTATCGCGGCGTTCACATACTTCATGAGGCTGGTTTGCACCGTGGCGTCCGGCGTGTTCTTGTCGTTGTGTCCAAATTGGATGATTAGATAGTCGCCCGGCTGCCAGTGCGACGTGATGTCGGTCCACCCAGCGTTGCCTGAGTAACCCGCGGCGCTCGCCCCACTGTTGGCGTCGTTGGCGATTCCGACCGGGGGCCCGAAATATTCAGGCAGCATTTGCCCCCAGCCTCCGTATGCCCCGCCGGTCTGGTCGCAGGCAGTGGAGTCGCTGGCGATGTAGATCATGATCGGCTTGGTAGCCGCGGCGGACAGGGCATATCCGATGGCGGTGACCTCCGGGTTCTTGCCAGAGAAGAACAAGTCGAGTCCCGGGTATCCGCCCGGCCCGCCGGAATGGTCCGGCTGACCCTCCATGCCGCGGACGTTGACCACGAACGCGTAGGTCAGAGACTGGCCGGCAGTGGTGGTCACGGACTGCAACAGGCCTCGACTCGATTCCGCACTGACATATGTGTCACCGGCAGCGCTTCCGCCCAATTGCACCGTCACAAGGTAATTCCCCGCCTCGCTCGAGGCAGTTGCCGTGGGAGGAGGGGATTCCGTCTTGTTGTAGTCGGTGCCGCCGAATAGGCATTCAATGCAGATGTTTCCGGCGGGCTGGCCAGCGCACGCATTGTTAGTGCCTATAGCCACCTTCTGGCACTTGGCGTAGTTGTCCGTGCTGACCGGGGGATATCCGGCCGGGATTCCGTCCGTCGAGGGAGTCCCTGCTGCGCCAGCCGCGCCAGCGGCGCCTGTGGTTCCGCCGTTCGATCCGGTGGTGCCGCCAGATGCGGTCTTGCCTCCCGCCAATGTCCCACCCACGGCACCTCCGGCCGAGGTGGTTCCGCCAGTTGCGGTTCCGCCGTTTGTGGAAGTGCTGCTCGAAGTCGTAGCTCCGCCGGTGGCAATTGCGCCGCCGGTCTTGGAAGTGCTGCTGGTCGTGCCGCCTGTCTTGGTTGTGCCGCTCGTGACATTTGTGCCGCCTGAACTGGAGGCGCCACCCGTGTCGGTTGTGCCGCCGTTGTCAGTTGCACCGCCGTTGTCGGTTGCACCACCCGTGTCGGTTGCGCCGCCGTTGTCGGTTGCACCGCCGTTGTCGGTTGCGCCGCCATTGTCGGTTGCGCCACCTGGTTCGGAGACACCACCTGTGTCAGGTGTTCCGCCTGTGGTAGTCGATCCTGCGACACTCGTCGTGCCGCCAATTGAATTCGCCGTTCCGCCTGTGACCGTCGTTCCTCCGCCGCCACCCTGCGGCGTTCCGGATCCCGAGCAGGCCATCAGACCAATAAGGCCAAACAAAGAGAGCAGCGGAAGACGTCGAGTGGTAGGCATGATTCTCCTCAACTACACGATGTGAACATCCTAGATGTATAGGTGACTTAGTGCCCACCAGTGGCTCAGTAAATGTTGCGCATTCAACATCAAAACGTAGGCTGCGGTACAAGGAAAGCCTCCCTTCATTGTTCTTGACTTCGATGGCCGGAACGCTCATATGATTGGGATGCAGCTGTGAAACGCATAACAGCGTTTTGGAATTCACAACCATGGTCATGAAGCAGACGAACATGCGTAGGACGTCGGGACGGAGGACGGTCTCCGAACTGGTCGTGGTTCGGCTGATTCTTTATCGGCGCATCCTGCGCGACTTGGCCTTCTCGGGCACTCGCTATGTGTTCTCGCACCAGTTGGCGGTGCTGGCCGATGTAACGCCCGAACAGCTGCGGCGGGATCTCATGAACGTGCGCTACGAAGGCAGCCCGACGCGCGGGTACGAGGTCGTGGTTCTGGAAGAACGCATCGGTACGTTCCTGGATCCCCCCACCACGCAGTCCGTGGCGCTTGTGGGGGTAGGCAACCTCGGCCGCGCGCTGTTTGCGTATTTTTTGGGCCGCCGACCTTTGCTGCAGATCGTCGCCGCCTTTGACATCGATCCGGGCAAGGTGGATCGCATGATTAACGGCTGCCCGTCGTATCACATCAGCGAGGCCCGGACGGTCATGCGTGACAAGGGAATCAACGTCGCCATGATCGCCGTGCCGGCCGCGGCCGCGCAAAGCGTGGCCGACACCCTGGTCGAAGCTGGCGTGCGCAGTCTGCTCAATTTTGCCGACGTCCGGTTGCGCTTGCCGCCGGACGTGTATGTCGAGCACATCGACATCGGCGTCACCTTGGAGAAGGTCGCGTTTTTCGCCAGGAGGCAGGCGGCTGCCAAGCCCCCGGGTTCGCCATGAAGCCCACCGACCTTTCCCTGGTCAGCACGATACGGGAGCGGTGCCGCGTCTGTTACACCTGCGTGCGTGAGTGTCCGGCCAAGGCCATCCGCATCGCGGGCGGGCAGGCCGAGGTCATTCCTTCGCGATGTATCGGGTGTGGGTCGTGCGTGTTGGTGTGCAGCCAGGGGGCCAAGCGCGTGCTCAGCTCGGTCGAGGAGGTCGATCGGCTCTTGCACAGTGGCGCGCGCGTGGCTGCCTGTGTGGCGCCGAGTTTCCCAGCGGAGATCGGCGGTCGCGATGTGCGGCACATGGTGGGATCGTTGCGAAAGCTGGGCTTTTCGTTGGTGTGCGAGGTGGCGTTTGGCGCCGATCTGGTGGCGCGCGCTTATCGCGAGCTTCTGGCCCAGCGGCCAGGCGAGAGTTTTATCGCCACCGCCTGTCCGGCCATCGTCAATTTCGTGGAGCGCTATCACCCGGACTTGATGCCCCACCTGGCCCCCATCGCGTCGCCCATGTTGGCCACGGCGCGGGCCTTGCGCGCGCGCTACGGCGCCGACACGAAGATTGTGTTTATCGGGCCGTGCATCGCCAAGAAGGGCGAGGCCGCCACTCTGACGGGTTCGGACCGCATCGAGGCGGTCCTGACCTTTCGCGAGCTGCGCGACATGCTGGAGACCACGGGGATCGCTCGAGAGGACGTGACCTTGTCCGACTTCGACCCGCCCCGCGCCGGCATGGGCGGCGTGTTTCCCTTGCCACGCGGAAGCCTGCAAACCG
>Ga0265316_10006051_pt1 | contig 11624 bp, 7 predicted proteins | sample 4522metaG_FD_202092 | JGI IMG/M metagenome (GOLD analysis project Ga0265316, IMG submission 202092) | Rhizosphere microbial communities from Carex aquatilis grown in University of Washington, Seatle, WA, United States - 4-5-22 metaG | ecosystem: Host-associated > Plants > Roots > Rhizosphere >...
GCGATATCGGCAGGCACTTCAGCGTCAACCGCATGCTGGCGGCCGAGGCCTATCGCCTGCGCCTGGAAAAGGGACTCTCCTTTATCGAATTCAACTACCAGCTTTTGCAGGCCTATGACTATCTGGTGCTCTATCGCCGCTACGGATGCTTGCTGCAAGTGGGTGGTGATGACCAGTGGGGAAACATCCTCGCTGGCACCGATCTCGTGCGGCGCCTTCACCAGGCAGAAACCTATGCCCTGACTTTCCCCCTTATCACCACCGCATCGGGCGCGAAAATGGGCAAGACCGCCGCTGGCGCCGTGTGGCTTGCCGCAGATAGGACCAGCCCATTCGATTTCTACCAGTACTTCGTCAATGTCGACGATCGCGACGTGGTCCGCTTTCTCAAGCTACTCACGTTCCTGCCGCTCGACGAGATCGCCCGCTTTGCAGCCTTGGAAGGGGCGGAATTACGTTCCGCCAAGCAAGCGCTGGCCTACGCCGTCACGGAGACGGTTCACGGCAAGAGTGCGGCTGACAAGGCACAGATGGCTGCCCAGGCGGCCTTTGGCGGCGGTGGGACCGGCGACCTGGTTCCGACCCACTCTGTCGCGCCCGCGACCCTGACGGATGGGCTCAAGATCGTCGATCTCTTGTACGCATCAGGTCTGGCTGTCTCGAAGAGTGCGGCCCGCCGCCTGGTCGAGCAAGGCGGGGTTCGGTTTGGCGACCGCAAGGTGACGTCGGTCGACGACTCCCTCAAGCCCGATGAGATCGCTAGCGAAGGAACCCTCCTTTATGCCGGCAAGAAGCACCTGCGCCGGATTGTGGTCGGCTAGTCAAAGCTCCTTGCGCATCCACACGGCGGTTTTCGATCGTGCCATCTGATATTCGTCACTGGCGGCGACCGCGGGCGCTACGTCTTTGCGATCGATCACGTCGAATCCCAGCTTTTCGCCGACCAGACCCTGCGCCCCGTCGGTGACCAGGTAGAGGTGCAAGGCTCCCTCGGCGCGCGCCTTGCGCATGGCATTTTCAACCAGCAGGTAGCCGAGTCCCTCCCCCCTCCGTTCCGGCGCGACCGCGAGAAGACGCAGCAGAGCATCGTCTCCGGTATGTTCAATCGCCACGCACGCGGCGATACGGGCTGTTTCCTCGTCAGCTACGGGCAAGACCAAGAAGCTCGGCCAGGTGCGCTCCAGGTCAGCGTGGGTGATTCCCACTCGGCTGAGCAGGTGCGCGATCGCCCCCTGGTCGTCGGCGCGCGCGCTGCGCACGGGATCACCCAACCGCTGCAAGAGCTTGTCGTGCAATCCCCCGTAATCGCCCGAGCTCATAATGACGACCGTGTCCCCAGGCGCCGCGCGCAGAGCCAGGTGCTCCACAGTTCCGGCCACGCCGGAGATGAGCCGGGCTGGCACTTCGTGGCTGCGCAGATCCGCGGCCACGCGCTCCACGTCCAGCCTTTGATCGGCGGGCACCTTCTCTGGGGCGTGTAGCGGAGCCAGCACCACCTCATCGGCCACCGCCAATGCGTCGACGAAATCGTGCTGGAAAACCGAGCGCCGGCTGGTGGCTGATCGGGGCTCAAAGGCCACGATCAGCTTTCCCGGGCCGTAGCGGCCCTTGAGCGCACCCAGGGTTTCGCGGATTGCTGTCGGATGATGGGCGAAGTCGTCGACTACCGTGACGCCAGCGGCGACTCCCGCAATCTCCTGGCGCCTGCGCACGCCGAGAAAGTGACGAACAGCGTGCGCGATGGACGGCGGCTCGACGCCAAGGACATGCGCAGCCGCGATCACGCCGGTCAGGTTTTCAAGATTGAAGATGCCGGCCATCCCGACGTCCAGGCTTCCCATCGCTTTGCCGGCGCGCGCCAGCCGCAGGATGGTCCGTCCGCCGAGTTTTCTCCCCGTCACCTCGAAGGTCCAGTCAGCCTCTACCCCCGGGCGACTGTAGGTTGTGACTTCGCAGCGCGCGGCACGTGCCACGTCCATGGCGCCGGGTGAAGCGGCACACACCACCAGATGTCCCTCGGGCGGGATGAGCCCGATGAATTCGCGAAAAGCATCCTTGACCGCGGCCTCATCGGCAAAGATGTCAGCATGGTCGAATTCCACCGAGGTCAGGATCACGACCTGCGGTCGGTAGTGCAGGAACTTGGACTTCTTGTCGAAGAACGCGGTGTCGTATTCGTCTCCCTCGACCACGAACTCTGGCCCCGCGCCCAGGCGCCAGGACTGGCGGAAGTTGAGCGGCACCCCACCGATGAGAAACGAGGGATCCCGACCAGCCTGGGCAAGCACGAAGGACATCAACGAGGAGGTGGTGGTCTTGCCGTGGGTTCCTGCCACCACGACCGAGCGACGGGATGCGAGGAACAGCTCGGAAAGCAAAGCGGGAAACGAGATGAGCGGGATGCGGCGCTCGCTGGCGGCCAGCACCTCAATGTGGTTACTGCGGCAGACATTGCCCACCACCACGCGGTCTGGGGTCCAGTCGAGATTCGCGGGACCAAAGCCCTCCATCACCGGGATCTTCTGCTCGGCGAGCTGGGTCGACATCGGCGGATACACGTGTTCGTCGGAGCCGCGAACCTCGTGACCGGCAGCGCGCAGCAGCCCAGCCAACGAACCCATGCCTGTTCCGGCTATGCCTATCAGGTGCAGTTTCATCGAACGTTAGTTGGCGACGGAAGGGAGACTGGAAAAGTGGGACTGCAGGACAAGACCGGCCTCTATCTCCACCCTCAGCCCCCGCCTGTCAACTGTCGACTTCATTTTCTGGAACCTGTGGCAAGAGGTTGACCGACCATGAAGCGCTGTCGGATCCGGAGCAAGGACGGTTTCCTGCAGGCCATCAACAACAAGGCCCGGCTGGTCGCCCGTCTGGGCGATATCAGCCGCCAAGCGCCTGCGCTCTCGCCCGTTGGCGATGGATGTGCGATAGCGCAGGTTCGATCAGGGCGATGCCGCTCCCACGGGCAGGTAACCAGCCTGGATCAGCAGATTTCTCACCTCAGGCGTGATCGGCTGCTCGACGGTCACGCCTGATGAACCGAGTCGGCGCCAGATCTCACCAGCAGCCAGCGGCTCCTGCGTTGCGAGGTTGTGGGTTTCCTCGGGGTCGTGGCGCCAGTCGAAGAACTCGATCTGCGGCCAGTCCAGCGTGAGTCCGCGGAACTGCGGCCAGAAAAACTTCTGCTCCTCTGGATTGGCGATCAGCTTGAAGCGATCGTCCTCCACCGCATACACGCCATACAGCATCTTGCGCACGATATTCACGCGACCGCTGTCGCGCCGGCCTTCGATGAGTGGGCGCAGGGTTCGCCCGGTGAAGCCCGTGCTCGAAAGTCCGGCGTAGTCGAGCAGGGTCGGGCCGAGGTCAATGCTACGAACCAAAGGCGAGATGCGGCTGGGCGGAATGCGGCCGGGCGCGTGCAAGATGAGCGGCACACGCAGAACACAGCGGGCCAGAGTCGCATGCACGAACCACAGCCCACGCTCGCCCATGTGCGCGCCGTGGTCGGCGAGAAAGGCCACGATGGGAGGGCCGCCCGGGCGGTCGGGCTTGAGTAGCTCGGCAAGGATCTGGCCGAGGTAGGCATCGGTTTGGCGCACGCTGGCCTGATACAGGGCCCTGTAGATGGCAATCGCCTCTGGAGGACCGCGGTCCTTCACCACCTGGGCGAAAGCGTCGTCAACCGGTTTGGCGAAGGTCGGGTCGATCACCCCGCGCGGAACCTCGGGTGGGACGAATTCGTCATCAGGCGCGTACGGGTAGTGCGTGGCCCCAAGATGGACCCAAACGAACAAGGGAGCATCCCGTTGACGTTCGAGCAGCCAGCGCAGCCGGGCCAAGATCGCTTTGTCCCCCACATGTCCCAGTTCCCCATCCTCCTCCACATCGATGGAGCCGAGGATGCCGGGCGGCATGAGGGACCATCCTAGGCGGGCCGTCAGATACCCGGCGTCTCCGAACACCCGCGACAGGCTGTATCCGTCGCGGTACGGCAGATCACCCTGCCGACCGACGCCGACCGTCTCCGGGAAGGTTCCATACGCGATGCCGGCCAGCGATTCCCAGGTGTTGCCGCGGGCGGTGCGGGCCTCTTCAAACACCGCGGATTGCCCGGCTATCCGGTCGAGCGTTGGTGTCAGACCCAACTTGCTGCCGTACGCGCCCAGTTGGTCGGCGCGGAGTGCGTCGAGGGTGAATATGAAGACGTCGGGCGCCCGCCCTCGCTCGATCGGACGCACGGTGGGCATTCCCCACGCGACGGTGGCGGCACGGCCAGCAGCGGTCGGCTCGGTGCGGAGGCGAAATGCGTCCGCATTTCTGACCTCGATGCGCATTTCCAGCCAACCGCCGGGATCGCCTGGTCCGCCCCGAGGCCGGCGCACGGCTTCGTGCCATTCCCCGTCGGCATGAAAGTCGATGATCATGGAAACCGGGACCGGCGGATCGCGATCCTCGCCATGACGTTCGACGGCCGCCATTTCCACGGTGAAGACGCGCGGGTAGTCGACCCGCGCGAGCGGCCATTCGTATTCACTGCGTCCGGTGGCCAGCAGTGAATCGAGTACGTGCTCCAGCTCGCCAGCGGGCCGGCGCACGAATGCTCGTAGCGCCGAATCGCGTGCGTTGGTGAAGTGCAGCCGGCTGCGCAGGGGGCGTTCGGCAATCGACAGCTCGCGCAGCGCCGCTGGTCCTTTTGTCCGCAGTCGCAGCTCGACCCGATCCAGGCCGCGCAAAAGGTCTTGCTCGAAATCGACACCGCCTGGGCTCGGCTGGCTCACCACCTCGACCCACCCGGACTGCTGGTCAGCCCGCGCGCTGCGGAACTCCATGGTCAGCGCCCCCTCGCCCTTGGCCCGCAGCGAGTAGGCCACCGCGGGGCTGAGTGTGACGGTGGCGACCGCCTCGACCGGTCCGGCAAAGGTCACCGCGCCATCTGGGCCTGCACCGACCGGCCCGCTTGGTGCACGCCACGCCAGTGCATTCGGTCGCGCCACCACGATCCTCGGCAGCAAGTCCTTGCGGGAGACATCCAGACGTGTCGCCTTCCAGGTCTCCTGGGCCAGCCGTTCGACCTTTGGGGCCTGCTGGCCCGGCTTTCCTCCGCAGGCAACCAGGCCGATCGCCAGTCCCAGCAGCCTTTGCGCCCGCCCCAAAAAGGCAAGCGTCATCCCCCGGTCCTCACCATATGTCCGCGAGAATCGAGACGGCGCTCGCGATCGAGGTCCATCCATTGCCGCAGTGTCTGCAATAGCGCCGCGCCCACCGGAGAGTCGGCGAAGACGTCGTTGCGCTGGCCCGGGTCACGCGCAAGATCGTACAGCTGCACGCGAAATCCCGCCCTGGTCGGCTCGTAGACCAGCTTCCAGTTGTTGAGCCACAGGGCGCGGTGTTTTGCCTCGACCACCAGATCCTCAAAGCGTGCCGCCAGAACGATCTGTCCGTCGTCGCGCTGCTCGTCCACGGCGAGCAACTGCAGCAAGTCAGGATAGCGCATTCCTTCCGGGGTTGCGCTGCCCGACAGCCACAGACCGGTCTCGGCGAAAACCGGCACGGAAGGCAGGTCCGCCCCGTGCAGCGCCGGTGTCAGCGAACGGCCTTCGCTGGGTGGTGCGTCCACGCCCAGCAGCTCAGCAAGCGTCGGCGATCCGTCCACCAGGCTGACCGTCTGGTGCACGCGCAGGCCGGCCGAGACGCCCGGTCCACGGAGGATCAGGGGAACCCGATTGGCCTCGTCGCCGCCGCGGAACCACTTTCCGTGCAACGTCGTCTGCCCAGGCTCGAAGAGATTCTCGCCGTGATCGGAAAGAAAGACCACCAGGGTCGACTGATCCAGACCACGGCGCGCAAGTTCGCCCAGGATCCTGCCCACCGCCCGATCAACCGACAGCAGCGCGCCGTCGTACAGGGCGATCACGTGCTGTGCGTCCGCCTGGTCAAGTGGCGCCTCGGCGCGCGCCAAACCGGACAGACCGGCGACGTCGTAGCGATACAGGTGCTCGCCCCGATACTCGGGCGACACGAAACTGCGCCAACTCGGATAGGGTGAGGAAAACGGGACGTGGGTTGCCGAGAAGAAAGCCACTGTGAAGAACGGACCCGATCCATCCATTTCGGCGATCACTTCATCCGCCAGCCGTTCCGGGTCCGCGTTCATCATCAGATAGCGAAATGCCTTCGGCCGGAGCCCTTCCGGCAGGGGCGCGAGGAAGGCGACCGCCAGCGGCGACCGTTCGAGCAGCTGCGTCTCGAAAACCGTGCGCAGGTTCAAAGGCGGCGGCAGCCTTTCGTGCTGGAATCCCAGGTCGAAAGTCGAGAAGAAATCACCCGCGTAGTCGGAGATCACAGCGGTCCGGTAGCCCGAGGCCGCCAGGGTTCGCGGCAGGGTAGGCAAGCTGCGGGGACGCAGGCGCCGATCCGGGAACATGTGGCGGATGCCGTGTCCGTGGGGGTATCGGCCAGTGAGAAACGACAGCCAGGACGGGGTGGTCCGCGCCAGGGGAGCCATCACGCGATCGAAGAGCGTGCCCTGGGCCGCCAGCTGGTCGAGGTTCGGCGTGGTGGCACGGGCGTACCCGAGCCCGGACATGTGATCGGGACGAACCGAATCGGCCGCGAGAATCAGCACATTGGTTCGTGCTCCCGAAGAACCACGCGGTCGCCAACGCATTGCCACGGCCATCACCAGCACGGCCAGTGCGGCAAGACCGACGACCGAGCGGCGGCCGGGCCGAAGCGAGTCGCGCCGGCGCACCGTTCCCAGCAGCAGCGCGATTGCCGCGAAAGCGCCGAGCAGGCCGTAGAACATCCAGGGTGCTGCGTGCAGCGCGAGCAGGTCGAGCCAGCGCCAGCGTGGCAGCGAGGGCGCCACAAGGGCCGGCGTGGCGCACAGCCGGGCCAGCACCCACAAGCCGCTGGCAAGCAGAGTCCACGCAATATCGGCAACAGCGCCGGATCGGTTCGCGCCCAAGCTGCCAGCAGCCCAGACACGCAGCAAAGCCTGCAAAGCCCCGATGGTGGCCCCGACCAGCGTCACGCCGCCAACCAGGGCCAGGGCGAAAACCAGCCGCGCCTTGCCCAGCACCCCGGCGGCTGACTGGGCCACGCGCGCAGTGGTTGGGTCGCCGGCCTGTGCCAGTGCGATCCAGATCAGGGCCGCGATCTGCAGGCACGCGAATGCCCCGCCGCTGACGGCGGTGCTGCGCAGGACGCGCCGGATCGCCGCGCTCATGGCCACTCCGCCGAGGCTGCGTTGGCCAGCAGGGTTCGCAGTTCCTCGTGTTCACGCGGCAGCGGGCCCGTCACCCTATCAAGCGCCACGCGTGCCAGACGATGGAATCCCCTCTCGTACGCGGCCCAGGCCAGCAACACCTGCTGCTCGTTCTCGTCGCGCAGACCGGTGACGTGGCCGAGCAGCGAGGCCCCGGCGAAGCGGCGCAAAGACTCCATGTTGTCGCCCACAGCCTCGCGCAGCAGGTTTCCGTGCGGCGTGGAGTATTCCAGCACCGGGCGATTGTCGTGCGCCACCAGATCTGCAGGGCCAAGCCCATGGCGTGCGGCCACGTCGGCCAGGAAAAGATCCACATCAGGGGTGGCGAGATACAGGCGGCCAAACGCCGCGAAGGGATGCGCCAGTCCCGACGTCTTCACGATTTCAGCCAGGCGCGGCTCGCTTGCCCATTTTTCGATCGCGCGCACATCCGCGCGCAGAGGTGCGGGCGAGGCGACGATGACACCCTGATGTCCGCCCATCCACAGCGTGACCTCGGGGAAGACCGCGCGCATCGAGGCGAGCACGCGAGCCACATCGGTGGTCGCGATGTGATGCAACTGCAGCCATTGCTTGAACACACCCGAGCTGGTGAGGCGCTGGCGCGCGGCCCGGTAGAATTCGACCGAATACAGGTCGGCCTCGCCCGCGATCGAGATCGAAGAAACCTGGACGCTGATCAGGTCATACAGGCTGGCGCCGGTGAGCAGGAAGTTGCGGCCGTCGTCCACGAGGGTCCGCACCCGCGCGTCGCTGAGCACGTCTCGATTCAGCTGCCGGAACTCGTGGCGGGCCGCGGTGAGTACGCTGGCCGACAGGTCAATCGCATCCAGCCGTTTGAAGGGGAAGGCCGCCATGACCGCCAGCGTGTTCCCGGTGCCCACGCCGACGTTCAGGCCGGCGCCATAGTCGCGCACAAAGAGCATGGGGAACAGGGCGTAGACCTGCTGATCAGGCACCTCAGAGCTGTCGTCGCCCTCGAAGTTTCCGTTGACCAGCAGCGTGCGTGTGCCTTGGTTTTCGATCACCGTGACCATACCGCCCGAGCGATCCTCGGCCAGATAGCGAATCCGTTCGTAGGCCGCGAAGCCTTCGCTGAAGTAGACGTTGGATCCGCTCATCAGTTCGGCCATGTTCCAGGAACGGCAGGTGGCGGCCATCGCGATGGTGGCGACCGCCAGTGAAAGCGCGGTGGCCCGTCGCACGCGTGGGGTTTCCCAGACGAGCGCCAGCAAGGCGAGGGCGGCCTCTGCCACGGCAATCAGCACCAGTGAGGCGTGCGAGCCGATCCCCGGCGCGAGCACGAGACTGGCGGAAAGGGCGCCCAGCACCCCGCCGACCAGGTTGGCCGCATACAACTGCGCCACCCGGGCCGCGGTTCGCTGCTCGCGACTCTCCCGGCGCAGCAAGAGGCCAAAGGCGCACCCCATGGCCAGTGTGGGTGCGCCCAGCAGAAATAGGACTGCGGCCATGCGCGTGCCTTCCCACAGCAGAAAGCTGGGAGCGAATTGCCCGACCGTCCGGAACAGCCGCGGCACGTGATCCCACAGCGGCAGCAGCGCCATGATCGACAGGCCGACCGCGGCCTGCGCACCGGCCAGCGCCAGCGGCCTGCCCAGACGTCGATGGCTCGCCAGCCAACTGCCCAGGCCATTGCCCAGCAGAAAGACGAAGAGCATGAGGCCGAAGGCGTAGACGGTGCTGCCGATCACCATGGCGAGTAGCCGAAAGAAGATCGACGCCAGCGCCAGCGCGAGCAGGCCGGATCCGAAAGCGATGAGCACCTCGCGTCTCAGCCAGGATTCGGTTCCCATCCCATCCGCCGGACGCGCGCTGGGGATTTCATACGCCGTCCGACCCCGTTGCAGGGCAAACGCGGCGATCGCAACCGCCAGATTGCACGCAGACGCGAAGCCCAGCGCGCCCGCGATCCCGAGCCCAGGAATCAGCGCATAGGTCGAAACCAGCACGCCAAGGGCTGCCCCCAGGGTGTTGGCCGCGTAGAAGCGTGGCGTGGGCAGGGGCGTCTCTGTTGTCGACCGGCGCACGGCCGCCAGAAACAGGGGCAAGGTCATCCCCGTCAGCACAGCGGGAACCGACACCACCAGGACGACCACGGCAAAGCGCAGGACGAATAGCGCGGCCGAAATGCCGAGGCTGCGCGCCACCGCCCCGTAGCCACGGACCACCATGTCCAGCACGGGAAGCAGGGCCAGGGCCGAGGCGCCGATGCCGAGCTCGATGAGTCCGTAGCGCAGGAACGGTCGGCGTGCTGCCCGGCCGAGAAGTCGCCGGGCCAAGGTCGCGCCGGCCCCCATGCCCCCCATGAACGCCACCAGTACCGCGGTGGTGGCTTCGACCGAAGATCCCACAACCCGCATCAGCATCTTGGACAGCAGGTGTTCGTCAATCAGCGCGGCCAAGGCCGACAACACCAGCATCCCCAAAAGGACGATGCCCGACGGTGCCTTGGCCTTGCCAACCGCGGAATCCTGCGCGATGGCCGTGGACAGCGCAGACTCACACATCGACCCCCACCATAGCATCTCCCGGTGGTTGTCGCGCGCGACGCGGGGCCGGTTGCCCCCAGGTCAAAGAATTCCGGCTTACCTCACTGGGGGACACACCGGGGATCGCCAGGGGCCAGCTGGGTTGCGAAGGCCTTCACCAGAAGTAGGAACTGGACGCGGAAATCGCGGAGCAGGCCGCCGTCCATCATGGCCTGGCCACCCGAAGTGTCCCACTTGAGGCCGGACACCACCACCGAACCGCAGGGGTCGAGCCGGCCGCGTTTGCGCTGGGCAAGCCACTCCTCTTCCCAGTCTTTGGCCAAGGGGCGATCACAGCGCTGGTCGCCGACGCCACACTTGATGGCAAGGACGTCGTACCAATAGTGACCCTTGGGACCGTATTCGGCGATGCGTACCGCGGGGGTCATGCCCTGCCCCTTTTGGGATTCGCGGCTTTCGATGACAAATTCGTGGTTACTGCCCGAGGGCAGGTCGACGTAGAAGCACGCCTCTTCCTTTCCGTCGTGACTGAGGCGCCCCAGCGTCGGGGATGTGAGTACGATATTGCCGGCGGCGGCCGACATCCGGATCTCGAACCGCTTATGATCCGCGGCCGGGGGATCGCTTTCGGCGTTGTCGCCCGGCCTGCGGCAGCGACACTGCCCGCCCTGGCAGCGCGCCCCGGCCAGCGTGGTGGCCGTTACTGGAGCTGCAAAATCAACGTGCTGCGCCGCCTCGACATCGCTGGAGCCGTGAGCGCACCCTGCCCCGACAAGGGGAACCATCGTGAGTAGCCATGGACGCAAACGCATTGCGAACGTAGGATACACCGCCCGTGTTGAGATTTGCCTGCAAGATCTTCCTGCTTTCCTGCCTGCTGCTTTCCGCTTGTGCCACAAGCGACGAGGGCAAGCCCATCAATTTCTCGCTGACCGCCCAGCAGAACTACGAGAGAGGCCTGTCCGAATTGAAGGCCGAGCACTACCCCGAAGCGCTGCGCTACTTCAACTACGTCAAACAAAAATTCCCCTTCTCAAAGTACGCGGCTCTCGCCGAGCTGGCCGCGGCCGACACCGAGTTCGAGCGCGGCGCCTACCAGGAAGCCATCGACGCCTACAAGACCTTCCTGCGCCTGCATCCGAAGCACGAGAAGGTCGCGGAGGGCTATATCTCATTCCGGATCGCGCAGGCGCATGTGAAGGAAATGCCTGATGACTGGTTCATCATGCCGCCGTCGTCCGAAAAGGACCAATCCGCGGTGCTGGAGGCCCTGCGCGAGATCGACGTGCTCATCGAGCACTACCCCGATTCCCAGTACGTCAAGCAGGCGCGCGAGTACCGCCGCGGGGTCCTGCGTCGCCTGATCGACCACGAGGTCTTTGTGGCGCGTTTCTATCTTGATCGCGGCCATCCCAAGGGAGCCATCCTGCGCATCAAAGAGGCCTTGCGCCGCTATCCCGATTCGGGCCGCGACGCCGAGCTGTTGCTGACTTTGGGCGAGACGCAACTGGAAATGGGCCAGCCAGCCTCGGCCAAGCAGACCTTCCAGAGTGTGACATTGGAAAATGCCTCGGTCGTCGAGGTCAAGCGCGCCGAGCTGTTCCTCGAATTCATCAAGCGCCGCCACGGTGATGAGCCCAGGGATAGTGAGACCCATGGGTAGAAGCCGGGGGGAGCGCAGGTTTCTCTAGTGGCGCGCTTCGGGGCTACGCCCGATACCTTCCTTGTCGAAGAGCTGCCCGCGTACTTGCCCGCGGGCGAAGGACCTCACACTTTCGTCTGGATTGAGAAGCGCGATCTGACCACCCTGGAGGCGGTTGCACGCCTGGCCCGTGCGCTCGGCG
>Ga0265316_10006052_pt1 | contig 11624 bp, 9 predicted proteins | sample 4522metaG_FD_202092 | JGI IMG/M metagenome (GOLD analysis project Ga0265316, IMG submission 202092) | Rhizosphere microbial communities from Carex aquatilis grown in University of Washington, Seatle, WA, United States - 4-5-22 metaG | ecosystem: Host-associated > Plants > Roots > Rhizosphere >...
AAAACATCCTTTCTTTGCATCCGCATTTTAAAGTTCTTTATACGGTCCATTCGTCTAGTGGCTAGGACGTCAGGTTTTCATCCTGGTAACAGGGGTTCGATTCCCCTATGGACTACAATTTTTATATTTAGAAGATAATTCATATATACATGGCAAATCATAAATCATCAGAAAAGAGGATCAGGCAGATTGATGTCAGAAAAGAGAATAACAAATATTACGCAAAAACAACGCGTAATGCTTTGAAGACACTTCGTGGAACAAGCAACAAGGAAGAGGCTACGGTACTTCTTCCAAAATTAACGTCTATGCTTGACAAACTTGCAAAGAAGAATATTATTCACAAGAAAAAAGCTTCAAACCTCAAATCCTCAATTGTTAAGCACGTTAGCAGTTTATAACATTATTCAATAATATCTCAGGAGGCTGTATCGTTATGGTACGGCCTTTTTTTATGCGACCCAGGGTACACGACTCACGACCCACTATAAAAAATCCATTGAAATTTAAACATAACGAGGTTTCCCTTGCGTCGTTCGTCCTGAGTCGTGCGCCATTTTATCTTTGTAATTTAGTTAGATTTGATTATCTTGCATACGCATTTCTAATTGCTGCTAGATGTCACTTAAAATTACAGACTGGGCTGTTGAGGACCGACCCAGAGAAAAGCTTATCCAGAAAGGTTCGGCGAGTCTGAGTGATGCCGAACTGCTGGCAATCCTTATCAATTCCGGAACAAAGGACAGATCGGCCGTCGATCTTGGTCGCGAATTATTAGGTATTGTTAACAATAACCTGAATAGTCTTGGCAAACTTACCATTGCAGACATCAAGAAGATACGCGGTATAGGCACTGCAAGGGCTGTAACGATTGCTGCTTCTCTTGAGCTGGGTCGAAGGCGGAAAATGGCTGAAGTTCAGAATGTACCTCAGATTCGAAGCTCCAAAGATGTTGCTGATATCTTTCAACCATTACTTTCTGACCTTCTGCATGAAGAATTCTGGATTTTGTTCCTGAACAGGTCCAATAAAGTGATCAACAGAATGAAACTGAGTCAGGGTGGTATTAGCGGCACGGTAACAGATGTGCGCATAGTGATGAAAAAAGCTATTGAATATCTTGCTTCAGGGATCATTGTTTGCCATAATCATCCTTCAGGAAATCTTAATCCAAGTGAATCTGATTCAAAAATAACTCAGAAGATAAAAGAGGCAGGCAATCTGATGGATATCCAGCTTCTGGATCACCTTATTATTTCTGACAAGGATTATTATAGTTTCGCGGATAACGGGTTGCTGTGACTACCTCTTCCCCCTTGCACCCTTCTCCCAAGAGAGAAGGGGGTATATTTTGAGATAATTATTCTTTCCCCCTCCCTCTTGGGGGGTTGGGGAGAGGTAAACTCGTAAGGATTGTGACTTGGTTTATTTATGATACTTTTTCACTTCTCCCCTGTCCTCACATAACTCCAATAACTCACCAATTGATTTTTTCAGTACCGGATGAATCATCTCAGATGCAATTTCGCATAGGGGAACCAGTACAAATTTTCTTTGTTGTAATAACGGATGCGGGATTTTCAGACTTTCTTCTTCCACAATCATATCTTCATACAGAAGGATATCAATATCGATCAGCCGTGATGAGTATCGATCCTGACCTCTGACTCTGCCTAATAAATATTCTATCATAAGAATTCTTCCCAATAATCCTGAAGGCGCAAGCTCCGTTTTAACCTTAACAACCTTATTGAGAAATTTATCTTTTGCCTGAAATCCCCATGGTTCAGTTTCGTAGATTGAAGAAGAATCCAGGACCGGTCCAATGTATTCCTCAATTCTTGCAACAGCTTCTTCAAGATTGCTTTCCCTGTTTCCAAGGTTTGTTCCTATACCAAGAAATACAATCGTCATAATCAAACCAATCTGATATCAAAAGTATTAAATATGTATACCTTTACAAATTCATTTTGTTTTTTATATATTTATAATTCATACCATTAAATTGATTAAAAATGAAAAACTTTCTAAAATACACTCTGGCGACTATTACAGGTATAATAATTGCTTCTGTTCTTTTCTTCATTGTAATACTTGCAAGTTTTAGCGCTATTGTTTCATCGGGGAACAAACCCGTTTCTATTAGTAATAATTCTATTCTGGTACTGAAAGCAGGTGTAACGATTCCAGACAGAGGTGATCAAAATCCGCTTGCCGGAATTGACCTGTTTAATCTGACATTATCTCCGGCACCCGGGTTGAATGAAATACTCAATAACATTGAAAAAGCCTCAGGTGACAATAAGATTAAGGGTATTCTGATTGAAAACGGGCTTCTTCCCTCAGGTTGGGCAACAACTGAAGAGATCAGGAACGCTCTCCTGAAATTCCGGGAAAAAGGAAAGTTTGTTATATCGTATTCTGATTATATCCTTACACAGGAGTGCTATTATCTGGCTACTTCAGCTGACAAAATTTATATTAACCCCGGATCAATGGTCGATTTCAAGGGCCTGAGCAGTGAAGTAATGTTCTTCAAAAAAGCACTGGAAAAGATCGGCGTTAATGTCCAGGTGACACGGCACGGTAAATTTAAGGGCGCGGTAGAACCGTTTATTCTTGATAAATTGAGTGAAGAGAACAGAACCCAGATAAAAGATTATGCCGGCTCATTATGGAATCAGGTTATTGAAGACATATCGAAATCAAGAAACATACCTGCTGATCAGCTTAACAAACTCGCTGATAATCTTGACGGGAATCTTGCATCCAGAGCGTTTGAAACTAAGCTGGTTGACGGATTGAAATACCGCGATGAATTAATAGATACTCTTAAAATCATGTCAGGAATAAGTAAAGACAAAGAACTTAACCTGGTAACCATGATCAAATACAGTAAAGTCCCGGACACTAAAACAACTTATTCAGTAAAGAATAAAATAGCTGTTATTTACGCATCCGGAACTATTGTAACCGGCAAAGGGAACGATTCTAACATCGGAGGAAATTATTATGCCGATGTGATCCGAAAGGCCAGGCTCGATACTTCTGTCAAAGCAATGGTTCTGAGAGTTGACTCTCCGGGTGGTAGTGCGACTGCTTCAGATGTAATGTGGCGGGAACTGGAGCTTTCTGCAAAAATGAAGCCGGTTGTGATATCTATGGGGAATTATGCTGCCTCCGGAGGGTATTTTATTTCTGCCCCCGGGACAAAAATATATGCCGATCCGATGACTATTTCCGGATCAATAGGTGTCTTCGGTCTGATACCAGATGCCGGCAAGCTTCTTGAAGAGAAGCTCGGATTAACAACTGAAATTGTAAATACAAATAAGAATTCAGATTTCCCTTCAATACTCCGTCCAATGAAGCCCTATGAAAAAGAAATAATGCAGTTAAGCATTGAAAAGATTTACAGCGATTTTGTCAGTAAAGTCGCTTCAGGACGAAAGATGAGTTCAGCATCGGTCGACAGCATCGGTCAGGGAAGAGTTTGGAGCGGAACAAGCGCGCTGAAAATTGGTCTTGTCGACGAAATAGGCGGACTTAAAGATGCAATTAAAGGTGCTGCAAAGCTGGCAGGTATTGAATCTTTCTCAGTAAAAGAATTACCAGTCCTTGAAGACCCATATACGAGAATTTTTTCTCAGCTTACCGGAGAAGTAAAGCAGAGCATCCTGAAAAACGAACTTGGAGAATCTGTCAAATATTATAATATGGTTCAGGAAATTAAAGATATGTCAGGAATACAGGCACGGCTACCATATTTTATTGATATACATTAAGAGGGAAGTTTGGAATGCCTAAAGTTTGAAGTACTTAGAGTTAAAAAATGGATCAACTCCAGGCACCTTAGGCACTTTAGGCACTCTAGGCACTTTAAATAAAATGATACATATAAAGAATATACTGCTCTATCCTGTTTCGATTATATATGGTCTTATAACCGGTTTCAGAAATTTTTTATACGATACCGGAATTATTCCCTCTGTGGAATTCCCTTTTCCCATAATTTGTGTAGGGAATATAACTGTTGGCGGCACAGGTAAAACCCCACATACTGAATATATTACAGAATTGCTCAAAGGGAATTTTAAAGTAGCGACGCTTAGCAGAGGATATAAGAGAAAGACCCGCGACTTCAGAATTGCTTCATCAGCAACGCCGGTCACAGATATTGGTGATGAGCCAATGCAAATATTCCGTAATTTCCCCGATGTTCTGGTAACAGTTGACAGAAACAGGGTTCATGGAGTAAACAGAATTTTGCAGGAATATCCTGAAAATGAGGTGATTATTTTGGACGACGGATTCCAGCACAGAAGATTAACGCCTGGTTTTTCGATCCTTCTTTCTGATTACGAAAGACTTTTTTTCAGAGACCATATACTTCCTTATGGCAATCTTAGAGAAAGCAAAGGGAATATGAGGAGAGCCGATATTATACTGATTACGAAATGTCCGGAAAATATCTCCCCTATTCAACGAAGACTTATTGTAAAAGAAATAAACAAATCACCCTATCAGAATCTGTATTTTACAACATTCAGTTATAAACCACCTGTACCTGTTTTTGAAGATTGCGATGAAGGAACTCAAACTGATTTTTCAGAATGTGCCGGTTGCGGGATTGTTCTTATAACAGGAATAGCCAATCCACAACCTCTAAAAGTTTATCTGCAAAAGAGTTACAGCGAGATAATCCATCTCACTTTCCCTGATCACCATAGTTTTAATGAAAAAGATCTGCTTGATTTTTCTTCAGCTTTCAATAATCTGAAGTCGGCAAAGAGGTATCTGTTTACAACAGAAAAAGATGCAGTGAGATTGCGGGAATTTACTAATATTGCACAATCGATCAGATCAGCATTTTTTTATATCCCTATTGGAGTATATTTTTTGAATGAAGATAAAGATGAGTTTGATAATCTGATAATTAACTATGTTAGAAAAAATCATCGAAACAACAGAGTTTCTGAGAGCAAAAGGGATTATTGATCCTGATGCCGGTATAATCCTGGGAACCGGGCTAGGCGGACTTACTGCGAAAATTGATAAGCGCATTGAAATTGATTATAAAGATATCCCAAATTTCCCGCTCTCAACAGTTGAAGGTCATGCAGGTAAACTCATCTACGGAGAATTCGGGAGGAAGAAGATTGTTGCAATGAAAGGAAGGTTCCATTACTATGAAGGCTATGGAGCACAACATGTGGCATTACCTGTAAGAGTGCTGAAATACCTTGGGATCAAATGCTTATTTCTTTCCAATGCAGCCGGAGGAGTAAATCCTTCGTTCCAGATCGGAGATATTATGGTAATTACAGATCATATTAACCTTCTTCCAAATCCGTTGATTGGACAGAATGATGAAAGAATTGGCGCCAGATTTCCGGATATGGGAGAAGCTTACGATAAACACCTCGTAAATAAAGCATTACTTATTGCGGAACAAAATAATATAAGAATCCATAAAGGTGTGTATTTATCTACGAGCGGCCCTACCTTTGAAACGCCTGCTGAATACAGATATTTCAGGATTATCGGTGCAGATGCAGTCGGAATGTCAACTACTCCTGAGGTTATCATTGCACGGCATATGAATCTTCCTTGTTTTGCTGTCAGTGTAATTACCGATCTGGGTGTTGAAGGCAAAATTGAGTACACTACACACGAATCTGTTCAGAATGAGGCTGCTAAAACCGAAGCCCGGATGACAACAATCATGACTGAGATGATTTCGTCGTTATAAATTCTAACCACAAAGGAACATAATTTCTCAAAAAGCAATTTTTACTATTTTCTAATTACAGTACAAACTTTTTTCCATCGTTCAGTTTTACCGGTATCGTTATATAAAGTGATGAGTAAAATATAAATTCCTGTATTGACCAGGGAGCCATCATCAGCGGTTCCATCCCAGATAACAGACACATCAGAACCAGCATATAGATTTGATGCGATCTTCCTCACATAATTTCCTGCTTCATCAAAGACCATCACCGACACAACATTCCCATTTCCTTTAAGATTCATCCTGATAGTAAGAAAATCCTCATTCCCATCGCTATCAGGAGTTATTTTTGACGATGAAAGAACTACTTTGTCAGAGGTTGACGGCATTTCTGCAAACACCGAATTTGATGCCCCCGGTGTTCCCCATCCGGAACTTTCTGTAGCAGAATGCCAGTTGGCTGCCACTTCAGATTCACTCCGGGGATCGGTTTTTTCAAGAGCAACGCCTTCGTGAGTCGACAGGAGTGAATAGTGCATATCATCATTATATACTAACTCATCTATCCTGTCAAGTTCCCTGTTATATAAGATCAGATGTCCCTTATCATCGGGCATAGAAGGAAGTGATTCGGTTTCAAAAAGATGATCAGGATCAGTTGAAAAATATCGTTCTGAAATTTTTTTTGTATCAGTTGTAATGGCATAATATTCTCCCGGTAATATACATCTGTATTCGTCTGAGACTGGTACTGCTTCTGATTTATCGCCGGAAGCATCGTTTATTGAGATTAGCTGTAATCGTGAGGCATCAATAACTTTCCCTGAACAGTTAAAAAGTTCCAGATAATCAGGATCACCAGGAAGTGGATTAAAAAGTACCTCATTTAAAAGAATATCTCCCGGTTCTGCAGGTTCGGAAAGACCAAAACTAAAATCGCATTTTTGCATCCGGTTTCCAGCGAAATCAAAAATTACGTCAGGAATCTCAAGCTGACAAATTTCTGTTTTCTTAAGAGGATCCCTCAGTTTAACAGTGAATTCGCGAAAAAGAGGGTCTGTCGGGGAAATATCGGTTATCCCTTTCTCTCCAATTTTTATCTTTCCTGTTTTACCGGCAAGATTAAAAACCGGTTCTGAAAACCGGATGTGAATGGTAGAACTGTCAGTAGGAAACACATTCTGGATTCCTGAAAATGAAATATCCGGGTTACTTTCTGTAACTGAATTTACAGACCCCGGGGTACCTCCATTCTTTGATTCAGAGGCTCTCCAGTTGTCCCGGTAGTAAAACGGAAACCTTGTATCTATCATTTCAAGCGACCATCCTCCCTTCGATTTTAAATCATCTTTATACCAGTCAGAAGAGTATTCCACACCATGAATAAATGTACCGGTACTATCAGAGATATAAACGATCCTGCCTCCATCGGTAAGAGAAGGGAATTGTTTCAAACCGATGACTCTTCCGAACTTTTGAAAAAGCAAAGTATCCTGTGGCAAACATAAAATTATAATACCCGATGGAGGGATCGATGTTTCGGGAAAAAGAGTGTATTGACCGGAAGTTAAAAGCTTCCAGTTTTTGAGATTGAAAGAATATTCTGTTGTGTTTGTTATTTCAATATATTCTTTACCAGGTAATGAGACTTCAGGTAATGGATCAGCCATGATTTCAGATATTACCACATCTCCTGTCCGTGCCCATGCTGAAGTAAAGCCTATCCTGATATTTTGAGAACAATTTCCGGAAACATCACATAATCTGTTAATAATCAAACTATCTATTGCTCTGTTACTGAGCTCGCTGGAAAATTCAATCTGATATTTCAGATTATCTTTTTTTACAACATTTATTGACTTGTTCTCTTCAACATTTAATGAAATATTTTCCGGAACCATTATTCCGTTGCCAGGCTCTTCATCCAGGGTGATTTCTACTGACTTCTTTCCCGATAGCTCACATCTTGTAATAACAGGAGCATCATTATCTTCGTAAAAAGTCCCTTCAATATTTATATCATCGAGCCAGAGAAGTCTGTCACGTGTTGAAGAATATCGATAATATACTCCAAACCATTCCTGACTAAATAATTCATTGTCAGTACCCGAAGAAGTACCAACAAGACTTCCATTCATCCTGTTGACTGAAATGCTCCAGATTCCATCCTGTGATCTTTTAACAGTTATTCTCACTGCACAGGTTATGCCGATATCTGTCTGCCAGTTTATCCGGCAATTAATTAAGGTTGTAACAATATTCCCTTTTACTTTCCATAGGCGGAGAGTATCGTCTGATCCTGTAAGATTCACTCCTACTGCAAATCCATTTGTTCCTCCTTCCGGGGACATGCTTTCAGGGCCCTTATCAGACATAAGGAAGACTGACCAGTTATTTAAAGATGAAGGATCATATCCGTACCTGACAAGGAATGCCCAACTGGCAATTCCCTCAGACGGATGCAGGTTTTTAACCTTGATTCCTATACGGTCAGTCCCGGCATCGGGATTATCGAATATGTGGTGTAATGAAAACCTTCCGGAAAGACTCGCGGTTGTATCGGATTTCCAACGATCTTCGGGACTTTGAACCCAGTTAATAATACTTTCCGATTCGAAGTTTTCGACAATCTGGCCCAATGCCGGTACCGGCATTAATAAAGCCAACAAAATAACTTTTTTCATGCAGCGGGACGAATTGAAAAAAAAGCTAATTTTGACAGTTTTAATGTCACAATAAATTTAAACAATAACTTAAATTATTCCAAACAAATAAGTATGAAAATTGCTGTTGTAGGAGCCACCGGAATGGTTGGCAGGACAATGATAAAAGTACTCGAGGAGAGAAACTTCCCTGTATCACAATTACTGCCTGCTGCTTCAGAGAAATCGGTTGGTAAAGAGGTCATTTTTAAAGGAAAGCCTGTTAAGGTTATAAGTGTTATGGAAGCGGTGGAATCAAAGCCTGAATTTGCTATATTCTCAGCCGGAGCATCAGCATCAGGGGAATGGGCCCCGGTTTTTGCAAAAAACGGAACCGTCGTAATTGACAACTCCTCATTCTGGCGTATGTATAAAAATGTTCCTCTGATCGTTCCTGAAATAAACAGTCATGTTATAAAGAAGGGTGACAGAATAATAGCTAATCCGAACTGTTCAACAATACAGATGGTTATGGCGCTGGCTCCTTTGCACACAAAGTATAAGATCAAACGGCTGGTAGTAGCAACATATCAATCGGTGACAGGTACGGGTGTAAAAGCAGTTGCCCAGATGGAGAATGAAAGATCGGGAGTTACGGGAGCTATGGCTTATGCTTATCAGATTGATAAAAACTGTTTCCCTCATGGTGGAACCTTTCAGCCTGACGGATATACAACCGAAGAACAGAAGCTGCTCGATGAAACCCGCAAAATACTTGAAGACGAAACTATCCAGGTAACAGCAACCGTAGTAAGGATTCCGGTTGTCGGGGGACATTCAGAAGCTGTTAACATTGAATTTGAGAAAGATTTCGACATTGAGGATGTAATACAATTGTTAAATAAGTTCCCGGGAGTTGTTGTGTATGATAATCCTGCTGAGAACAAATATCCCATGCCTATCCTTGCTCATAACAGAGATGAGGTCTTTGTAGGAAGGATCAGAAGGGATTTCTCGAAAGAAAAATGCCTGAACTTGTGGATAGTTTCAGATAATATCCGAAAAGGGGCTGCTACCAATGCAGTTCAGATTGCTGAATATATGGCAGCTAATAAATTATATTAACCCCCCTTTTTATGCCCCACTGCCCCATAGCCGTCAACTTAAGGAGTTGAATATAGTAAAATATGGAGGGAGTTTAGTACAAAACAGGATGTAAAATATTTAATTTAAGCCTGATACATTTCCCCTCCTTTTGAAGGAGGAGAAACTTTTTTATGCAGTATCTCATTCATCCCCAAAGCTTAGGTTGATGGCTATGGGGTTGGGGGGGTCTACCCAGTAAACACGGAGGAAGGGGGATTACGCCTCATACAGAAAATCATTGAAAGGATACCTTTTTACATGTAATTTCTTTACTTCTTCATAAATAATTTTCCGTAGCTCCTCAACATTTTCCTTTGTTTTTGCTGAAATAAAAACAGTAAGATGATGTTTATCCGATGACATCCAGGTCTTTTTCAGATCAGATATGGAATAATTATCTTTCAGTACAGGAGTAAGATCATCTTCATCTTTGACGATATAGGAGAATGCGTCGATCTTATTAAATACTATTATCAGCGGTTTTTCGGATACTCCAAGATCTTTCAGTGTACTATTTACAACTTTAATCTGTTCTTCAAATGCAGGATGAGAGATATCAACTATGTGTATAAGAAGATCAGATTCGCGCACCTCATCAAGGGTTGATTTGAATGATTCAATCAGATCGGTCGGTAGTTTGCGGATAAATCCAACAGTATCGGAAAGCAAAAATGGAAGGTTGCCAATTACAACTTTTCGCACTGTGGTATCGAGAGTTGCAAAAAGCTTATTTTCAGCAAAGACATCCGATTTGCTTAGCAGATTCATAATAGTTGATTTGCCAACATTTGTATAACCTACAAGTGATACTCTGATCATTTTTCCACGGTTTTTCCGCTGCGTGGTCATCTGTGTATCTATTTTCTTAAGCTGATCTTTTAGAAGCGATATCCTATCTCTGATAACTCTCCTGTCGGTCTCAATCTCAGTTTCTCCAGGTCCCCTTAATCCAATACCTCCTCTTTGCCGCTCAAGGTGTGTCCACATACCTGTCAGGCGGGGAAGAAGATATTGATATTGTGCAAGTTCAACCTGAGTGCGGGCGTGAGATGTCCGTGCCCGTTGTGCAAAAATATCAAGGATAAGGTTTGTTCTGTCGAGAATACGGCAGCCGAGAGCATCTTCAATGTTTCTAAGCTGGCTTGGTGTAAGTTCATCATCAAAAATTGCAATATCGATTTTGTTCTCGCTAATAAAAGTTGCGAGTTCCTGAATTTTACCGGACCCGACAAAAGTCCGCGGATTTTGATTATCAAGCTTCTGTATAAACCGTTTCACCGGCTCTGCTCCCGCGGTCTCGGTAAGGAATGAGAGTTCCTCCAGGAAATCTTCAACTTCACTTTCATCCTGCCCATGGTATAAAACTCCAATCAGAATTGCCCTTTCCCTTGGTTTATTTGTTTCGATCATATGTAATAATTAAAATAAAACCTCAACTGAGGATTTCTAAAAAACCCTTTGTGAACCTTCGTGTAAACCTTTGTGTACCTTAGTGGTAAAAGCTAATTCATTTAACCACAAAGTAACACAAAGTATGGCACAAAGTAACACAAAGGGAAAACAATGCAATTAATCTCTTTTTTGACAAACTCCAGAATTATTACATTGTATTGAAACTATTATACAATTTTCTAATATATAAATCTCCTGTCGTTTTGAATTGCACCACTGATCGCCATTTTCAGCGATTGCGAACATCGTATTACCATTTCTATATCCGTCGGGAATGGCACTATAGCTGTTTTTGTTCTTTCAAGCTGATTTGCATTAAGAGCCTGGATGTCGCCCAGGGCACGTGAGGAAATATTTTCAAAATTCGACTCAGCTCTTATCGGATCTTTTCTGAGCTCTTTATTCGGATTCATCTGGATCACATCAACATCACCATCAATACGGCAGGTTTTTGATTGTATTGTTTCGACAAGCGCGCACTGAAGATTTTTGTACTTTGGCTGCTTCATGTCATTCCCCAGGGTATCTTTCATTACGTTGCCCTTCTTATCCATAACATAAGTAAAACCATCTTCAATTCTTCTTTTAATAACTGAATCTCTTTGTAAAGACTGATCAGGGCTTACAATAATGTTTTTGACATTTACATT
>Ga0265316_10006056_pt1 | contig 11615 bp, 5 predicted proteins | sample 4522metaG_FD_202092 | JGI IMG/M metagenome (GOLD analysis project Ga0265316, IMG submission 202092) | Rhizosphere microbial communities from Carex aquatilis grown in University of Washington, Seatle, WA, United States - 4-5-22 metaG | ecosystem: Host-associated > Plants > Roots > Rhizosphere >...
GAAGCGAGCGGACCAGGGCGCCTCTCCTGGCGAAAATCGCAAACGGGCCAACCCTGCAGCACCATGGGACGGCCAGACAGGGCGATCAGGCCTCCGAATTTCCCGACAGACTCTAGCTAGGTCCAGCGCTAGTGCCTCCGGTCAGAATTTCGGCCACGTTTGGGCGGCCGATCCATCCCGGCCGGCTGCGTTGCTCCTCGGTTACATACGTCGAGTATGCGCCCTCGTCGCGCCTTGCCGTCCGGGCGCCTCGTCCACCGAAACATGACCGCTCTTCTGACCGGAGGCACTAGTCCGGAAACTGGATCCAGTTGAACGGCGGAAAATCGTTGCCAGAACAAGGAGTCCCTTTCGGGCAAACCGCACCGGGCCAATACGGCCCTCCGCACATGCATTGGGTGAAGTTGGTGCCAACGCAAAGAGCGTAGGCGATTGTCCCTGTGCAACCTTTGCAGGTGCCGGAGTCGATGGGTTCGTAGTACCCAGTTGAGCAGGGAAGCTCACTCCAGCCTGATGGGGGCACCCATGGTTGAGCACCCTCCGTGATGGGTTGAAACGCGCTCTCGGAGCATGCCAGGCCGGCGGCAAGCGCCATGAACGCTGCAACGCCGACGATCAATGAGGATCGCACTTTGTTCATTTGTACTCGCATGGTTCATCCTCTCGCAGCACCGGGCTGGCTATAGGAAATGGATCAAAGTCAGCTCGAAGCGATTGTTGTGGGCACTCGTGCCGTCTGCCAGACTCTGATCGACGCGTTGATAGGAAAAGCCTGTCCGAATGGCGCGCGTTATGTCGAAGAAGATGTTCCCATCCACGTACCGCGAAGACTGGAAGACGGCCATGGAATTCACCCACGGCTGCGTGCGCGCACCGGGATGATAGTAGTTCGCGATATTGTTGGACTTTGCCTGACTGTAGTTTCCGCTGATGAAGATGCGCCCCCTGGGAGGCAGGTAGTACTGGATGCCGACGATAAATGTCTGCCAATTAATGGTGTGAAGACGGTCGTTCCCATCGAACGCCACCAGTCCGGGGTCGACGTTGGGTGTGTACGGGGCGCCGACCAGGGGGGCTGCCCCGGTCGCTGGCTGCGGCGTCGCGGCTCCCGAGGCACTCTCCGGGGTGAGGTCAGGCAAGGGGTACACATTCGGCATGGTCGCGCCGGCAGTCATTCCCGTGTATTGGTCGGCATCTCCGGAACCGGTCACAAACTCTCCGGTTAGAGTCAACGCGTTTCCGCGATCGGTGCTGTCCTTCGCAGGGATGATCGGAATGAGCGCGTCGACCGCGAGTGCCCACCCGATGAGCGGTATCTGCGGGGCCGGCAGGGGTGCGTGCGGGTCGACCTTTAACGATCGCACCAGACCAGACACACCGATGGAGGCCGCCAGTGCACCTGTTCCACCGCTGCCCGGGGTTGTGATCCCCTTCCAATGGTTGACGGCGAGGCGCAAGCCCCCTTGGCCATCCGGCAGCACGGAATCGCGCTGAACCGGGCGGAACGCCCCCGCCGCGATTTCGAAGTTCATTGGATTCGTCGCGAAGGTGTGGCTCAGGCGAAGCTGCACGGTTCGATTGAACAGTTCATTTGGCATTCCGAGAAAGCCGCACGAGGCTCCGAAGAAGTAGTTCTGCCAGCCCAGGAGATAGTACGTCTGGCCCGCCAGAACGTCGATGAAGTCATCCTCCATCTTGAAGTACGCGTGCCGAACACGGAGGGCCGCGTTGTTGAAATACGCGGCTTCGGTCGTGGTGCCGGATCCCCCGCCGCTATTGATGCTCGGCTGATTGCCAAACAAGTCAAACTCGAGCACGACCGATGAGCGAATGCCGTATAATTCTGGCGTCTCTACTTTGAATCCGAGGCGGCTGTTGCGGATGGTGGCTTGCAAACGTTGTTTCTCACCGGCCTGCGTTTGGATGTGGGCAACGACGCCGTTGTTCAAGCTGTCGTTGAAGCTCCGGGTGGAGTCGAGCATGAAGTCGGCCTCGGCAAAGCCGTAGATCGTCAGCTTCCAAATGGACTCAGCGCCGGCCGTCAGAACCAAGGGAGGCCGAAGAAACCATGGATTCACCGAAGTTGGAGAGATGGTTGGCTGGGCTGGCGGGGCGATGGGCGGAGTAGGGGTTGGGGGTCGTTGCTCAGCAGGCTCAGCCGACGGCTCGTCCTTGGATTGCGCATAGGCGGTCGACATGACGAGCAAGCCGGAACCGGCGACCAGGATGGCCAACGAATTTCGAGACATGATCAGACTGTCCTTTCCGGGCATGAAACTCCCGCAGAGCAACTCGTTCTATCGCTCATCGTCTACCCCGTTTCCCTTATACTTGAAGGTCGGCCTTCATGGCCATAGGGTACGTCGGGCGGGGGGCAAGCGGCAATCTAGTTCGCTTCACGCTCCGTACCTGGCCATTCGAAGGGGTCTTTTTGGGTCGGAGAACCCTGCCTTTGTGGGCGATGACGGCCACCGACCTGCAGGATCGGGTTAGGTGCTGGGCCATTCGCACGACGGACCACGCATGGTAAGATACCTCTCTTGCCGCCTGTCTCGGTCTGCAGCGGACTGACGGACCGAAAGGAATCGAAATGGCTAGTCGATGTTCTCTTGCCCTCGCCCTGTTCGCAGCCCCGCTCGTGCTCTTTGGCTGCAGCGGAGGCGGCGGGAAGACGGGCTCGGTGACCCAAGATGGCTCGTCAGTCGCCGCTGATGCCCCGAACGTCCCCGGTCTCGACACGACCAGCGCCGACTTTGCCCCCATCGCACCCACGGACGGGCCTGTCGGCGCGCCGGATGCGCCCGTGACAACCCCGGATGGGGCAACCGACAAGCGCCCGGTCGCGGGTGACAGCCGTTCGGTGAGCACGCCCGATGCACCGGCTGCAACGCCGGATGCGACCGTCGGCACCCCCGATGCGGGAGTCGACAATCGCCCGGTGGCAGGCGATACCGGCCCGGTCGTCACGCCCGATGCGGGCTCAGGCACGGTCCTGGAGTCCACCGCGTTGAGGCTGGAACTGACCACCAGCCCCTACTCCTACAAGGTGACCGAAAAGTCCTCTGGAGAGGTCATGTTGTTGCAGTCGGCGTCGACCTTCACGGTGGGCGGCACGGCCCATACCACCGCCAGCGCCAGTGGATTCGTCACCACCGGCACGACGCTGGATGCAACCTTGGTTTTGAGCGGAACGACAAACACTGCCCATGTCAGATTCACGTTCGCCAGTCCTGAGGTGCTGCAGGTACTGCTGACATACAACGGCGGCACGCCCACCAACGTCAAGGAACAGTTCACCGATCAGAGTGAACACTACTACGGAATCTGGGGCTATCACCTGGGCAGCAGCGGCGCCCTCGACAATCGGGGCGCGGATGCGGATCTGCTCGGGTTCCAGACGAATTCCGATATCAACTACAGCAGCGCGCGGGCGCCATTCTATGTGACATCGAAGAAATACGGCATTTACGCTGAATCGATGGCGAAAGGCCACTATACCGTGGCGGTGAGCAACAAGACCAGTTTCAACTTCGACAGCCCGCAACTGCAATACGACGTGATTTACGGTCCCACCTATGCGGATATCCTGGGCCGCTACAACACCCTGGCCGGACCTTCGTTCATGCCCCCGGTCTGGGCCTTTGATTCAATCTGGTGGCGCGATGACAATCATGACGATTGGGCCGCGCAAGGAGTCACCAGCAGTCAGGCACTGGTTATCAAGGACGCAGACAACCTGCGGCTCCACCGGATTCCGGCCTCCGCCATATGGATTGACCGGCCGTACGGAACCCCGCTGAATCAGAGCGGTAAGTCGGGGGGATGGGGCAATATGGACTTCGATAGCACCTTCCCCAATCCCGCGCAGATGATCACCGATTTGAATACTAGGGGCATGAAGTTGATCCTTTGGACGGGCAACCGGTGCTTCAACCAGCTCCTGACCGAGGCGAAAGCCAGCAACTACAACTTCGCGGTGAACACCTATACCGACTCCCCGGCGGCGGATGTGCGCCTCCCCGCCGCCTATAGCTGGTTCAAGGGGAAGCTGGATACTTTTGTGAAGCTGGGTGTGCGCGGCTACAAGATCGACCGGGGCGAAGAAGGTGACCAACCGGATTCAGCGCAGAATGAGAATGTCTATCTGTTCAACAAGTTGTCGTATGAAGGGATGTCCGCCGTCAACGGCACTGATTTCTTGATGTTTGCCAGGAACTTGTTCGACAAGTCCCGGCAGTATTCTGCTCATTGGGGTGGCGATCCCAGTGCTAACTTTGCTGGATTGGTCGGGTCGATCAAGGTTGGGCTTCGGGCCGGGTCGATCAACTTCCCGATATTCGGTTCGGACGCGGGCGGGTACAACGGCAACCCGAACAAGGAAGTCCTAGCCCGGTGGCTGCAGTTCGACGCCTACACTTCCATGATGGAAGTGCTGAATGGACCCAACCGAACCGTCTGGACCAGCTTTGATGCGGAACTGGTCAGTATCGCCCAGACGCAGGCTCAGGCGCATCACGATCTGATCCCGTATACCAGGTCGTACGCGTACAAGGCCACCCAGACGGGCATGCCCATCATGCGGGCCATGATTCTCGCATATCCCGATGACACGAGCGTGTACGACACCTGGAATCAGTACATGTTTGGCGGAGAGATTATGGTGGCGCCGGTCACTACCGCCGGTGGCACAAGCCGTTCCGTGTACCTGCCGGCCGGCAACTGGATCGACTACAACGACAAGACGACGATTCATGCCGGCGGGGCAAGCGTGACTGCCTCGGCTCCTCTAGCGACCATTCCGCTGTTTGTGAAGGAAGGGGCGATCATCCCGCGTGGTGACATCCTGCAATCCAACAACAACTGGACGGCGGCCTGGGCTGCCAACTTGAGGATCGAAGTGTTCCCGGCCGCCGGTGGCAGCAGTTCATTTGACTACTACACCGGGAGCGCAGTGCAGACGATCACGTCGTCCATTGCCGGCGGCACAGTGACTATCAAGTTCGGCGACCTTGGAACCGATGGAAAACTAGAGGTTTACTGCAGCGGCTGCTCCGGTGTCGCGCGCAATGGAGTGGCTTTGACCTCGGGAACCGACTTCACCTACGATGCGGCCAAGAAACTACTCACGGTATCGTATTCGGGAGCGACCACGCTCGCGATCGCTGGCAGCGGCAGTATTTTCTAGGCTGCGCCACGGGCGGGGTCCTTCACGGGAAGGGCAATTGAAGGCCAACTGGCCCGGGGCACTTCTGTTACAATGGGCCAGGGGATAGTGTGAAATCGTGCCAGTTCTTGGAGTGGACGTAGGGAGCGCCAGGCTGCACATCGCGAGCGTGCAGCGTGGTCGCGCTGTGACGGTGCCTGCCACGGATGGGCAGGCCCATGTTGCGTCGGTAGTGGCCGTGAGTCGCGGCGGGCCGCTGGTGGGAGCGGCAGCTCGGGCGCACCTAATGGTGTCGCCGGGCGAGGTGCTCTTTGGCCCCGCCCGCCATCTGGGCGGCGGTGCAGTGAGGCTGGGGGAGGCCAGCTACTTGCCGGAGGAATTGGTTTCTTGGTTGCTCAAGGAGGCGGTCAGCGCGGGGCGGGCAGCCACGGGCGCGGAGATCGAGGGGGTGGCGCTGTCGCGGGCGGCTTGGGCCAGCCCCGAGGCGCGCCGGGCTCTCGACGCAGCAGTCGGCATGGCCGGCGTCAAGCCTCTGGCCACCGCGGTCTCGACTAGCCTGGCGGCGGCCGCGCACATGATCGAGCGGACGCTCACTGGCACCGTGGCGGTCGTGGATGTGGGTGGTTGGAAACTGGAGGCGGCCATCGTCGCACTGGCGCCCGGCCAGGTGAGGCCTTTGGGCCGCAGCGTGGATGCGACCATCGGCGCTAGCTGGCTGGATGGCCAGCTAGTTCGCGCGATGGCCCACAGTGTGGCCCCCGACCACGAACGCCAGATCCTGAAGAACCGTGTCTGCTACGCCCTGCTGCGCGAGCAGTGCGAGCGCGCGCGCATCAACCTTTCCACCTTGGCGACGGTGGAGGTCGACATGCCGTTTCTGGCGCCCCTCATCGGCGTGTCGGGCACGCCAGTGGGCCGTGTCGATCGTTTGCTGGTCGAGAGCGTGGCACGGCCTCTATTCGACGCCATCGAAACCGTGTGTCGGGAGGCATCCGCGCAGGCGGGGATCGAACTCGACGAGGTGACCGAGTTGATCCTGGTGGGTGGTCTGGCCCGCATGCCGGCCGCGCGAGCGCAGGTGGCGAGGCTGTTCGGCCGCGAGCCGCACAAGGCAGGCGACATCGAGGGAACGGTGGCGCGCGGGGCGGCCTTTTTGGCCGCGGCGGCCACCGGCGAAATTCGCCTGGAAATCCTCGATGCTCTGGAGCAGTCGTCCGACGTGACAGCGGGAGCCGGCTGGGGCCAGCCCGTTCCGCCTCCCGCATTCACGCCCACGCCGGACCTGATTCTCATTCCACCCTCGCCGACGGGCGAACCCATCCGGGCCGCGAGTCCGGCGGTTGCCGGCGATGCCGTACCCGAGATGGTCGGCGACGGGCGCACCATTGCCAATCCGGTGGTGCCCCCGGCCGATATCGAGGCGCGCGATCCGCTGGCATCGCCCTATGTGCCCCAGCCTGTGAGCGCCCCGTCGAGATCGATCCCGCCCGCGGTCCGGCCGGACGCGCCACCGGCACTGGAGGCCGAACGACTGATGGCGCGGTCGGCGAGCGTGCCCACTTTGCCCTCGGAGGGCGCCTTCAAGAATCCACGCACGGCGCAGGACATGGCGGCGTTGGCGTTGGGCGGGGCGCTGTGCTTGCAACCGCCCTTGCCCATCCCGGTACTCTTGCTGGCCATCGGTCGGCGCCGGCACTTGAACGGGACTCTCAAGCTGAGCTACGGAGCCACCCGCACCAACATCGCGATTCTTCGTGGCGGAGTGGGTGGCAGCCCGCTGGAAATGGAGCAACTTCGCGGCAGCTTCGAATGGCCCGAAGGACAGTACAAGATTACCGGCGAGGTGCTCCTGCGCCAGAACATCAAGCGCATGCCCGTGGTCAGCGTGGTCATCCATGGTATCCGTTCGGCGCTGCGCTCGTTCGACCTGGCCGATGTCATGAAGATCATGGAGCTCCATATGGGTGAGGCTCCGCGCGTGATGCCAAGCCGAGCGCCCATCATTCCGCTCATGGGGCTGTCACCGCGGGAACTGCGCTTCGTGGAGCACGTGATGGATGGGGTGACATCCGCCTCGGACATCTTCGCCCGCGGCGGGATCGGCAAGGACACTGCCATCCAGATCCTGTTCATCCTGCACGTCTTCGCTGCGCTGGAATGGCTGCCGGCCGAGCACGCGGGCGGAGAAACTCTGACCGAGCGACTGAACGCGCGCGCCGCGAAGATCGATGGTTTCGATCACTTCGGGGCATTGGGAGTCCACTGGAGCGTTCCGCGCGCCGATATAGAACGCGCCTATCGCGCGCTACAGGAGATGCTGGGACCTGGCAGTCGCGGCGAGCAGGCAGCGCCCGAGGCGGCGGCCAAGATCCTGGCCCGCGCCGTCCAGGCCTACCAAGTCATCTCGGTCGATGCCCAACGTCGCGCCTACTTGCTGGAGGTCCATCCCGACGTCGACTATGAGGCCATCGAGTCGATCGCCGACAGCCAGGCCGAGTGGTACGCCTGGCGTGGCGTCGACGAAGCGACCCGCGAAACCACGCGACTGAAGAACGAACTGGTCCAACTCGCAGACATGCAGCACCACGATCCCAAACACGACTGAGGTCTATTTAGTTTCCACGGCGCCGATGTCAGGAGCCTGCCCGGAGAAGCCGTCGTTGATGCCGGGAATGTAGATCCCGCGGTCTATGAGCGGGCTCGACGGGCCAGGGGTGAAGTCCGCGGTAGCAGGCGCGGTGAATACCGGCGCGGCGCTGAGGCCGTGGCTCTGCTGGCCGGTGGCGGCAGTGAGCGCGGGTATGGCGGCCAGGTGGGTGTTACTTAACCCATCCCAGCGGACCAGGGTGTCGCTGCCGTTGCTCCAGAGATCGTCGTAGTCCATGTCGAGCGGCTGAGTTGGGTTCGCGTTTTCCATGGCGTAGAGAGTCCCTGCCCAAACGTTGTTGCGCGTGTAGAGGAGTTGCCAGGTGCCAGGGCTGAGGATTTTGAACCCGTCGTTGCCGGCGCGCTGGGCGTCGACCGTGTTGTGGAGCAGATAAATCGTCCCGGACGCGCCGTCGTCGCTGTTGAACTTGAAGGGGATCGCCGTGTACCCGGCCTGGCTGTGCCCAGCACCCGCCAGATAGATCTGGTTGCGCAGGCAGTACACCGGCCCGTCCATGACTGGCGCCAGCGAGATTCCCGACAGCGTGTCATGAAAGACGTTGGACCAAAGACGGACATTGGCGCAGCGGCCGTCGGTCTCGATGCCGTCGTCGCCGTTGTTGTAGCTCTGGTTTTCGTAGAAGTCGGTTTCGTTGGTTACCGCGGCCGACTCTGTCGGGCAGATCCCCAGCCCGTCAAAGAAGTCGTGGAACTTGTTGCGTCTGATCACGGTCCCGCGTCCATCATCCGGACTGTAGAAACGCACGCCGCCGGTTTCCAGGTTGCCTTCGGCTTTCACGTCTTCCCAGGTCCAGCCAAAAATGGTGTCAGAGAATTCATTGTCCTGGATGACGTTGCGGTCCGTGGTTCCCTTGAGTCCAATGCCAAGATCGTTAGTGATGAAGCGGCAGCCCTGGACCAGATTGTCGCTGCCGTCGCGGATGTAGATGGCTTTGGCGTAGTCGCCTTGCCCGTAGTTCTGGAAGGTGAGGTCGCGGATGAAGACGAAGCTGCCCGTGAGGGTGAATGCATAGTTGTAGCGGGACACGGCCATGGTGGCGGCCGTCGGGCTGGCGTCGCCGGCCAGGTGCGCGCTGAGCGCGGTGCCGTTGGCAAAGAGACCGGGCGTGCTGCTGGCAGAAAGCGCAGTGAGCGAGGAGAGATCGCTGTACGGGTAAAGCCGCGCTCCGTTCGCGGTCACCAGGTGGGGATCGGGCCGGTTCACGGTGGTGGCGAACACGCCGCCGGCTTGGCTGGTCCAGGTGAAGGTCGCGGGATCAGAGCCGTCGAGGATCGCGCCGGTGGCTCCGCGGATGGAGATGGGCGCCGCTGCCGTGCCCGAGGCCGAAATGGTGAACTCTCCTTGGTAGTAGGTGCCGGCCGCCAACAGCACCTCGTCGCCGGCCTGGGCCTGGCCCAACGCCTGGGAGAGGGGGCAGGGCGTTGCTGCAGAGCAAACCGTGCCGGAACCAGTGGGGCTGACCTGCAGGGTGCGCGTCGGGGACGGAATGGAAATTTCAGCGCGCGTCGAGGCGGTCGCGCCTGCACCCGCGCCGTCCAGCGGCGCGCCGTCAGGGTCGGCGTATCGGACGCGGACGTCGTAGCTGGTCCCGGGTGTGAGCCAAAACAGGCTGCCCACGAAGCTGGTGGCTGCGACGCGCGTGAGGGGAAATCCTAGCAGGTAGTCGCCCGTGCCCGAAACGCGATATTCGAGGTTGGCCACGGCGTTGCTGTTCGCGTCCGTGCCCGCAGGTAGCGTCGCGATCACGCCCATGGCGTGAAACGTCCCGTAGAGTTCAAGCGATCCGACGGTCGACCCGAGTGCGCCGGCAGTGCTGGGCGTGCCAGTGCTGCCGCCGGGGCCAGCACCGCCGATGCCGGTCGTGCCGCCGCCCGCGGTGGCGCCGCCTGTGTCGGGCATGTTGCCGCCAGCGCCTGCACCACCGCCCACGCTGCCACCGCCGGTGCCACCGCCGGCCGTGCCCGCAGTGCCGCCGGAGCCCTTCGCGCCACCGCTGCAGGCGGAAATTGCCACCGACAGAACAACCGGAACGAGCCTAGGCAACCATGTCGTCATGGACGCGCGCCTCCTGGACACGCCTCGATTATAGACCCTGGGAAGAAAATCGGGCGATCTGGTCAAGACGCAGCAGTCCCTCTCTAGGGTAGACGGGTGTGGGGCCGCTTGGCCAAGTCAAACCACTAGTGACCCTGAACAACGCCCTGGTCGCAGTCATGTCCATCGATGGTATCGACGGCACGTCCGATCCGGCGCGCTTCGGCGCCTGGGTCGAGAACCTATCGTTGAATTCGCGCGGAGCCGCCCTTGGCAAATGCCTTGACCTGTTCCAGCGTGACCATGGTGGTGTCGCCGGGTGTGGTGGTGAGCAGCGCCCCGTGGGCCCAGCCGAGCTTGAGGGCCTCCTCGGCTGATTCGCCGGACAGCAGTCCGTAGATGAAGCCGCTGGCAAAGCCGTCGCCGCCGCCCACGCGATCGTGCACATCGAGGTCGCAGGTGGGCGAAACATGGGTCTTGCCGTTCACCCAGGCCACCGCACCCCAGGCGTGGCGATTGGTCGAGGCAACCTCGCGCAGGGTCGTGCACACGACCTTGACCTGCGGGAACTTGGCCGTGACTTTGTCGATCATGGCGAAGAACGCACCGGGGTCGAGTTTGGAGCGCTTCTCGACATCCTGGCCGGCGATGTTCAGCCCCTTCTGCAGATCCTCCTCGTTGCCCACCAGCACGTCGGCATTGGCCACGATGCGCCCGACGACCTCGGCCGCCTTGTGTGCGCCACCCCAGATGTTCCACAGCTTCTCGCGGAAATTGAGATCGAAGCTGCAGACGGCGCCTGCTGCTTTGGCGGCCTTCATGCCCTCGATGATGACCTCGCCGGTGGTCTCGGACAGGGCCGCGAAGATGCCGCCACTGTGGAACCAGCGCACGCCGTTCTTGAAAATGGCGCCCCAATCGAAGTCGCCCGGCTTGAGCTGCGCGCCGGCCTCATTGCAGCGATTGTAGAACACGACGGGCGCGCGCACACCGTGCCCGCGGTCGCTGTACACAGTGGCCATGTTGGGCCCGTTCACGCCGTTGTGCTTGAAACGCTTGTAAAACGGCGTCACGCCCATGGCCCTGACCCGCTCGTGGATCATGTCGCCAATGGGATAGTCGACCATGGCGGTTGCGATCCCGGTATTCATGCGAAAACAGTCGGCCAGGTTGGCGGCCACATTGAATTCGCCGCCGCTCACGTGGATCCGGCAACTGGAGGCCTTGCGCCAGGGGACCAGGCCGGGATCCAATCGGTGCACCAAAGCGCCGACCGATACGAAATCGAGACCACCTGCGGGGCGAATGTTCAGACTGTCGCTCATGTTGATTTTCTACTCCTGTCACTGCGCTTGCGGCGCTATTTGTCTTTCAGTCGATAGAGCACCTGTCCGGCCTCTTGCACGACCAGGGTGTCTTCATCCTGTTTCCAACGTTCAATATCGATCGAATTCACGTCCCGATAGGCGAGGTTGATGGCTTCGCACTTCGCCTTGGGAATGCTGGTGGCCAAGGTCACGGTGATGCGCGGATACTCGACGCCGTTCTCGAATCGGCCGATGCCTTTGACGTTGGTCGAATGCGCCAAGATCAGTTTCGATTCTTCGGCGAAGCGATCCCACTGCTTCACGAAGTAGTCGCGCACGTGGTACCCGACGCGCTCGATCTCTTTGCCGTGCATGAATGACACCGCCTTGACATGCGCGCCGTGGATGACCAATTCGCCTCCGTCGGCCACGATGGGCTCCA
>Ga0265316_10006058_pt1 | contig 11613 bp, 10 predicted proteins | sample 4522metaG_FD_202092 | JGI IMG/M metagenome (GOLD analysis project Ga0265316, IMG submission 202092) | Rhizosphere microbial communities from Carex aquatilis grown in University of Washington, Seatle, WA, United States - 4-5-22 metaG | ecosystem: Host-associated > Plants > Roots > Rhizosphere >...
TGACAATCGGACTGCATGGCCCTTCGGTCTTAGGAGTCCCCGGCGGCGGCAGAGGCGGCGCAAGATGCTCCGGTGGACCTATGGTCCTCCATAGTGACGGGCCAGCCATGGCACTGAATACTATTATGGCAGCGGTAACGATAAGAACCTTAACCAGCGCGGATCTTCGAGAAAGCCATTGCGAGGTCCAGAGTGATACCGCCAAAACGAGAGCGCAAATTACGAGTGCGGAAGTTGACAACCATGATGGCATCATGCGTTCAACCCCCGGTATGCCGAAAACAACTGTAGCTACGATGGAAACGACAGCCAGCAGCGTCCCGGTATCGACCCCTCTCTTTGATGGTTCTGGAGAATGCGGAAGCCAGAGCTTTGGTGTCGGTTCCACTGAAACAATCGTACGCGATTCATGGTACACCCCAATCGCGCAGCATCTAACGCCACCCGAAATGGTGCCAGCCATTCCGGGCAGGGGCAGCCGGATTGGAGTTCCGAAATCGCTCCGCCCCCAATCGTAACGCCAGCGCAGTGCTGGTGTCTATGCTAGCAAGTCTGCCGAGTCCCGCCCATGTGTTATGTTTATTCATAGAAAGGAATATTCAAACAATTGCCCCCCCAGGTCGGCATCGTCGGACACCGCGGCTATAGCGGGGCGGAACTCGTTCGGATTCTGCAACATCACCCGCATGTCTCCCCGCTTCTGCTGGAACATCGCGAGGACCACGGACAGCACTCGCCCATTCGAAACCATCAGGGTCCGCCCGTGCTTCCTTGTAGCATGGAGGCCGTCCGGGAGGCCGGCGTGGCGCTGGTTTTCCTGGCGACGCCGCCGGAAGTATCCATGGAACTCGCCGGACCCATGCTCCAGGCCGGCGCGCGGGTGGTGGATCTCAGCGGCGCTTTCCGCCTCGGCACGCCGGAAAACTATACGGCCTGGTATAAGGAACCCCACACGCAGCCGGAACTCCTGGCTGAGGCGGTGTATGGACTGCCGGAGTTCTGCCGGGAAGGCATCCCAGCGGCCCGCCTGGTGGCCAATCCGGGCTGCTACCCCACGGCGGCCAACCTCGCCATCCGACCGCTGGTCGAAGCGGGGGTGGTCGACCGCGCGGCCGGCATTGTTTGCGACGCCAAATCGGGCGTCAGCGGGGCCGGGCGCAAGGCGCGGCTGTCGAACAGCTTCTGCGAGGTCACGGAGAACTTTTCGGCCTACTCCATCCTGCAACACCGGCACGTGCCCGAGGTACTGCAGGTTTCCGGCCTGGAAGAACGCGAGTTCAGCTTCACCGCGCACCTTCTGCCGCTCGACCGCGGCATCCTCGAAACCATCTATTTCCGCGCCAGCGGGGTTGCCACCGCCGAAGACCTGCTGCGCATCTACGAAACCCGCTACGCCGGCGAGCCGTTCCTGCGCATCTACCAGCCCGGCCGCGTGCCCGACCTCCATGCCGTGGCGCGCACCAATTTCTGCGACCTCGGGGTGGTCTTCGACGCCGCGAGCGGCCGCGCCGTGGTCGTAAGCGCCATCGACAACCTGGTGAAGGGCGCGGCCGGCCAGGCCATCCAGAACATGAACCTGATGCTGGGGTACGGCGAGACCGAGGGGCTGCTGTGAGGGTGCTGGTCAAGCTCGGCGGCACGCTGCTCGACGCGCCGGAATCGCGCGACGGGCTGGCGGCGCAACTGGCCGAAGCGCGGGCGCGCGGCGTGGAGCTGGTGGTGGTCCACGGCGGCGGCAAGCAGATGACCCGGTACCTGGCGGAGCGCGGCATCGAGAGCCGCTTCGTCGGCGGCCTGCGCGTCACCACGCCGGAAACCGTGGATGCCGTGCTGAAGGTTTTCGCCGGCAGCGTGAACCACGAGCTGGTGGCCAGCCTGAACCGCGCCGGCGCCATGGCCGTGGGACTCTCGGGAATCGACTCCTTCCTGGTGGAGGCGGAGCAGATGGATCCGGCGCTCGGCGCGGTGGGCCGCGTGACGCGCTCGAACCCCGCGCTGCTCGATCTGCTGGCCGGGAACGGCTATCTGCCGGTGGTGGCCTGCGTGGCCGGCGACCGGCAGGGCCGCGTCTACAACGTCAATGCCGACCAGATGGCCGTGGCCTGCGCAGTGGCGTTCGGCGCCGGGCGGCTGGTCTTCCTGACCGACGTGGATGGCGTGCTGGATGGCGACCGGCGAATCCGCCCGGTGCTGACCGCGGCCGAAAGCCAAAGCCTGATCGACCGGGGCATCGCCACCGGCGGGATGCAGGCCAAGCTGACGGCCGCTCTGGCGGCGCTCGCGGGCGGCGTGGAGCAGGTGCGGATCGCGCCCGGCGCCGCGCCCGATGTGCTTGCGCGCATCCTGGGGGGCGAACAGATCGGCACGGAAATGATCGCGGGAGAGGCGCCAACGGCATGATCAGTAGTCTACAGGCGGGGGATCTGGTGGAGTCCGGCGGAGGCCAGCGGCTCACGGTACGCAAGGCGGTGATGCACGACATCCCGCCGATTCTCGACCTCATCAACGGCTACGCCGCCAAGGGCGTCATGCTGCCGCGCACCGAATTCGAACTGTCGGAGGCCATCCGCGATTTCACCGTCATTCTGTCCGGCGACACACTGCTGGGCTGCGGCGCGCTCCACTTTTACAGCCCCACCCTGGGGGAGATCCGCTCGCTGGCGGTTTCCGAACAGGCCAGAACCCTAGGCGTGGGCCGCAAGCTGGTGGGAGCGCTGGTGACGGAAGCGCAGGAATATGAATTGGACGCCGCCTTCGCCTTCACTTACGTTGCGGAGTTCTTCCGGAAGGTCGGTTTCCACGTGGTGGACCGCGGCGTGTTGCCGCTGAAGGCGTGGAAAGACTGCCTGCGATGCCCCAAGTTCCAGGCCTGCGACGAAATTGCCGTGCTGCGCATCCTGCGGCCGGCGCGCTGGAACGCGGAAGTCTGGCAGGTACCCGCACCGGACGACCAGTACATCCAAATTCCTATCCCCCAAAAGGGGTAGCGTGAGGCAGCGGATACCCCCAAACTAGGGTCTTTCCCCACCCCCCGCAAAATACCGCGGAAAAAATCGACGCTTTTGGTCGCGTTTCAGCTAGAATCGTCTTTCAGACCTAAAAGCCTGAAATGTGGTTGATCCTACTTCTTGTGAGGCTTGCATGAGAGCGCAAACGGTTGATGTGAAATCCTCAACTGGACGGGTCCTCTGTTGCACCGTTTTCCGTCCGGGCGGGAAGAAGCTGCTGGCCAAGGGACATGTCATCAGCGACGAAGACGTCCGGGTCTTGGAGTCCGAAGGTATGGATTCCATTTGGGTAACTGAGCTGGAGGATGGCGAAGTCGGCGAAGACGACGCAGTGTGCCAGGTTGCCAGCGAGATGGGTTGCGGCAGTTTCGAAATCCGTCTGGCGGCTGGAGGGCGGGCCAACCTGTTGGCCACCGAGAACTGCTGCGTACTGGTGGACGATGAACTGCTGAAGCAGATCAACTGCACCGCCAGCGTAGTGATCGCCACTTCGGTGAACTTCAGTTATGCGGTGGCGGGGCAGCGCATCGCCACGGTGAAGAGCGCGCCGTTCGCGGTCGCCAAAGATCAGTTGGAAGCCCTCATCGGCATCCTGAAAGAACGCGGCCCCATTCTGCAGGCGCGGCCGGTCCGGGCGCCGAGCGTGGGCGTTCTCTATACCGACCCCATCAGTGGGGAACGGGCGCGGCAACTGTTCGAGAACATCATGCGGCAGCGGTTGGAGCGGTTTGGGGTGAATGCCAACTTTGTCCTGTCGTGCACCGAAGACGAGAATTCCGTGGCGCGCTGCATGCAACACCTGCTGCGCTCGAAGCCTTGCGTGATCCTGGTGGCTTCCACCACCGCGCCGGCCGGTCCGGAAGATGTGATCGGGCAGGCCATGCTGAAAGTGGGCGGCATGGTGGAGCGTTTCCTGGCGCCGGTGGAACCCGGCAACCTGCTGCTGCTGTCGTACAAGGACGATGTACCGATTATTTCGGCCCCCGGCTGCTTCCGGTCGGCCAAACCCAACGTGGTAGACCTGGTGATGCCGCCGCTGCTGGCGCGTTACCATGTGACTGGTTGGGAAGTGGCCTGCCTGGGGCACGGCGGCCTGTTGGCGTGAACAAGCTCCTCCGACCCTGCATTCTGTAACCTCCGAGCAGATTACAGGGGTTTCCTTAGCCGGGCGTTCGTGCGAACGCCCGGCATTTTTATTGGTGGGTGCGGCGGTGGCGCCGCAAAGCCGGATTCATTCCCAGCGGATTCCCCGCGCCTTCAGTTCCCCCTGTAATTGTGCCGCCGATTGAAACTCGACGGCGTCGATGCCCAAACTCCGCGCGGCGGTCACGAACCGGGCGATGTCATCGGTATAGAAGCACTCTTCGGGACGGCACCCGGCGCGCGCAATGGCTGCCTGGTAAATCTCCGGCTGCGGCTTCATGGCCTTCACTTCATAGGATAGGATCAGCTCGTCGAAATGGCGCAGCAGGAGGGGATGGCTGGTGCGTAACCCCTCGAAGTGGATGGCGTTGGTATTGGAAAGCAGCAGCAGACGGTAGCGCGCCGCCAGTCCGGCGAGCATGCTATCGGGAATCAGCGTCTCGGTGAAGATCGAGCTCCAGATGCGGCAGAAGCGGTCGTAATCGACATCGAGATCGAGCGCCGAACACATCTGCGCGACAAAATCGCGCGGCTCGATCCGGCCGGTTTCGAAGAGTTCCACCAGGCCGGTCGAGGCCAGGCGCCCGGGAATCTCCGCGGCGGCGTGCGGGCAGAGGCCCTCTAGCGCCCGGTAACCGCGTTCAAAATCGAAATCGATGAGCACCCGGCCCAGGTCGAAAATAACGGTTTTGTGCATGGCGGCTATTGCCCGTCTTTGGGCAGCGCGTTCGAAAGGAACTCGCTGAAGTCGTGCTTCAGCTTGCTGTGCTGATCGCTGTCGATGTAGAGCATGTGGCCGGCCTGGTAGAAATCCCAGGTGATGTTGCGGTGCATCTCGGGGTGCAGGCCCATGTGGTTGAACGTGTACTCCACGGCGAAATAGGGCGTGGCCAGGTCGAAGTAGCCGGCGGCGATCATCACCTTCATGTAGGGGTTCCTGACCATGGCGTTGCGCAACTGGGCGCTGGTGTCGGCGAAGCCGTTCGGTGCCCCGTAATCCCAGGGCTGAATGCCGCCCAAGGGATAGTAGTACATGTCCGTTTTGTATCCCAGCTCGCTGCGGACGTAGTTGGTGAACATGGCCGTGAACGGCGGCGTGATGAGCGTGCTGGAGGGGTCGAACTCGGACGTTTCGCCGGTATTCAGGCCCGACGGTCCGGTGAGCCGCCCGTCGTACCGTCCGATGGTCAGGTGTTGGTCGCGCAGCAGTTGGCGCGTGAAGTGCGCCACATCCCAACGCAGGTTCGTCTCGTCCAGGTAGCGGGCGTCCAATCCGGTATAGCGCGCCAGTTTGTCGATCAGCGCCTTGCGCTCGGCCGCGGGCAGTTCGTCGCCTTTGGCCAGAGCACTGGCATACTCGCCCAGCGCGAAGCCCTCCACTTCCTTCAGGAATGCCTTCAGATCTTTGCGCGCGAGATCGGCCGCCACCTTCTTGTGGTAATAAGCGTCGGCGGCATAGGTGGGCAGTTCCAGTTCGTACACCAGATCGTCGGTGCGGCTCCAGATGGTCTCCAGGTTGAGCGTGGTGCCGATCAGCACGATCCCGTTGAACGCGATTCCGCGGTCGATCAGGTAGCCGGCCAGGCCCGCCGCGCGAAAGGTGCCGTAGCTCTCCCCGGCGATGAACAGGGGCGACACTTCGCGACTGTTGCGCGTGATGTACAGGCGCATGAATTCGCCCACGGATTGAATGTCGCCCTGCACGCCGTTCATTCGCCGCGCCACGTCGATGGTCTTCGCCCGGCTGTACCCCGTGCCCACGGGATCGATGAAAACCAGGTCGGTCTTGTCCAGCCACGTGTCGGGATTATCTTTCAACTGATAGGGTGGGGGCGGCATTGCGCCCGTGGGCAGCAGCTTGGGACTGCGCGGCCCCATCCCGCCCATGTGAACCCACATGGATGCCGACCCCGGACCGCCATTGAAGCAGAACGTCAGCGGACGCCGGGCGGCATCGGGCACATCGTCCAGCGTGTAAGCCATATAGAAGATGTGCGCTTCGGTTTCCCCAGCGGCGTCTTTGAGCGGCATCTGCTCCACCGTCGCGGTGTAGTGGAGCGTCTTGCCGTCGACCGTGATGGAGTGGTGCGTGACCACCGGGGTTTCGTCCACGTCCCCGCCCAGTGCGGGTCCCCTGCCGGCCGCGCCGCCGCGCCCGCGGCCCGCCTGCGTGGACGGCGCTGGCGGCGCGACCGTCACCGGCGGCGTGGTCTGTGCGGGAGCAGCCGTTGCCGGGGTTTGCTCCGCCCGGCCCTGCGCGCGCGCGGGCACCGGTTGGGAGACTGACCACAGCGCCAACAGCGGCACAATCGCACTGGCGGGCAACGAAAAGGTCATCTTGGGTCCTCCGGACATACTCCTGTTTATCGTAACCTGAGACTTGTGGCGCCGGGCTGGAGGGCTGGGCAGAGACAGCTCCCAGTCTGGGTTGGGGCCTTCGCGACGCGGCGCTGACCCAAGCGCGCGACGCGAAAGCGATAGGGACTCGACCATGGGCGTTAAAATAGCGCACAATCGCGAAAATCCGCAGGTCATTGCGCACGGGTCGCACCGGTAAACACTGCGCGACTTAGGCGATCCATATCGAATTACTTCTCGATCGGGCAGCCAAAACACAGCACATACCCGCTGTTATCCGCGACCTCGAAGGCCCGTAGCCCGTCGTTGGTGTTGGCCAGTGGCCGGCGCATGGGAGCGTTCCGGGCAAGAAACTCGGCGTAAAGCGAGTCGGGATCGCTTGTGAAGATGTACGCATCCCAGGCGGCCCATTGGTGGCGCGAAGGATTCGGTTGCGGATGAACATCCGGCGCAATGTGCTTAGACATCAACATTACCTGGTCTCGCGCAAGCATCGCCCAGAAATCGGCGCCCTGCCCGTCCCCTCCCTTGTAGCGCACCTGGAAGCCAAGCCGGGACTGGTAGAACTGAATCGTTTCCGTCAGGTCGTCAACAATAAAAAAGGGTGTAACACTATTCAACATGTTCCAGGATCTCCGCAAATGTATGTGTCATTGTATGACCGTTGCCAACCGCTAAGCTAACCGCCGTTGCGCGCCACGCAGGAGCGCAAGTAATCGCGCACCGCATCCTGCCCGAAGTATTCTGCCGCCCCTATTGCCGTTGAGTGATAGAGATCGTCCTGCAACGTCAAGTCCGCGCCGCGATCGACCAGGAGCTTCACCACCGGCATGCACCCGCACTGGGCCGCCATGTGGAGAGCCGTGACTCCCTGGCCGTGGGTAGCTCCGCCGAAAGTCGCCTTCCGATTGATGTTCGCGCCGTGATCCAGCAGCCATGCGACGGTTTCCGCACGATTGCACACAGCAGCCCAAATAACGGGTGTGCCTCGATACGGGTCGGCGTTTGGGCGCGCACCTGCTGTGACGAGCCGCTCCAACACGGCCAAGCGGTTACTCTTGCATGCCCACACGAGTGCTTCGTCCAGTACCTCCTGCGGATCTGCGGAAGGCTGCCAGTCCGGGAAGCCGCTGTGCGGACGGTAGAAGCCTCGGGCGGCGGCAGCCTCGGGAGTGAGTGTGCCATCGGCGCTGAAACACGCATCTACCAGTTCCGGGATGCCGAGCCCGGCAGCAGCGCGAAGATTGCCTGGAGCCACCGAATGGCGACCCAACAGATCGGCCACCTCGCGGTGTCCCCAGAACAGTGCGGCGATTAACGGAGTGCCGCCGGCGCCGTGCGCTTCGGCATCCAGGGCCGCGCCTTTTTCGACCAGCATGGCCGCTATCTCCGGCTGGTTGGCGTATGCGGCCGCGTGGAGCGGCGTCCAGCCGCGATCATTGCCCTCGCTAACGTCGGAACCTGCCTCCAGCAATGCCTCGATGGGAGACAGGCCGCCTTTCCAGTCAGGCTTGCCGGCGAAACTGACAGCGAGATTGAGCAGGGTGTTGCCGTTTGTCCCGCGCTCGTCGGCCAGGCGGGGATTCGTGCGCAGCAAAGCTGCAAAGCCAACCGCATCGCCGGATTGCAGTGCGGCGAACGCAGACATGAACGGTTCGGCGGTTGCCGTTGCAGGGTCCGAGGCGAGGACGTTCACCCGGCTCGTCAGGTCGTCCCAAGTTTCGAAGCCGTGCTCCCTGGCGTAGACCAGCCGGGCATCTTCCTCGGTGAAGGGAGCTTGCCGAATCTCCTCGTCGCTCTTTTCGGAAAACCGCGGGTGCCACTCTCGAATTTGTTCGAGCGCCGCCGGGCCGGCCGAACACCGCGTTCGCAGCAAACCACGAACCCGGTCCATGATCCAGGCAACATCCGCAACGAACAATCGGGTGTGGCGTGAGCGCGAAGACGGCTCGGCATAGGCCTTCAGTTTGGGCCAACTGGCGAACCCGTGTTCGCGAGCCAGCACAAACTGCGCATCGTGCAGAGACACAAGTTGGCGCACTGTGCCTTCCTCTAGCGCCGCCCAGCGCGCGTGATGGCGGCGCAGCCGATGGAGAGCGTCCGCATTTCCAGACCGGATTGCCCGCAAGAGCTCGCGGGACTGCTTTTTCTGTTGCTCAAGATTCAAGACTGCCTCCTTCGTATGCCTGGTCCGCATGACAGGCGAAAGAGCGTCAACAAGGAGTGAGGCCTCAAAGGAGCAGGTGGGCGCAGCCCTTTCCGCGGACAGGACGCGTCCTGCACGCGACCGAGTTTGAGTTTACCAAAAGTCGAGACTCGAGCAAAACTCGAAGCCAGGCATCGGGAGGATCAGTGGGCGGTGGGGCAGGCGGTGCCGCCTGCCCTCCCTGGGTCACCCCGTGGCTCAGGGCAGGCGAGCACCGCCTGCCCCACCACAGTGCCCCATCCAGGGCACCCGGCCAGGACGGCGCTGCTCCCACCTTCCCCCGCTCCGTCCGATTCCGCAACCCGCTGTCCGCTCGCGAACACTACGGGGCTGGCGCGGGGCTGCGGGCGCCTCGCCAATACCAACATTCTTAACGGCTTCAGGGCCGGCGGCCGGTGGCAGCGCAGTTGCGGTCAGGAACCCTCCATGAATGCCCTGTCATTTCGCCTGCTGGCCTCGATGGTGCTGGCCGCCGGTTGCGCCGCGTTTGCGCAATCGTCCGAAGTCTCCATCAATACGCCCCCGCCGCCCCGGTACGTGGGCCGGTTGCTCGCGCCGTTCCATCTCGAAAAGCGCACCGTTCCGCCGGCGAAGCTGGCCAACACGCCGCGCCTGGAGCAATTGGTGCGCAGCGGCAACCTCTATCTTTCCGCGCAGGACGTCATTGCCCTGGCGCTCGAAAACAATCTCGATATCGCGGTCGAGCGGTACGCGCCGTTTCTGTCGCGCGAGGTGCTGCGGCGCGCCCAGTCCGGCGGCCTGCTGCGCGGCACCGACGTGCCGGTCGCGCCGGGACCAACCAGCGTCTCGACGGCCGGCGTCTCGACCGCCTCTAGCGGCCTGGCCGGAGGCGCGGGCATCGGCTCCGGCGGCGGTATCGTCACCGGCATCGGGCCTAATCCGCCCGGCATGGACCCGAGCATTTTCGCGCAGGTGGGGTTTTCGCACACTACCACGCCTTTGACCAACACCCAGTTGAACGCCACCACCACGCTTGTGAACAGCAGCCGTTACGCGGCCTTCGGGTACTCCCAGAGCTGGATTACCGGCACTTACGCCCAATTCACCTTTTACGAAGGGCGCAGCGAGCTGAACAGCAGCACTCCTCTTTTCAATCCCTCTCTTACCGGATACCTGGATTTCTATGTTACCCAGCCGCTGCTGCAAGGGTTCAGCTTAGCCGTCAACAACCGCTACATCAAGGTGGCCAGGAATAACTTGAAAGTGAGCGACCTGCTGATGAAACAGCAGGTGTCCACCACCGTGGCCGCCGTGCTCAATCTCTATTGGGACCTGGTCAGCTTCGACGAGGCCGTGCGCATCAAGGAGCAGGCTCTGGACGCGGCGCAAAAGCTCTACGACGGCAATAGGAAACAGGTCGAGATCGGCGCCATGGCGGGCATCGAAGTGACGCGCGCGGCGGCCGCGGTTTCGGCCAGCAAAGAGGCCCTCCTGATCGCGCAAACCAACGTGGCTCAGCAGGAGATCGTGCTCAAGAATGCGCTCAACCGCAACGCCATGGCGAATACCTGGCTGGACGACGTGCACGTGATTCCGCTCGACCATATCGAAGTTCCCAAAACCGACGAAGTGCGTCCGGCCCAGGAGCTGGTGGAGGAAGCTCTGGGAAAGCGGGCCGAGATCGAACAGGCCCGCATCAACCTGGACAGCAAGAAAGTGCTGCTCAAAGGAACTAAGAACAACCTGTTGCCCAGCCTGCAGGCTTTCGCGGAACTTACTAACAACGGCTTGAGCGGCCCGGCCAACGCCTTGTACAATAACTGCTGCGGCGCTCCCAATCCCTATTTCATCGGCGGCACGGGCGACGTGCTCAGCCAGATTCTCCGCCGGAATTTCCCTAACTACTCGGCCGGCATCTCTCTTAACATTCCCTTCCGCAACCGCCAGGCGCAGGCCGACTACGTAACCGACGAGCTACAGTTGCGGCAGACCGAACTCGAAATGCAGCGCGCCATCAACCAGGTGCGCGTAGACGTCAAGACCAACCTGATCAACCTGGCACAGGCGCGTGCCCGCTATGAGACAGCGGTAGCCACGCGCCAACTCTCGGAACAGAGCCTGGATGCCGAACAGAAGCGCTTCAACTACGGCGTGGGCAGCGTGGCCCTGGTGATCCAGGCGCAGCAGCAATTGGCCAGCGACCAGGACGCCGAAGTCCAAGCCATGGCCAACTATACTCACGCCAAGATCGGGTTTGACGAGGCGATGGGCCGCACCCTGGAAGTGAACCGCATCTCCATGGAGGAGGCTGTGGCGGGACGCGTCGAAAGAGAATCCTCCATCCCGCCCAACGTTCCCGGAGGCGCGACCCCGCGCGGCGCGCCCGGAGGCGCCATCCCGCGCAATGCGCCCGGGGGTGCCACCCCACCCAGCGCGCCCGGAGGCGCCGTCCCACCCAGTGCGCCCGGGGGCGCCAGATGAGGCGCGCAATCGTGATCGCGGCCGCGGCCGCAGCCTCACTGGCGCCGCTCGCGCAGGCGCAGGACCAGCCCCTGGCCCTCCGGAACGCTCACGTGCCGGCCGCCATCCGTCCGTACCTGGCGCCGGAGATTGCTCCTATTCGTCTCGAAAACTCCAGCCGCCTGGATGGCTTGATCCGCGCCGGCAATCTGTATCTCACCATCGCCGATGCGCTGGCTCTGGCGATCGAGAACAACCTGAACCTGGAAATATACCGCTACGGACCGCTGCTGGCCGACTCCGCGTGGAATCGCGCCAAAGCCGGCGGCCCGATTCGCGGCGTGCCCGCCGGTAACGCGCAGATCTCGAGCGTGAACGCCGGTGTGGGCGTCAACGGCTCGACCGTCAGCGCGGGGTTGGGTGGCAGCGGCGGAGGCGGCGGCGGAGGCGCGGGCAACGGCGGCGCCACCATTCAAC
>Ga0265316_10006059_pt1 | contig 11612 bp, 6 predicted proteins | sample 4522metaG_FD_202092 | JGI IMG/M metagenome (GOLD analysis project Ga0265316, IMG submission 202092) | Rhizosphere microbial communities from Carex aquatilis grown in University of Washington, Seatle, WA, United States - 4-5-22 metaG | ecosystem: Host-associated > Plants > Roots > Rhizosphere >...
GCGCAACGAGCCCGTATCAGCGGCCAGCGCGCGGGCCGTGCGGTCCAGATACGAGGAGAAGTTGTTGAACGCGACCTCTACCTCGCCCAGGCGATCAAGAAGGTGCGTCCTGCCCTCCTGGTTTGACTGCGTGGGGAGCCCGCCGGCTTCGCCGGCGGCGGACCATCGCGCAAGGCCGAGCGAAGCGAGCGGGGAGGTGGTGGTGGGCGGGGGCCGCAGGGCATGGGAACCCTCCCAGGGTTCCCATATCGAAGCTGGTCCCGCTCCCAGCTCACCCAGTGAAACGCGCATGGTGTTGCGGGCGACACGCAGGTCACGCAGCACGCTTTCCAGCTCGTGCGCGCGCCGTTCAAGACGCGTCCGCAGAATGACCAGATCGCCCACGCCATCGAGCAGCACATCAAGCCGCTCGGCCTCGACCCGGAGAATGCCTTCGCCGCTGCTCCGCCGATCGGACACCGCGCGCCGATCCGCTTGGCGACGGCGCTCGGGCGCACCGGGCGACGCGGGGACCGGCTCGGCTGGATCGGAACTGCGCGGGGCGGGAGCCGCCAGACGGGCGCTGGTGAGAAGGGCGCGGAGCGAGGAAATCCCCTCGTCGATGCGCTCCAGGATTCCGAAGGTGGGGGCCAGCTTCCCGGTGCGCATTTCGGCGCACAGCTCTTCCAGTTCGTTGGTGGCCCGCGCGATGGCGTCCTGGCCCACCGAGCCCGCCGCACCCTTGAGCGTATGCAAGTGGCGAAACAAGCCATCCACGAGCTGGGGGTCCACATCCAGGGTGGACTCTGCGGCGCGTGCCAGCGCCCGCTGCGCCTCCGCGATGTGGCGCAGGTGCTTTTCCGCCTCGTCGAGGAACAGGCCGCGCAGTAGCTCGGCCTCGCTCGGATTCCACTCACCCAGAGGGCCGCGCTCCCCGCCGTCCGAGCCGTCTTTTGCAGACGATGCCATGGTCGAAAAGGGAACCTAGCTAGCCACTCTTGCTCGCGCCCTCGGCCAGCGCGGCCAGGACCCGTCGGAGCGCATCGCCTAGCGGTGTGGTTGCTTTGTCCAGAAGCGGCACCAGCGGCTGCAACAGATTGGCGATCTCGGCACGCCGTTCGCGCAGCGCTCGCGCCAGATCCGCCTCATCTTGGCCAGCAAAGCGCAGCTGGGCCAGCGTCTGCGTCAGCTCTTTCACGGCGGAGCCCAGCGCACCAGCCTCCCTTCCTGCAGCGACGGCGGAACCCACCAGTGTCTCGGTCACTCCCCGCAGTTCCTCAATGGTGCGGTTGGCTTCGCTGGTTGAATTTACGATGGACTGGATAAAAGCGCCGATGTCCTTGGTGGCCGCCGTCGAACGTTCGGCCAGCTTGCGCACGTCCTCGGCCACCAAACCAAAGGCCTTGCCCTGTATGCCCGCGCGTGAGGCCTCGATGGCCGCGTTGAGTGCGAGGATGTTAGTTTCCGAGGTGACATCGTCGAACAGCTCGACGATTTGTCCGATCTCGTCGGAGCGCGCCTCCAACGCCTTCAGCTTGCGCGCGATTTCGGCGATGGCCGCCTGCTGGCGAGACAGGCCTTCGGCCATCGCCTGGTTGGCGCGCCCAAGCCCTTCCGCGGCTGACAGAGTCTGGTTGGCACTGCCTGCGATCTGGCTGGTCTGCCGGCTCAACGCTTCGAGCATCTCGTTGAGCGCAACGGCCAGGGGTCTAAGAGCGGGGCTGGTCTCCTCGGCACGCACCGTGAGATCACCACCCTTGGCGGCGTTCACCACGTGCAGAATGCTTTCCATTCCGTTGTTTCTAGTCATGGACTTGTCACCGTGCTGATGGCGTGGCGAACGTGATCGATGGCCTGCTGGGCGTTGATCAGCAGGGCGGGGCCGTCGGCGTCGAGTACCGTGGCGGTAAGAAAAGTCGGGCGTGGGGGCGGCGGCCGGCTGTGCTGCTCGTCGATTCGGCCCACGCGCACCTGAAGTTCCACGGCCAGCGCGGCGGCAATGGCCGGAGTGTTGGCGTCGGGTGCGGTCTCGATCAGGATGAGTCTCTCGGCGGTCATTGGATCAGGTATGCCGTCGCCATGAGTTTCGCCTGCCTGCGGAAAGTACACACCCAGGTCCAGAACCGGCAGAATCTGGCCGCGCACAGGCGCAATTCCCCGCATCACGGGCGGGGCCAGCGGCACCGGCGTGAGGCCCGGCATGGGCAACATCTCGCGCACCACGCTGGCGGGCAAGGCGCAGCGTAGGCCGCGCAGGTTGAAGAAGACCACGTCCAAGTTGGAGGACGCTGCCACATTCACCCAACCATCGGCGCCACGCGTCTGCGAATGAATTTGCAGCGCAGCAGCCGGAACAACACCTGGGTTACATCGTACGAGCCCATCCTGGACAACCGGATGAGATCTCGCACGGTGTTCTTGCCGTTGACGAGTTCGAGCAAGGCCGCTTCCTCGCGCAGCAACCGGTGGTCGTCGAAGGAAGCGATCTTGTCCTCGTTGCGCACAAACACCATGTCGAAGTTGTCGATCTCCTGTCCGATCACGCGCCACTCGTCGACCCGCCGCAGGCCCTGCATGATGAGTCCGTCGATGGGCAAGCCCAGCGCTGCTTCGCGCGCAGCAGCCGAGGGATCGGCCGCCGGATGGAAGGAGAATTGTCCCTCGCCCCAACGCAGCCCCTCGAACACTAGAGCGGTGGTCTGTTGGGCCATGGCCCTTTTCAGCCCCGCCTCGGTGATGAGGCCGCGGCGGCACAGATCGGCGCCCAGCAGCCCAGCCGGGGCGGCGCGCCGTTCGGCGAGAACCTCGTCCAGCTTGGCACGTTCGATCTGTCCACTGCGCACCAGAAAATGTCCCAGCAGAAACTCATCGGCCACGCCCTGGGCTCCGGCGAAATCAATGCGTCCCTTGTTCACGCAGATGTCGATGCTGGCCTCGCTGCCCACCAGGTGCAGCGCACCCGAATGTTGCCGGTCTTGCAACAAGAGCAACACGTCGGCGATCGACACGACCGCCAGATCACCCAGCAAAGCGGCGCCGCCGGGACCAATGGGCAAGCCCGCCGGCTTATCCTCTTTCGGCTTGGGCAGAAGGCCGATCACATCCAGGTTGTCGGGCGCCTCTCCCGCCACGGGCGCTGGTTGGCGCCGGCGCTGGTCAAGCGCGTGGTTCACCACCGCTAGCAGCGCGTCCGGTGAAAACGGCTTGGGCAATATGTCGACGATGCTGGCCAGGTTGGAAAAACAGGTGCCAGCCTCCTCGCCCTTGGCGCTCATCACGACCACGGGCACGTTAGCCAGGGCCACGTTTCCCGAGATAGCTCGACACACGTCATCCCCGTTCAGATCCGGCAAAAGGTAGTCGAGGAGCAGGAGGTCCGGAGGCTGCTCGGTTGCTGCCAGGATGCCAAGCTCGCCGCAATCCGCAGTCGACACACGGAAGCCCGCCTTGGCCAGCGTCATCTCGACTAGCTTCAGGATGGTGGGGCTGTCGTCTACGACGAGGATACTCTCGTCTTGCATCGCTACCTGCTTCCGCTCGCTCAACGAACGCAGCAGGGTACCACGTCGGCAAGGCAGAACGAAGGCCCCGTCGTGGCTGTCGTGACTGAGGTAGGCGAAGGTGGTGATTGGTGCGCAACCCCACTCCTGATATGGGAACCCTGGAGGGTTCCCATGCCCTGCGGCCCCCGCCCACCACCACCTCCCCGCTCGCTTCGCTCGGCCTTGCGCGATGGTGCGCCGCCGGCGAGGGCGCGCGCGAAAGCGCGCGGGGTGGGCGGGGTGGGCTGTCCGTCCCGAAGGCCGGCGGGCTCCCCACGCGACCAACTCATGTCCGTCGCCAATGATGACGATGTGAATGACGTTCTATGGATGCGGCCACATGGCTCAAACAGATGGGCGACCAATCGGTCCAGACCGACAAGCGCGCGCGCTTGGCCGAATTGCTCGCCTACATTAGTTCGATCCCCGCCCTGGATGATCTTCTGTTCGAGGCCACCGATCGCATAAGTGCTTTCCTGAGCGCCGAACGCACGACGCTTTTCATGTCCGATGCCCAGGGCCAGTTGCGATCCGTGGCTTGGGTAGAAGACTCCGCTCGCGAGCTGCGTCTGCCGCGCGATGCGAGCAACGTAATCGGCTTCGCCTACTCCGCCAAGGATCCGCTCAGCTTCAAGAACCTCAACGACGCCAGCGAGCTGGCGCACCTGCATCCGCGCCTGCGGCCCGACGACCGGCTGGACCGATGGCTGGGGATCAGCATCCGGGGGGCTATCGTGGCGCCGCTTCTGGTTGGCGATCTGCCTTTTGGTGTGATGTTGCTGGTCAACCGCCAGGACGAATTTGGACTCTTCGTGCCGCGTGATCTGGTCCACGCCGGCGCTGTCGGCCGAGCCGTGGCGACGGCGCTGGCCGGTCTGCTGGCACCGCAAGAGGCGACCACTCAGCCGACCGCTGCCAGCGCACGCGCGCGCGGCACCACGGCTGCGTTCGGGCACCCGACAACGTCCGCGCCAGAAGCCGAGCCGCCCAGGAAAGTCACCCCCGTTCCCGAGACTAGGGTGGGCGCCACCGCGCCGAAACGTTCGCGCAAGAAGCCGGCCAACAAGTGGGACACTCTGGTCAGCGCTGGCATTCTGCCGCTTGAGACCCTGACCAAGGCCCTCGCCGCAGCGGAGCAATCGGGACAAGATCCAGCCCGCTATCTCATCGAAAAAATGGGGGTAAATCGCGCAGACATCGAGAATGCGCTCTCGATCTTCTACAACGCTCCCTTCTACCACTTCACCGGCAACCAGCGCATCCCGGAAGACCTGCGCGGCCGCCTGCGCGTCGACTACCTCAAAAAGATGGGTGCGGCGCCCATCGAACGGCGCGGCCCGCAGCTAATCGTGGTCATCGACGACCCCACCGACTTTTCCCGCTGTGATGCCCTACGTGCCATCGAGGCGGATCGTGAGGTGGTCTTTCACGTCGGGTTCAAAGACGAAATTGCCGCGTGCATCGAGTGCTCGTATGGCTTGCGCTCGGACGTCAATGTCTTGCTGCGGGAGCTGTCCGGTGACGAAAGCACGGGGGCGGTCGACGAGTCCAGCGACGATGAAGAAGAAGGCGAGGAGTCGGACAGCGCCATCATCAAGCTGGCCAACCAAATCATCATCGACGCCGTCCAGCGGGGTGCCTCCGATATCCACATCGAGCCCTATGGCAAGGAGGACAACACCCGCATCCGCTTCCGCATCGACGGCGATTGCGTGCGCTACCAGGACATCCCGCCGGCCTTTCGCAACCCCTTGGTGGCGCGTTTCAAGATCATGGCCAAGCTGGACATCTCCGAACGCCGCAAGCCCCAGGATGGAAAGATCAAGTTCCACATGCGCGATCGCACCATCGAGCTGCGCGTCGCCACCCTGCCCACGGTCAACGGAAACGAAGACATGGTCATGCGCATCTTGGCGGCCTCCAAACCCATCCCTCTCGACGAGATGGGCATGAGTCAGCGCAACCTCGACGAGATGAGGAAGCTTTTGGCCAAACCCTACGGCCTGGTCCTGTGCGTGGGACCAACCGGATCGGGCAAGACCACGACGCTGCACTCGGCGCTCGGCAGCATCAACACCGTTGACATGAAGATCTGGACCGCCGAGGACCCGGTGGAAATCACCCAGGCGGGCTTGCGCCAAGTGCAGGTGCAGCCAAAGATCGGCCTGGATTTCGCCTCGGCCATGCGCGCCTTTCTGCGTGCCGACCCGGACGTCATCATGGTGGGCGAAATGCGCGACAAGGAAACCGCCAGCACCGGCGTCGAGGCGTCGCTCACCGGCCATCTGGTGTTCTCCACCCTGCACACCAACAGCGCGCCGGAAACCATCACCCGCCTCATCGACATGGGGCTGGACCCGTTCAGTTTTGCCGACGCTCTGCTGGGCGTACTGGCGCAGCGCCTCACCCGCGGATTGTGCAAGAAGTGCCGCCAGCAGGTCGACGCCAGCGACAGCGAAGTGGACGTGATCGTGCAGACCTTTGGCGAGGAAGAGGCCACCCGTCGTGGTTTCGTCCGTGGACGGATGAAGATGTGGCGGGGCACAGGGTGCGAGGCCTGCGGCAACACGGGGTACAAGGGACGTCTTGCGGTACACGAGCTTCTGGTGAACGACGACTCGATCAAGCTGGCGATCACCAAACACGCTCCGCTAGAGGACGTGCGGCGGCTCGCGGTGGCCGGAGGCATGACCACCCTGCTCCAGGACGGCATCGAAAAGGCGCTAGCCGGAAAGACCGACATGAAACAGGTCCTGGCCGTGTGTTTGCGCTGATACGAAGTTTTCCGCACTCGCTCCTAGGAATTTCGAGCTAATTCCAATAAGATCGGCAGCAAAACACGCTGCTGTCCATGGATGGTTTTCCGCGACGCTTCGGCGGGTACGTACTGGTAAAGCCCCTGGCTCGCGGGGGCATGGGAGCGCTTTATCTAGCGGTGCACGGGCAGCGTGGCCTGGAAAAGCTGTGCGCGGTCAAGACCGCGTTGCCCCACCTGGCAGGCAAGAGCTACGTGCAGCGCTTCAAGGACGAAGCCAAAGTGGTGGTGCGCCTCACCCACGGGAACTTGGTGAGTGTCTTCGATGCCGGCCAGGTCCATGGCGAGATCTACCTCGCCATGGAATTCGTCGAGGGCAAGGACTTGCGCGCGGTGTGGAACCGCTGCGCGCAGAAAGGCATCGCATTCCCGCTGCCGGTAGCCGCTCACATCGTCAAGGAATTGGTGCGGGGCCTGGCCTATGCGCACAGCTTCGAAGGGCTCCGCCTAGTCCACCGCGATGTATCGCCGCCCAACGTGCTGCTTTCCTATTCGGGCGAGGTCAAGCTGACCGACTTCGGCCTGGCAACCTCCACGCTGAAACTGGAGAAAACCGCGCCGGGCGTGATCTTCGGCAAGGTCAGCTACATGGCGCCGGAACAGGCACGCGCGGAAGCGCTCGACGGGCGCTGCGATATCTACTCCGCCGGCGTGATACTGTGGGAGCTGCTCACCGGCCGGCAACTTTTCTCGGCCGGCGCGCGCGCCCCGGATGCGCTGGAGCAGGAGCAGGACGATCTTTTGGAACGGGTACGGCACCCACACATCGTGCCGCCCTCGAAGCGCGCCATTCGCGTTCCGCCCGAGCTGGATGCCATCACCATGAAAGCGCTGGCGGTGCGACCCGAAGATCGCTACCAGACCGGCGAGGAGCTGCGCACGGATCTGGCCGCCTTCCTGGCCAGGACCGCCCCCTCCATGGACGGGCATCAGGTGGCGCACTTTATGCGCGAGCTTTTCGGGGACATCATCTCGCGGGAACGTGAGGAACGGCAGTCGCTCATGGCCGGCGCCAGCGCGCTGCTGGATGCTCCCGGTGACAGCCAAACCACGCCGTCACCACCGACCTCGTCCGAGACAGCGGCCCGCGCCGATCGCGCCGACACCGCGCCGCTGGGCCGACGAGGCAAACCCGAGATGCCCGATGACGAGGGATCGCGCATGGTTGGCGCGCTGCTGGCCGGGCGCTACCACATCAAGCGCTTGCGCGGTGAGGGCGGCATGGGTCGGGTGTACGAGGCCGAGCACATCGAAATCGGCAAGCGGGTGGCGGTCAAGGTCTTGCACCCGGCCTACTCGCGCACCCCCGATCTAGTCGAGCGCTTCCGCCGCGAGGCGCGCGCTGCCTCGCGCATCGAGCACCCCAACGTTGTCAACGTGACCGACTTCGGTACCACGTCCGAAGGCTCGTTGTTCTTCGTGATGGAATACATCGAGGGGATCGAGCTGGGTTTGCTCATCCACCGCGAGGGGCCGCTGTCAATCAACCACGCCCTGCGCATCACCGAGCAGATGTGTGCGGCGCTGCAGGCGGCCCACGACGCGGGAGTCATCCACCGCGATCTCAAGCCTGAGAACATCCTGCTGGTGGGCCCGTCGAATGCGCGCACGCCCAGCGGTAACGGCGCCCAGCCGCCCGCGGAAACCGTGGCCGCCGCGCCCGACGTGGTCAAGGTGCTCGATTTCGGTATCGCCAAGAGCGACGAGATCGACGACAGCCCACGCATTGGCAAGCGCCTCACCCGCCCGGGTGTGGCCATGGGCACGCCCGAATACATGGCGCCCGAGCAGGCCGCGGGGCACCCAGCCGATCCGCGCTCGGATATCTATGCGGTGGGTTCGATTCTCTACGAGATGCTGACCGGCGTTCCTCCATATGACGGCGACAACGTCATGGAGATCCTGCACAAGAAGGCCAACGAGCCGCCGCGTCCCATTCTCGAGCTGAGGCCTGATGTGCCCGCGCCGGTGGTGGCCCTGGTGGAAAGAACCATGGCGCGCGATCCGGGCCAGCGGCCGCAGAGCATGGCCGAGCTGGCACGCCAGATCCGCGAGGTCGAGCTCGCCCTGTCGGTGACGCCAGCGCCTGTGCTGCTTCCGGCGTCGCCGTTTCTCGGCGGGCACCGCGACGAATCATCGGCCTACGCACAGTTCCTCACTGTCTCGGACCGCGTGCGAGGCCTGGCCAGATCCTGGCGTTGGCGGGTGCTGGCCCTAGCCGTACTGGGAGCGCTGGCGTTGGTGCTGGTGCTGGTGGTGAGGGGAGGTGCGCGATCGCCGGGGCGTGGGAGCGTGGCCAGCTCAGCGGTGGCCACGGCGCCGGCCGCGACTGCTCAAGTGGAGCCGTCATTGTTCCCCACTGACGCCGCGCCGGACCAGGACGCGCATGGCACATCGGATGCCGAGGAGCCTGACTCGGGAGAATCCCAGGCGAGCGCCGAGTCGGCCACCGAGGAAAATCCCAGGCGCGAGGCCAGCCCACGCCCCAAGGCTGCCCACAGCTCACCCAGCGCGTCCGAGGAGAAAAACCGCAAGCTCTTGCAGGACGCTCGCGATTTCCTGCGGGCGCAGCGCTTCGACGAGGCCCAGTCGGCATTCGAGCAGTTAGTCCACGCGGGCAAGAACCGCGGGCCCGCTTTGGTGGGATTGGCCAAGATCGCGTTCCAGAAGCACGAGTACCAGGAGGCGGTCAATCGCGCGCGTGAAGGCGCACGCTCGGGTGGCGGGGCCGAGGCGCGCGTAGTGCTGGGCGACGCCTACTTCCGCCTGGAGAAATTTCCCGACGCGCGAAAGGCCTACGAGGACGCGCTCAAGCTGGACCCCGACAACCGGACCGCGCGGCAGAACCTGGATCTGATCCAGCGCCGGGGGAATTAGATGACCTTCACGCCATGAGTGCGTTCCCCCGCCACTTCGGCAAGTACCTGCTGCTGCGCCCGATGGCCAAGGGTGGCATGGGCGAAATCTACATGGCGGGTCTTGGGCAGATCGGCGGCTTCGAAAAGCTGTGCGTGATCAAGAAGGTCTTGGCGGAAAAGGCAGACCCCAGCAAGGCCAAGCGCTTTCTCGACGAGGCCAAGCTGGTACTGCGCCTCAGTCACTCGGCGCTGGTCAACACCTTCGATGCCGGCGAGGTGGACGGTGAATTCTACATCGCCATGGAAATGGTCGAGGGCAAGGATCTGCGCGAGGTGTGGAACCGCTGCGTGCGCCGGCGCCAGCGCATCCCCATCGAGGTCGCGTTGCACGTGGCGCGCGAGGTGGCGCGCGTGCTCGCCTACGTGCACGGCTACGGCGATCTCAATCTGGTCCACCGTGACATCGCGCCGCCCAACATTTTGCTCGGCTACAACGGCGACGTGAAGCTCACGGACTTCGGGCTGGCCCGCAGCGCGCTCAAACAGGAAAAGACCCAGCCCGGGGTGGTGTTTGGCCGCGCAGCCTACCTGGCGCCCGAGCAAGCCCGCGGCGAGGTGGCCGACGGGCGCACCGACGTGTACACCCTGGCCATCGTGCTTTGGGAGCTCCTCACCGGGCACCAGTACTTGCCCATCTCGGGTCTGGATCCGTCGGCCGGCCTGGCGCTGGTCCGTCACCCCAAGCCCATGCCGCCCTCGACGCACGCCCCGTGGATCGCGCCCGAACTGGACAAGGTCGTGCTGCGCGCCCTGGCCCCTGACCGCGAACAGCGCTTTCAGAGCGCCGAGGAGTTCCGCCTCGCCCTGTCGGACGTCATCACCCAGGTTGCGCCCCGGACCGACCCGGCCCGCGTGGTCGAGCTGATGCAGGCAGTTTTTCCGGACGTCATCGACAAAGAACGCGCCGAGCGTGAGCATCTTCTCAAAGACGTAATCCCGTCCTTCCGCGCGTCTTCGCCTGCCCGGCCCGCGCGTGAAGCGCCCGCGCAGCCGTTGGCCGCGACCGATAAGCCTCGCAGAGCGTCTCAGTCAAACGGTCATATTGCAAGGACAGTGCACTCCACGCCCAAACCGCCCGGCCCTGCCGCGGCAGAGAACCGCGACGGAAGCGACGGCATGCGCCTGCCCGGCGTTACCCCATCGCCGGTCGCGGTCGACGGCAGACTCGCTCGCCGCGAGGCTGCTTTGCGTGTGTTGTCCGAGTTGGCCGCCGAAGACGCGACACCGACCCCGACGCCGGTGCAGGCGCGCAGGTAGGGAGGGCGCCATCAAGCCGGGCAGCGGGTTCGGCGAGCGCGTCAAAGAGTCGCGAAACGCCCTTAGCCCGCGCGGCGGGCATGCCGACGAGCGATCTGCGGGCTTCAGGCCCGCAAGAGCGCACATGCGCGTGGACGCCACTGCCCAGTTCGGCGGGTCGCAACAGGCCGAAACGCTGGGCGCGAGGTGGTTGCCGGGGGCACACGGAGCCATGGCGACCTACCCCGAGATTACTATTTCGCCGCACACGCGCCGTGTGCTACCATACATTATTGTCAGCGAACGCGCTCAAGATATGGAGCCAAGGCGACGATGTCTGATCTGTAGAAGGGATCCCATTGCAGATCTTCGTCCGGCGTTACGAGTGCGTTCGGTCCGCGCCCGGAGCGGCGCCGGTGGCGGCTATTCCGAAGAAAAAGTCGCACATGCTGCAAATTGAAGCATTCCTCGCGCGACAGCGGCTCACCGAACCCGGAAACCTCGTCGAGGAGCTGCACGCATGACCACCAGCGCATCCCGCGCATTTCGTCGCTGGTGTGCAGCGACGAGCCTGCTGGTGGTGTCCTGGTCGCTCCCCGGATCGGTCTACGGTCGGGTCAGCCCGATGGAGATTGTGAAGCAGCAACTCCGCAAACCAAATTTCCTCATCATGGTCGAAAGCGCGGAGTCGATGCAGGGGATTCCAGGCGAAAATCCCGCGCGCTACAACGAGGTCGGCGCTGACTGCGAAAAGGGCGACCGGTACTGCCGTCTGTACGGCCAGCCCAATCGCTGCGAGTTCTCGGGCATGGGCGGCCAGGGCTATAGGTTCGACTTCGTGTCGGCCGGAACGGCCACCCAGACACAATCGCAAACCGTGGTCACCTCGACCATGACGGTCACGCAGAGCGGTACCGGAACCTTGACCGACCGGGCGACCGTGGCCATGAGTAGCACCTCGACCACACCGAGCGGCGCGACATCCATCCAGACCGCAACGGGCACCCAAACCGTCGCTGCGACGCAGACTGCATATTCGACCGCAACACAGACCGGCAGCACTTCGTACAACAATACCTCGACTGTGACAGGGAGCAGTTCCTACAACAATACCGCGACCGT
>Ga0265316_10006060_pt1 | contig 11612 bp, 8 predicted proteins | sample 4522metaG_FD_202092 | JGI IMG/M metagenome (GOLD analysis project Ga0265316, IMG submission 202092) | Rhizosphere microbial communities from Carex aquatilis grown in University of Washington, Seatle, WA, United States - 4-5-22 metaG | ecosystem: Host-associated > Plants > Roots > Rhizosphere >...
GCTCGCCCACGTAGTTGATCTCTGGGCCGGTGGGCAGGATGACGCCGCCGCGGACGAACAGCGGCACGGCCTCGAGCGGCGCCTCGACGCGGATCATGCCTCCGCCCTCGTAGCGATGGCCGGTCCAGTAGTCGTACCAGACGCCGGCCGGCAGGTAGACCAGCCGAGCCGTCTCGCCGGGCCGCAGTATGGGAGCTTCGAGCAACGCGTCGCCCACCATGAACTCGTCGTCGATGGTGAGCGTGTTCGGGTCGTCCTGGTAATTGAGCAACAAGGGGCGAAATATCGGCACGCCGGTGCGGTGGGCCTCCTCGAGAGTCGTGTACAGAAACGGCATCAGCTTGTAGCGGAGCTTCAGGTACTTGCGAATGATGCCTTCGTAGAACATGCCAAAGCGCCAGGGCTCATGATCGTAGGCTGCGATGTCCGCGTGATTGCGGCAGAAAGGCGTGAGAAAAGCCACCTGGTACCAGCGCGCGAGCAACTCGGCGTTGGTGCGGCCTATGAAGCCGCCCGCGTCGGCCCCGACAAAAGGTTCGCCCGAAAGACCTAGCGTCTGGAACATGGGAATGCTGAGGGCGAGAGTGTCCCAGGTAGAGGTGTTGTCGCCGGTCCACATGGTGGAATAGCGCTGGATGCCGGCGTAGCCCGCCCGGGTGATGATGTAGGGCCGCTGGTTGGGCCGTAGCCGCTCCAGCCCTTCGAAGGTCGCCCGCGCCTCGTTGAGCGCGAATACGTTGCGGTTCTGCGCCTGCGCGGTGTTGGCCCCGCCGTCGTAGTAGACCACGTCCGTCTGTGTCTTGCCGGTCTGGTCGAGGAAGTCGGAGGGCTCGTTCATGTCGTTCCAGATGCCCGCTACTCCGTGATCGGTGTAGGCGCGGTGGAGGTCGCCCCACCAGCGCGCGGCGTCCGGCAGGGTATAGTCCACGTAGACCGAATCGCCCGGCCACACCTTGCCGTGAAACAGGCTCCCATCTTTGCGCTTCAGGAAGTAGTTCTTCGCCAGCCCCTGGTCGAACACGTAGTAGCTCTTATCGTGAGGGGCGAGCTCGGGCGGCCCCGAAGGTGCCGCGGACGATTCCGCAGGCTGGTACTTGACGCCCGGATCGACGATGGTCACGACCTTCACGCCCTGCCGCAGCAGCTTATCTGTTAGCGCGCTGGGGTCGGGGAATCGCTGGCGGTCCCATGTGAACACGCGGTACTTGTCCATGTAGTCGATATCGAGATAGAGGACATCCAGCGGGAGGTCGTCGGCGCGGTAACGGCGCACCACCTCTTCGGCCATGGTGTCGGGATAGTATCCCCACCGGCACTGTTGATTGCCGAGAGTCCACATGGGCGGCATCGGCATGTGGCCGGTGAGCTCCGCGTAGCGGCCCAGGATCTTCTTGATGGACGGACCGTAGAAGAAGTAGTAATTCATCTCTCCGCCTTCGGCCGAGAAGGCGGCGTATTCCTGCGAGGAGCGACCGAAGTCGAACTCGGTGCGGAAACTGTTATCGAAGAAAATACCGTAGGCGGCGGCGTTCTGCCAGCCGAGGTAGAAGGGGATGCTCTGGTAAATGGGGTCGGTCCCCTCGACGTAGGACGTGTCGCTATTCCACATGGAGAACTGGCCGCGCCGTTTGTCGAGGTGAGCCGCTTTCTCTCCGAGCCCATAGAAGTGCTCGTCGAAGCCGAGTTTCTTGGCGGCGGCCACGGTGCCGGAGTGCGGATCGAACATCATCGGCCGCTGGTCGGCGTTGACGGCGGCGTGGGTCGCGGCGTCGCGAAACTCCACCAGCAGCGGGTCGCGGCGGACCACCACTTCGAGCTCACCGGTAAAGATGTGGAGTGCGTCCGGTTCTTCCTTGACGTTCCACTGCGGGACGTCCCAGTCGGTCTTCTCGATCGCCCAGGAGTGATCGCGGGCGGGTAGCGCGTGGCCGAACGCAGCGCGGACGCGGACCAGGTCGGCAGCCAGCACCCGGATGGCGACCTCGGAGCCGTCGCGGCAGGTGAGAGTGATCCCGCCTGGCGCCTTGGTGAAACCGGACACGGGGGCGATGGGAGTGAGGCCGGCAAGATCGAGGGCCGCAGCCGAAACGCACATCGACAGCAGACAGCAGGCGAACGCCAGGACGGTTTTCATGGTTGATACGAGGATGTTACGTCGAGGCGTGCGGCGTCAAGTAGTACTTAGATTGGGATGCAATCGGCCGGCTAATCTGTCCTCTGTGCTAAGAAGGATGAGTGAGCCTCCCTGACCTCGCTTCCCTGGAGTCGGCGGCCGAGCTCGTCTACCGAGTCATGCCGCCCACTCCCCAAATCCGCTGGCCTCTCCTGTGCGCGCGCGCCGGCGCGGAGGTCTGGGTCAAGCACGAGAACCACACTCCCACCGGAGCCTTCAAAGTGCGCGGCGGTATCGTCTACATGCACCGGCTCCGTCGCCGCGAACCGGACGTCACCGGCGTGGCCGCGGCCTCGCGCGGCAATCACGGCCAGAGCGTCGCCTTTGCCGCCAGCCGCGCGGGCCTGCGAGCGGTCATCGTTGTTCCGCATGGCAATAGCCGTGAGAAGAACGCCGCCATGCGTGCCTTCGGTGCCGAACTGATCGAGCACGGCGCCGATTTTCAAGAGGCCTACGAGTACCTGGCCGGCTTGGCCGAGGCCGAACGCCTCCACCTGGTGCGATCCTTCGACCCAGCACTCGTCGCCGGGGTTGCGACTTACGCCTTGGAGCTCTTCCGGGCCGTGCCGTCGCTCGAAACCGTCTACGTACCCATCGGCATGGGCTCCGGCATCTGCGGCGCCATCGCCGCGCGCAACGCCCTCGGCCTTCAAACCGAGATCGTTGGCGTCGTCGCCTCGGGGGCGCCGGCCTACGCGCTTTCCTTCCGCGCAGGAAAGCCGATAGCCACCGCGGCGGCCAACACCATGGCCGACGGACTCGGCTGCCGTGTCCCCGATCCCGCGGCACTCGAGATCATGCTGAAAGGCGTGTCCCGCATCGTCACCGTCGACGATGCCGAGATCCAGGCCGCCATGCGCCACCTCTTCTCCGATACGCACAGCACCGCGGAAGGCGCAGGCGCAGCGGCCCTGGCAGCGCTCTTGAAGGAACGCTCCGGCCGTCGGGCCGCGGTGGTCCTCAGCGGCGCCAACGTTGACACCGACCTCTTCGCCCGCACTTTGAGCAGCTAGCGGCTTAGCTCAGGTTGACTTTCTCAGCACCGCCCCGCGCTCTCACTGGTTGTGCGGCCAAAGGCCCAACTGGCCTTTGTCGATTCTCACGGAGAGCGTCGCCGGATTGTAGTCTCCGCCTCTGGCGGACTTCATCTCGTCATTGGCCTGCCTACACCACCACCACCCGATGCTCCACACACTCCCGCCCGATCTCCCCCGCCAGCCTCTCAATCAGCCCCTCGCCGTGCCTCGCTACGAACGGAATCACGGAATAGCGCCGCTCCTGCAGATGCTTCTGCGGATACACGAGCCCGCAGGCATAGGCCGTCTCCGCGGAGGCTCGTTCGTCTCGCCGCAAAGATTCCCGCGCCGCCTTCCGCTCCGTCTTGGCCAAGTGGTACTCGATCTTGCGCCGGCTGGTCGCAAACGCCGCCCCGAGCGTCGGATCGAACCCCGCCATCGCCCCCTGCAGCCCATCCAGAACCGAGCCCACTCCGACCCGCGCTTCGCCAATAGCCGCCGCCAGACCGGGCGGCACCAGCTTCGCCGCGACCAATGCGCGAATCGCTTCCTCGCCCCGAAAGAAATCCGGCAGAGTCAGCCCGTACCGGTCGAATAGCCGCGCCGTGCGGGCATCCAGCAGCGTGGCGCTCGCCCGTGGCATCGCCACCGGCATGCGTCCCAGCAGTTGCTGGTAGATCACCTGGCTTTGCGCCAGATAGGCCAGTTCCGCCGGCCCGCCCACATACGCCACCGTCGGCAGCATCGAATCCTGCACCACCGGCCTCAGGAGCGCGTTCGGCGAAAGGCTCTCCGCCCGCGCCGCCAGTTCGTGGCTCGAGATGCGCCGGCCGTCGGGCGTCTGGAACTCGTCGCCATTTCGCCGCAGCCCCAGCCGCCGCCCGTCCTCGAGCAGAAACACCAGCGAGGTCGGCCCTTCGATCAGCACCTGCGAATGATACCCCGCCGCCGCCAGCTCCCGCCCGCGCTCCACCAACCGCGCCGTCAGATCCGGCATCGCCCGCACCGCGTCGGCCAGCAACGGAGCCGCCAGCCGCCGCGACGCCGGATGCATCGGGTCGAACAACAGCAGGTCCTGACCGCGCAGGATGCGCCGCAGCAGCTTGGCGAACGCCGACCCCAGGGTCTCCCCGTCCGCGTACGCCTCGGCCACGAGGCCGGCCGTCTCCTCCCCGAACGGCAGCCCGCCCAATGCTCCACGCAATCCGTCGAGCGGTGCTTTGTCGATGCGGATCCCACCCACCGGCCGCCGCTCCGCATTCTCGCCGGCCAGTTCCAGCCGCACCGCCTCGTTCGCCGCATTGAACACCCAGCAGTGGTTCACTTCAGCGAAATCGTGGTCCTCGGTCGCCAGCCAGAATACGGGGACGGCCGGAATGCCCGACTCCGTAAGCGTCGCCGCCAGCCGCACCGCCGAGAGCGCCTTGTAGACTGCATAGCACGGCCCCAGGAACAGCCCCACCTGCTGGCCCGTCATCACCGCCACGGTTCCCGGTTGCGCCAGCTTTTCCAGGGCCGCGCCCGCCGCGTTCTGCTCGCCCAGCGCCGAAACCAGCGCCGCGCGACGGTCCGCCGGGAAGTCAACCGCAGCCGCAGCGCGCCGGAACGACTCCGGGTCGTGCGGATCGTGCGCGTAGAACCGCGCTACATGCTCGAAGCGATACAGGTAATCCGCAAAAAGCGCCGAAGTGTTCGGCAGTTCGGTCATGCGCACGCATGCGGGTTCCATTCAACTCCAAAGTAGCAAATGCGCCAAAATGGAACGTGGCGGGCGTTTACCTCTCGTTCCCCTTCTGCGCGCAGAAGTGCACCTTCTGCAACTTCGCCTCGGGTGTGTTTCCGCGCGATCTCGAACAGCGGTATCTCGCCGGCCTCGAAACGGACCTCGCCCCCTTCGACTGGCCCTGGCGGCCGGAAACCGTGTACCTCGGGGGAGGCTCTCCCAACCGCATCCCGCCCTCCGCGCTCCGGACCCTGCTCGACAAGATCCCCGGCCGGCCCTGGCGCGAGGCCACTATCGAAGCCACGCCCGGCGCCGTGACACCCGATCTGGCCCGCGCCTGGGGCGAGGCCGGCATCAGCCGCGTCAGCCTCGGCGTTCAGTCGTTCGTCCCAGCCGAAATCGCCGGCACCGGCCGCAAGCACACCGCGGCCCGCGTGGCCGAAGAGGTCGCCGTGCTGCGAGAGGCCGGCCTTCCCAACTTCAACATCGACCTGATCGCCGGCCTTCCCGGCCAGACCCCCGCCACCTGGAGCGAATCCCTCGATTGGATCGAGCGCCTCGCCGCCCCCCATGTCTCCGTCTACATGCTGGAGATCGATCCGGACAGCCGGCTCGGCGCCGAAATCCTCCGCGGCGGTCCGCGCTACGGCGCGCCTAAAGCGCCGCCCGAGGACCTGGTGGCCGACCTCTATGAGACCGCCGTGGACCGCCTCGCCGCCCTGGGAATCCCCCGCTACGAGATCTCCAACTTCGCCCGGCCCGGCTTCGAATCGCGCCACAATTTGAAGTACTGGACCCTGGAGCCCTACGCCGGCTTCGGCGCCGACGCCCACTCTTTCGACGGCGTCTCGCGCCGCGGCAACGTGGAATCGCCCAAGGAGTACATCGATCGCATCGAGCGAGGCGTCTCGCCATGCGACACCGATGAACCGGCCCACCCCGATCAAGAGCGCTTCTTCGTCGGCCTCCGCCTCCGCGCCGGCATCCGTCCCCGCCCCGAAGAGTGGCGCCGCTTCGAAGCACCCATCCGGCGCTTCGTTGAAACGGGCCTTTTGGAAATCGACGGTCCGGTCCTCCGCCTCACGCGCTGCGGGGTTTTGTTGTCCAATGAAGTCTTTCAGGAGTTTCTCGAATCATGATGGACCGCCTCATCGATCTGCGGAGCGACACCGTGACGCGTCCCACCCCCGCCATGCGCCGCGCCATGGCCGAAGCCGAAGTCGGCGACGACGTTTACCACGAGGATCCCACCATCAATCGCCTGGAACAGCGCGCCGCGGAGATCTTCGGCAAGCAAGCCGGGCTTTTCGTTCCCAGCGGAACCATGGGCAACACCATCGGCGTAAAGGTGCACACGCGCCACGGCCAGGAAGTCATCTGCGAGGCCCGCAGCCACGTCTTCAACTACGAGCTGGCCATGATGGCCTGGTTTTCCGGCTGCGTCGCGCGGCCCATCTTTTCACCGGACGGCATCCTCGCCTGGGACCAGATCCGTCGCGAAATCCGCCCCCTGCACGCCCATTACGCGCCCACCGGCGTCATCGAGCTCGAGAACACGCACAACATCGCCGGCGGTTCGGTTTATCCGCCCGAAGTCTTCGACCGCATCGCCGACGGCGCCCACGAACTCGGGCTCCGGGTCCACCTGGACGGCGCGCGCATCTTCAACGCATCCACCTGCCTCGGCCGTCCCGTCAGCGAGATTACCGCCAAGGCCGATACCGTGATGTTCTGCCTGTCGAAAGGGCTGGGCGCGCCGGTCGGCTCCATGCTCGTGGGGACCGCGGAGACCATCGCCGACGCCCGCTTGTGCCGCAAGCGCCTCGGCGGCGGGATGCGCCAGGCAGGCGTCCTGGCCGCCGCGGGCCTCATCGCCCTCGAGGAAATGCCCGCCCGCCTCGGCCAGGACCACGCCAACGCGCGCTTCCTCGCCGACGCCCTCTCCCGCATCCAAGGCATCCAGATAGTGCACGAAGTCCAGACCAACATCGTCATCTTCGACGTCGCCGCCACTGGCCTCTCCCCCGCCGACCTGAGCGCCCGCCTCAAGTCCCGTGGCGTCCTGATGAACCCCGTCCGCGGCACCCTGATGCGCTTCGTCACCCACCTCGACGTCACCCGCGCCGACTGCGAATCCGCGGCGGAGATCTTCCCCCAGTGCCTGAAATGAGGCTCGTCGCTCGACGGGCAAGCAGTTATAATCGCTACTGGATGCCCTGGAGCCGCACTCTTTTGCCGCTCCTGGCCCTGGCCATCTGCGGCCGGGCCCAGGACGAGCAGCCGGCGCTGTTCCGCGCCGAAGCCCGCCTGGTGGTCCTCAACGCCTCCGTCATCGACAAGAGCGGCAACTTCGTCAACGGCCTCCCCCAAACCGTTTTCCACGCCTTCGAGGACGGCGCCGAGCAGCAGATCAAGCTCTTCAAACACGAGGACGTCCCGGTCTCGATGGGCATCATCATCGACAACAGCGCCAGCATGAAGAGCAAGCGCCAGAAAGTCGAGCTCGCCGCCCAGGACCTGGTCGCCAACTCCAACCCACAGGACGAAGTCTTCGTCATCAATTTCAACGACGACGTCTACCGCGACGTCGATTTCACCTCCGATCCCAAGAAGCTCGCGCAGGGTCTGGCCCGAATCGATTCCATGAGCGGCACGGCCATGCGGGACGCCATCCGCGCCGGCGTTCGCTACGCCAAGGCCAAAGGGAAGCACGACAAGAAGGTCCTGGTGGTGGTCACCGACGGCGATGACAACATGAGCGAGACCACTCTGGGCGAACTCCTCCGCGAGGCCCAGCAGCGCGAGGTGCTGGTTTACGCCATCGGGCTACTCTCCGAGGAGGAGCACGACGCCGCCAAGCGCGCCCGCGAGGCCCTCGGCGAGATCGCGCGCTCGACCGGCGGCGCGGTCTGGTACCCCAACGACGTCAACTCCGTGGGCCGTATCGCCCTGCAACTGGCGCGCGACATTCGCAGCCAATACATCGTCGCCTACACGCCCTCCAACCCCAAGATGGACGGCAGCTACCGCCAGATCCGCCTCACCGTCACCGGCCCCAATCACCCCGTCGCCCGCACGCGCACCGGCTACTACGCGGCAGCCGACCTAGGAGCCAAGCCCCCGGTTCCCAAGCCAATCATCAAGCGTTGAACCCCCGTCCCACGTCATCGAAACTTCCAGTACCGCCCCGCCCCACTTTTGCGTCTGAACGTATGTGAGGAGGGGTACAATGCAACTCGGAAAGCTGTTCGCTCCCGTTGTCCTCGCGGCACTGGGGGCGGCCTCCGCCGCCGCGCAGTCCCCAGAAACGCTCCGAGTCACCGTTCCGTTTCCGTTCACGGTCAACAGCGTGTACATGCCGGCGGGCGAGTACTCGATCAGCCCTTCCGGCGCCGAAAACAGCGGCCTCCTGGCTCTGCAGGGTGCCGACAGCCGGCACACGCTTTTCTTCGTGGGGCGCGCCTCGGCGCTCGGCAGCGCTCCGGCTCAATCCAGGCTGGTGTTCCGCCATGAAGGTGACGCCTACTCTCTGGCCGATATCTGGTGGGCCGGTTACACCTCCGGAGTGCAACTCGCGCCACCGAAGGAATCTCCCGCCATGGCCTCGCTCCACCCACCCGAAGTAATGGTGGTGCTGTACCGCTGAAGAACCGGAAAAACCGAGGACAGTGACTCTGTCCCCTTTGGCGGGGCGGGCCGCCTTCCGCTTCCGCGGCCCGCCTGGCTCCATTCCCCGCGCAGCGCCACCGCCGCCCGTAGCTTCTCCCCGCCAGCACTCGACGGCCGCTCATCGGATTCCTCGATCAGTTCCGCATCGATCAAGGACCGGAGGCGTATACTGCGAATGAGCCGAGTGCCATGGAGCAAAGGCCGAAAACCGTTCCCATCGTGGCGGCCTTCCTGTTCGCCGCCGCGGCCATTGCTGCCGTCGTCGGATGCTCGCTGCTCTTTCCCGGCACGCTCCTGGACCGGCTGTGGGACCTCAACAAACCGGGCGCGGCAGCTTTTCACGTCTTGGGGAGGATTTCGGCAATCCTGTTGCTGCTCCTTGGCGCCGCGACGTCCGCCGCCGCCCTGGGGCTGCTGCGGGGAAGGAACTGGGCCTGGTGGTTCGCCATGGTGTTGTTCGCGGTCGATGCCTGCGGAGATGTGGTGAGCTTTGCCGCGAGAGGAGACTGGGTGAGAAGCGCTTCGGGCGTCGCGATCTCCTCCGCTTTTCTTTACGCTCTGATCCGGCCTCCCGTAAGGCGGTACTTCAAACACGAAAGGCAATGACAACATGCAAGTGGATCGGCGTGCATTCATGAATGTCCTCGGTGGATCGCTGGCCGCGGTTTCGGCGCTTCCGCAACAGACTCCCCCCCGAATCAAGTTCGCCGTGATCGGGATCAATCACCCCCACATCTACAGCCAGGTGGAAGCCATACGTCGCGGCGGTGGCGAACTGGTGTGGTTGTATGCCCGGGAACCGGACCTCTCTGCGGCCTTCCTGAAGCGGTTTCCGCAAGCCCGCCCCGCCCGCACCGAGAACGAGGTTCTCGACGACAACTCGATCCAACTCGTGCTTAGCTCGGGCATTCCGGATGAACGTGCCCCGCTCGGCATCCGCGTCATGCGGCGCGGCAAGGACTACATGTCCGACAAGCCGGGCGTCGTCAGCCTCGATCAGCTCGCCGAAGTCCGCCGCGTTCAGGCCGAGACCCGCCGCATCTACTCCATCATGTATAGCGAGCGCCTCGAGAATCGGGCCACCGTGAAAGCCGGAGAACTGGTGATGGCCGGCGCCATCGGCCGCGTCATCCAGACCGTAGGATTGGGACCTCATCGCATGACGCCGAAGCAGCGCCCGCCCTGGTTCTTCGAGAAGAAGCGGTACGGCGGCATCCTGTGCGACCTCGCGTCGCATCAGGCGGACCAGTTTCTGTTCTTCACCGGATCGACCAGCGCCGAGGTAGTCGCCGCCCAGGCCGGCAATGTGGCCCACCCGCAATATCCGGATCTCGAGGACTTCGGCGACGTTCTGTTGCGCGGCGATGGCGGGACCGGCTACATCCGCGTAGACTGGTTCACCCCGAATGGTCTGGCGACGTGGGGCGATGGGCGGCTGACCATCCTCGGCACCGACGGCTTCATCGAAATCCGCAAGAACGTCGATATCGCCGGCCGTCCCGGCGAGAGCCACCTGTTCCTGGTGGACCAACAGGAAACCCGCTACATCGACTGCGCCACCCAGAAGCTGCCCTACGGCGAGCAATTAGTCTCGGACGTACTCAACCGCACCGAAACCGCCATGCCGCAAAAGCACTGCTTCCTGGCGACCGAGCTGGTTCTGAAGGCGCAGCAGCAGGCCCAGAGGCTAAAATGACTCGGCCGTCCCGCCGCAGCTTTCTGGGCTCCGCTCTCGTCGCGGGCTTCCCCGCCATCGTTCCGTCCTCCGTCTTCGGCAAGACCGCGCCCGGCAATCGAATCAACGTGGGCGCGATCGGCACCGGACGCATCTCGCGCGGGCACGACATGCCCGGCGTCTGGAAGTTCGACCGCGCCCGGATCGTCGCCGTCTGCGACCTCGACAGAAAAAGGATGGAGGACGCCAAGACCCTGCTGAACGGCTATTACAAGACCCGCGACGGCGTCACCGGATACCTCGACTACCGCGAGCTCCTCGCGAACAAGGATATCGATGCCGTGCTCGTCAGCACGCCCGATCACTGGCACGCGCTCATCGCAATTGCCGCCGTGGAAGCGGGCAAAGACGTCTACCTCCAGAAACCCGCCTCGCTCACCATCGCCGAGGGACGGGCCCTTGGCAACGCTGTCCAGCGCACGGGCCGCATTCTCCAACTCGGCAGCCAGCAGCGATCTTCACCGCAGTTCCGTTACGCCGCCGAGCTGGTCCTCAACGGCCGTATCGGAGAGTTGAAGACCGTTCAGGTAGGGCTGCCGGGCGACCCGTCCGGCGACGACGAGCCCGAAATGCCCGTCCCCAGGAACCTGAATTACGAAATGTGGCTGGGCTCGACGCCGTACGTCTACTACACCGAGAAACGCGTGCATCCGCAGGACACCTACGACCGCCCCGGCTGGCTGCGCTGCGAGCAATTCGGAGCCGGCATGATCACCGGCTGGGGCTCGCACCACATCGACTGCGCCCACTGGGCCATGGGCACCGAGTACACCGGCCCGGTGGAAGTGTCAGGCTGGGCTGAGTTTCCGAAGAAGGGAATCTGGGACGTGCATGGCAAGTTCAGAACCGAGGCGCTCTACGCCAACGGCGTGCGGATGATCGTCAGCGGCGACTTTCCCAACGGCATCCGCTTCGAGGGAACGCTAGGCTGGATCTTCGTCTCGCGCGGAAACGAGACGGTCACCGCCAGCGATCCTGTCGCGAAGCTGAAAGACAGCCAGGCCCTGGCCGCCAGCGATCCGAAGATCGTCGCGTCCGTCATCGGACCGGAGGAGATCCACCTTTACGAAAGCAAAGATCACCACGGCAATTGGCTCGACTGCGTGAAATCGCGCCTGCAACCCATCGCGCCGGTCGAGGTAGGGCACCGCTCCTGCTCTGCGTGCCTGATCCACCACGCCGCGATGAAACTGAAACGAAAGTTGTACTGGAACCCGGCCAGGGAACGGTTCCGCAATGACGACGAGGCGAACGCCATGTTGTCGCGCCCGCAACGCTGGCCCTGGAGGATCGGAA
>Ga0265316_10006061_pt1 | contig 11606 bp, 10 predicted proteins | sample 4522metaG_FD_202092 | JGI IMG/M metagenome (GOLD analysis project Ga0265316, IMG submission 202092) | Rhizosphere microbial communities from Carex aquatilis grown in University of Washington, Seatle, WA, United States - 4-5-22 metaG | ecosystem: Host-associated > Plants > Roots > Rhizosphere >...
CAGGCGTGGGCGCTGAGGGCTCGAAGATGCCGATCGAATACATTTCTACATCCGACTCCCGCACTTGCGCGCGAATCTCGCCCTCGGTGTAGCGGGAGCGGTTGTCGCCGCCGTCTGAGACCACCAGTAGCGCCTTGCGCTCGTGCCGCGCATCCTTCATCTTGTTTACGCCAAAGTAGATAGCGTCCAGAAGCGCGGTGCGATGGCCGCTGCGCACGGTGGCCAGGCGGGCCTGAATGTCCTCCACCGCGTTGGTGAAGTCCTCCATCAACTCCGGCCGGTCGTTGAAGCCGATGACAAAAAACTCATCCTGCGGGTTGGCGGTCTTGATGAACTGCAAGATCGACTCCCGGGCGCGGATTAACTTCGAGGTCATGGAACCGGAGAGATCGAAAATGATGCCGATCGAAACCGGCGCGTCCTCGCTGGCAAAGGTCTTAATCTGCTGTTGGATGCCGCTCTCGAATACCTGAAAGTCATCTTCTTCCAGTCCGGTAATCAACCGGTTCATGGGATCAGTGACCGTGACCGGAATCAGCACCATATCCACGTTCATCCTGATCCGCGAGCCGGGACGGATCTTCAGCGCGTTGGTGCCCGTGGCGGCAGGCGCTTCAGCCCCAGCGGGAGCTCCCGTAGCCGGCGCGGCAGCCCCCGGCGGGGGTATATGCACCTTGTCGAGCTGGTTGTCCTGGGCCGGGGCGCGCGCCAAACAGAAAACCGCCGCCCATCCGCAAATCCACAGCCACCGGCTCAGCATCCGCAGGTTACCGCGCCGGGTTGGCATTCTGCTCGGAATAAGAAGCCTCCTCATGCTCCTTCACCCAATAGTGAAGCCGATGTTAGCACGGTTTACGCTATTCCGGCGCGTGGTTTTGCCGCCATCGAACGTCACATCCCGGTAGGTGCAAGGCCGGGCCCAGTGCGCCCGCCATTGCGACTGCTGGGATACAATCGAGCCTGAGCGCGCAAGCGTCCCGGAGTGTGCAGGATGGGACTCCGGTGCGCGAGTCTCGCTGTTAGACGGGGAGCTAGACCTTCCGTATGGCCCGCATCTATCCATTTCGCGCCTGGCGCTACAATCTCTCCGCCGTCCGGCTTGAGGACGTGGTCACCCAGCCTTACGACAAGATCTCTCCGTCCATGCAGCAGGCTTACTATCAGCGCAGCCCCTTCAATCTGGTCCGCATCATCCTGGGGCTGCCTGAACTCTTCGATGCCGAGCGCGGCGAAAGCGTCTATACGCGCGCCAGCCGCGACTTTCGCGCATGGCGGGAACAAGGCGTCCTGGTTCAGGAAAAAGATCCCTGCATCTTCGCCTACTCACAGCGTTTTAAGCTACCCGGATCCGAAATCGTCAACGAACGGCGCGGTTTTATCGCGCTCGGCAAGCTCCACGACTATGCCGACCAGGTCGTCTTCCGCCACGAGCAAACCCTCTCCAAACCCAGGAGCGACCGGCTCAATCTGCTCAAGGCCACGCACGCTCACTTCGGCCAGATTTTCATGCTCTATTCTGACCCCGCTGGCAGCGTGGAGAAGATTCTCTACGGTGGCAGCGGCCCCGCCGACGCCGAAGTCACCGACGAGTACGGCGTGCTGCACCGGCTGTGGCGCATCTGCGATCCGGCGGTCATCCGTATGCTGGCGGCTTCCATGGCCGACAAGAAACTGATCATCGCCGATGGCCACCACCGCTACGAGACGGCTCTGAACTACTTGAAGGAGACTGCCTGCGTCGTGGCGGCTAACGCCGAGTCCAGCGCCAGCCAATTGCCCCATCCCGCCTGCCCTGAGGCGGCTGTGATGATGACCTTCGTCAACATGGACTCCGACGGCCTGGTCGTTCTGCCCACCCATCGCGTGGTCCACAGCCTGGCTCACTTTGACCCGGCTGCCTTTGCTCGTGCTGCAGAAGAGTTTTTCACCGTCGATTCCCTGCCCAAGGGCGAGGCCGCCGATTATATCCAATCGCTCGGCAAACAGACAGGCACGGCCTTTGTCGCCGTCACCCGTGCCGGAGCTCTGCTGCTGCGCTCCAAGCCGAACTCCGTAGCCGCGGCTCTGGCTAGCCTCCCCGAGCGCCAGCGCCAGCTCGACCTCAGCCACTTGCACTCCATCATCCTCGACCGGCTGCTGGGCCTGGACGCCGAAAAGGTCAGCGAGCAGACCAATCTCCGCTACCTGCGCGACGCGGGCGAAGCGATGGACCAGCTCCGCCGCGGCGAGGCCGACATCGCCTTCCTCACTAACCCCGTCTCCATGGAGCAACTGCGGGAGGTGGCCTTTGCTGGCGAGGTGATGCCGCAGAAGTCCACCGACTTCTTCCCCAAGCTGCTCAGCGGTTTGACTATCTATGCGCTGGACTAACTGGGCAATTGCGGCACTCGTCACAACCGGGCAATTGGCCTTCGCGCAGGCCCCGTCCGCTCCCGCCGCTCGCTTTGTCGTGGTGCTCGACGCAGCTCACGGCGGCGACGACCCTGGCGGACGCCTCTCGAACGGCCAGCCGGAGAAGGCCTTCACTCTGGCCCTCAGCGTCAGGCTGCGTTCGCTGCTGGCCGCGCGAGGCATGCAGGTAGTCACCACGCGCGAATCCGACACTGCCGTGGACCTGAACCGCCGGGCAGAGATCGCCAACCACGCCAACGCCCAGGCCTGCCTGAGCCTGCACGCTTCTGAGAGCGGCTCCGGCGTCCACCTGTTTACCTCCTCGCTGGCGCCCGCTCAGCCCGTGCGCTTTGCAGCATGGAAGACCGCGCAATCCGCTTGGGTTCCGCGCAGTCTGGCCTTGGCCGGGGTACTCAACTCTGCCTTGATGCACGCAGGCATCTCCGTTACCCTGGGCCGCACAACGCTGCTTGCCGTCGACAGCATGACCTGCCCCGCCATAGCCATCGAGATTGCCCCGGAACGAGGCCCAGTCCAGACCGTCAAAGCCGGTCTGGACGACCCTGGTTACCAGGCGCAAGTAGCCGAAGCGCTGGCTGCCGCCATCGTGGAATGGCGATCCGACTGGGGATCGGGGGCCCGTCAGCCATGATTCCCCGTTACCAGACAATTCTCTTCATCGTTCTGCTCGTCGCTTCGGTAGCCATGGGCATCGTTCTGTGGCAGTTGCGCGAACGCGCTCATGAGCGCCTGCTCTATGGCTCGGACTCTGCGCCCACTCATGCCCCCGCGGTGGCGCCCGCCGAGCAAGCCACTCTGCTGGTCGCCAGCGACACGGACGGCTCCCTGCTGGCCCTGGTTCAGTCCCTGCCCCTGCCCCAGGATCCTGCCTCGCGCGCGCGAGCCGTGCTAGGCAAGCTGCTTGACCTCTACGCCGCTCCCGATGCCGCCCACCCCGTCCCCGGCGGCGCGGGTTCCATCGGCCAGGTCTTCCTGTTACCGGCCCTGACCATCAACGGCAACCCGAGTGTACCCGTAGCAGGCAAATCGAAAGCCCCGGACACATCCTCCACGAACTCTCAGCCGACCGGCCCCGAAATGGCCGTCATCAACCTGACCGGCGCCTTTGTCGCCAGCCACCCATCGGGGATTCAGACCGAAACGCTCACTGTGCTCTCCATCTGCGGCACCCTGCACGCTAACCTTCCCCGCATCACCCAGGTCCGATTCCTGGTCGACGGCCAACCGCGTTCTACACTCGCCGGCCATGCCGACCTCACCCGCACCTGTCTGGCGGCTGAAGCCGTTCCCTCCGAGGGAGCCCATCCATGAGCATTTCCGGCGCCATCTCCCCCACCATCGGCGTCTTCGACTCCGGCTTCGGCGGCTTGACCGTTCTGCGCGCGCTCATCCAGCGGCTGCCGCAAGCCCAATTCGCCTTTCTCGGCGACACAGCTCGCCTGCCCTACGGCTCCAAATCCCGCCGCACCATCGCCCGCTACGCCGCCCAAAGCGCCCAATTCCTCGTCCGTGAACAGGGCGCCAACTTCCTGGTGATCGCCTGCAACACCGCCAGCGCCCTGGCCCTCGACGCTATTCAGGATGCCGTTCCGGTTCCAGTGCTGGGAGTCATTGAGCCCGGCGCCTCCGCCGCCCGCGCCGCATCGAGCACCGGCGACGTGCTGGTCATTGCCACTGCCGCCACCGTCGAAAGCCACGCCTACGCCGCCGCCTGCCGCGCCCAGGGCCTCCGCGCCCTTGAGAAAGCCTGCCCGCTGCTCGTCCCTCTGGTCGAGGAAGGATGGACCGGTTTTTCGATCGCAGCCGGAGCTGTCAATACAGCCTATGCGGCGCAAGCCGCGTCTGCCCCACCGCAGGTGGCCATCACAACGGAAGTAATTCGCATCTATCTCACTGAACTCAACGCCGATGCCGCCATCCATGACCTGAATCCCGACACGCTGGTCCTCGGCTGCACTCACTATCCGCTGCTTCGACCGCTCCTCGATCGAGCGGTCCCCGCCGGCATGAAAGTCATCGACTCTGCCGAGGCCGCTGCCGACGCCGCCGTGCGCCTCTTTAATGAACAGGCTGGGTGCCCCATCCTTTCCACCTCCTCTGTGGAAAGGGTGGGAGACGACCCCGCCCACCCCACCGAAATCCGCTGCTTCGCAACCGACTCTGTTGAGAAGTTCGAGCGCCTCGGCTCTCGCTTTCTGGGTCGCGCCACTGGCAAAGTCGAGTTGGTCGACCTGGGCGGCTGATATTCCCTTTTGTGGCTGATATTCTATTGAATGAATGGCTCACCTTCCCCTCTATGCGGGCCATGGAGGAAACAAGCAAGCATGATCGATTTGACGGGTAAGACGGCCGTAGTCTTCGGGCTGGCCAACAAGCGTTCCATCGCCTGGGGCATCGCCCAAAAACTGCAACAGGCCGGCGCAACCCTGGCCATCTGTTATCAAAACGAGCGCATGGGCCTCGAAGCTCAGGGCCTCATCGACGAGTTGCCCGGCGCCAGCGGCTTCCAGTGCGACGTCACCAACGACGCCGAGATCGACACCCTCTTCGCCGCCCTCAAACAGAAGTACTGCAAGCTCGACATTCTGGTCCACGCCGTCGCCTTCGCCCCCCCCGCGGAGCTGCGCGGCGAGTTCATCAACTGCACGCGCGAGGGCTTCCGTATCGCCCTCGACGTAAGTGTCTACTCGCTCATCGCCGTCACCCGCGCTGCCGCGCCGCTGATGACCGAGGGCGGCAGCATTATGACCATGAGTTTTTACGCCGCCGAAAAGGTCGTCCCCCACTACAACGTGATGGCCGTGGCTAAGGCCGGCCTGGAATCCGCTGTCCGCTACCTCGCCGCCAACCTCGGTCCCCGCAACATTCGCGTCAACGCGATCTCCGCCGGCCCCATCAAGACCCTGGCCGCCCGAGGCGTCGGCGACCTGAGCGACATGATCAAGACCCACGCCGAACGCGCCCCGCTGCGTCGCAACGTAGACCAGCTCGAAGTCGGCGGCACGGCGTTGTATCTTGCCAGCGACCTCTCCAGCGCCGTCACCGGCGAAATCCTCTATGTCGACTGCGGCTATAACATCATGGGGTTCTGAGCAAGACGATATCGTCGATCCAAGTATTTACATCGCCACAATCTGCGCCCACACCGCCGGCTCCACAGGCAGCCCGAGTTTGCGATTTTCCGCTCTCGGGCGCAACGTCTGCTCTCCCGGATAGCGTATCTTCTTACCCTTCTCCACGGCCCGGCAGTGATGTACCGAAGCAACAATATCGTCGGCAATCTGTGTACCCTTTTCTGGTGGTCCCAGGGCATCCGGATTCATCGCCAGAAAGACCTGTGAGAGACCCGTCTCAAGCAGAGGATCGGTCGAAAGTTGATGAGTTGCCTTACCCAGCGAGGTCATGGCGGCAATCATATCCAGCACCATCGAAAGCCCGGACCCCTTCCAGTAACCAATCGGCAGCGGGCGCTGCGTTTGTTCAATCGCTGCCGGGTCGCGCGTCAGGTTGCCTTCCTCGTCAAAGCCCCCGTCCACGGGCAGCATCTCGCCTCGTTTTTTGTAGCTCTCAAGCGTTCCATAGGAGAACTGCGACATCGCCATGTCCAGTACGACAGCTCCCTTTTCGCGCGGCACAGCAATCACCAGAGGATTATTCCCAATGCACGGCTTCGTTCCGCCCCAGGGCGGCAGGTTGGGCATGGTATTCGTCCAGCAGATGCCGATCAGCCCCGCCTCGGCGGCCTGCCAACCGTAGCTGCCTCCGCGCATCCAATGGTTGGTATTGCCCAGGCACGCGCATCCCAGTCCATGCTCGCGGCTCAGGGCCATAGCCCGTTTCATCGAGGCCTGCGCATTCAGGTTGCCGGGGCCTTTGCATCCGTCCCACCGCTCCAGAGCGCCAAAGCGAGCCAGCAGCCGAGGCTCCGCCTCTACGTCAATGCTGCCATTGCGCACCATGGCGACAAAGCGCGGAAAGCGGTTGATGCCGTGCGTGTACACGCCGTCGCAGGTTGTCTCGGCAAACAAACGCGCACAGGCTTGCGCGCGTTCTGCTGTGAACCCCAGCTTCAGCAGAACGCCTGCAAGCGTCTCCTGCACCTCGTTAAAAGGGATTCGATCCATGGCCTCTCGCTATATCGAAAGGGAATATTCCGCCAACTCGCGCGATGTGCAGCTGACTTGCTGACTCGCTGACCCGCTAACTTGCCCCCGCCTACTCCTTCAGCGTCACCGTAATCTTGCGCGCATCGCCGACCACCGAGCTGATCGCAATCTCGCCGGTAGCTTTCTTGCGGATGCTCTTGAACTTTTCTCCCCACTCCACCAACACCAGCGCGTCCGATGTGAGCAGCTCATCCAGCCCCAGCGTCTCCAGTTGCCGCTCACCTTCCAGGCGATAGACGTCCAGGTGAAAGAGCTTCACCGGCCTGCCCTCGCGAGCTCCGTCGTACTCGTGAATCAGAGTGAATGTGGGGCTGGTCACCTCGTCGGCCTCGGCAGCATCCAGCGCTTCGGCGATGCCCTTCACCAGCGTGGTCTTACCGGTGCCTAGGTCGCCGCGCAAAATCAGCAATTGCGGAGGTGTGAGCAGATGAACCAGCTTGCGGCCCACCTCGACAGTATCGAGGCCGCTCTGGGTGGTGAACTCGAACATCCGGCCTGCGACGGGTGGGGCGGCTTGACTCATTGTGTGGCCTCTTGAAGGGCTGCTGCCTGCAAGGTCTCCGCCGGCAGCCCCTGCAACCAAAGATACCCGTTCGGCTCGCGTGAACGAACGCGAAAAGCCCGGGAAAGATGCGCAAGGCTATCCGTGGCCAACAGAGTGTGTTCATCGGCCTCGCGCACTGCCAGGTCGCCGGCCAGCCCGTGCAGAGTGACCGCCGCCTCTACCGCCTGCGCCGGATCATTTGGATATTGCGCCAGTAAGCCGGCAATCAACCCAGTGAGCAGATCGCCGCTGCCGCCTTTGGCCATGCCGGGATTCCCGGTGGTATTCACGGCCACGCGGCCGTCAGGGTGGGCTATGAGAGTCCGCGCCCCCTTGAGCACCAGCGTGACGCCGTTGCGCTGGGCAAAATCGCGCGCCACTCCGAGCCGGTCGGCCTGCACCTCGGCCACTGGTATCCCTGCCAGCCGCGCCATCTCGCCGGGATGCGGCGTAAGCACCAGAGTACGTCCCTTCGCCAATTTTGCCAGCAGCGCTGGCTTCGTGGCCAGCATATTGAGCGCGTCCGCGTCGATCACAGCCGGCATCTTGGTAGCCGAGAGCAGCCCTGCAATGTATTTGACCGTCTCCGGGCTTTGTCCCAGGCCGGGACCGATAGCCAGCACCGTCTTGGCCGCCGTAAGAGCCTCAATCAGCTCCGGGGCAAGATTCTCCGCCGCAATATGGCCCGCAGCGGTCGCCATGAGTGGCCAGGTCATCAGTTCTGGCGCCACACCAGCCACCAGCTCCAGAATCGGTGTCGGAACCGCCCCCGTCACCAGTCCTGCCCCGGCCCGCAGCGCTCCCAGGGCCGCCATAGCCGGAGCGCCAGACTTGCCTGTCGATCCACCCACCAGCAGCACATGCCCGAAGTTGCCTTTGTTGGCCGCCGCAGCACGCGGGGTATGTGTGAGCGAGAGCGCTGAACCGGCCCAGTCAAGTCGCAGCGCCGATAGTACCGCCTCATCCGGCGAACCGATCGGCGCCACCACAATCGGCTGGTCCCAATGGCGGGTCAACTGACCAAAAACGTGCGCCGGCTTGGGCGCGGTAAAGGTAATCACGGCATCGGCGGGGAAGACCGGCCCGACCACAGCGGCGTTGGTCTCATCGGCCGGCCAGCCGGAGGGCAGGTCAACTGCAAGAATTGGCGCCTTGCCAGCCTTCAGCCACTCCAGCGCTGCCAGTTCCAAACCCTTCAGTGGCGGCTTGAACCCGGTACCCAGCACGGCGTCCACAAACAGGTCGGCTTCAAGAGCGCTTTTGTGCCGGACCAGCTCCTCCGGCAAGTTTACGATGTGGATGATCCCGTGCGCCGGGTTGGTAAGTTTGCGCCAAGCTATCTCAACGTCGCCCGTGAGGCCAGTGGGCGTTCCCAGCAGCAGCGTGGTAACCTCCAGGCCCACCGAGGCCAGCAAGTGCGCGGCCATCATGCCGTCGCCGCCGTTGTTGCCGCGGCCGCACAGCACTGTGATTCGCCGCGCCCGCGGGAACTGCTCCCGCGCGAAGGCCGCCACCGCAGCCGCAGCCGTTCGCATCAGGTCGAGCGACGGAATCCCGAACTGCTCGGTCGTAGCGCGGTCACAGGTCTGCATCTCTACAGCGGAAAGAACGTGCATGGAAGATATGGTAGCGCACGAGGGAACAGGGAGTAGGGAATAGGGAATAGGGAATAGGCGAGGCTATGACTGTGCGGGTAGCAGTAGAGTTGTTACAATTCGTGAGTTTATGGAGCGATATCCTGATGCCTCATGTACAGAAACAGTCTTTCGCCGCTTCCTACGACTTGACAGCAAAAATTATCAGCTCTTCCGTGGTGGTTGTACTACTGGTAATTTTCATCACCACCAGGAGTGCACTGATCGGCGTTCTTAATTTTTGTATCCTCGCGTTGACTTACCTGTATTCCCCCCAGTCGTATGAAATCTCCGATGGCGCAATTGTTATCAAACGCCTGATTGGAACGGTGCGTGTGCCACTCGATAGCATTCGTGAACTCAGGATTGGGAATGCCGACGATTTCAAAGCGTGCATCCGGCTTTGGGCCAGTGGAGGATTGTTCGGTTATTTCGGCTTGTTCAAGACACGTAAGCTCGGTAAATGCAGATGGTATATGACAAATCGCAGGAATCCCGTCATTATCGTTGCCTCTGCGATGACGGTCGTGATCAGCCCCGATGATGTCCCCGGTTTTCTCGCAGCAGTTCGCAGAGTAGTGTCTGTGCCTGAAGCAACTGGCGGACAGATCTCCGCGAGCCTGGAGGCCCAGAAAGCTGGAGCCAATGTCGGCGCATGGATCGGTGGGATCATTGCTGTTCTTGCAATCAGCCTTGTGAGCTTCGCGCTATTGTATTCCCCAGGCGTGCCGGAAATTACTTTGACCTCGAGCTCTCTCACCATTCATGACCATTTTTATCCGGTAACTTTGAATGCAGCCGATATCGATGTGAGCGGAATAAAAATCGTCAACATCAAAACGGACCATGAGTGGACGCCAACTGAAAGAACAAATGGATTTGCAAATGCACACTATCACTCCGGATGGTTCCAGGTTGCCAACGGGTCCGTTCGGATGTATTGGGCAGATGGAGAGAATCTTGTACTTCTGCCGTCACACCATAACGGCACACCGGTTCTGGTGCAGGTGAATGATCCGGAGCAATTCATCGATAGAGTCCGCCGGCAATGGGCAAAGAATTAGTTGGTGTTTGTTGCGACTGAAACAAATGGCTTGAACTGGAGTGGATCATTTGTATGAGCAGTGGATTGCTCCAAGTCGTTGCGTAACTATTCCCTACTCCCTAGTCTCTCGCCTCACCGAATCATCAGCACTAAAAACCACGCATTCAATCCGGCGATGAGCACGGCCACGAACCACGCTAGAGTCTGTAAGCCTCGGCCATTCACAAACTCGCCCATCTTCTGGCGGCTGCCGGTGAAGATCACCAGCGGAATGACGGCGAAGCTCAACTGCAGGGATAGAATCACCTGGCTCAGAATTAGCAGTTTCTCTGTTCCCTGCTCACCGGTAATCGCAACCACGATGATGGTGGGAATTATGGCCAGCGAGCGGGTTATAAGCCGGCGTAGCCACGGCGAGAGCTTGAAGTGGATGAAGCCTTCCATCACCACCTGCCCGGCCAGTGTGCCGGTAATGGATGAGTTCTGGCCGCTGGCCAGCAGGGCTATGGCAAACAGAGTGCTCGCGCCGGCTGCACCTAACAGCGGGCTGAGCAGCTTATAAGCGTCCTGGATGGCGGCAACCTCAAAGTGGCCGCTGCGATTGAATACAGCCGCCGCTACGACGAGAATCGCCGCATTCACAAACAACGCCACCGTGAGCGCCAAAGCAGAGTCGATATTGGCCATGAAGATGGCCTCCCTCTTGCCCTTGGGCGTGCGCTCATATTTGCGGCTTTGCACAATCGAGGAGTGCAGATAGAGGTTATGCGGCATCACCGTCGCGCCCAGAATCCCGATAGCGATGTAAAGCATATCGGGATTGGTGACGATGGAGGGCGAGGGAATGAAAAGATTCTTCAATACCGGCCAGTACTCCGGCTTCGAAAGAAACATCTGCACGCCGAACAGGGCGATGATAGTGCCGATGAGCGTGATCACCAGCGCCTCCACATAGCGGAAACCCCAGCGCTGGATCACGAGAATCAGCAACACATCCAGTCCGGTGATCAGCACGCCGTAAAAGAGCGGTATGTGGAAGAGCAGATTCAGTGCGATCGCCGAGCCGATCACCTCGGCCATGTCGCAGGCGGCGATGGCGATCTCAGCGCCCACCCACAGGGCATAGCTCACCCTGGGGCCGTAGCTCTGGTGGCAAAGCTGCGCCAGGTCGCGCTCCGTGGCTATGCCCAGCTTGAGGCTCAGGCTTTGCAGCAGAATGGCAATCAGGTTCGAGGCCATAATGACGTAGAGCAGCGTATAGCCGAAACGCGAGCCGCCGGCGATGTCGGTGGCCCAGTTGCCGGGGTCCATGTAGCCTACCGAAATAAGAAATCCCGGGCCGATAAAGCCTAAAAGCCGCCGCCAAAACTGTGGCGACCGGGAGACGCGCACCGTCGCATGAACCTCCGGCAGCGAGGGCACAAGGTGCTCGGGCCCCGGCGCAAGGCCTGGGATTACGGGCAATCGAGTTTCAGCCGTCGGGCTCATACAAACGAGTATGCCACAATAAATTAACCATGGTTAACATATCTTCATATGTTGATTTATTAATCGTATTCCGGGCGCAGCCAGACCGCTTCTGCGGCCGCGTGGCCGAGAGTACAAATTCCAGCAGATAGCTCAATCGAAACAGTTTGATCGTAGTTCTGGCTGAGTACCCGCAGACTTTGACCAGGGCCTAAACCGGCAAAGTGCAGAAAGAGCAGCAGCTTGGGATCGCGCTCGTGGAGGCTGATAATGCTATAGTTCTGGCCCTCGACGGCCTCAGAGAGCTGCGTCTCTCCGCGCCGTTTGCGCTCCACCGG
>Ga0265316_10006062_pt1 | contig 11606 bp, 5 predicted proteins | sample 4522metaG_FD_202092 | JGI IMG/M metagenome (GOLD analysis project Ga0265316, IMG submission 202092) | Rhizosphere microbial communities from Carex aquatilis grown in University of Washington, Seatle, WA, United States - 4-5-22 metaG | ecosystem: Host-associated > Plants > Roots > Rhizosphere >...
GAAATCCACCTGCGGCAGCAGCTGGTTGCGGGCATAGACCGCATTGTACCGGCTCTTGATGAGGCCGAGCCGCAACTGCTGGTAATCCGGACGCAATTCGTAGGCTTTCTTCAAATCCTCGGCGGGTTGGATCGTCACCTCTGGCATGACCGGCGGGTCGACGGCGAACAACGGGCCGTCGTTTGAAAACGCGCGCTCGCCGAAAAGGAGTCGCAGTTGGTTGTCGTTGTCGCGCACCAGCTGCTCAGCCGAGACAATTCCCTCTTCGCGCAGGGCCATCTGGGCGCGGGCCGAGGTGACGTCGTTTTCCGACATGCTGCCGAGCTTGAAACGCTTTTGGTTCTCGTTGACTAGGCCGGCGGCGAGTTCGCGGGAGAGCTGCGCGGTGCGCAGGTAGGCGTGGGCGGAGACCAGGTTGCTGTACGCGACCACGACTTTGGTCACCGTATCAATGACCGTCTGGCGGTACTGCCAGTCGGAGATGGTGCGGTCGGCCTTGGCGATCCGCACGCCGAGGAGACTGGCATTGCCCCAGAAACCGAAGCCGCGCAGCAGCGGCTGGGTGATGGAGAGGCCGCCGGTCGTCAGGAAGTTGTTGGTGAATCCATTGTAGGTGCCGCGCTGGTTCTGCGAGGTGCCGCCGAGCGAATACATCGTGCCCCAAGGCAGGGTGCCTCCGAGTGAGAGGCCGTAGTAGTCAGTCTGGACGAGGGTGGAGGAAGGGAGGAATCCGTTGCTGGCCGAGGCGAGCGACGGGCTGTACTGTTCGCTGTGGCTGCGGTTGAAGTTGAGTGAAGGGTCGAACGCCCCGTAGGCCGAGAGCAGGTTGGCCCGCGCAATGGACCGGGAATAGGCGTCGACCTTGATGCTCAAGTTGCTGGCCAGGGCGAGACGGATGGCATCGTCGAGCGTCAGGTGCGGGACGGTATCCTGCGCGGCGAGGACAGCGGGCAGCAGCAGGAGGCATGCGAGGGTGGCGGGAAGGCGCATGGGCGGTCAGTTGACAATCATGCCGTCGGCGAGGCGCACAATGCGCGAACCATAGGCGGCGTTTTCGTTGGAATGGGTCACCTGCACGATGGTGACGCCATCGTCCTGGTTGAGCTGCTTAAACAGCTGCATGATCTCGCGCCCCTGGTCGGAGTGCAGGTTGCCGGTGGGTTCGTCGGCGAGGAGGAGCGCCGGCTTGGCGACCAGCGCGCGCGCCACGCCCACGAGCTGCTGCTGGCCGCCGGAAAGCTGGTTGGGATAGAGATCCTTTTTCGCGACGATCTGAAAACGGTCGAGCACGTCGCACACGATGCTTTCGCGCTGCTTCTTCGGCACGTCGCGGTAGCTGAGCGGAATCTCCAGATTCTCGTAGACCGTGAGGTCGTCGAGCAGGTGGTAGCTTTGGAAGATGAAGCCGAGATTTTTCTTCTGCAGATCGAACCGCTTTTTCTTGTCCAGCTTGTGAACGGCTTCGCCGCCGAACCAGTATTCGCCCTGCCACGCACTGTCGTGCAGGCCGAGGATGTGGAGCAGGGTCGATTTGCCCGAACCCGAGGGGCCCATGACGGAAACGAATTCACCCTCGCCGATCTCGAGGTTGATATTGCGGAGCGCGAAGAAGGGTCCGCCTTTCAGCGGATAGACGCGGTCGATGTTGCGGAGTGTGATCATGGAAAGGATAGCCGATCGATGGGAATGCCAGTCAAAGCTGACGGCCGGCAGGGCGGGTCGGAGTAGCCGGCGGAAGAATGTTGGGGCGCGTCATCTGGTAAGATCCACTATGGTTTGCATGCGGTGTGCCATTGGTCCTGTCGTTATGGAACCGGCAGCATGGTAATGACTTAAAAATCAGCTCAAATAACTCCCAACGAAAACTGCCCGCCAATGGAACGCGTCCTTCCCGAAATTGGGACGGATTCAAAACAAGAACCATCATCCATATTCGTCCCCATCTGGCCGTTCGGAATAGTCTCCAGGGAAAACGGTTCACCACAGGGGCGCGTCAGCACAACTGAAACCTGTCGGGATGGTGCGCGAATCAGATTGAGAGCCAGTAGCTGACTTTGATCAGAAATGTATTGTCGGGATGCGCCCTGAAAAGCCGGCGATATTCGGGGCCGGCGGAGAAATCGCCGAAGAAATCCGCATTGGCGCGGTTTTGAGTCCAGACCACATAGACGGTGGAACCGGCTTTGTATTCCCAGCGCAGCACCAGATTTGATTTCAGCTCGCGCCAGCTGAAGTCAGGATTGGCAAAAGTGAACGAGCCGGCCGGGTCGCTGACTTGATAGGTGTTGCTGGCGGCATCGCGGACCGCCAGTGCATCAAGGCGGCGGAAACGGGCCTCGTATTTGGCAGCCCGCGGATCGGTCACGAGCTTGAAGCCGGCAAACCGGCCGGTGGAAACGAAGGGGCTGCCGTAATAGGTCAGCGAGAGCTCGGGAGTCAGGTTGACGTCAAGGCGCAGGGTCGTGGACAGCGTCTGCTGGTCCATCCGTCCCATGACATAGCGATTGGAGCCAGCCGCCGTGGCAGTGGCGGCATACTGGAAATCCTCAACATCCCGCGTGTAGGAAATCCGGGCGTCGAAATTGATGAAGTCGAGCAACCGGGCCGAGAACCGGGGGACAATTGCCGTATAACGGGAATGTCCGTCGAAGGAGGCCGTGCGGCCAATCTCCAGGCGGAATATTTGTTTCTTGGAACCGTCCGTCTGGCCGCCAACCCACAGATTGGCGTAGCCCGGCGTGAGCAAAGCCGGTCCGCCGCGCAGCACGCGCGTGTCCAGCAGATCGGAATAATAATCGGCTTCGCCCCAAAAATTCCAGTTGCCGACGGTCATCAGATTGCTGGTGAGCTGCACCTTGTGCTGCAAGGGATCGCCCCCGAAGTCGAACGTGTTGGTCTGCGTCAGCTCGACGTCATACCGCCGGTGGAAGCCGACGACCTTGGTGTCGACATACTGCAGCTGGGCGGACTGCCGGATTTGGTCGGCGGTCATGAGATAGCCCAGGTCGTTCAACTCAAGACCCGGGGAGCGCCAGTCCACGCTGCCATAATACCGCCAGTTGCCGTTGCTGCCCTTGCCGATCTTGAGCTGTCCGCCGGTTCCCCCCAGATACCGCGCCGCGGGGTCGACGCCGAGGTAGGTGGCGTCGGGCCGCTGGTAGTTGTGGACGGAATTCTCCTGCAGTGCCTCGATGGCCGCGGGCGAACCTTCCACGCGGCTGCCGACGGCTCGGAAATCCAAGTAGTAGGTTCGGTCGCCCCAGTAGTGCAGGACGTCCAGACCACCGGTGTAGGCATTGCGCGTGAAGAGGCCTTCGGTGTCGTCGGACAGATTGCGGCGCGTGACGCTGACGATGCCGCCTGCGATGGTGTTGCCCTTGTCGATGTCCTGCTGAATCCGCGCCACGGTGTAATTGGTCAGCGGTTCGACGGTCTGCCGTCGCTCCACGCCGTTCTCAGTGATGCGGGCCACCTCGCGATCGGTGATGCTTTCGAGCACGCCGACCGAAAGCCCCGCCGGCGTCTTGCCGGTCAGCTTGGCGGCGCTGAGGATGCGGGTGGCGATCGGGACTTTTTCGAAACCGCTGGTGGGCGGATAAAAGGCCGGGGCATGGCCGATGCGGCGCGAATAGAACAGCAGGTCATCATTGATCCCTGATTCAAAAATATTTTTCCCCTCCAGGAAGAAGGGCCGCTTTTCCTCAAAGAACGTCTCATAGGTCGTCAGATTGACCAGCGAGGGATCGGCCTCCACCTGCCCGAAGTCGGGATTCACCGTCAGGTCCATGGTGAAGTTGCTCGTCAGCCCCACCTTGGCGTCCAGGCCGGCGGCGAAGTCGGTTTCCGCGCCCTGGCGGTAGGGATTGCCGGTCTCCTTGGCGGAGGTCGCATACTTGCCCACGACATAGGGCAGCAGCTCGATCCGGCGTGCAGGCGGAAGGTCACGGATGCCGTGCAGTTCACCGAAGGAATAGACCAGACCGGGGCTGTCCATCGGCAGCAGCTGCCAGTCGCTCTCCTCCTGCAGGCGGTTGAGCCAGCGCCAGCTGTGGAGCCCCCAGACCTGTTCCGGCTGCTTGCCATAGCGGAGCTGGCTGAACGGAATCCGGAATTCCGCGACCCAGGCGTTGGCCTCCGTGCCGACTTTCCCATCCCAGACGGCGTTCCAGCTCGTGTCCCAGCTGTCGTTCTTCAGGATGAGGTCGATCTTCGAACCGCCGGAGGTCAGGTCGAATTCGAAGCCGGTGCGCTTGTCGAAATAGCTGTCGAAGTTCACGCCGACGATGTCGCCGGTGAATTCGTCGCGCTGGCCCCGCAAACGTGGCAGCGTGGCCAGTTCGGAGTCGTAGGCGCGCATTGCGACGTAGAGGTACTTGTCATCGTAAAGGATCTTGAGCCGGGTGGGTTGCGATCCGGGTTGACCCTCATGCGGCTCGCGCTGGGTGAAGTCGCCCGTCCATTCGCCCTCGCTCCAGCAGGCGTCGTCGAGCTTGCCGTCGATTTTGGGCGGCGGGCCGGCCAGCCGCGTGGCGTGATAGACGCGCTTGGGCAGCTGATTGGCCGGGTGGGGCGCGCTTTTCTCCGGTGCGGCGGACTGCCCTTGCGCGCCGAGCGGCCGCGGCAAGAATCCGGCCACCAGAATGGCGGCGATGAGGCGGAATTGAGGGGAAAGGGTCATCGGAAATTTGCAGCGGGGAAATACGCGCACCGGAATTGAGGCAGCTGGCTTAACACCGCAGGCGCAAGCGGCTCCCGTCGCGCCCGGTGCGTTATTAGCCGGTGAAGACCGGTGGAAACGCCGGCTGATTGCGCACGATCGTCAGGACTCCAGCTGCCGCCCGCGCTTGTGCCAGGGTCGGAAATCGGTTGCGGACGGGTTTTTTCATGGAGTTGAGCGCACCAGCCGGGCCGGCGATACATTTGTTATATCCTGCCTTGGTGGAATACTCCATGGGTAGGACCCAAAACAATATTTGTGAAATCCACGCCATGGATCGTGAGGCGACGGAGGAGGTAGTGAGTAGCGGGTGGCGAGTAGAATGCGGCGAACGAGTGGGATTGATGCAGGCTGGGTTTGGTCTACTCGCTGCTCGCTACTTTACGTTCACTCTGCGCGGAGGGCCACGAGCGGATTCACCTTGGTCGCGCGGCGGGCGGGCAGGTAGCAGGCGAGCAAGGCGGCGGCGGCGAGCAGGAGCGCCGCCAGCAGGAAGGTCAGGGGATCCGTGGCGCCGATGCCATAGAGCTGGCGCCCGAGCAAACGGGTCGTGACCAGTGCGACCGCGGCTCCCGCGAGGATGCCCGCCAGCGCAAGCACCAGGCCCTGGCCGATCACGAGGCGGTAGATGTTGGCCCGCTGGGCCCCGAGCGCCACGCGGATGCCGATCTCGTGCGTGCGCCGGCCGACCAGAAACGCCATCAGTCCATAGAGGCCGAACGCGGCCAGGAGCACCGCCATCGCGGCGAACACGCCGTTGAGCGCGACGGAGAATCGATTCCGCGCCATCGTTTGCGACAACCGGTCCGTCATCGTGCCGGCGCCGAACAGTGCAGCATCCTTTTCGAGCCCGCGGATCGCCGCGCGCACCGACGGGAGCAGGGCCTGCGGGTCGCCGCCGGTCCGGATGACCAGCCGCAGCATCGGAGCCCCGCTTCCCAGTTGCGCATCCGAGAGGTAGAACGAAGGCCGGTAATCCGCGGCCAGCCCGAAATCGCGCACATCGCCGGCCACGCCGACGATCTGCAACGGAATGCCGCCGCCCCATGGCAGCGTGAGAATCCTCCCCACCGGATTTTCGCCGGGGAAAAGCCGTTGCGCAAGCGCCTGGCTGATCACGGTCACCGGCGGCGCGCCGCGGGCATCCGTGGGGGCGATGTCGCGCCCCGCCAGCAGCGGGATGCGCATCGTCTGGAAGAAGCCCGGCGTAACCGTGCGCCGCGTGGCGGGCACGAGATCCGAGGAGGACTGCGGCGGGCGGTCGCCGCGATGCACGCCGTTCCATGGTCCGCCCGCCGGCGGCAGTTGATCCGCCCCGGCGATCCGCACCACGCCGGGCAGGCTGCGCAGGCGCTCCAACAGGGCCTCGAAACGCAGCTGCAACTGGGCCGGGTTGCCGCCGGGATCGGGAATCTGCACATTCAGGGTGAGCAATCCGGCGGGATCGAAGCCCGGCGGCACCCGCTGCAAGCGCAGCGCGCTTTGCAGCAGCAAGCCGGTCACGACCAGCAGGACCAACGACAACGCCAGCTGCGCCACCACCAAGACCCGGCGCAGGATGAGGTGCCCGCGACCGCCGGTGGCGCGGCCTCCACTGCGGAGATGGTCTGCCAGATCCAGGCGCGACATCCGCAGGGCGGGAACCGCGCTCGCCGTGATCGCGACGAGGGCCGTGGCCAGAATTGCGACCACCAGCACGCCGCCGTCGATGTGCGCCGATTCCAGCCGGGGGATGTCGCCGGGGCCGAATGTCTTGACCGCCCGCAGGCCGAGATGAGCGCAGCCGATGCCCGCGGCGGCGCCCAGGGCGATGCCGGCGATGCTCTCCGCCAGCAGTTGCCGTGCGACCGCTGCCGGCGAGGCGCCGAGGGAAAGACGGACGGCCATCTCCCCCTGCCGCGCCAGCGCCCGGGCCAGCAGCAGGGAGGATAGGTTGGCGCAGGCGATCACGAGCACGAGCAGCGTCGCGCCCATCAGCATGAACATGGTGGGTCGGACCCCGCCGAAGATCTTTTCGTGCAACGGTGTCAGAGCGGCGGTCCAGCCGCGCTTTTCCGCCGGATCGGCCGCCGCGATCCGCGCCGCGACCACGGCGACCTGGCTTTGGGCCTGCGTGAGATCGGCGCCGGCCGCGAGCCGGCCGAGGGCCACGAAGTTGTTGTTGCCGCGTCCGCTTTCGTCGGGGCCGCCGCGTTGCATCGGCAGCCACAAATCAACGCCGGCCGGATAGTCGAAGTCGGCCGGGGTGACGCCGATGATTTCATCGATCGCGCCGTCGAGGGCGAGCGTCTGACCGACCGCCGCCGGGTCGGCGCCGAATTTCGCCTGCCAGAAGTGGTGGCTGACCACGACCACATTCCGTCCGCCCGCGATCTCTTCCGCGGGCGTGAATGACCGGCCGGCCGCCAACTGAACGCCGAGCGTGCGGAAATAGTTTCCTGACACCTTGCTCGTGGTGACGCGCTCCGGCTCCCCGCGGCCCAGGACGGTCCGTCCCGGCTGCCAGACACTGCGGGCCGCAAGCGATTCGAAGGCGGGGCACTGGTCGCGATAATCGAAGTAGTCCAGGGCCGACAGCGAGTTTACCGCGCCTGTGTCCGTGATCGCGTCCAGCGCGACGAGCCGGTCGGGCTGCGGGAACGGCAGCGGTTGCAGCACGACACCGCGCAGGACGCTGAACATGGTGGCCACCGCGCCGATGCCGACCGCCGTGATCAGGATGACGGCCGCGGCGAAACCGGGCGACTTGGCGAGGCTCCGGAGCGCGTATTTAAGGTCGTGCATGGCGGGGAACCTGAAAGAACAAACTGCGTTTGGGCGCGACAGTTACCGACTATTCGGCGCGCAACGCGATCATTGGATTTACCTTCGTCGCGCGGCGGGCGGGGACCCACGTCGCGAGCAAGGCGACCGCAAAGATCACGATGCTCGTGCCAACAAGGATGGAGTAGTTCTGGGAGATGATCAGGCCAAGGCTCGGATGAAGTGCCAGGCCGAGCAGGTAGGATCCAATCGCGCCGAAAACCAGGCCGATCAGCGTCAGCCGCAGACTTTGGCGCAAAACGATGCGCAGCACATCGGTCTGCGATGCGCCGAGCGCGAGGCGGATGCCGAACTCCGACGTGCGCTGGCTGACATTGTGGGACACAATGCCATAGAGGCCGACGCTGGCCAGCGCCAGGCCGAGCAGGGCGAACGCCAGCAGGACTTCGTTGATCACGACAACATTGTGCAGGAATTGGTCACGCATGTCCTGCACCGTCCAGACGAGGCGGGCGGCCACGTCCGGCGAGACGTCAGCCACCGCCCGGCGGAGGTCGTTGGCGAAGTGGGCCGGATTGGGCCCGCGGACGGCGATCTGAAACCACGACCACGGATTGTGCGTCATCGTGGTGTAGTACTGCATGTGCGTGGTGGGCTCGGTAAAGGCGATGGGATCGTCAGCATCGGCGACCACGCCAATGATCTCCCGCCAAGTGACCTTGCCATCGCCCCCTTTCACCCCGAGGCGCCGGCCAAGCGCGCTGCCGGTGGGCCAGAAGTGCTTCGCCATCGACTCGTTGACGACGGTTTGCTCAACCGAAGTGAAGGAGACGTTTTCGGGGAAGGTCCGCCCCTCCAGGAGACGGATGCCGAGGGTCTTGAAAAACCCCGGCGTGACGAGGAACGCGACGCCCTTGGGGAAGTTGCTGCCGGCCGGATCCTGGCCTTCAATCAAAACATCATTCACGGAGCCGCCACCCGCGATCGGAAACATCGAGGCGATGGTATGGGCCTGGATCCCGGGAATGGCGGCGAGGCGGGCGGAAACGGCGTCATGGAAGGCACGGCGTTTCTCGGGGCTGTCGTACGCGCTTTCGTCGATCTGCACGTTGGCCGTGAGAATGGATTCGCTGTCCCAATTGGGACGGGAGTTAAGGGTGCGGTTGAGGCCGTGGATCATCATCCCCGCGATCGATAGCAGGGTGAGGGAGAGCGCGACCTGACCGATGACGAGGACGCTGCGAATCCAACCCTGCCTCCTGCCGCCGGTGGAGCCGCGGGCCTGTTGCTTGAGGGTTTCGTTGACGTCAGTGCGCGAGGCGAGCCAGGCGGGAATCAGGCCGAAGCCGAGGCCGGCGAGGATCGAGATTGCCGCAGTAAAACCAAGCACGCGCCCGTCGATGGGCATTTCCAGGGTGGAAGTTAATCCCACCTTGCTGTTGCGACCGATGAGATCGTTGCTCCAAGCGGCGACCAGCAGGCCGACGACCCCACCGGTGGCGGACAAAACCAGGGATTCGATCAGCTGCTGTTTGATCAGCATCCAGCGAGTGGCGCCGAGGGCGGAGCGGATGGCCAGGTCGCGGAGGCGGGACGCCGCTCGGGCCATTTGCAGATTGGCGAGGTTGGCGCAGGCGAGGGCGAGAATGGCCGCGGCCAGGCCGAGTAGCAGCGAAATGACCGCCACATTGGCGGAACCGCCGACGCGTCCGGCCAGTTGAACCCGAAAGTGGTAGTTGGGATAAAGTCGCGGGTTTTCCTTGACCCAACGCTCCGCCACGGGCGCGAGGCTGGCCAAGGCTTGCGGCAGGGCAACGCCCGGGGTCAGGCGGAGGAGCAAACCCGCTTCCCGGCGATCACGGTTTTCCTGTTGCTCTTTCGAGAAGACCAAGGGACGGAAGTATTGGCCTTCGCCGAAGACAAAGGTCGCAGAGTAGGCCTTGGGCAGGACCCCGATGATGGTGAAAATGCGGCCGCTGATGCGCAGCGTCTGACCGAGCACGTCCGGTTTCGCCGCGAATTTTTTCCGCCACATTTCCTCGGTCAGCAGCACGACGGTATCGCGACCGGCGACGCATTCCTCGGCGGTAAAGATGCGTCCGAGCAAGGGCGGGGTTTCCAGCACCTTGAACAGATCGGCTTTGGCCGCCGTGCCCTGCACCTGTTCCGGAAGCTGATGCGGCAGGGAGACGGTTTCCATCGTTCCGGACACGGGCGCGATGGCGGTGAAGGCCTCGCTGGCGTGGCTGCGAAGCTCCTCGATTTCCGTCGCGGAGAAGTTGATGAATTCCGCATCCGGGGTCTGCCCATTGAGCGCGATGATGGATTCCGGGCGCGGGAAAGGGGCGGTGGCAAACAGCAGCGTGTTCATCAAGGAGAACATCGACGAGTTGACGCCGATGCCCAGCGCCAGGGTGAGCAGCGAAATAAGGGTGAAACCCGGCGATGCGAGCAGGGTCCGAAGGGCGTAACGGAGATTGGGGCGCATGGCAGTGAAAGTGAGGGTGAGAATGAAAGCGAGGGTGAGCGTGAAAGGGAGTGAAGGATTGAGGGAGCAAATGAAGGGGTGGAGGAAGGATTTGAAATGCTCGCTACTCGCTCCTCGATGCTCGCTACTGGTTGGTCATTCCGCGCGCAGCGCCTCGACCGGGTTGATCTTCGTGGCCCGGCGCGCCGGCAACCAGCAGGCGAACAGGGCGACGCCGAACAGGAAGAGGGCCACCAGGCCGATCGTGAGGGGATCAAGGCCGCCCATGCGCGGCAGCGAGGCCCGCAGCGCGAAGTTGAGCGCGGACCCCAGAGCGCCGCCAATCACCAGGCCGAGCAGGGTAAGCCCGACACCCCGGCGGAGCACGAGTCCGAGCACGTCGCGCGGTTTGGCGCCCAGCGCCATGCGGATGCCGAACTCGTTCGTGCGCTGGGCGACGAGGTTGGAGATTACGCCATAGAGTCCGATGGCGGCGAGCAGGAGACCCAGCAGGGCGAATCCCCCCAGCGTGTCGTTGACCACGGTGAAGCTGCGCAGGAACTGGTCGGCCGCCTCCGGCACCGTGACCATCTGCTGGACGGCGACATCGGGATCGACATCGGTGACCGCCCGGCGGACTTCGTTCTTGAACGTCGCGGGAGCCGGCGCCCGCACGATCAGCCACAGGTAGCCCCACGGTTCGTTCACCAGCGGCTTGTAGACCTGGTACATCGTGCTCGGGTCGCTGGGGTTCAACGCGTCCTGGATGTCGCGCACGACGCCGATGATCTCGCGCCAGACGACGGTGTCGCCCTGGCGGTCGCCAATGCGCTTGCCGATGGCGCTCTCGTGCGGCCAGAAGCGGCGCGCCATGGTCTCGTTGATGATGACCAGCGGCGGGCTGTCCGCCTTCAGCTCCGACGGGAACAGACGGCCCTCCAGCAGCGGGATGCCGAGGGCGGCGAAAAAGTCCGGAGTGACCATGGTGTAGCCGCCGATGGGCTGCTTCGTCGGATCATCCGAGGTCACGCCGGGAACCTCGAAGGAGACGTTCTTCGAATAGCCGAAGAGCGGCGGACTCGAACAGATCGCGGTCCGCTCGGCATGCGGGATTTGCGCCAGCCGGCGCGTGAGTTTGTCGATCGCCACGCGCCGCTTGTCCTCGGTGTTGTAGGTGGACTGCTCGGCCATGTGGATGTTGGCGAGGAGCACGCGATCGGTGTCCCAGCCCTTGTTGCGCTTAAGCAGGGCGCTGAATCCCCGGATCATCACGCCGGCGGTGGCCAGCAGCGCGAGGGCGAGCGCCACCTCGGCGACAACCAGGCCGTTCCGGAGGCGGTGGGTGCCGCGACCGGAGGTGGACCCGCGGGTCTGCTGCTTCAGTGTGGTGACCATGTCGCCCCGCGAGGCGATCCAGGCGGGGACCAGGCCGAAGAGCAGGCCGCTGAGCAGCGAGACCAGAAATGCTCCGCAAAGAACCGGGCCGTTCATCTCCAGGTGGAGAGTTTCAGTGGGTCCGATGGGGATGGACCGGCCGATCAGGTCGTTGGACCACTTTCCGACCAGCACGCCGAGAACACCACCGCTCAGGGCGAGCACCATGGACTCGGTGAGTTGATGAACAATCAACCGGCTGCGGGACGCCCCGAGCGCCGAGCG
>Ga0265316_10006064_pt1 | contig 11606 bp, 10 predicted proteins | sample 4522metaG_FD_202092 | JGI IMG/M metagenome (GOLD analysis project Ga0265316, IMG submission 202092) | Rhizosphere microbial communities from Carex aquatilis grown in University of Washington, Seatle, WA, United States - 4-5-22 metaG | ecosystem: Host-associated > Plants > Roots > Rhizosphere >...
TTCCGCGATGCCATCGGCAACAGCCAAGAATCGGATACGATCTCTGTAAACCTCCAGATTCTTCCCGCCAAAACAGGGACAGTCGCAGGACTTCCGCTCGGCACGTTCGTTGCCGGGATCATCCTTGTGGTGATTGCCGCCGGCATCGTGCTGCTGGCATACCAGCGCAGGAAGAAACTCCTGTGAGACTCAATGACTCCCTTGCACGGACTCAAGAATTCACCTTACCATGACTGGCTACAGGTACTTTACAGACAACGGACAAAACCGGGGAGAGGCGAATGATTAAGGAACTCTTTGAGGGCATCGCGAAGACGATCATCAGGAGGCCGAAACTGGTTGCCTGCCTGGTCATTGCCATCTTCTGCCTTGGTCTCTATGGCATGACCATGCTCAGCATGGAGACGGGATGGAAGACCTATGTGTTCAAGGATACCCCCGCCGGGGCCATTGAGCAAAAATATAATGAGGACTTCAAGTCGGATACGATTATCCTTATCATCGAAGCCGGGGATCCGCTGAGTCCGGACGTCCTTGCGTATGTCGATAATCTCGAAATAGATCTGCGGCAGCAGCAGAATATCCAAAGCGTACAGAGCATCACCGATGTCCTGAAGGCATACAACGGAGGGACTCTTCCCACATCGCAGGCTGACACGCTGCGCATTGTCAATTCACTCCCCGAGAGCACCCGCAGCCTGGTTTATCCCTCCAACGTGCTGACCCTCGTTCAGATGAAGATCAGTCCGGGATTGTCTGATCAGGTCCAGAAGTCCGTACTGACCAACGTGCAATCGGTCGTGGACTCCTCCTCCGCACCACCCGGTGTGACCGTCGAACTCTCCGGCTCCCCGGCATTTCAGCAGCAGATGAGCGCGGGCCTCACGAGCAACATGGGCATCCTTATCGGCGGGGCCATGGTCCTGATGATCATCACGATGGGGATCCTCTTCTCCTATGTCCGCCACCGGTTCATGCCGGTCCTGCTCGTGGCGATCGGCCTAATTACCTCACTTGGCCTGATGGGCCTTGCCGGTATCTCGCTGAACATGGCGGTGATCGGGGCATTCCCGGTCCTGATAGGTCTGGGGATTGATTATGCGATCCAGTTCCACGCCCGGTTCGATGAAGAGGCGAGGAAAAGATCGCTTGAGGATGCGGTCTTCATGACCGTGACCCGTACCGGCCCTGCAGTTATGTACGCGATGCTGGCGACATCCATGGGATTCCTGGCCATGATGGTCTCGACCGTCCCGATGATCCGCTCCTTCGGTGTGGTGTCCATCATCGGCATCAACACGTGCTTCTGGGTATCCTGTATCGGCATGCCCACGCTTGCCCTGCTGTTGAACTATAAACCCAAGCCGCAACTGACCGGGCAGTGTTATGCCGTGGGAACGGATGCGTGCGATACGATCATCGATAACCCGAAAAACCGCGCCGGGAACGTGAAGAAGAGTTCCTTCTCCTATGGCCGGTTCCTCACCGACACCTCGGTAAAAATTGCAAAGAACCCGGTACCCGTACTGCTCTTGGCCGGCCTCATTGCCCTCATCGGGTTCCAGATCGACCCGACCATCCCGGTCAGTTCCGATGAGAACGCGTTTGTCCCCTCGGATATGCCGGCCAAAATCAATATGGACAAGGTCACCCGCATCATTGGGGCGACCAGTACCGCAGACCTGCTGGTCCAGGGCTCCCGCGTGACGGATCTCAATACCGTGATCTGGATAAAGGAGTTCCAGGACTATGAACTGTCGCACCATACGGAATTGACCGGTGCGACAAGCATTGTCACCTATATCCTCCAGTATAATGGCGGTGTGATGCCGGAGACCCAGGCTCAGCTCGATACGGTGCTGGCGAGTATACCGGAGGAAACAAAAAATTCATACCTCAGTGACCCGATGTGCGGGATCATCCGGTTCAGCACCGGAGACATTTCGATGACCCAGCAGAACAGCCTGAAAGAGCAGGTTAAAACGGATATTGCGTTCCTTGAACCCCCTGTCGGGATCTCGGTAGAGCCGGCCGGGAACTTCGAGGTGATGACCACGCTCTTAGGGGCTATGTCGAAATCGAAGGACACGATGACCGTTCTCGGGTTCATCTTTGTCGGCGTCTTCCTGATCCTGGTATACCGGCACCTTCATGCTGTATCCCCGATGATCCCGATCATCTTTGTTGTCGGTTGGAACGCCGTCATGATGTACATTATCGGCCTCACCTACAACCCGCTCACGGCGACACTGGGATCGATGACGATCGGTGTGGCAGCAGAATATACCATCCTTGTTATGGAGCGGTATGCGGAAGAGGAGGAGCGGCTGCATGATCCCATCGCCGCCATCCAGGAGAGCGTCCAGAAGATCGGCAGCGCCATTACGGTCTCTGGCCTTGCCACTTTCTTCGGGTTCTCGGCACTCTGCCTTGCGACATTCCCCATCATCAGTAACTTTGGCATCTCGACCCTGATTGCGGTCTCGTTCTCCCTGATCGGTGCGATCTTCATCATGCCCGCGGTGCTCTCCCTGATGGGGAGTCTTGACGAATGGCTCCAGGCAAGAAAGAAACAAGGAGCACATGAAGGAAAAGAATGATCACCGTCCTGGATGTCGATGCGAGTCTGAGGGCGTGCTCAATAATATCCCGGATTTTTGAAAAATACGGGCCAGTCTCATTAATCCCTGCAGGCTCCGGCGAAGAAGCGGTCACTTGGTTCTCAAGATACAATGCGGACGTGATTGTTTCTGATCATGATCTGCCGGAAATGACCAGGATAGATCTTTCCCGGGCCCCGAGATCCAGGGGCATCTCCCTCCCGTTTATCATTTTCTCAGAAAGCGACAACATGCATGTGAAGAACAAGACATACCGGGAGGTTGTGTTCGGGTTCATGGGCAGGAAAGGCCTGGAGAGAAAAACCATCCTGAACCTGTTGCGGCTGATCTTCTGGGCAACCGGCAGCAGGGAAACCGAATACCCGTTCAGCCGGGGAGCTGCAGGAGCAGGATTCTTGCCAGCCCGGCACGATGCAATGATAGGTCTCCTGCAGGATCGCTGCCATCGGCCGGGGGCTTCGCCCAGCACGTTCGCGGCACCCCGGTTGCGATGCCGCTAACGTGACGCACAATAGTGTAGACTTTTCCTGAACAGGTAATGCTGATGCATTGCTATACACCTCCATCCCCTACCTGAGCAGGTGGGCGTAAGAGGGGCGATTATGTTATAAAAAGGGAATTTTTTACAAAAGAGTTTTTTAAAGGATTCTCACGCATCCTTCTCAGCATTCTCCACGATCGCCGGCAGGCCGGTCTCCCCCATCTGCCAGAGCGTCAGGGTGGCACAGGACCGGATGATCTCGTCCGCGTCATCGAGCCGCTGCTTCAGGGATTCCACGGCCGGTGCGCCGATCCGGCAGAGCGCCTGGGACAGGAACCCCCGTAATTCCCTGTCTTCGCTCCCCATTGCCGTGATGAGCGATTCGATCGCAGGGATACCGATCTCACCGAGGGCAGCCGCAGCATAGCGCCGGAAATCCTGGTTTCCCTGCTCCTGCATTGCCGATATCAGCGGGGCAACCGAGGACTCTCCAATCTTCGCGAGGGCGATCGCCGCATACCAGCGTTTGTCATTGTCCTCTGCTTCGGCAAGAGCCGCAATAAGGGGTGCGATTGCAGGCTTGCCGGTCTCCCGCAAGGCTGAGATGGCCTGGTGCCGCTGACTAATCAGCGGCGACCCGAGAGCTGAGATCTGCTCCCGGATCTCCTCTTCGCCAACCTTCGTCTTCCCACCGGTTTTTACCATACCCGACATTGATCTGGGCATTCCACACACTTGGCTTTTTCCCTTATGATCACTCCTGCGACAGAGGGATTATGCAAGGCCAAGCCAGCCTGGAACGATGATGATACCAAAGAAGACGCACATCAGTGCCATGCCGAGCGGGATGCCGACCCGCGCCCATTCGCTGCTGCTGATCCCGAGTTTGCAGGCCGCAATTATGTTGGGAATGTTGCCGGGGATGAGCATCCCGCCGGCGATAAGTAGGCCCATGAGGGCGCTCGTGATCTGCTGGGACGATAGCGCCGGGCTGATCTCCGCGGCGGCAAGGGTCGCGTTGTCGAGCACGGCGGAGACGATGTTGATCCAGTACAGGCCGGCGGACGGGATCATGATCACATACTCGAGGATGAGTGGCTTGAACCCCTCGCCCAGAAAAACGAGCGCCATGATGAACAGGTATACTTTGCCGGCCCGGATCACGATCGCCGTGACCCGCTCCCGTTCAACGATGCATTCGAGATGCTCATCCCCGGTATGACTCCTTGAGAAAAGGAAGACTCCGACAAAACCGAGGACGATAATCGTTGGGATGATGTACCCTCCCAGTTTATCGAAAAGGTACGTGAACCCTGCGTTGTACGGTGCGCCGGACAATTTGGAGATCACAATGGTAGAGAGCGGCTCCCCCAGCGGGGTCAGCCCGGCGCCAAGACCTATCGAAAAGCATGAGACCACCGTAATCTCTACCTTTGCCTTCTTCACAACAGCGAGAGCATTGACGATCTCGACGAGGATGATCGCCGCGAGGATCGCGGAGATGATGCTTGATACCAGACCGAGGACAACAATCAGCAGAAAGACGATCCACTTCAGGGAGAGCCGGTCGACCAGGCTGACGATTGCTTCCTGCAGCTGGTGGTAGAAGAAGTAGATCACGAAACCGAAGACGAGCACGATCTGGACGATCCCGATCGGGATACCGAACAGGCTCGTCACATGGAGCGGGGAGAGGAGCGCCTCCTGCATGATCGCCACGCTCCAGCCGGTCTGTTCGCCGGGGATGACAATCATTCCTGCGAGGCTCAGGGCTGCGACACCGCAGGCGAACAAAAATATCTCGAGATTCTGCTCGATACATTTCACCCGGAAAGGGAGGATGAGAACGAGCCCGAAGATGACGAGTAACCCGATATTTGCAAGCACGTCCATGAACAGCCCCCTTGAAAGCCCGGCCTGGGATGCGCCGCCGGTTCCTGCAGGAATGTGGTCGCCCGGAGAATTAATGAATTCCTTTTTTTTCAGCCGTTATGCTCCGTGGAGAGAAAGTATATATCCACCTTCGAAGGTATAGGCAATTGATCATCTCTTAAGGGGCGTGCGGGTAATGGCCCAGGACATTATGAAGACAATCAGTGCACTCCAGACCGCGGCAGTCGGGAACTGCCGGAAACGGATAGCGGATGCGGCACTGAGGGCAAAGGGGATCATCGGGGCCGATCCGCCGGATGCCGATACAACGGACCCCTGCCGGAAACCCGCCTGCGGGGTGACCTCGGTCCTGAAACGGAAGCATGGACTCTAGAGGGGGTGGCACTATGGACACGGAGAAGACGCTCCTGCAGCAGATCCGGGACAAGGAGCAGGAACTGGCACAGAAGGTCGACGCTGTCCGCGTAGAAGCGGAAGCGTCCGTTGCCGCTGCACGGGTCGAGGCCGAAGACCTGCTCTGCACTGCCGATACGACTGGGAAAAAAACTGCCGAAGAGGTGTACTGGAAGGAGCGGGGAAGGACCGAGATGGAAATCGCGGCTTTAAAAAAAGCAGCCAAACAGGAGCAGGAGAGCGCTTCGGTAAAGGGAACGCGGAACGTGCCTGCCGCGGCGGAACAGATCGTCAGGTATGTGACGATGGAGTGATGCCGGGAATGCCCGGCTGGGGGTCGTATGCTCCAGCAGATGAAACGCATCCAGGTGATCGGGCCAAAAGAGGAGCTGGGCCGGGCAGTCGACCTTCTGTACCGGGCGGGCACAATCCACCTCGAGAACGCACCGGCTCTCATTGAGAAGGGTGAGATCTGCCTGGAGCGCGTGAAGCAGGAAGAGACGGAGCAGGTCTCCGAAGTTCTCGGAAAGATCAGTGCGATCTTTTCCACCCTCCCCTCCAACGCGGAGGACCCGGGCCTCCAGGCGCAGCTGAGGGCCTCTCTTGAAAAAAAGACTCACCCGGATCTGGTCGCCCGGGCCCGTAAGATCATCCACACACTTGAGACAACGACCCGGGAGCTGGCGGCAAAAAAGAGCGAACTCACACTCTCGATCACGGCGCTGAACCGGTACGAGAAGGTACTTGATATCATCCAGCCGGTCGAGAAGGAACTGCCGGTACTGGAAGGTTTCGAGGTCACAATCCTCCTCATCCAGAAGGAGCACCGGGACGTCCTCGAGCTGATCAAGAAAGAGCTGGACACGATCACCGGCGACCGGTTCGAGATGACCGCAACAACGGTGGATGCCGAAACCCTTGCGGCAATCATGGTCTTTCCCAAGAGGTTTTCTGAGGAGATCCACTCCTTTATCTATTCGGTGAACGTGAACGAGGTGCGACTCCCAAAGGAGTATACCGGCAAGCCGTTCTACGAGATGTACGCCCTTCTCGAAGAGAGCAGGATGAATGCCCATGACGAGATTACCCGCATCGATGAGAAACTGCTCTCACTCTCGAACACCTGGTACCAGGAACTCGTTGTCCTCAGAAAGCAACTCGAGAATATCCATGGGGAACTCGGAGCGTACCGGAACTTCGGGCTCTCGGAATATACGTTCGTCATCATGGGCTGGATCCCGAAAAAGTTCCTCAAAAAGACCATGCAGGCCCTGCACGAGACTTTCGGGGACCGCGTGGTCGTCTGCGAACTCCCGACAACTGAAAAGGACATGGAGAACGCCCCGGTCTTTTACGACAACCCCTTCTGGGTAAAACCCTTCGAGTTCATCATGCAGCTCGTTGCCCCGCCCCGGTACCGGGAGATCGACCCGTCTCCGGTCCTCGCGATCTTCTTCCCGCTCTTCTTCGGGATCATGGTCGGGGACATCGGGTACGGGGTCGTCATCCTTGCCTTCGCGCTCGTGATTCGGCACCGGTACCAGGTTGTCGCGTTTGCGAAGAACCTGGCCGACATCCTGATCATCTCGTCGATCCCGGCAATCATATTCGGGTACCTCTTCGGGGAATTCTTCGGCGACTTGGGAGAGACCATGGGCTGGCTTCACCCAGTAAATCTTCTCGGCATTACCTGGAACCGCGTGGACGCGATGATCCCGATGCTCATCCTCGCCATCTCGATCGGTGTCATCCACGTCTTCCTTGGTCTCGTCATCGGTATCCGGAACGCGGTGATCATGAAGAGCAGGAAACACATTTATGAAAAATGCGGCATGCTGATGATGATCAGCGCACTCATCATCCTGATGGGGATGCTTGCGGGTGTTGTACCGGAGGTATCGATCTACCTGGTGATCGTCCTCATTGTCATCGCCCTGCCCCTCATCCTGATGGGGGCGGGGGTGTTCGGTACGATCGAAGTGATGAGCACAGTCGGCAACATCCTTTCGTACGCCCGGCTGATGGCAATCGGGATGGCCTCGGTAATCCTCGCGATGGTGGCAAACCGGCTCGGCGGGGCGTTCGAGTTTGCCATCATCGGGATCGTTGTCGCCATCCTGCTGCACGCCCTCAATATCCTTCTCGCGATGTTTTCCCCCTCAATCCACGCGATGCGTCTCCATATAGTGGAGTTCTTCTCGAAGTTCTACGAGGGAGGGGGCATGGTGTACAGGCCGTTTAAAAAAGAGGTTGGGGAGAGACCGGGGGAGTGAGCGGGCCCGGGTTTATTTAGCCCCATTGACTTTTTTATCCGGATCTACAGTACCATTTCTGAGCGGGATCCGGCGGGAATTTTCCTGCGATGACCGGCGGCAAAACCCAGTAGTAGAATGTACCCGGATCAGCCTAAGCAGGTGCGATACTGATCTCTGCCCGTCGTAAAAAAATTACGTGATAGATACTACCAGCCAGAAAAACAAGCCCAGCCAGACTACCATTGCGAATACGTTAATTGCACAGACCCATGTCATAAAAACGGTTTTGTTCCGGAAATTTCGCCGTTCATCCTTGGGAAGGTCTTTGTACCGGGAATACGAATTGCCCGCCAGATATGCCAGCAGGGAGATGATCACGCCGAACAAAATCCCGCTAAAGATAAAGAAGGCCGTCTGGTCCCGGAATATATCCCTGACAAGCCAGATCGCGAAAACGGGTGCAAGAATCAACAGGACTATCCCCGAGGTCAGGATCATTGAACGGGGTGCGGTCCTGTTCTCCAGATTATACACGAAAAGGGTTACGGCAATTCCACCGAACAGACCCAGTATTAATCCCCACGTTGAAACTACAGTATAAAGATCCTGTACCATCATCTTTCTTCACCTGCCGGAATTAAACTCCTCTCTTCTTCTCTTTCGCCAGCTTTTTCTTACGCTCTAAGATGCTTTTAACCTTTTTGAGCCGGAACAGGTCCTCCCGCTCCCGCTCTTCGATCGCGTTCTTGATGTACTTCGCCTGTCCCTTCAGTTCCGGGATCAGGATCTGTTCGAGTGCATTGACCCGCCGGCGGTTCATCTGGATCTCTGCCCCCAGGCGCCTCATCGCCGTCTCGCTCTCGGCGAGTTTTATCAGGAGGTCCAGCTCCACCTCGTACCGTTCGGCCGTCTCGTCTATACGGGCGCTCGTTGAGATGATCCCGTAGCCCCGCTCGAGCATATTCTTCGAGACACGTTTCTTCTCGATCACCGGGACCGGTACCCCCATGATATTCTTGCCGGTGATGCCGACCGTGATCGATCTCCGGGTTGCAAACGATGCGGACTTCAGCGTGACCGGATCATCCACAGCCTGCGCGATCATCAGCGCCTGGTCCGCTGCCCGGGAGACCTGCTCAAGCTCGTCGCGGGAGTCCGAGACGCTACTCAGGATCCTGAAGAATTCCTGGATGAGCGCGTCCATCTTCTCCCGCAGGAGGTCCCGGCCCTGCTCCGCGAGCTTGATCTGGGCCTTCTTCTTCATCAGCTCCATCCGGGTAGGCTTGACCTGCTCCATCGCCGTTTCAGCTCCCGCCGGTCTGCTCCGCGGCCTCCTTTGCCGCAGGGTGGTATTTCTTGATATACTCCCGCTTGATCCGCTTGAGCTCGTCTGCCGGCAGGGTGGCAAAGAGGTCCCATGCGATGGCCAGCGTGGTCTCGATGGATCGGTCATCGTCACCCTGCGTGATGAACTGCCGCTCGAACCCGTCCGCGAACTTCAGGTACTTCCTGTCAAGATCCGTGAGCGCCTCCTCTCCCACGATCGCAACGAGCCGCCGGAGGTCGCGGCCGTAGGCATAACTCGCATAGAGCTGGTCTGCCACGCCGCGATGATCTTCCCGGGTCTTGCCCGGGCCGATACCGAGGTTCATGAGCCGGGAGAGACAGGGCAGGGCATCGACCGGCGGATCCGCACCGCGCCGGAAGATGTCGCGCGAGAGCACGATCTGGCCCTCGGTGATATAGCCGGTCAGGTCGGGCACCGGGTGGGTGATGTCGTCGTCCGGCATGGTCAGGATCGGGATCTGGGTGATCGAGCCGGTCCGGCCCTTCAGCCTCCCGGCCCGCTCGTAAATGGAGGCGAGGTCGGTGTACATGTACCCTGGATATCCCCTTCGGCCGGGAACTTCCTCTCGTGCAGTAGAGATCTCGCGGAGGGCTTCGCAGTAATTGATCATGTCGGTCAGGATCACGAGGACGTGGAGGTTGTGGGTGAAGGCGAGGAACTCCGCGACGGTCAGGCCACAGCGCGGTGCCGCGAGTCGTTCGACCGTCGGGTCATCGGCAAGGTTCATGAAGAAGACCACGCGGTCGAGCGCGCCTGTCCGCTCAAAGTCCCGCATGAAGAACGAGGCCTCCTTGTGGGTGATCCCCATCGCAACGAAGACCACGGCAAACTGCTCGCCTTCTCCCCGGACCTTTGCCTGGCGGGCAATCTGGGCGGCGAGCTTGCTCGCCGGCAGCCCCGAGCCGGAGAAGATTGGCAGCTTCTGGCCACGCACGAGCGTGTTAAGGCCGTCGATCGCCGACATGCCGGTCTGGATGAAATCCGCCGGCTTATCCCGGGCCGACGGGTTGATGGGGGTCCCGGCAATATCCAGCACTGCCTCCGGGATGATATCGGGGCCGCCGTCCCGCGGGGTCCCGACGCCCGTGAAGATACGGCCAAGCATGTCCATCGAGACGTTGATCCGTGCCGGTTCGCCGATAAACCGTACTGTCGTCCCTACAAGGTCGATCCCCCGGGTGCCCTCAAAGACCTGGACAACCGCATGGTCCTCCGAGATGTCGAGCACCTGTCCGGTCCGCACCTCGCCGTCCCGGAGCGTGATCTTCACCATCTCGCCAAACGAAGCCCCGAGGACCCCGTTCACAAAGATCAGAGGGCCGGATACGTAATCGATCGTCCGGTACTCCTTGGTCAGCAGCGATGTCTCTTTCATTTCTCCACCTCCAGCCCGGAGATCGCCATAGTAACTTCATCGATCATCTTCCGGACCTCATCCGTTTCGCCGGCATCCTTCATCCGCCCGATCGTTGCCTTCAGCGGGAGTACCTGGACCTGTCTCAGGCTGACCCCCCGGTTCATCGCCAGGTTCGCCTGCTCATAATACGTCATGATCACCTTGAGCATCAGGTACTGCTTCTCGATGGGGCAGAATGAGTCCGTGTCGCTGTACGCGCTCTGCTGGAGGAAGTCCTCGCGGATCATCCGTGTCACATCGAGAATCGCCTTCTCGCTGTCGGGCAGTGCATCGGGACCCACCAGCTGGACGATCTCCTGCAGCTCGACTTCCTTCTGGAGCAGGTACATCGCCTTCTCCCGGAGTTCCCGCCAGTCGCGCGCCATGTTTTTGTCGTACCATTCCGTGATGCTGTCGAGGTAGAGCGAGTAGCTCTTGATCCAGTTCACCGAAGGGAAATGCCGGCGGTAGGCAAGGTTCGTGTCAAGGGCCCAGAACGTCCCGACCACCCGCAGCGTATTCTGGGTAATCGGCTCCGAGAAATCCCCTCCGGGAGGCGAGACCGCTCCCACGACCGTGATCGAGCCGTTCCGCTCCCCGGGACCGAGGCAGACAACCCGGCCGGCGCGCTCGTAGAAGGCCGAGAGCCGGGTCGCAAGGTAGGCGGGATAGCCCTCCTCGCCCGGCATCTCCTCCAGCCTGCCGGAGACCTCGCGCAACGCTTCGCCCCAGCGGGAGGTCGAGTCCGCCAGCAGCGCCACGTCATACCCCATGTCCCGGAAATACTCTGCGATCGTGATCCCGGTATAAATAGAGGCCTCACGGGCGGCGACCGGCATGTTCGAGGTGTTCGCGATCAGAATCGTACGCTCGATCAGCGGGAGTTTCGTGCGGGGATCGATGAGCTCGGGGAACTCTGCGAGGACGTCGGTCATCTCGTTACCCCGCTCTCCGCACCCGATGTAGACCACGATCTGGGTATCCGACCACTTGGCAAGCGTCTGCTCTGAGACCGTCTTTCCCGTGCCGAAGCCGCCCGGGATCATCGCCGTCCCGCCCTTCGCAACCGGGAATATGCAATCGAAGACCCGCTGGCCTGTGATGAGAGGCAGGAGCGGGTCGAGCTTCTTCTGGGCAGGCCTGGGGATACGCACCGGCCAGGACTGCATCATGGGGAGCCGGATCTTGTCGTCGAGCACGCAGACTACCTCCTCGACCG
>Ga0265316_10006065_pt1 | contig 11604 bp, 8 predicted proteins | sample 4522metaG_FD_202092 | JGI IMG/M metagenome (GOLD analysis project Ga0265316, IMG submission 202092) | Rhizosphere microbial communities from Carex aquatilis grown in University of Washington, Seatle, WA, United States - 4-5-22 metaG | ecosystem: Host-associated > Plants > Roots > Rhizosphere >...
TCGATGCGCGGGCGGATGCGGTCGCCCGGGCGCAGCTGCCCGCGCCGCGGGATCATGATGTGGACGCGCGCGCCGGCCCACTCGCAGAGCAGCGTCGTGGTGGGGCCGATGTACTCGACGATCTTGACCACGCCGCTCGGCTCGCCGGCGTCACCAGGCGCGCCGGCGGGCGCGGCCGTGTCGGGCGTGATGTCCTCGGGCCGGATGCCCAGCAGGCGCTCGCCGGGCCCGGTGGGAAGGGCGGGCATGAGCGGCGTCCCATCCGCGGTCACCCAGTGGCCGCCGGCGCGCCTGACGCGCAGCAGGTTGATCGCCGGTTGCCCGAGCTGCAGCGCAACGATCGGCGACACGGGCCGCTCGTAGATCTCGCGTGGCGTGCCGGTCTGAAGAATGCGCCCCTCCGACAGCACCACGATCCGATCCGCCATGGACAGGGCCTCGGCCTGGTCGTGGGTGACGAACACCATGGGCGTCCGCAGCGTCCGCCGCAGCTCCACCAGCTCCACGCGCAGCGCCTCGCGTAGCTTCGCGTCCAGGTTCGTCAGCGGCTCGTCCATCAAGAACAGTCGCGGCCGGCGCACGATGGCGCGGCCGATCGCCACCCGCTGCATCTCGCCGCCCGACAGCCGCGACGCCTCGCGATCCAGGAACCGGGAGATCTTGAGGATCTCCGCCGCCCAGCCGATGCGCCGCTGGATCTCCGCCTCGGCGATGTTGCGCCCGGGCGCCCGCAGTGGAAACTCGAGGTTCCGGCGGACGCTCCACCGCGGATAGAGGGAGAAGTTCTGGAACACCAGCGCCACGTCGCGGGCCGCCGGCTCCACCGCGGTCACGTCCTGCCCGGCCATGCCGACCGAGCCGGCGTCGGGGGTCTCGAGGCCCGCGATCGTCCGCAACAACGTCGTCTTACCCGCGCCGGTGGGCCCGAGGACCACGAGCAGCTCGTCGGCGCGCGCGTCGAGGTCGATGTCGCGCAGCGCCTGGGTGTGCCCGAGCCGCTTCGAGACGCCGCGGACGCTCAGGAACGCCGCGTCCCCGGCGGCCGCGGGCGCCGGGGGCTCGCCTCGGCTCACGTCGCCGGCAGCGGGGGGGGCCGCGCCATCACGCACGTCCACAGCCCGGGCGCTCACAGGCGTTCCTCAGTCCGCGCGTCGAACACCGAGATGTACCCGGGGTCGAGGCGCAACCGCACCGTCGAGCCGCGCGGGCGACGCGATTGACTGTCGGTGCGCATGATGAGGCGGCCCGCCTCGGTCTCCACGTGGACGTTGCTGGCGTTGCCAAGGTACTCCTCGGTGACGACGCTGCCGGCGATGGGACCGAGGGGATCCTCATAGACGTGCTCGCACCGGATCCCCAACGTGACCTCGCCCGGGCGGGCCGACGGCACGTCGATCCGCACCTTCCCCTGGGCCGCAACGAACGTCCCCTCCCCGGCGGGCCCCGCGGCGCCCGGAACGACCTCGCCCGCGATGAAGTTCATCCCGGGGCTCCCGACGAACGTCGCCACGAATCGACTCGCCGGGCGGTCGTACACCTCGGCGGGCGTACCGACCTGGCGGATGCGGCCCCCCTCCATCACGACGATGCGATCGGCGAGGCTCATGGCCTCCTCCTGATCGTGGGTGACGTAGATGGTGGTCACCTTGGACGCCAGCTGCTCGGCGCGAATCAGCTCGCGCATGGCCAGGCGCTGATCGGCGTCCAGCGTCCCGAGCGGCTCATCCATCAGGTAGATCGCGGGGCGGCGCACGATGGCGCGCGCCAGCGAGACCTTCTGCTGATCGCCACCCGCGAGCTGCTTGGGATACCGGGGGAGCAGCCGCACCAGATCCATTCGCGCGGCCACGGCGTCGACGCGGCTCGACACCTCCGCGGGGGACACCCCCGCCGCGCGCAGGGGGAAGGCGATGTTCTCGCGCACCGTGAGGTGCGGATAGAGGGCGTAGAACTGAAAGACCATGCCGACATCACGGCGGGAGGGCCGCAGCGAGGTGACGTCCCTCCCCGCGAGGCGAATCGCCCCGCCCGTCGCCAGCTCGAGCCCCGCGATCATCCGCAGTGTGGTGGTCTTGCCGCAGCCCGACGGGCCGAGCAGGACGATGAGCTCACCTTCCTCGATGCCGAGGTCGATGCCGCGCACCGCGCGCGTCCCGTCGGCGTACGTCTTCTCGAGACCCTCTAACGCGAGGAAGCTCACGCCGCGCTCCCTGGATCCCGAGGTGGAGACGGGGAAGGCGACGGGGAAGCCGCCTGGCCGTCGCCCCTGCCGTGCGACGTATAGACGTGCAACAGGGTCGCGCCCAGCGTCAGCCAGAAGGCAGGGCGCAAGCGGCCTTCGCGCCAGAACGGCAGGACGTAGAGCGCCAAGCCGGCGCCGAGCGCGGCCAGGGCCACCCGGTCGAGCAGGGCCACGAGCCGGCGCCGGGCGGCGAGAGGTCCCCCGACGCTATTGCTTGATCGTTCCAAACGTCACTCCGCGCAGCAAGTGGCGACGCACCAGCACCGTGAATAACACGATGGGGGCCACGAAGATCATCATTCCGGCGGCGATCTGTGGCCAGGGGACGCCTTCGATGTTGCCCTGCAGCCCGGCGAAGTACACCGGGACGGTCTTCGCGTCGTAGTTGTTCAACGTCATCGCGAAGCCGAATTCGTTCCAGGAGGAGATCAGGCAGAACACGCCCGTCACCGCCATCCCGGTCGAGGCCTGGGGCACGATCACGCGGACGAAGGTGCGCAGGCGCGAGTACCCGTCGACCAGCGCCGCCTCCTCGAAGGCGCGCGGGATCTCGTCCACGAACCCCTTCATCAACCAGACCGCCAGCGACAGGTTGAAGCTGGTGTAGAGCAGGATGAGCCCGAGGTGGGTGTTCTCGAGGGCGAACCAGCGGTACATCACCAGCACCGGGACCACCACCGCGAGCGGCGGCAGAAATCGCGTCGACAGGATGAAGAACAACCAGTCCTTGGTGCCCGGCAGCTTGAAGCGCGAGAATCCGTAGCCGCAGATCGTCCCCAGACACACCGCCGCCAGCGTCGACAGCACGCCGATGATGACGCTGTTGCCGAGGTAATGGTAAAAATCGTTCGGCGTGCCGGCGACGGGCCTGGAGAGGTTTCTGTAGGCGTCGAGCGTGGGGGCGAAGCGCGCGCTCTCGCCCGCCGCCTCGGCGGTGCTGGCGTTGTCCGCCCAAGGGATGAACTTGGCGCGGGCGCTGATGGTGTCGTCGTAGGTCTTGATCGACGTCAGCGCGAGCCACGCCAGCGGGAGCGTGGCCAGCGAGAAGTAGACGACGATGACCAGGCCGCGGAGAGGGTTCATCTGGCTACGCCTCGGCCTTCCCTTGCCGTTTGTTGAGCCCGTCGATGTAGCGCACGAAGATGGTCGCGACCGCGATCACCGCCACCAGGATCACGACACCATAGGCGGAGCCGAGGCCGACCTTGTAGTCGCGAAACACCACCTGGTAGATGCGCGTCGACAGCGTCTGCGTGGACGCATCATTGGGGCCGGTGATCGCCATGACAAGGTCGAACTGTTTCAAGGCGTCGGTGGCCCGCAGCAGGACGGCCAGCCCCAGCAGCGGCGCGCACATGGGGAGCGTGATGGTGCGGAACACCATGAAGCGGCTGGCGCGATCGATCTCGGCGGCCTCGTAGATGTACTTGGGAATGGCGTTCAACCCCGCCAGGGAGATCAGCATCATGAACGGGGTCCACATCCAGACGTCGACCAGCAGGATCGAGACCAGCTTCAAATCGTCGTCGGTGAGCCACTGCGGTTGCGGCAGGTGGGCAAACCCCAGGAACTGGTTCAGCACGCCGTAGTTCGCGTTCAGGATGAGGTTCCAGAACAGCGACAGCACCACCGGGCAGAGCATCATCGGAATCAACAGCACCGTCAGGATGACCGGTTTGCCCGGGACGCGATCCCGCAGCGCCAGGGCCAAGGCGAACCCCAGCACCAGCTCGATCGATACCGACGCCACCACGAACAACGCGGTGGTGCTGAGCGCGTTCGCGTAGCGCGCGTCGCCGAACAGGACGGTGTAGTTGCGCGCGCCGACCGACTTGACCAGGCCGCCCGACAGATCGGCGTTCGTGAAGCTGAGGTAGATGTTGAAGATCAGCGGAAACAGGTTCATCGCCAGCAACAGGATCAGGGCCGGCAGCACGAAGCCCCACCCCATGAGCAACGACGGCGCCGCGCCCCGGCGCGCGCGAACCGGCGCGCGTGATCGAGGCGCCTCGGGATCCTGGTCGCTGGTCATCCGGCCGGGTCTTACTGCGCGGCCTGCAGGATCTTCTCGTGCTCCGCCGCCAGCTCGGACAGCGCGTCCTTGGACGACTTCTTGCCGTCGAGGGCCTCGCCGATCTGCTGCGCGGTGGCCGCGATCAGCTCGTTGTAGACAGGCACGTTCCAGAAGTCCTGCATGATGTCCATCGACTGCGCGAAGGCGGCGTTGTAGGGGCTCGCCTTCTTGAACGCGTCGCTCTTCAAGATCTCCGCGTTCGCCGTGAAGCCGCCTGGCTTCTGCACCCACTTCTTCTGCGTGTCCGCCTGGGAGAACCAGGCGATGAACTTCTTCGCCAGCTCCTTCTGCGAGTCCGCCACCTTGGTCGAGATGGAGAACCCTTGCCCGCCCAGGCTGGCGAAGCGCCGCTCGCCCTGCTTCGGCATGGCGAAGAATCCAACCTTCCCCGCCATCTTCTTCGCCAGGTCCGGGAAGAAGGCGAAGTAGTTCATCAACATCGCCGACGAGTTGTTCACGAACGGCTCGAGCGCGTCGCCGTAGCCCAGCTTGCTGCCGCCCGGAGGGGCGAACTTGAGCAGGCCCTTGAAGAAGTCGAGCGCCTTCACCGCGTCCGCCGAGTCGAGCGCGCCCTTGACCTTCATGGTCTTCGCGTCGCCCCAGGAGCCACCGAACGCGTAAAGGACCTGCTCGAATCCCATGACGATGTCGTCGTAGCCGCGCCCGGTGACGAGCACGTTGCCGTACTGCTTCTTCGCCGGCCGCGAGAAGAACTCGGCGATGGTCCGCAGATCGTCCCACGTCTCGGGGACCGCGAGCTCCTTCTTGTACTTCTTCTTGAAGGCCGCCTTCTCCGCAGGATCATCGAACCAGTCCTTGCGGTAGGCCCAGCCCATGGCGTCGGTCTCGGCGGGCGCGGCGAAGTAGTGCGCCGAACCCGTGGGGTATTCCGCGAGGTATTTCAGCGCCAGGGGATGCAGGCCCTTGACCGGCACCGCGGACGGCAACCAGTCCGTCAGATCGACGTAGAGTCCCTTGGTGGCGCCGCGCCCCAACCACTGGCTGTCTCCCACCACGATGTCGAACGCCGTCTGGTTCTTGCCGAACTCCTGGAACACCTGGTCCTGGAAGCTGGCCCAGGGGATCTGGTGAACCTTGACCTCCACGCTCTCCTGCTTCCCGAATTCGTTCGCCAGGTCCTGCAAGCCATCGGCGGGCGCCCACTGCGCCCACCAGATGGTGAGCGACTTGGCCGCGGCCGGGGCCGCCGCGGGCGCCGCCGGGGCGCTCTCGGGCGCGGCGGCTTGCTGTTTTTGACAGCCGGCGCCGAGCGCAAGCACGGATCCGATACCCACCAAGATCGAGGACGCTGCTACCGGTTTCTTTGCCATGGGGCCCTTTGCGTTGGGGTCGTCAGCAGGAACGCGCGCGGCCATCGCCGCTGGCGGTGCATTGTCGTGAAGGCAGGGCCAATTGGCAATAGGCCGCCGCACCTGTGTGGGCGCGACACGCGAGACCCGGGAAGGGCTGCGCAGCCACGGACGGGGTCCGGTCAGTACTTGGGGATCGTGACCCAGATGTTCCGGAACTTCACCGGATCGAGGTGATCCTGAAGTCCGAGCGGCTGGTTCCCGGGCATGTCCATGACGCCCGCCTTCGTCGGGTTCATCGGCACGTCCACCGGCTTCGAATTCGGCTGAAACGGAGAAATCCCCTGGACGACCGTTCCATTCAGCGCCACCTTCACGAACTGCGGCAGCTTGCTCTGGGTCGTGCCGCTCCAGACCGGGCCCTTGAACTCGATCTCGTACGTGTTCCAGATCCCGTGCTGGAAGCAGGCGGTGCTGTACGGGGCCTGGACCTGATAAACGGCGCCGCAACCGTCGATAAGTGGCGCAGAGTCGTGGGTGTCGAGGACCTGCATCTCATACGCGCTGCGCAGGTAGACCCCGCTGTTGCCCTGGTCCTGAACGTCGTTCGCCGCACGGTACGTCGTCGGCTCAGGCGTCAGGTATTCGACGTGAACGCACAGATCGTTGAACGTCATGTCGCTCTGAACCTCGACGGCCTGCCCGCTTCCCGAGGGGACCACAAGCAGCGTTCCATCCGTGCCCAGCTTCCAGTCGATCGGGGTGCCGGGCTTGCCCTGCTTGTGCCAGCCGTTCAGCGTCGTGCCGTCGAAAAGCACGATCTTGTCCGCGGGGGCGGGAGTACCGAACTTCGAGGTCTTGGCGACCGGATCGTCCACCCAGTTGCAGCCCATCGCGACACCGGCGCCACCGCTCCCGCTCGCGTTCGTGCCACCCGTCGCGGTGGCCCCACCCGTGCCGCTCGCGTTCGTGCCACCGTTCGCGGTATCGCCGCCCGTGCCGCTGGCGGTTACCCCGCCCGTCGCCGTTCCGTTGCCTCCCGTGCCCGCGGACGTCGTGCCGCCAGTCGCCACGGTGCCGCCAGAGCCCGCGCCGGGCGTGCCGCCCGAGCCAGGGGCTCCTCCCGAGCTGGTCGAGCCCGTCGAACCACCCGAGTGGCTCTGACCACCCGAACCGGACGTGGTGCTCGAGCCACCTGAGCCGGTCGCGGCCACCTGGCCACCGGTGCCGTCCGTGTTCGGAGCCGGCGTCGCGGGCGTGCAGCTCGCGGCTGCCGCGCCCAACCCGAACGCGATCGCGACCGCTTGCGCGACCGAACTCAACTTACGGTGACTCGAATTCATCATCGTGAAATGCCTTTACGGGAGGTCCTGGGGAAGGAGCTGCGTCCGACACGAACACCGCGTGCCGCACCCTTTGTAGCCTGTCAGGCGCCGCGCAATTGGGGGGGAAAATTCCGCGGAGGTGTTTGACCCAAAGACAATTGCAGGGGTCGCATGTTTAGGCAAGGCCAAAGGACGAAGGGCGCGGGCGTAGTGAGGCATTGTCCCACCTGTCGACCTCGAGCGTCACGATCGTCAAGCCACGAGAGCCCCGGCCACGACCCGCCCCACGCTGATGGCGGTCGAGATGGTCGCGTCGTCGGCGCCGACGGCGGCGAGCAACGTCTTGCCGTAGGCGCCCAGGGTCTGGGTCGCCGGAATGTCGCCGGCAGGGCCACCGGCGCCGGTCCGGGAATCGACCGCGAGGGCGCCGTAGTCACTCTGAACGGGGCCAACGCCGCCGATGACGCCGCCGTGGAACGGCTTACCGATCGTGATGGAGGCCTGGTGGTTCGGGTTGTGCTGCCGGCCGTCCGTGTTCCCGGGCCCGATCGTCCGCCCGAAGACGTTGAGCGACGCGAACGATACCGAGTCCGAGAGCCCCGCCGTCGCGAGCTGTTGCATCAAAGATGCGATCGTCGCCACGCCCGCGACGGTCTGCGCCGTTTCGATCGCGAGGCCGATGTCTCGGTGATTGTCGCCCCCAAACGGGATGTGGATGGCGATCACCGGAGTCACCTTCATTTGAATCAACGTGATGGCGGCGAGCACCTGCGAGGCCGCCGTGTTGTCCTTGATGGACGTCAGGGCGTCGAGCAGGCTCTGGTTGATGCTGCGGACCTGCTGCTGCGAGGTGACGAGCGCGTCGATGTGCGCCCGCTCGGCGGGGGTCGCCCCGTTCTTGTAGAGGTCGTAGAGCTGGCTCAGCGTCTGGTCGCGCAGCGGCTGCAGGTTGGTGAGGGGGCCCGGGGAGTTGGTGAGCGTGGCCTTGAGCGCGAGCGCGGGGATGATGGGCAACGCGGCGCCGCCGTAGCTCAGGCCCTCGGACGGTGAGCTCGCGCCCAGGCTGATGGGCTGCGACTGGATCGTTCCGAGACAGGGCGCGAGCTGCTTGGCCATCAGCGAGGGAAGCATCTCGCCCGCGTAGGTGCTGCCCATCAGCTTGAGGACATCGGGTTCCTTGGGATGAATGGGCGTGTTCGTCATCACGTGCCAGAAGCACGTTCGATCGAGCACGGCCTGCGGCAACGTGGCCCACGGCGCCGCCGCCGTGTACGCCGCGCCCTGGATCGTGAGGGGGGTCGGGGCCATGGCGGGATCCGCGCTGTGGACAATCAGCGGGTCCTCGTAGGTTCCGGGGACGCTGGCGTTGATGGGATCGCCAGCGCCCGAGGTGTTGAAGACGATGAACTGCGCCTTGTCGGCGGACGCGCAGGCGGCCAGCGTGCCCGCGGCGAGCGCGCGCCGTGGATTCATCAAGAACGACGCCGGCAGCCCCGTCGCGAGCGCTCGCAGACCCACGAGCCCGCCTCCGAACAGCGTCGTCAGAATGCTCTCGCGGCGGGTGATCATCATGGCGCGTTGGTCCTGTTCAAATCCCGATCGAAATTGCCGAAGGTGCGAGACACGCCGTCACGAAGGTCGATTTCAGCGCGTCGGAGGCGCTGGCCCCCTGCCCAGTCGCGGCGGCGAAGTGTGCCCCGAGCAACGCGGCGGCCGGTGCCGCGCGGGGGTCCGACGTCACCAACCCCATGATCGTCGCGACGAAGTCAGCGATGGCGCCCTGAGGATCCGCGCTGGACCAGACCTTCGCCCCCGCCACCTGCTTCGCGAGCGCCACGTCGATCACCTGGGCCGCCAGCGCCTCGCACACGTTCTCGAGCCCGGCTCGGTAGAACAACGTGGGCTGGTTTGGCAACACGGGCATCGTGGCCCCCCGTCCGTACCCATCCGACGGAAGTCCGGAGACGATCTGGGGAATGGTGGCCTGGGCCTGCTTGCGAGTCGTCGCGTCGATGCCGCAAACGTCGGTCAGTCCAAGGCGCGCGTTCAAGCCGGCGCAGAGATGATCCCGACGCGATACCGCCAGGACCTCGCCGTTCGCGAGCGCCGTCGCGGTCTCCGACGCGTTGGTCACGATGGGCGAGGCCAGGAGCTCGAGCACGAGGGTGCTCCATGAGTCGTTCGAAGCCTGGAAGGCCGCCACGACCCGCTGGAATTCGGGATCGCTCGACACACACGGCGCAGAGTTCACATACGCGCAGAGCTTCTGCGCCCACGCCTCGGCAAAGAGAGGATGCTGGGCCAGCGCGGCGCCGAAGTCGGTGATGCTGGCCACCGGCTGCACGACGCCCCGAAACGCGAACATCCCCTTCTGGGCGGTCAGCGTCGGATCCAGCTGGTTGTGGTAGTTCCAGGAGTAATTCGCCGAGAGGATGGACCGCAGCGGATCCAGGCTCTGGTGGCAGTACTTGCAGTCGGGGCTGCCTGCGTGGACGGCGTCGAGGCCGGGCGGCGGGTTGCCCGGCGTGACGGTGGTATCGGTCCCGTCGACCGACGACCCGAGCGCAACGATCAGCGTCTGGTTGAGCGTGACCCGCATCTGGTTGCTGATGTTCGTCTGCCAGTTCGCGAAGAAGGCCGGGGTGCTGAAGAATCCGACGCGCGGTATCGAGAGCACCAGCTCGTTCGCGGCGCGCAGCGCCGGCAGGTCGTAGAACCGCGTCGTGGTCTCGCCGGCCGCCGGGGGACGAATGGTGACGAGTGACCACTCCGTGAAATCGTCGGCGGTGAACTGCTGCGCCGCCGCCGTGCCCGCGGTGGGCGGGCAGGCGGTCCCGGCGGCGTTCTTCCTGCCGTCGAGGGAGCCATAGAGCAGGTAGTGGAGGGCCATCGCGTTCGCCGGGTACACGATCGGATCCTCGGCGCACCCGGCGACCGCCGCCCCCGCGGTCGCCACGTCCGGATCGTACCAATGCATGTAGTTGGGGCTCGTGGGATCGAGCGTATCGGTGATCGGAATCGGTCCGGCCGCCGCTTCGGCGGTGATGGTGACCGCGGGGTTGCTCTGCTTGAATCGATCGGTGACCTTCCCGTTGTCGTCGACCTCCCACACGTCGAGGAAGCTGTAGAGCTCCTTGAGGGCCGTCGTCATCATCAGCTGCGGCGTCGTCACCCCGGCCGTCAGCGGCTGCCCCGCCTCGATCAACGTGAGCATCGTCCGGGCGAAGCTCTGCTGGAGATTCTGAACCAGGAGGGGAATGGACGCGGCGTTGATCCCGATCTGCTTCGGGTAGGCCTGGTCGGCGAAGTCCACGGCGGTGACCTGCGTCTGCTGGAACGCCAGCTCGAAGAATCGCCGCATCTTCTGGAGATATTCGGGCTGCTGCATCCAGACGCCGATCAGCCCGCGTAGCTGGGACGGATCAGCGGACACGGCGGTCACCTCCGCGTCGGTGGGGGGCAAACCCACCAGGATGTTCTTGACCTTCGCGACGTAGACGGCGGGCGCCGCCGGCTGGAACGCGGGGGTCGCGGGAGCATCCGCTTGCGAGGCGTCCGGTTGATCTGGCGCCCCGGCCGAGCCGCCGGAGCCGACAGGCCCCCCTCCTGTCGCGCCCGCGCCCATCCCCCCCGCCCCTGGTTTGGGGGCGGCCGGGCTGCCGTGCCCGCAAGCGGCGCAGGTCGCGATCCAAACCACCACCGCGGCAAGCGCAGCGTTCCTGGCGTCGTGGCGTTTCAAGCTAGTCATAGTGTCCTTCACGGAAGCAACCAGAGCGACAAGCAAGGTGGGGACCCGCTTCGTCGCGTCACCCGCGCACGTGGTCCGCGGGGGTCGCCTCAGTTGTGGGCTTTCGAAACGTGGCGTGCGAACCACGGCTGTGGTGTCCCGGGCACGGGCCTACACGTCCGTGCCGCGACTGCTATCGTGTGGTCATGTCGGCGCTCCACCCGCGCGGTTCTCGTGGATTGTTTGCCATCGTTGTCCCCACCCCGGCGATCCTCCTGCTTTCGCTCCTTGCCGGTGCGGCGTGCCGCAAGGCAGCCGCCCCGGGTGCGGAATCATCGGCTGCGAGCACCCCTGCTCCACAGAAACCAGCGCATGCCGGGGCCCTGCCGCTGGAGTGCGATCGCTACCGCAGAGCGCTCGAAGACTGCATGGCCAGCCCGCACTATCCCCGGGATTTCCTCGAGGCGCAAAGGTCGGCGCTGGAACAGATGATGGTCAGCATGCGAACGGACGATGTTCCCGCCGCGGAGAGGCCGGCGGCCCGAGCGGCGGCGGTGCGGAACTGCGTCGACTCTCTGGATACCCTGCAGGAGTCGGCGAAGCAGACCTGCCCCGAGATACTCGAGAAGCTGGCACGGCCCTAGTGCACCGTTCGCGAAATAGGCGGACGGTACACTAGTCGGTCGGTTCGGAAGGCCTCGGGCCTCGACGTGGGGCGCGAACCAGCGCAGCATATCATGATGATGCTCACACCCCGCCGTAGCTCAGTTCTCTTGATCCCGGTGATGGCCGCGTTCAGCGTTGGCTGCGCCTCCACTCCTGCAACCGGCTCGGGCAGCGGCGGGACCCAGGGCACGGGCGGCGCGCCAGGCACGGGTGGCGCACAGTCGAGCGGCACCGGCGGCGCCCCAGCGCCAGGCCCCGGG
>Ga0265316_10006066_pt1 | contig 11601 bp, 10 predicted proteins | sample 4522metaG_FD_202092 | JGI IMG/M metagenome (GOLD analysis project Ga0265316, IMG submission 202092) | Rhizosphere microbial communities from Carex aquatilis grown in University of Washington, Seatle, WA, United States - 4-5-22 metaG | ecosystem: Host-associated > Plants > Roots > Rhizosphere >...
GCGCGCAACAACTTCGTTTCCGTCCGCGGCAAAATGGTGGCGCTTCTGGGCGTGGACGATCTGATCGTGGTGGACACTCCCGACGCGTTGCTGGTGGCCGCACGCGACCGCGCGCAGCAGGTGGGCGACATCGTGAAGGCGCTCGAAAAAGCCAACCGGCAGGAGTTGCTGTAGGGCGGAAGCTGCGGCATCTTGCGACCGCTGCCCCGAAGATGGGCACGGCGCACGACGCGGGGCACAGCGCACGACGCGGGGCACAGCGCACGACGCGGGGGCACAGCGCACGACGCGGGGGCACAGCGCACGACGCGGGGGCACGGCGCACGACGCGGGGCACGGCGCACGACGCGGGGGCACAGCGCACGACGCGGGGGCACGGCGCACGACGCGGGGGCACGGCGCACGACGCGGGGGCACAGCGCACGACGCGGGGGCACAGCGCACGACGCGGGGGCACGGCGCACGACGCGGGGCACGGCGCACGATGCGGGGCACAGCGCACGACGCGGGGGCACAGCGCACGACGCGCGGGGGCACAGCGCACGACGCGGGGCACGGCGCACGACGCGGGGCACGGCGCACGACGCGGGGGCACAGCGCACGACGCGGGGCACAGCGCACGACGCGGGGCACGGCGCACGACGCGGGGGCACGGCGCACGACGCGGGGGCACAGCCCCCCGGCACGATCCACCGTGGGGCGGCGGCTACGTCTTCGCCGGCGCCGGCGTGGCTTCGGTTTTGGTTTCCGTTTTGGTTTCGGCTTTGTTTTCGGTTTTCGAGCCGGTTTTGGTCTCGGTCTTCGAGTCCGAGTGGCCGTTCGAGCCGGACTTGGCGGGGAGTTTCCCGTTGCGGCCGTAGTCGGTCACGTAAAAGCCAGTGCCTTTGAATTGCAGCGTGGGGACGGAAATCAGCCGCTCCACCTCGCCGCCACATCCTTCGTGGATCTTGAGAGGCTCGTCGGCAAAATGCTGCCGGACCTCGAAATTCCGGCCGCATAGATGGCAATTATATTCGTAAAGAGGCATAGCGCACCAGGGTAACCCAGCAGTATCTTGCTTTAATTGTACCAGATGGGTCGAGGCGCGAAAACAAAATAGCTACGGACGCTAACCTTGCGGGGATAATGACCGTCTTTCTGGTTGGATGAAACAAAAGCGCATCGTCATCGGGATCCTGGCGGCCGGCCTGACGCTTACGGCTGCATTCGGGACGCTGGGCTACGGCAGGATCGTGTCATCCGCCCACAGCTTCCAGCACTACTTCCGCGCCATGCAAAGCACCGGCGCATCGATGGGAATGGTCGAGCGGCTGGTTTACAGCCTGGTTTTGGCCAACCGGCAGCCGGCCCAAGCCCTGAAACCCCATACGTAGGCACCGCGACAGGCCGGGCCGCCCTTGGCCGCCACCGCGCCGAAGGCGCACCCCCGGAACACGGTTGACAGCCGTGCCCAAAACATTGGCTTCGACCGCCTTTGGTGGGGAACAGGACCATGGGGACAGGCCGCCCGGAGGGCGCCTCGGCCTGTCCCCCACACCCGAATCGAATCGCTCCTAAGCAGGGTATGCCCTTCACTCAGGCGGCCACGGGAATCTTGCGTCCACAGGCGTCGAACTGCCCCTCCTGTGGCGGCTTCCGGGTGCGCTGCCTGAGTGAAGTAAATACCTATTCCGTCTTATTCGCCAGCCTTCTTCTTGGCCGCCGGAGCGCTCTTCTTTGCCGGCGCCGGTGGTGCGCAAGGGGTGATGTTCAGTCCGTCGATCTTGGACTTGTCCGTGTCCATGGTCAGCATGAACGGCTCCTTGGTGAATGCCGCGGGAACGCCGTTGAACTGGATCTCGCCGCCCGTGTCCACCTTGCCGGTCAACGGCGCTGGCTTGCCATCTTCAGTCATCAGCCTGAGAGTGATTTCCGCTACCGGCGTGCCTTGCTGGTCGGGTAGCGGGATGGCCACCAGGAGTTCCTTGGCGCGGCAGGCGGGATTGGCCGACATCAGCGTCCCCTTCAGCAATTTGGCCCCGTTCTCGCCGGACATGTCGTGCTCTTTCAGGGAATCGTCGAAATACGCCTGGCCGTTGGTGTCGGCGAGGTTGCCCTTGATGCTCATCCACATGGCGAGCTGCGGATTCTTGGTCTTGAACTCTTCTTCCTTCGCCGTGGCGACTTCGCGGGCGGTCTTGATATGGAAATCGGCCGGCGGCATGGGCGATTTTGCTGCCATCGCTTTGAGATCCGCCAAGCCATCGTCGTTGCCGTGGAAGGTGGTGTAGATTCTTTTCAGGTAGTCGTCATACGTCTTTTGGCCGGCCGCATCCAGACCGCCGACGACGCCCACCGGGAGCGAAACCGCGCGGGCATACAAATAGAGGGCCTGCTGGGCCTTTTCCGGCTTCTTGCTTTGCTGGCAGAGGCTGACCTGCGCCCGTTGTACCGCTAACAAGCCGCTTTCGGGAAACTGCGGCAGCGCCTTTTCGAAGCCCGCTTCGGCCGCCGCACACGTGTCCGGATCCTTGGGGTTCTTCTTCAGCACGGATGCGCCCGGAAACAGCGCAATCTGGAACTGCGTGCCCTGGGCCTGATCCTCCACCTGCTTGAGACCCTGCGCCCATTCGTCGGCGGTGGTTTTCGCCGGCTTGTTCTCCGGAGCAAAATAGGTCTTGGCGAAATCCGCGAGCAACTGGGCCGCCTTGCCGCCAGTCGAGAGCTCGTCCGGCGTCGCCGTGCCGCCCACGGCCAAAGCGGCCGCGTCGCGGGAGGCCAGGTAGAGCAGTTGGAGCACAAAGCCGGGATTGTCCAGGCCGTCCTTGAGACCATCGATTCCCTCGTCGATCAGGGCTTTGGCCGCATCCAGCGACTTGCTGGCATCGTTATTGGCGGCATAGGCCTGGACGTAGTACATCGCCCGGATGTCCTTGAAATCGGTGGCCGGGTACTTTTGCGCCCAGGTATCCAGGTCCGTCAGGAATTTCTTGGCGTTGCCTTGGGGGCTCGCGTCCTTGATGACCTCGTTGTAAATATCGTATTCGCCGGTGTCCTTGACCGCCTTGGCTTTCTTCCCCGCCGCCGGCTGGGCTGCCGCCGCTGCCTGCGCGCTGGCCAAGTTCGCTGTTGCGGTCATAGCGACCACCGCCAGCGCTGCGACTGCTGCCGTTCCGATCATAGTTTTCATGTATTTCCGCACGTAAGCCTCCTGCCTATCGCCATCCCATGGGTCTGCCCGTTCGCAACTCCCGCCGGTCACGCCAGCTCCATTCGCCCGGTGGATACCTGCGGAGTATAGCCGAACCACCATACTGACGCAACATCAATTGACACCGTTACCGGAAAGGAAGTTCCGAATGACAAATCATAACAGATCAACGCTATGCTGGAAGACTCCCGTCCGGAAAAATGCGCATCCTCGATCTTGCAATCATCCTCGCCTACCTGGCCGGCATCACCTGGTTTGGGGCGCATTTCCGCGGCGGGCAGAAGAATCTGCGCGACTACTTCCTGGGCGGCCGGACGGCGCCGTGGTGGGCCATCGCCCTTTCCATCGTCTCCGCCGAGACCAGCACGCTGACCATTGTGGGCACGCCGGCCCTGGCGTTTAGCGGCAACCTGGGCTTCCTGCAGATTGTTCTGGGATACCTGCTGGGTCGCATTGTCATTGCGGTTCTGTTACTACCGCAGTACTTTCGCGGCGAGATGTTCACCGCCTACGAGTTGATGCGGCGCCGCTTCGGCGAGCGCGTCCGCAAACTAACCGCCTCCATCTTCCTGGTGACGCGGGCGCTGGCCGAGGGCGTACGGGTGGCTGGTGTGGCGCTGGTGATCTCGGTGGTGCTGGGAACCGGCGAAACGGCCTCCATTGCGCTCATCGTGCTGCTGACGCTTTTCTACACCTTTGAAGGCGGAATGACGGCGGTGATCTGGACCGACGTGGTGCAGATGAGCCTGTACGTGGCGGGCGCGCTGGTCAGCTTCTTCGTGATTCTGAGCCGGATCCACGGCGGCTGGAGCCACGTGGCGGCGGTGGCCGGGGCGGCCCACAAGCTGGCCATTTTCGATTTCCGGTTTGCGCCCACCCTGGAGTTTTTCGCGCGCAAGTACTCCTTCTGGGCCGGACTGGCGGGCGGCTGCTTCCTGACCACCGCCAGCCATGGGACCGATCAGCTCATGGTGCAGCGCCTGCTGAGCGCGCGCGACGAGCGCGAGAGCCGTACGGCCCTGCTGGCCAGTTGGGGAGTGATCGCGGTGCAGTTCACGCTGTTCCTGCTGATCGGCCTGTTGCTCTACGTGTATTACGGGGACAACCGCCTGGCCGCGCCGGAAAGCCTCGACCGGATCTATCCTCTGTTTATCTGGCGCAGCCTGCCGCCCGGCGTGGCGGGCCTGGCCATCGCAGCCATTCTGGCCGCTGCCATGGCCAATCTGAGCGCGGCGCTGAACTCGCTGGCTTCCACTTGCGTGGTGGACTTTTACCACGCCCCGACGCGCCATACTAGCGAGTCGCGGTCCCTGCGGGTAGCGCGCCTGGCAACCGTGGCATGGGGCGCGGTGTTGTTGCCCATTGCCATCCGCGCCAGCCAGTCGCGTTCGGTGCTGGAAGCGGGCTTGACCATCGCCTCGATTCCTTCGGGCGTGCTGTTGGGGGTTTTTCTGCTGGGCGTGCTCACCCGCAAACCGCGCGAGGGCGCGGCCATGGCGGGAGTGGCCGTGGGCCTGGCGGCGATTCTCTACGTCTGGCTCGGCACGCCCATCGCGTTCACCTGGTATGTGCCGATTGGAACCACCGCGACGTTCACCGCCGGGCTGGCGGCTTCGCTATTTGAGAAACCGGTTTGAAGCAGGTGGGGAAACAGGTGGTGAAGCAGGTGGTGGGGCGGACCCCCAGGTCCGCTGCGGAACCCCCTGGTTCCGCACTTCGGGGCATTCGCTATGCCGTCGGCAGGGCGACGGGGGCGGCGGTGGGGCGCAGTCGCGGGATGGGAGCGTAGGCGGCGCGGGGAGCAGTCGCGGGACGGGAGCGTAGGCGGCGCGGGGAGCAGTCGCGGGACGGCGAGAGCGTAGGCGGCGCGGGGCGTGGCCGCGGGATGGGAGCGTGGGCGGCGCCGGGCGCAGTCGCGGGCTGGGAGCGTAGGCGGTGCGGGGCGCAGTTGCGGGAGGGGAGCGTAGGCGGCGCGGGGAGCAGTCGCGGGGTGGGAGCGTAGGCGGCGCCGGGAGCCGTTGCGGGGTGGGAGCGTGGGCAGCGCCGGGAGCGCCGGGGGGAAGTAAACGGCGGAAGGCAGGAGCTAGGACGCAATGGAAAAATCGTCTTCTCGCATCGAATTGAAACGCGACCTGGGAACATGGCCAGCCATCTCCATCGTGGTCGGCACGGTGATCGGCAGCGGGATCTTTCTGGTGCCGAAGACCATGATCCGGGCGGTGGGTTCGGTGGATCTGGTATTCGCGGTGTGGGTGGTGGGAGGGTTGCTGTCGCTCGCCGGCGCGCTGAGCTATGCGGAACTGGCGGCGGCGATGCCGGAAGCCGGCGGGGAATACGCGTTTTTGCGCGAAGCTTACGGTCCGCTGTGGGGATTTATCTATAGCTGGACGCAGACGTGGGTCGCCAAATCCGGCTCGATCGCCACCCTGGCCACGGCCTTCTTTGTCTATTTGTCGAATTTCTTTGCGCCGCTCGATACCGTGTTCTACTCCGTGCCGCTGCCGATCGGCCCGCACGGCGGCCCGCTGGAGCTGCGCTGGGGACAACTGCTCGCCATCGGCCTGATTGCCCTGCTCGGCTGGCTCAATTATTTCGGAGTGAAACTGGGGGGTAACATACAGGTAACCGTGACGGGCGTCAAAGTGGCGCTGATCGCCGTGGTCATCGTAGCCGGCCTCGGCTTCGGCCGGGCGCATGCGCCTTCGCCCGCGCCGCTCGGGCACGCTACGTTCGCCGGGTTCATCGCCGCGCTGGTGGCGGCCCTGTGGGCTTACGACGGCTGGAACAACGTCAGCATGGTTTCCTCGGAGATTCGCAATCCGCAGAAGAACCTGCCGCTGGCCCTAATCGGCGGCACGGTGGCCGTCATGGCGATTTATCTGGCGGCGAACACCGCGTATTTTCATGTCCTGACGGCGCGGGAAGTGGCCGGCGCCGACCGTGTGGCGGCCGATATGATGCGCCGGATTTGGCACAATCCCGGCGCCAATGCGGTGTCGGTCGCCGCCATGATCAGTATTTTCGCCGCTCTGAACGGCTCGATTCTTTCCGGCTCGCGAGTGCCGTACGCCGCCGCCCGGGAAGGATATTTTTTCGCCCGCATAGGATACGTGAATCCGCGCTTCCGCACTCCGGGAGTTTCAATTGCCGTGCTGAGCGGGTGGGCATCGCTGCTGGTGCTTACCGGCAAGTATGACGATTTGTTCAATCTGGTTATTTTCGCCAGTTGGATTCTTTATGGCATGACCGCCGCGGCAGTAATTGTGTTACGCATCCGGCGGCCCGGTCTGGTGCGGCCTTATCGCACGCTGGGTTATCCGGTTGTGCCGGTAGTGTTCGTGATAGGGGCCACCATTTTGCTGGTTTCCACGGCTGTGGACCGTCCGCGGGAGTCTCTTATGGGCATCGGTCTGATTCTGCTGGGGCTGCCTTTTTACTTCTATTGGAGCAAACAGCGCAAAAATAATGGGCCGGATCAGCCGTACTAGGTGTTACGACCCGTACATTTCACAACAATTCCGGTTTCAATTCCCATATATGTATTGATAATCCAAGCCAATAGGAGGAAAATAATGGAGTACAGTAGTTAGCAGGCGCGAATTACCTTAGATATTGGGACCGCGGCTGAAACCGGCCTCGGGAGGCCGGACAGGCCGGGAGGCACGATGATTACCGCCGATATAGCCAAAATCCTCGCGGAATTGAGGGAAGAAAAGGAACAAATCGAGCAGGCGATCCTCACCTTGGAACGCCTGGCTGCGGGGCGTGGTCCCCGCCGTGGAAGGCCGCCCGCCTGGATGTCCGATGAAGGCGCTCCCAAGCGCCGGGGGCGCCCGCCGGGCAGCAAGAACAAGCCGCCTGAGCCTCCGAAAGCGCCCGAACCGCCGCAAGATTCCGCGGTGGCGTGACCGTGACGCTGCCGCCGGGCTCAACGGCCCGGCAGGCGCGGGACGGGCTTAAATCACCTGTGGGGCTTCGCCCAGATGCACTTTCACCGACATACTCTTGCCGTTGCGGATTATCGTCAATTCCAGAGTGTCGCCGCCGCGTTTGGCGGCCATGGCGCGCTGTAAAGTTTCATTCCCGGTCACCGCCTTGCCATCGACAGCCGTGATGAAGTCGCCGCCGATGCCTAACTGATATCTCCCATTAACCACCACCGTCCGGGTGGGGCCACGCAGACCGGCGTCGTCGGCAGCCGAGCCATCCTCCACGCTCTGGATCAATAACCCGCCGCTCGAGGGCAGGCGGATCTCGTCGGCCAAGTCTCCGGCCACATAAATCGTCCGCACGCCGAGGGGCGCGGGCTGCGAAATGTGCCCATTCTTTTGCAGCTCGTCCAGCATGGTTTTGGCGCGGTTAATGGGCATGGCGAAACCGATGCCGATGTTGCCCTGCCCGTAAATAGCGGTGTTGATGCCGATCACGTTGCCGCGCGAATCGAGCAGCGGCCCGCCGCTGTTGCCGGGATTAATGGCGGCATCGGTCTGGATCATGCCTTCGAGCGGTATCTGGCTGTCTTCGGTCTGAATGGTGCGGTCGAGCGAGCTGACAATCCCGGTGGTGAGGGTGCCCTGAAACCCGAACGGGTTGCCGATGGCGAGCACTTTCTGACCTACCACGAGGCCGTCGGAATCCCCCAGATGGAGCGAGGGCAGCTTTCCCGGAGCATCGATTTTGATCAGCGCCAGGTCGCTGCGCGGGTCCCGCGCCAGGATTTTGGCTTTGTATTCCTTGCTGTTAGACAGCTTCACGGTCAGTTGGGCAGCGCCCTGCACCACGTGATTGTTAGTCAGAATCTCCCCATCCGGATTGAGGATGAACCCCGAGCCGGTGCCTTCCTGCGGGAAAACCTGCATGAACCAGTTCTGTACATATACTTTGGAAGTGATGTTCACGGTGGCGTCGCGGGAGGCTTTGTAGATATCGATATTGTTCTGCTCGTCGGGCGAAAAACCGGGGGCGGCGGAGGCCGGCTCGCTCCACAAGCGGCCCATCGAGCGGACGCCCGAGAAATCCCAGTGGGAGACCGACGTGACATACACGAATGCAGCCACCAGCAGCATGGCCAAAGTTAAAGATCGCAGAGCTTTCATACTTTGATTCTCCGTAATTCCTCGTAAACGGCGCTGGTCTGGCGCACCGTGTCCTCTTTTTCTCCGGATGTATCGATCACAAAATCGGCGTATTTTCGCTTCTCCTCCAGCGGCATCTGGCGGCTCAAGCGGGCGAGCACATTGGCTTCCGTGGCGCCCGGCCGGCGCATGGCCCGCTCCACCTGCTGCTCTTCCCGGCAGGCGGCCAGCACAATCCGGTGGTAACGCCGATAACCGCCGGCTTCAATCATAATGGCGGCTTCCACCACGGCAATTCCTTCCGGCTCGCGGGCGGCAAATTCGGCCATCAACTGGTCCTCGCGCCGAAAAACCCTGGGATGGACAAGGCTGTTGAGCTTGTCCAGCTTGCCGGGCGCTCCGAATACCCGCGCGGCCAGGGCGCGGCGGTCAATCCGGCCGGAGCCATCCAGAATTTCACGCCCGAATTCGCCGACCACATCGTCGTACGCTTCTCCGCCCGGGGCCAGCACAGCGTGGCCGAGCTCGTCGGCCTGGATCAGCAGGCAGCCGTACCCGCGCAGAATTTCACCCACAAACGACTTTCCGCAGGCCAGCCCTCCCGTGAGCCCTACCTTTAACATATACCGGCGCGGCGTTCCGCGGAAGCCACGGTGTTCACCATCAACATGGCGATGGTCAGCGGCCCCACTCCCCCCGGCACGGGCGTGTAAGCGCCAGCTTTTTCCACCACATCCAGGGGGTGTACATCGCCTACCAGGACGCTTCCCCTCTTGTCGAATAACGCAAGCTTTTCCGCCGAGTTCCGAAAAATACGCGCCACCTCCTCGCGGCTATCGATGCGGTTGCTGCCGACGTCGATCACGGTGGCGCCCGGCCGGATAAAATCGCCGGTAATCAGCGCCGCCCGCCCCATGGCCGCTACCAGAATATCGGCTTCCCGGCACACCTCCGATAGATCGGCGGTCCGGGAATGGCAGATGGTGACGGTAGCGTGCTGGTGGAGCAGCAACAGGGCCGCCGGCTTGCCCACGATATCGCTGCGGCCCACCACCACGGCGCGCTTCCCGGCGATGGGAATCCGGTAGCGTTTCAGCAACTCCAGGATGCCCGCCGGGGTGCACGCGCGGGGTCCGGGCAGCGCGGCCACCAGGGCGCCCACATTGCAGGGATGGAAACCGTCGACGTCTTTGGCGGGATCGACCGCCTGCAGGATGCTCTTGGTATCCACCTGCGGCGGCAGGGGCACCTGCACCAGGATGCCATCGATGTCCGGCCGCTGGTTGAGGTCGCGCACAATGGCGAGCAGTTCGCCGGTGGAAATAGTGCCGGGCGGCGTGATGCTTTCGGAATAAATGCCCAGATCGTGGCAGGTCTTGATCTTGCTGCGGACATAGATTTCGGAGGCGGGATTATTCCCCACCAGCACCACCGCCAGGCCGGGCGGGCGCCCGAGGGCGGCGAGGGCCGCGATACGCGGTTGCAATTCGCACTTAATCTCGTCGCGAACGCGATTTCCGTCGAGGATGAGAGGAGGCATGTTTGTCGGGATCGAAATCGGTCAGGGGTCCTGGCTAGAAATATACCAGGAGTGGGGGGTGAGGCGCACTGGGTGTGCGGCATAGAAGTGGAGCGTTCAGAGCCGCGACCGTAAGGGAGCGGTCGGGGCGTCCACCGCTTACAGTTCGTGAGACTCGAACACGCTCATGGGCTCACCCTGCTCGGTAACGACATACTGCATAGCCGCCGAGACGTGCTGTGGTTGCCACAGCCATCGTGTGCTGCCATGGCGTGCCCATCGCTTTCGGTTCGGCTCATCCAGATTCATCTTGTTCAGACGGCGACTGGCGTAAGCTTTGAAATCTCCCATGACTCGCTCCGGCGGAACCTCGGCTTCCCCCACCGTGTGCACGTGATTGCTTCGCACGTGGGCCGCAACGAGACTCCAGGCACGATGCACGCACACCCGCTGAATCGCTTCCAGTACCGCATCGCGGCGTGGCTGGTCCAGATGATAAGGAGCCTGATCCATAAGCTCTGCCTCGAAAGCGGCCCGCCCGGAATTTACCTGCAGGACCGGGGTTCCAGGCGCATTGTGCCCGCGGTCGACGGAGCCGGATTCCCCGCCATGCAGATGGCTTCCATAGCAAGCGAAGGTGATTAGGTAAACCACTGTGAGCCCAATTCTACCGCTCCCCTGAAAAACCTGCCCCCAAGCCTCTGTCTTCGCCGCATCTTCGCTGCGGGCTGGTTTTTCATTTGCATTTGGTGGCTCGATCCGCGCCATGAAGCACTCCCTTACGGTCGCGGCTCTGCCTGTTGCAAGGCAGGCGGCACCGCCTGCCCCACCGCCCATCACTCTTCTTCGCCAAGCCTGCCGTCTCCGGATATCACTACGCCGCGCTTGATGACGGTATCGACCAGGTTCGTGCCCAGTTGGTACGCCATGTCGCGGTAATCGGAGGTGCGCAGGATCAACAGGTCGGCGGCCTTGTCGCATTCGAGCGAACCCACACTGCCGGCGGCGCGCAGAGCGTGAGCGGCGTTGATGGTGGCGGCCGAGAGCGCCTCCGCCGGGCTCATCCCCATTTCGAGACAGGCCAGCGAGACGGCCGTCTGCATGTTCAGCATGGGCGTGTGGACGGGATTGAAATTGCTCCCCAGAGCCACCGCGACGCCGCTAGAGATCAGCATGCGCGCGGGGGCATGATGGCCGTCGAGGAAGGATGCGCAGGGCAGCAGCGTCGCTATGGCGGGTGAATCGGCCAGCATGCGCGCCTGCTCCAGCGTGGCGTACTCCAGATGGTCGATGCTGGTGGCGGAATACTCCACCGCCAGGGACACGGCCCCGCCGCAGCTCTGCTGATCGGCGTGGATTTTGCGCGCGAATCCCAGACTGCGGGCCGTCTCCAGGAAGCGGACCAGCAGCGGCCGGCGCGCCGGGTCGCTATCCCATTCGAGGTCCGCAAAGCGCGCCATCTTCCGCCGCCGGATCTTAGGCAGCAGATCGCGGAAAACCAGCTCGGCCGCGGCGGCGTCGGCACGCTCGCGGTCCTCCATCCCCGAGCCCAGGCGGAACAGAAACGTGGCGACGACATCCTGCGGATGTTTGTGCAACACCCCCAACACGCGCAGCACCTTGAGCTCGGCGCTTTCATTGGGGCCGCATCCCGTCTTGGCCTCCACCGTAGTGGTGCCGTGGCGCGCCATGGTCTGCAGGAGGAGGCGTCCGCGGCGCGCCAGCCGCTGGGCGGTCATCGCCACCACGGCCCGCGCCGCGTGGTCCCTGTCAATGGCGGCGCCGGTTTCGCCCGCCTGCGGCAGCGGAAACATCAG
>Ga0265316_10006070_pt1 | contig 11596 bp, 9 predicted proteins | sample 4522metaG_FD_202092 | JGI IMG/M metagenome (GOLD analysis project Ga0265316, IMG submission 202092) | Rhizosphere microbial communities from Carex aquatilis grown in University of Washington, Seatle, WA, United States - 4-5-22 metaG | ecosystem: Host-associated > Plants > Roots > Rhizosphere >...
CCATCGCAAACGAGTTATCGTTCGCGTTTGTTTGTTGCCCGTTTTTACGAGGCCTCGGGCGCCTCGGCACGCTACCAGAGCTTCGCTTACTCCCGTCGAAACTATTTCGCCCCCTTATGTGATCTTGTCAAAAGCATAGCGCCCATCCAGGCACCGGGCCACCGAGTCGACGGCAATCGATGATAATCTTGCCGGCCATGTTGACCGCACTGGTGGCAGCCGCACCTTCGCTGGCGCTTCTGACCTATTTCTACCTTCGTGATCGCTACGATCGCGAGCCCATCTCCCGTCTCGCCATCGCGTATCTCTTGGGCATGTACGCTATGCTAGCGGCGCAGAGCTTGGGCACCGTTGTGGCGAACGCTGTGTCCGAGGAATGGCTGCACCTGGGCGGCGAGCCGGCGCGCCTTTTCGAGGCCTTGGTGCTTTCCGGGTTGATCGAAGAGATCGCCAAGTGGGCGATGCTGATGGCGGCGGTCTACCACTGGCGCGCGTTCGACGAGCCGCTCGACGGCTTGATCTACGGCGTGACCATTGCCCTCGGCTTCGCCACTCTGGAGAACTTTTTCTATCTATCGAGCCATGGCGTGGGCATCGCCTGGCAGCGAGCGGTGTTCGCGGTGCCGGCTCACGCCCTGTTCGGCGGGGCCATGGGCTACTACGCTGGCCGTATCAAGTTCAGCGCCAAGGCTGGCCGGCGCGCCTCAGGCGTCTGGCGCGACCAGATCCTCTGTCTAGCACTGCCTGTGCTTTTCCACGGCGCCTACAACTTCGCGCTCTTGCACGGCCTGAACTGGTTCATCTGGGGCGCCATCACGGCGCTTTCCGTCGGTTTTTGGGTCTTCGTGCTGCGGCGAGTTCGTCGCGCGCAGAAGGCTTCACCCTTCCGGCCCAAGACCATGTTGCCCACAGACTTCCGGCTGCCACCAACGGCCCGAGGGGTGTAAAATGCCGGACCATGCGCAATCACACCAAGCTAGTGGCTGCAGGAATCGGACTGGTTGTAGGGCTCTCGATGGCGTGCTCGAAGCGCGCCGAAAACAAAGTCTCGCCCGGTGCCGTGGCGAGCGCGTCCACTTCTGATCCGGAATTCGACAAGAAGTGGGCTGCCCTGGCCCAGGCCGGTGCGGACGTCGCCTATATAGAGGATGACCGCGGCGAAGGCCTGATGGGAAACGTGCGCCGCGCGTCCCGGGTGAAGGCCGATCCCCCGCCGGTGCTGGCGGCTCCCGCTGGGGATCAGGCGCTGGCGGCCTTGCCCGAACAGCCCGCGGGCGAGGAAGTCCAGCGCATCATCCGGGGCAACCTCATGGCTGTACGTGGCTGCTACATGAACATGGCGCGCACCGGTCAGGCCAAGTCAGGTAAAGCCATCGTCAGCTTCACCATCGGCGCTGACGGCCGCCCGGCCAGCTTGCACGTGGATGCTCCGACCTTCAACGACACCCCGCTGCCGGGTTGTGTGACCGCGCAGATTTCGCGCTGGTCCTTCCCCAAGTCGCAAAAGGGCGGCGGCTCAGTCAGCTACCCGTTCGTGTTCGTCGGTGGATAGAAGACGACGCAGGACAGACTTCGACCCAGCCTTCCCTCCTCTCCACCCGCCGCCCTGCTGGGCCCGGCAGAAACTACTTCGCCTGTCGGTCTTCTAGGTAGAAGACGGTGATGGCGAGGCAGTGGAACGCTTCGTCGGAGGACTGGGTGACGATGGTATCGACCACCTGGCACTGGGGATGCTCACGAATCCAGCCGGTGACCTTCTCGCCAAGGTTCTCGCGCTCCTGGGCCATCGTAGCCGAGAAGACCTTGACTCCATTGAAGCGTGCCGTCGTGTGCGTCTGACTTTGGGCCATCATTCTTTTCTTCCTCTCCGGACTTCTTAGTGCTGCGACGAGTACGGATAATGCCAGTCTTGTTCTGGCCTACTGCAGTCCCGGAGCGCTCCGCATCTTCCCCGTACAGTCGCCTTACCCACCATATAACAGGGTTTCGGGGCTCGGGACAACCATTGCGAGCAAAGACTGGCCAGCCAACGCCAAGAATTAGCAGGACGCTATGCGGCATTTCTTGGCGAAGACGCCGGCACTAGGTGCTGTCCACTGAGAGTGCTTCGCCGATGTCCAGTTCCTCGAAAGACAGAGCGAACGCCAGCAGGTCATCGAGGGCTGCCTGACCTTCCTCTTCGGCCAGCGCGCGTCCGACCCGCAGCAGATCGCCGCACATCACCAGCGACAGGCGCGACGCCATTCGGCGTAGGCTCTTGGTCCAGGCGGTCAGGTTGATGGAGCCGTACTTGCGCACCAGTTGCTGACTCACCTCCGCGATGCGTGCGCGAGCCGGCGCATCGAGAGCGGCAATCGCAGCGTTCGCGCCTTCGAATCCCGGTCCTTCCAGGCGCAACGATGCGCGGGTCATGGCGAGGGCGGCGATGAAATAGGGGCGCAGCTGGCCACCTGAACGTACCGAGCCGGCGAGTCGCCCAGTCGTGGCCAGCGCCAGGGAGCGGCTCAGCCTGAACCCGAGCTCCACCGAATCGGAGTTCTCGATAAGCCGCGGGCCGCACAAAAGGGCCGGCGTCTGCAGGTGGGCCATGCGCGCATCACCCACCAGCCCCGGGTGGCGTAGCACCGCCGGTTCGCGAATTCCGAGGAGGTCGCATAGGGTGAGCAACACGCGACGGAACAGCGCCGGTTGCTGGCTGGCGGGCACGGGCGACCCATTGCTGAGTCCCATCTCTGCCAGGCTGACCGGCGGAAGCACCCCGGTTTCGACCAGTAGAGCGATCAGCGACTCGACATCCGTGAACTCTGGGCCATAGCCGACGCGGCTGGGCCAGTCGGCCGGGAGATTCGGGCTCGGACTGAAGGCCGTGGGACGGCTCTGGCTGGCCAGTTCGGCGATCTTTTCGTCGCCCAACCCCCGCAGCACCATGGCCGTTGCTGCAACCTCCGCCGCGTGTGTCAGCCCTCGATCCAGGAACAACTCCACGATCCGCTGCCCCGATTCGCCGTCTTCGGGATGCAGTTGCCATTCCCCCGTGATCGCGCGCGCCATCTCGCGCCAGCGCGTGGGATCCTCGGCATTCATCTCAGCCGACTTGCGCAAAATGCCCACGTCGTCGGGTGCCAGGCGCGCCGCCATGTCGTACGCGATGCGCGCGGAAAGCCGATCTCCGAGTTGGGTTTCGTAGACATTGGCCAGTTCGCACCACAAGCGTCGACGGAGCGGTTGGGCGCGATCGCCAAGTGCCGCGACCAGCTTGCGCATGAACCCCTCTGCGCCTTTGGGATCGGCCAGTCGCTGATAAGCCTGCAGCAACAACTCGGCCGCGTCAGGCTGCATCGGCTGCAGCTCGAGGCTCCGCTCCAAGTGTTCGCGGACCGTCGCAGCGTCGTTCTCGCTGGCGGCCAGGTGGCCAAGCATCGTATGGGCCTCGGCCAAATCGGGATCGAGGGCAAGGGCGTGCTGGAGGGTTTCGCGGGTTGCCGCGGCCCACTCTTGACCGAAGGCAATGAATCGGGCCCAGCCCAAATAGGCGTGGTACAGCGCCTGATCTGGACGAGCGCGCACCGCGGCCTCGAACTTCGGCAGCGACTCCGCGGCCTTGTCAGTGTTGAAGAGACGCAGGCCCTCGCCGAAAGCCAACTCGGCGCCCAGAGGATCCGACTCAGGCGACGCAGAGGGCGTCAGGGTTCGGTCGTAGCCCTGGCGCAGTTGTGGATTGGCGAGAACCCTCGCCGCCTGGTCGATGGCCGCGCGCAGGGAATCGAGTCTGGCTTGATCGACGGAATCCAGATGCAGCCCAGCCACGGCAGAGGGCGAGAATTCATTGGCCTTGGCCGCACAGGCCGCCACCACCTCCATTGTCGGGGCATCGCGGGATACGCCCAACGCTTCGTAGAGACTCTTGCCCCGCATCGCCAGGTAGGTTCGCAGGATCGCTTGTCGCAAAGGCTCGCTGGGCGAATCGCGGCCGGCGGACAGGGAGTCACTGCCCACCCCGTCGCTCTCAGGTTTGAGAGTGATCGCGTGCAATCCGACGTCAAGCTGGCCGGAGTCCTGTTCGTCGGCCAGCTGAGAAAAGCCAGGCTGAAGATCGGGCCCTGGAGTCGGGCCATGCTGGACCTGACTGAACAGCTCATCGGGCGCGCCTGTGTGGATGGCGTCGATTCGCCTCCCGACCTCGGTGCCCAGCCTCTCCAACGAGAGCGAGGATTGCCACGCATGGGGCGCAGGAGCCTCTTCAGGTTCTTGAGCCGGGTCGCCCAGCTCGGCCAGGCCCGTTTCCAGCAAGGTGTCGATGGCGGCAATCACCAGATGGGAATCGTCACGCAGCGCGAGCGATCCCACACTGGCTCCTGCGGACAGAACTTGAGTGATGTCGGCCCCAAATACTCCCTCGAAGTCAGCGCGGTGATGGGCAAACCGACGTGTGAGCCCGACTTCACGGGCCGCATTCTGGTCGAAGCGGGTGACCAGCTTTTCGGGTGTGGCGCTGCGGAGCAGTCCCATGAAGATGATGCGCTCGACTTCCAGTTCGTGTTCGATGATGCGGTCGCCGAAGGTGTCGCCGGGAACCCAGGTCCAGCTTCCTTCATCCCAGCGCAGGCAATCGGACACGCGCTTGCGCACCTGCGCGGAAAGACACTGCAGCACCTCCTCGGGTGTCAGCCACCCGAGTTCGACCAGCACGGCTCCCATCTTGTGACCGCGGGCTTTGGTCTCGGCGAGCAAATAGGCGAGCTGCTGCTCGTCGATGATTCCTTTGGCGCACAGGAGGGTACCCAGAGCCTCCTGGCGCAGATTGGAGTCCGCGGCCACGACCTTTCCATCGCGAAAATAGATTTCCTTCCGCACCTTGCCGCGGGCCAGAGCGAGCGTGCCGGTCTGACACCCGTCGATGAGGTCGAAGAGCAGCTTGGGAACCCCTCGATCGGTGAGCGATCCCGATGGCCCTGGCAACGGGCGCGAGGAAGGAGGGGGCGGATAGAAGCGCACGGTTTCCGTACCCTGTGTCGCGGCGGGCATCGGGATGGGCGGCGCGGGGGGGGCCATCGCCGCGTCGGGCGTGTCCGCGGGCGCCGGCGCGCGCGGGATGGTGACAACCGGTCGCGGCGTCCCTTCCGGCACAAGGGCTCGGCCATCAGTGATCGGCAGAGCAGGGGACCCCGGCGGCGCCGGGGCTTCCGCCAGCGAAATAGTGGGTCGGCCCGGCGTGCGCAGACAGGCCAAGATCGCCTCCACGAGATCACTCCTGGAAAATGGCTTCGAGAGGAAGGTTGCGCCCACGTCCTTGTCCAGGCTGGCCGCCAGAGAGGGATCCTTGTAGATGCCGGATATGACGATGAGCCCGACATCCTTTCCAATAGGTGACTCGCGCACGGATCGACAGAACGCGAAGCCGTCCATGCCCGTCATAATGAGATCGGTCACGACGATCTGCGGGCGATCGCTCACAAACATGGCGAGGCCTTGTTCGCCGCTTGCCGCTTGCAACACCGTGGGTCCGAAGGGCCGCAGTCTGGCGTCGTCCAGGATAGCCCGCTCCATGGCGCTGCGAGCCATCGGGTCGTCGTCGACCAGCAGAACCGTGAATGCCATTGCCTATATACTCGGCAGGTGGGCGTCTTTATTCAGGGTTCTTTTCGTGTGGCGCCCGTCGGCCTTCCGGGACCGACGGTCCATCTGCCTGCCCCTCGCGCTACGCGCCCTTACAGGGTCCGCTGGTCACTTGTTGCGGTTTTCTGTCGTCAGCACGCTCGGGATCTTCGACTCATCCTGGGCAACCTGGGCGGGCAGGGCGGCTTTGGCCTCGGGCATAGGGGCAAGGCCCATCTTAGCCTTCAGCTCAGCCAGCGCCGTGTCCGTGCCGGCGCTGCCTGACTCCAGGGCCTTGAACTTCTGTTGCAGGGTGTCTCCTGACAGCTCGCTGCCCAACTCCACCGAGGCGTCGGCCTCGGCCTCGATCTGATCCACCTTGGTCGCCATGCGCTCGAAGGTGTCGAAGGCGCTGGTGTCGGACAGACCCTGCATGGTGTCTTGGATGGCCTTCTGAGCCTCGGCGCGCTTCTGGCGTGCGATGAGGATGTTCTTCTTGCGCTTGGCCTCTTCGATCTTGTCGTTGAGCGTGCGCAGTTGATCCTTCAGCTTCTCAACCGCGTCCTTCTGTAGCTGTGTCTGCTTGGTGAACTCCGCGGCCTGCGTCTCGTGCTCGCCCTTGCGCTTGAGGGCCTCGCGCGCAAGGGTATCGTCGCCCGCGCGCACCGCCAGCATGGCCTTGCGTTCCCATTCCTGGGACAATTCCGCCTGCTCGTCGCGCTGTTTTTCCAAACGCTTCTGGTCCGCGATGGAAACCGCCACTTGCTTCTTCGCCTCGACCAGCTGGTTCTGCATGTCGGCGACCAGCTGGTTCAGCATCTTCTGCGGATCTTCCGCCTTGGAGATGAGATCGTTGAGGTTCGATTTGATGAGAGTTCCGAGCCGCGAGAAAATTCCCATGACTGATTCTTCCTTGTCAGGCGCTTGGTCTAGGGTTCAGGCCGCCGCGCGAAATTTCGATAGCGTAGGGTAGTGCTTGCTGATGGCCATTCCCATGTCGTCCACCACCGCTTGCAGCTCGCTGAAGTCGAGATCCTCCAGGGGCAGGGAATCCGTGAGTACAACCGCGTTGCCGTCGACGCCGAAGGTGGCGTACACCATCTCCCTGGCGTTGAGCCTGAGCAGGGTTTCGAACAGCGCTTCCCGCCGACCCTGGGGCAGGTCCATCACCTTGAGTCGGAACACAACGACAGGACCGGCCAGGGAGACCAGCAGGTTGTCGAAGCCGTCGTCCTTGATTCGCCAGACGTCGTGGCCCAGGTCTTCGTAGGTGACGCCGAGCTTGAGCAGATAAGACTCGATATCTTCACGCGTTTTCATGGCGACACCCTTTCCTGTAGTTTGGTCGGACCCCGTCGCTTGCGAGAGGATTCCTGGCGAAGCGTAGACGATTCCCGAGCAGCCTACAAACTCGTTTTCTTGCCACAGACTCGCGCCGGCAGTTGAAGCAGACGCGTTCCTGTGGTAGCCGGAATCGTCTATGTCTATCGATCCTGCCGTGCTGCCGCGCCACGTCGCAATCATCATGGACGGGAACGGGCGGTGGGCGCAGGACCGCGGGCTCCCGCGCATCGAAGGCCACCGTCGCGGAGCGAACGCCGTCCACGAGGTGGTGCGAGCCGCGCGCCAGATAGGGGTCAAGGCCCTCACGCTGTATGCGTTTTCCCTGCAGAATTGGCTTCGTCCTCCTGACGAAGTCACGATGCTGATGGCGCTTCTGCGTGAGTACATCATCGGCGAGCGCGCCGAGATCATGGACAACGCCATCCGGCTGATCACCATCGGGGACATAGGGCGGCTGCCCGGTCTGGTACGCGAGCCGCTCGACGAGTTGGTCCGCGATTCGGCAGGCAATCAGGCCATGACCCTGTGCCTGGCTCTCTCGTATGGAGGCCGTGAATCTATCGTCGCCACCACCCGCGCTCTGTGCGAATCGGTCAAGCGGGGCACTCTCTCGCCCGGCGACATCACAGAGGAGAGTTTTCAGTCAGCCATGCAGACGGCTGACCTGCCCCAGCTCGATCTTCTCATCCGCACGTCGGGGGAGGTTCGGCTGTCGAACTTCTTGCTTTGGGAATCGGCCTACACCGAGCTCTATTTCACCGACATCCGCTGGCCCGAATTCGGTCGCGACGAGTTCGTGCGTGCCCTGGAATCGTACCGTGGTCGCGAGCGCCGCTTTGGCCGCACCGGAGAACAACTCCGGCGGCTGGGGTAAGGTCCAGGGCGTGAAGCCGGACCGGAAAAACCTGCTCGTCCGGATCGCTTCGGCGTTGGTGGCTCTGCCTGTCGTCGGCGTGATCGTGTTCTGGCGCGAGCCAATCGGCATGACCGCCCTTTGTCTGGTGGTGGCGGTACAGGCTCTGCGTGAGTACACCTCCATGACCATGGCCGGCCGGTCCTGGGTCGAGCGCGCGGGTGTCGTGCTGATTGGCGCAGCCCTGTACCTGGCGCTTTCTCTCCGCCCCGACCTGGGCGTGATGTGGTTTCTGGCTGCCCTGATCGCTGTGGCCATTTTGGTCCTGGTGCGTGCGGTGGACCTTCCGGCCGCAGGGGCGAGGCTGTTTGCCGCGGAATTCGGCGTGTCCTACATTGGCGGACTTCTCGCCGCACTGGCTCTTTTGCATAGCAGTCCAGGGCCGGCGTGGGTCGCTCTGGCCATTGCCGTCACTTTTGGCAACGATACCGGTGCCTATTTTGTTGGGCGGGCGTTTGGGCGGCACAAGCTGGCGCCAGCCCTTTCGCCGGGAAAGACCGTCGAGGGTGCGCTGGGCGGACTGGTGGCCAGTTTGACCGTGACATTCGTGGCAGGGTGGGTTTTCATGCCGACCCTGACTACCTATGACCGCGTGATGATTGGTCTTGTTGCCAGCGTTGTCGGGCCAGCCGGCGATCTGGTCGAGTCACTCATCAAGCGCGCGGCGGGTGTCAAAGACTCCGGCCGGTGCATTCCTGGCCACGGCGGCGTCCTGGATCGCATCGATGCGCTGCTATTCGTCGGCGCCTATGTTTACCTGCACTTCAACCTTCTTCGCTAATGAGCACAACAAGGCCCCAATGCGGCAAAGCCCCCGTGGTTGTCCACGAGGGCTGCCAGATTCTTAAGCGAGGCTGGTTAAGCTTGTCTAGATATGTTAAGCGGTTGAAGAATCAACCGCGAGTTCAGGTCACACCGGCCTGCGCCGGTGTGTTGGGAGGAGACGCAACTCTCGGAGTTACTGCCGCCGGTCGTTGCTTGCAAAACATAGCTAGCAACGACCGTGCCGGGCTGGACGCGGGCACCTTCTCGACGCGGAACTATTTGAATCTTTGAGGTTTTCATGTTACACGCCGTAATACGACGAGCTACACATGGTCAGATTCCCCTGACATTGGCGTCAGGGTTGTCGAACCTAGATGCCGGTTTTTCACAGTCCTAAATGACTGACAGCTTTCTGGTCATCAACGCGGACGGCCCCGAGACTCGCGTTGCGCTCGTGGAAGACGGCCTGCTGGCCGAGCTCTACATCGAGCGCAAACAGGAACGTGGCATCGCGGGGAACATCTACAAGGGCCGGGTCGAGCGAGTCTTGCCGGGGATGCAAGCGGCCTTTGTGAACATCGGCCTGGAGAAATCTGCCTACCTGCACGTGTCGGACGTGCGCGGAACCCCCGACGATCTTCGCCGGTTGGTTTCGGCAGGGGAAGGGCAAACACGCGCAAGCGTCCAGGACGACGATGAAGACGCCGAGCCGTCGGGACCGCCGGGCGGCGCGCGCATCGAGGATCTGCTGAGAGAGGGTCAGGAGATCGTCGTTCAGGTGACCAAGGAACCCATCAGCACCAAGGGCGCTCGGGCGACGCGCTACATTTCGCTTCCGGGCCGGCACTTGGTGTTCATGCCCACGGTGGAACACGTAGGAATCTCGCGGCGCATTTCCTCCGACAAGGAGCGGCGTCGCCTGCGCGAGATCATCGACCAGATGCGGCCGCCAGGGACAGGCTTCATCGTGCGGACGGTCGCCGAGAACGTGCCGGAGAAGGATCTCCGCGCGGACATGGATTTTCTCATCAAGCTGTGGAACGAGATTGTTCGCCGCACCGGGAACAGTCGTTGTCCCGCTCTCATCTACAACGATCTCGATCTCCTGCTGCGCACGGTGCGCGACATGTTCACTCCCGAGGTGGGCAAGCTGATCATCGATTCCCGCGCCGAATACGACAAGATCAAGAAATTCATTGCGGCGTTCATGCCGGACTTCACCGGGCAGATCGATCTCTACGACGGACCGGAGCCCATCTTCGACGGCTACGGGATCGAGATCGAAATAGACCGAGCGCTGGAGCGCAAGGTGTGGCTCAAGTCAGGCGGCTATCTCATCGTCGACGAGATGGAGGCCCTGACCGCCATCGACGTCAACACCGGCCGCTTCGTGGGCAAGAAGAATCTGGAAGACACCATCACCCAGACCAACCTGGAAGCCTGTCGCGAGGTGGCCGAGCAACTGCGCATCCGCTCGCTGGGCGGCATGATCGTGGTCGACTTCATCGACATGGACCGCGCGTCCAACCGCGACCGGGTCACGCGCGCTTTCAACGATCACTTGCGCCGCGACCGATCCAAGGCGGCGGTCACCCGCATCTCCGAGCTGGGATTGATCGAGATGACCCGCAAGCGAACGCGCGAGTCGCTCTTGCACGCATTGACCGAGCCTTGCGAACACTGCGAGGGCAAGGGCTACACCAAGTCGCGGCGGACCGTGGCCTACGAACTTCTGCGTGAGCTGAGGCGGCAGGGCAACCTGATCGAAGGGGACACGGTGCTCATCGAAGTGCACCCCGATGTCGCTCAGGTGTTGGCCACCACGGACCACGGATATCTCGAGGACATGGAGAAGCGCTTGCAGAAGCGCATCATCGTCAAGGCGCGGGGCTCGTTCGCCCTTGAGGATTTCGAGTTGCGGTCTCCCAGCCAGAAGACGCCGCTCGATCGATCAGATGCAGACCGCGAGGGTGATCGCGCTGATCGGCGTCGGCGCCGTCGCAAGAAGATTGGCCCGCCTGCCGAGGTTGAGGCCATGCTGGAAGAGGAAGAGCGCAGCAACGCTGCCGACCGAGAGGTGATCGGGGGGGAGCGCGCACCGGAGGCCCACGATGACGAGCGGGCGGGGGAGCGTCGAGACGCAGAAGCGGCGGCGGGTAATTCCGCGGCCGATCACTCGCCGTCGGGGGCCGCGCCAGACTCCGTCAGCAGCCTTCCTTCTTCTGAGACTCCGCGGGTTGCCTCCGAAGCGAACGCGGTTCCCGCTGGCTCTGACGACACCAAGCCACAGGGCTAGTGACTCGCCGTCCGTCAGTCTTAGACCATCGGCGTGTCGTCGCTATGTAGGATAAAGTCTTACTTTTACCGAGGTGTGGTTATCAACAGGAAAAGTCAAATAACTTCAAAGTGATAGAATTTTGATCAACAGCTTTCCGGTTGTTACGATCGCGGAATCAAACGTGAGAAAAGAACATTCCGCGATGCGACGAGGACACGGCGAGATGTTGTGTCGAGCTGCCGAGGCTACGCCGACTGGTGCTGAGTCGGCATTCTTGGATCCCCGACAGATGACCTTCCGTTTTGCCGATTCCGACCAGGAAGAGGCCGCCTCGGTGGTTCCGATATCGCGTTGGGCCGCGCGAACGGCGAATCCAGGTCGGCTTGCCAGAATTCCGACCAGCGGACGCTCGCTAGAGGAGATTCGCCTGGAGCAGGCCGTGGCTGCCTACCTGCCACCCGGTCATGGTCTGCGGCTCACCTTGACGGACAATCACTACAACATCGTGGCGGTACGACGGGCTCCCTCGACCTACGTGGTCAGGATTCACCGCATATTTGCCGGTGCCGAGCCTCGGCTGGTGCGGGCCCTGGCGCGCTACGTGGTTCACAACGACCGGCGCGCGTCGAGCTTCCTGGGAGAGTTCATCGAGCGTCACGAGCACATTATCAATCGGGCGCCGCGCCGGCCGCGCTTGGTGA
>Ga0265316_10006072_pt1 | contig 11592 bp, 7 predicted proteins | sample 4522metaG_FD_202092 | JGI IMG/M metagenome (GOLD analysis project Ga0265316, IMG submission 202092) | Rhizosphere microbial communities from Carex aquatilis grown in University of Washington, Seatle, WA, United States - 4-5-22 metaG | ecosystem: Host-associated > Plants > Roots > Rhizosphere >...
ACGTCTGCCTCATCTCCGAGGAGGTCGAGCAGAAGAAGATGAGCCTCGGCCAGGTCATCGACCGAATCGTCGCTTCCGTCGTCGGCCGCGCGGAGAAGGGCGAGAACTTCGGCGTCGTCCTCGTCCCCGAGGGCCTCATCGAGTTCGTGCCCGAAGTCAAGTTCCTCATCGGCGAGATCAACGACATCCTCGCCGCGACCGAGCACGAGTTCAAGGCGCTCCACAGCTTCGTGGACCACAAGGCCTTCATCCTCGAGCGGCTGACCGAGCCCTCGGCCCGGCTCTTCGAGAGCCTGCCCCAGGGCATCCAGGAGCAGCTCCTCTGGGACCGCGACCCCCACGGCAACGTCCAGGTCTCGCGCATCGAGACCGAGAAGCTCCTCGTCGAGATGACCAGGAAGCGGCTCAAGGACCTCGAGGCCGCCGGGGCCTTCCGCGGCAAGTTCGACTACCAGACGCACTTCTTCGGCTACGAGGGAAGGTGCGGTTTCCCCTCTAACTTCGACGCCGATTACTGCTATTCCCTCGGCTATACCGCCTTCGTCCTCGCGGCCTCGGGCCTCACCGGCTATCTCTCCTCGGTGCGCGACCTCACCGCCTCCGCCGACAAGTGGGTGGCCGGCGGCGTGCCCCTCGTATCCATGATGAACATGGAGCGCCGCCACGGCGCCGACAAGCCCGTCATCAAGAAGGCCCTCGTCGAGCTCGACGGCTCTCCCTTCAAGCACTTCGCCTCCCTGCGCGAAGCCTGGGCGCAGAGCTCCGACTACAGGCTGCCGGGCCCGATCCAGTACTTCGGCCCCTCGGAGATCGTCGACAAGCCCACCGAGACCCTCCGCCTGGAGAAGGGCGTCAAATAGGAAGGCCGCAGGGAAGAGCGGGGAATCGGTACGGCATGCTCGAGTTCATAAAGCGCCTGTTCCGCCGCGGGGCCGGAGCGCAGGAACCCGGTTCCCTCGCGGAGGAGCTCTGGCTCGGCGCCATGACCGGCCCGAAGGCGGGGCGCTTCCTCGAGGTAGAGGCGGAGGGCTATTCGGCCGCCTACCTGCCCAAGGTCGACGAAGGCCGTCTCGAGCTACGCCTCGAAAGGCCCAACCTCTTCGCCTGGACTGAAGCCCCCCTCTATCGATACTCGGACTTCGTCCTCGAAGGCGAGTTCTCGATGCCCGAGGGGGGCCCCTATTCGGCCTGCGGTTTCCTCTTCCGCTATCAGGACGAGGGCGACTTCTACGCCCTGCTCGTATCCAATAAGGGCTTCTTCCGCCTCGACCTCGTGCTGAGCGGCAAGCCCCGCGCCCTCATCGCCTGGACCGAATTGCCGGGCGGGCTTCGGTCCGGATGGACGGAAATTCCCGCCGCCGCCGGCGACGAGGCCTTCTCCCTCCGCGTCATCGCCCGCGGCGAGCACTTCACTATCATGATCGACGACCAGTGGGCGGCGGAGGCCGTCGACGACAGCTTCGACTCGGGCCTCGTGGCCTTCGCCGCGCAGCGCTACGGGCCCGACGCGGAAGACGACCTCCCCGGAGGGCCGGCTGCGCCCCGCGCCGAAGGCCCTGCCCGCTTCGAGCTCAGTTCCTGCATGGTCGAGTCGCGCGCTCTGGAAGTCGAATCCTGGTACTACCGCTGGAACTACTACATCGTCCCCGGCGCGACTGCGCGGCGGAAACTCGCAGAGACCTTCTTCGCCATGGACGAGAGCCTCGCCGCCGCCGTGCAGATGCGCAAGCTCGAGAGGCTCCGCGCGCTGGACGCCGACGAGCTCTTCCTCAAGGCCGAGGCGGCCATGCGCCTCGGTCTCCAGGACGAGGCCGAGGATGCCCTGGACGCTTGCCTCGCCCTCGATCCCGGCCGGAACGACGCCGCGGAGGAGAAGGCGAACCTCCTCTACTTGCGCGGCCGCTACCTCGAGCTGCGCGATGCCCTCGCCCTCCTCCCCGATTGGAGCGGCAACCCGCGCCTCCTCTGCCTCTCCGGCCACGCGCGCTTCAACCTGGGCGACTTCGCCGGAGCGGCTGTGGACTACAAGACCGCCGCCGACATCGAGCTCGCAAGCGGCGAGGGGGGAGGACAGGCGCTGTACAGGATGAACGAGGCGCGGGCATGGGACCAGGCGGGCAGGAAGGAAGAGGCCGCGGAAGCCTACCTGAAGGCCGCCCGGCTCTTCGCGGGCCAGGAAGCCGACGACGATTTGGCCCTCGCCCTCGGTCGCCTCGCCGCGCTGCGCCCGAAAAGCCTCGAGGCCAAGGCTATCAAGGCCAAAGCCCTTTACCGCCGGGGCAAGAAGGACGAAGCGGCCAAGCTCCTCGCCGAGCTCGTGGCCAAAGGCGCGGCCGACTCGGGTTCCCACTATACTCTCGGCCTCATCCTCGCCGAGCGGGGCGAGGGCGAGAATGCCCTCCAGCGCTTCGAGGCAGCCCTGGCCCTCGAGCCCGACTATCCCCTCTACGCTTTCCGCTACGCCGAGCGCCTGTTCCTCCTCGGGCAGTCGGGCCTGCCATCACGGGAAGGGCCGAACTCCCGGACGGCGGCTGCTGGCTCCACTGCCCAGTCCGCGGTGGCGCGCGCCGTCGAGCTCGCTCCGCCCGATGGCCCCCTGCGGGGTTGGATCCTCAACCTCGCCGGCCAGGAAGCCCTCTCCCGCGACGAGCTCGACGCCGCGCGGGGCTACCTCGAGGGCGCGAACGCCGCCCTGCCGGGGGCGCCCGAGCCGGCCATCAACATCGCCGACATGGAGTCCCGTTCCGGGAATACGGAGAAGGCCCTTTCCGCCCTCGCCCCCTTTCCGGAAAACGCCGCTTGCCGCAACCAGGCAGGCAACGCCTACGCGCGCGCCGCCCTGTCGCTCAGGCGCGACGCGGCCGAGCTGGCCCGACGCGACCTCTCTCCGGATGCCGTCGAGAAGGCCGACATGCTCCTGGAATCGGCCGCGCGCGAATACTTCAAGGCCGCGAGCATCGACCCCGGCTCGGCGGAATACCAGGCCAACCTCGCCGCCGCCTACATCGAGCTGGAGCGCTACGGCGACGCCGAGGAGAGGCTGCGCAAGGCTATCGACTTCGGAGGCGGGGCGCGGGCCCTCCTCTTGACCGGGAACCTGGCCCAGATCTACGGGGACCTTCCCCGGGCGGAAACGGCCTACCGCCTCGGCTTGGAGGCTGCGCCCGAGGATCCGACCCTCCTTGCCGCCCTCGGCAGGACTTACCTGGCCTTGAGGCAGGTCGCCAAGGCCGAGTCGATCGCGCAAAGCCTGGACAAGGTCTCGACTGAGCGGGCCGACCGCCTTCGGACCGAGATCGAGGAGGCCACTACGGAGGGCCTGTCCTGCGCGAGCTGCGGCAGGATCTGGCGCGTGCCTCGCGACCTGCCCGCCCAGAGCGCCGCCACCATCAGGGCCATGCCCCCCGACGACTCGCCCGCCGGCGCTTGTCCCCGCTGCGGCAAGATATTCTGCATTGCCTGCCGCAGGGCCGAGCTCTCGGAAAAGCGCTTCACCTGCCCCGACTGCGGGGAAACCCTCAAACTCTCGGACAACAGGCTCCGCTATCTCGTGCGGGAAAGCATCCGCCGTCACGCCTCATATTGACTATCATCGGCCAAGGATTGTTTTTTTAGCGCCCAAGCTGTACTATTCGAAAGAATTCCCATCGACCTCGTACAGGATGAACTTCGTGAAATATCTTACCAAGTGTCTCTTCCTCGCGGCCGCCCTCCTCACGGCGATCCCGATCTCGGCCCAGGAGATCGTCACGGCGGCCCAGTATTTCGGCAAGGTCGCAGACCGCTACGCCCAGGTCAACGACTACGAGGGCAAGATAGCGATCAGCACGGGAAAGGAGACGATGCGGGGCGACATCATCTTCAAGTCGCCCTCCCTCCTCCGGATCGACTTCACGAGCCCTCCCGATCAGGTCATCGCCTTCGACGGCCAGACCCTCACCGTCTATATTCCCAGCTATAACGCGATCCTCTCCCAGACGGCGGGCGACAAGCCCGGCGCCGGCTCGACGTCCCTCGCGACCCGCGAGGGCCTCAAGATGCTCAAGCGCAACTACACGGTAGCCTTCGAGTCGAGCCCCGCTCCCCAGGGCCTGGAGGACGCGGCCGGAGAGCAGGCGGTTCGCCTCGTCCTGGTCCGGAGCTCCGCGGCCGAGGGCTTCAAGACGATCAAGCTCTACATAACGCCCGACAGCCTTCTCATCCGCAGGATCGAGGGCTGGACCATCTCGGGCGACAAGCTGACTTTCGACTTCATGGGCGTCAAGACCAACGTAGGCATCCCGGCGACGCGCTTCACCTACGACTCGCCGGCTTCCGCCAACGTCTATAACAACTTCTTGTACAAGTCGGAAAATTAGAAGGAAAGGACCTAAGCGCCATGACCCCAATCGGCGAACAGCTGCGCGCAACGCGCGAACGCAAGGGACTCACCCTCGACCGCGTGGCCGATGAGACCAACATCTCGAAACGCTACCTCGCGGCCCTCGAGGGAGAGGACTTCACGGTCTTCCCGGGAGACCCTTACGTCATCGGCTTCCTGCGAAACTACGCCGAGTACCTCGGCCTGAGCTCCGACGAGCTCGCGAACAGCTACAAGAACATGCGGATCCAGGAACAGCCCATGCCCATCCAGGAGCTCATCCCCAAGCGCGGGATGACTCCCCTCGCCAAGGGCGCGGCCATCGTCGGGGCGGCCGTCGTCGTGATCGTCGTCCTCGCGGCCGCGCTCGGGCACCGAAAGCCGGAGGGCATGGAGACCGCGACCTCGCGGCGCACCGCCGTGGAGTACCGCGTCGAAGGCACGGCGTTCGAGAAGCGGCTCTACGTCGGCGATTCCCTCCTGGTTTCCCTCGGCAGCGAGAAGTATAAGCTCCTCGTGTCCCGCATCGACGACGCCGTCACCCTCGAGACGCCGGTGGGCGCCTCGAGGCTCATGCTCGGCGAAGAGGGCACGATAGACCTCGACCGCAACAACCAGCCCGAGATCAAGGTCCTCGTGAGCGACCTCTCCAAGAAGGACGCGTCCAAGGGAGCGATCGTCAGGCTCGAGTACGCCTCGCCCGACGCGGCGCTCAAGGCTTCGACGGAGGCCCCGATTCCCGACTCGAACGCCGCGGGGTCGCAACCGGGGACCCAGGGCGGAGCCGCGGCGTCCCAGCCGGCCGCCCCCGGCGCCCAGGTTCCCGCTCCGGCCCCCGTGGCCCTTCAGGCGGCCACGGGCAAGCCCGTCGTCCTCTTCGAGTCGGCCAAGACTACGTATCCCTTCGTCGTTTCGGTGAGCTTCAGGAGCTCCTGCCTCTTCCGCTACGAGGTCGACAAGCGGGACCGCGACGAGCGCTACTACCGCAAGGGCGACGTCGTCACGGTCAACGCGCAGAACAGCGTCAAGCTCTGGGCTTCCAACGCCCAATCGGTGAAGATGACCGTCCAAGCCTCGGGGGGCAAGAGCGCCGACCTGGACCTGGGCGGAGCGGGCGAAGTCGCGGTGAAGCGCATCGCGTGGTCCAAGGGCGATTCCGGAAACTGGGTCCTCGGCGCCGCGGAAGTGGATTAAAGCCAGGGCATGCGTTTCTGGATCGACCGGCACGGCTGCGCGAAAAACGACGTCGACGGCGAGGAGATCGCCGCGCGACTCGAGGCCGCGGGTCACGTCTTCGCGACCAACGCGGTCGAGGCGGAGCTCGTCATCGTCAACAGCTGCGGCTTCATCGAGGAAGCCAAGAGGGAATCCATAGAGGCGGTCGCCTCGATCAAGGCCGCCTACCCCGACAAGAAAGTCCTACTCGCGGGCTGCCTGTCCCAGCGCTACGCCAAGGAGCTCGCCCTGGGCCTCCCGGAAGCCGACGGCATCGTCGGCAACTCCGACCTCTCGGCGGTCCTCGCCGCCGCCGAGGCTACCCTCGCGGGCGATCGGCCCGTCCTCGTGCCCGAGTTCTCCCGCTCGATAGGCACTGTTAGGCGCGTTCGGCGCTTCGATTATCCAGGAACCGCCCACGTCAAGGCGACGGAAGGCTGCTCCAACCGCTGCTCCTTCTGCGCGATACCCCTCATTCGGGGGGGCCTGCGATCCCGCCCCCTCGACGAAGTCGTCGACGAGTTCCGCGATCTCGTCGATCAGGACGTTCGCGATAGTAATCGCGTTCGCGATAGTAATCGCGTTCGCGAGATAGTCCTCATCGGCCAAGACCTCGGCTCCTACGGTCGCGATTTCTCGGACAGCTCGCTGCTGCCCGATCTCCTCGAGCGGCTAACGCGCCTCGAGGGCGACTTCCGCGTCCGCACCCTCTACATACACCCGGACAACTTCCCCGAGCGCATCCTTGAGGTCATCGCCTCGGACCGCCGTCTCCTGCCTTACTTCGACCTGCCCTTCCAGGCTGCCTCCGAGCGGCTCCTCAAGGCTATGAACCGCAGGGGGAGCGCCGAGAAGTACCTCGAGCTCATCAACCGGATCCGCTCGGCCCTCCCCGACGCGGCGATACGTTCCACCTTCCTCCTGGGCTTCCCCGGCGAGACCGAGGAGGATTTCGAGATCCTCCGCGACTTCCAGGAGCGCGCGCGCCTCGACTGGCTCGGGAGCTTCGCCTACTCGCGCGAGGAGGATACCGCCGCCTACGGCATGCGCCCCCGCGTGCCCAAGAAGACCGTCGAAGCCCGGCGCAGGACGGTCGAGGAAGCCCAAGAGCGCATAACGGGCGAAGTTCTCCAGCGCTTCGTGGGCCGCGAGCTCGAGGTCCTCGTCGAAGAAAACATGGCACCGACTCTCGGCGGCGAGCGGGATTCAGATGACGACGCCGAGGAGCTGACTCTCGGCAGAGCCTGGAATCAGGCTCCCGATGTGGACGGCCTTACGGTGCTCCGAGGCTCCGCGGAGAGCGGGAGCGTTGTGCGCGCGCGAATCCTCGCGGTAAACGGCGTCGACTTCGATGCCCTCATGCTCGGAAAGGCGTGATGAAGATGGCCGAGAGCCTGCCATCCTACCTCGCCTCCCTCAATCCCGAGCAGCTCGCCGCCGTGCGCCACGAGGGCGGGAACCTCCTCATCCTGGCGGGAGCGGGCTCGGGCAAGACCCGCGTCATAACCACCAAGATCGCCTATCTCGTGCGCGAGAGGGGCATGGACCCCGAGTCCATACTCGCGGTGACCTTCACGAACAAGGCGGCGCGAGAGATGCGCGACAGGGCGGCGGCGATCGAGCCCCGCTGCGCCCGGGCCGTGATGCGCACCTTCCACTCCTTCGGCGCCTGGTTCCTCAGGCGCAACGCCGCCGCCGCCGGCCTCGACCCCAACTTCACCATCTACGACGACGACGACCAGACTACCCTCCTCCACGGCCTCTTGCCCCAGCACACTCGGAGCGAGTGCAAGGCGATGGTCCAAGCCATCTCGAGGGCGAAGGACCTCGGCCTCGAGCCCGATTCGCCCGACCTCTCGGCCGCCTTCTCCGATCCGCAGATGCGGCGCATCTACGGCATGTACGAGGACAAGCTCAAGGCGACGCGCAACGTCGACTTCGGCGACCTCATCTGCCTGCCCGCCCGCCTCCTCAAGGGGGACGAAGCGGTGCGACGCCGGACCCAGCAGCGCTTCAGGGTCATCCTCGTCGACGAGTACCAGGACTCCAACGTCGCCCAGTTCGAGCTCCTCCGGCTCCTCGCGGGCGGGGGAAGCAGCCTTTGCGTCGTAGGCGACGACGACCAGTCCATCTATCGCTTCCGCGGCGCGGAAGTGCGCAATATCCTCCGCTTCCCCGACATCTTCCCCGGCACGGAGATCGTCAAGCTCGAGCGGAACTACCGCTCCTACCAGAGCATCCTCGATGTGGCGGGCAGCGTGGTCTCGCGCAACGAAGGCAGGCTCGGCAAGAAATTAGTCGCGGAGCGCCTGGGCGGCAAGAAACCCGTCCTCGCCCTCCTCGACGACCAGGACGCCGAGGTCGCCTACTGCGCGAAGATCTGCCATGACCGCGTGAAGGCCGGCGGCAAGTGGAGCGACGTGGCCATTCTCTACCGCACGAACGCCCAGTCCCTCGGCTTCGAAAAGGAATTCCCGAGGCTCGGCATCCCTTATCGCATCGTCGGCTCCTCGCGCTTCTACGATCGCGAGGAGGTGAAGGACGCCCTCGCCTACATGGCCCTCCTCTGCAACCCCCGCGACGAAGTCTCCTTCAAGCGCGTCGTCAACAAGCCGACCCGGGGCTTGGGCGATACGAGCGTCGAGCTCCTCCTCGAGGCCGCCGCCTCCACCGGATTCGACCTGCTCGCCGCCGCGAGGGAATCCGGCGAATCCCTCAAGGGCAAGGCCCGCTCCGGCCTCAAGGCCTTCCTCTCCCTCCTCTCGAATATCGGGGAAGCCCTGGCGGCGCCCGAGGCCGACGGGGAGACACTGGCGAAGATCATGGAGCGCCTCGTGCGCGACTCGGGCCTCCTCGATTATCACCGCGAGCAGGACGAGGTGGCGGGCACGCAGAAGGCCGCCAACCTCGATGAGCTCGTGAACGCGGCTTCCCTCTATCCGCGGAGCCCCGAGGGCCTGGCCAGCTTCCTCGAGACGATCGAGCTCGACCGCAGTCTCGCCTCCGAGGAGGGTGCGTCCGCAGACGCGGTGACCCTTATCACCATGCACAACACGAAGGGCCTCGAGTTCCCGGTGGTCATAGCGACGGGCCTCGAGCAGGGCCTCTTCCCCCGCGACGAAGAGGAGGGCGAGGAGCTCGAGGAGCAGCGGCGCCTCTTCTACGTCGCCGTCACCCGCGCGAAGGACGAGCTGCTCCTCAGCTCCTGCCATTGGCGCCGCCTCCATGGAAGGCTGTTCGAGACCCTCCCTTCCCGCTTCCTCTCCGAGATCGAGAGCGATCTCCTGGAGATGGTCGCCGGGAGGAAGACCGTATCGGGGCTTCGCCCCTCGGGCGGCCCCTACTCGGGCGGCCCCTACTCGGGCGGCCCCTACTCCGCCGGGCCATCATCCCCCCGATCCGGCGCCGCCAAAGGCGCGGCCTCCGCTTCGGCCGCTAGCGAGGCAAGCCCCTGGAGGGCCGGCCTCGCCGTCTACCACGAGGATTACGGCTCGGGAGTAGTGCTCAAGGTGAGCCCCACGCCCAGTTCGGGGCCCCTCGTCGTCGTGCGCTTCGAAACGGGCAAGCAAGCGCAGTTCTTCCCCAAGTTCACGAGGAAACTGGAACCTCAGAAGGCCTGAAGATGACCGAAGAACGAGTTATACGAAATCGACTTGCCCTCCTCCCGCCGATCAGGCGGGCGAGGCTTTGGAGGCTCTACGCGGAGAGCCGGGCGACGGGACTGCCCGACCGCTTCCTCGACATGTGGATGGACGACGGGCGCTCTATCCTGGGCGCCAAAGGCACGGGCCTGGGCACGATAGCGAAGGCGGCCATAGACATGGGCCTCACGCGGCCCTTCCCCTCGGTCCGCGAGCCCAGGCTCGTAAAGGCCCTGCTCGCGCGCTATCCCGGCTACGCGGCCGTCCGCCTCTATCGCGACGAGGAACGCGCCCTTCTCGCCGCCGACGCGGTCTCGCCGGGAGCCGAAGTCCCCGTCCTCAGGCCCTTCGCCGAGCGCTTGAAGGAGTCTCCCGCGATCGCGCCCCGCCTAGCCATGCCCCGGCTCCCCTGCCCCGCCGCCCTCGCGCCCGCCGCGCTCCTCTTCCGAGACGCCGCCGACGCGGAGGCCTCGGACGGCGACATGGTTCCGCCGCTCCAGCTCGCCAGCGCCCACAAGGCCCTCTGCGAGCTGGATGTTTTTTCCAAGGCTTACGGAGAAAGCCTTTGGCATAGGTCGGATCGACGCCTCTCTCTTTTTTTCGAGAGGCGCGGCCCCTATCTCTATCCGCGCGTCGCGGCGGAAGCCTACGAGGCTTTCTTTAGGACCGCCCTCGGCGCGGGGGTCCTCGTTTCCCCCGACCCGGAACGACCGTCTCTCCTGCCCGGCGACTTCGACGACGGGGAGTTAGCACTTCTGGCGGTCGCGCTCGAAGGATCGGGCATCGCATGGAAAAGGGAGAGCTGATCGGAGCCGGGCGGACAGCCGAAGTCTACGCCTGGGGAGATGACCGCGTCCTCAAGCTGTATTCCCCCTGGATGGGTCGCGAGCCGATCGAGCGCGAGTTCCGCACCACTCGGACAGTCCGCGATCTCGGCCTGCCGGTGCCCGCCGCCGATGAGTTGATGGAGGTGGAGGGCAGGCTCGGGATCGTCTTCGAGAGGCTCCGCGGCCCCTCGCTCACGAAAATCGCCATGGGGAATCCGGCGAGGCTGACCGAGATAGCGCAGACTCTCGCCGAGCTCCATGCCCTCATGCACTCGAAGAGCCTTCCCGTGGGAAGCTACGCGCAGCGCGATCAGATCGAGTACGGCATCGGCGCCGCCGGGGAGCTCACGGGCGAGGAGAAGGCCTGCATGCTCGCCCGCCTCGGCGCCCTTCCCGACGGGGACGCCGTCTGCCACGGCGACTTCCACATCGACAACGTGATCCTCTCCGACCGCGGTCCCGTCGTCATAGACTGGATGACGGGCTCGCGCGGCGACCCCTCGGCCGACATCGCCCGCACCGAGCTGCTCTTCTCGACGGGCGGGCTGCCGCCGGGCACGCCCTTCGCCATGAGGGCGCTCCTGAACTCGGTTCGCCCGCTCGCGTATCGGAGCTACTTGCGAAGCTACTCTCGCCTAAGGCCCCTTTCGCGCGACGCGATCCGCGAATGGCGGCCCGCCATCGCGGCGGCTCGGCTCTCCGAGCTCGGGGATTATCCCGACGAAAGGAGCATCGTGCTGACGAGGATGAGGCGGGGGGCCTAGCGCCCCCGGCCTCCGTTCAAACCCTGGCTTCCGAATCGAAGGCCACGTCGCCCAGCTCGTACTTCGCGAGGTCGACGGAGGCGCGGACCTTCGCGGCCTCGGCCTTGCCGCGCTCGATCTCGTCGAAATGGAAGGAGCCGTCGGCGCCGGGATCCGCGCCCGACCAGGCAGCCAGCTCGACGAGGGCGCGCTCCGCGGCTCGGCCGTCCTTGGGCCTCGCGGCGCTATCGTAGGCGATGACCGACTCCGGCCTCACGGAAGCGGGGGAGTCGAGGACTGCGCGATAGGCGATCTTGCGCAGGTTCTCGTACCTGGCCCTCTCGTTGCGGGCCGCGAGGCGGCGCGAGCGGATGGCAGGGACGGCGTAGAAGCACAGGGAGAAGGCCAAGGGAACGAGCCCGAGGGCGACGCCGAGGAAGGCGGTGGGGTCGCCCATGCCGACGATCTTCCCGAAGAGCTGATGGGTGAAGTAGTAGAAGCCGTCCCAGCCGCGAATCATCAATAGCTTGGAGGCATTGGCCCCGGCGTATATCCTGGAAATGAGATCGCCCTGCGAGGCGAAGGTCTCAGCGAGGAAGTAGGAACCGAAGATGAGGTTCACGCCGTTGAAGGCGCAGAAAGCCCGGTTGGCCTTTTTCGGGTTCGAGGAGAAGGGCGCTATCCGCTTCATGGGAACCGTATTGCCGTAAGTCCGGTCCGTCCTGTCCTTCCGCCTGAGTAGACCGGGGAAGAAATAGTAGATCGTGCCGCCCTCGGAGACTTCGGGGCTGCCCTCGAACTCGTAG